>WNFV01000016.1_pt1 | contig 317899 bp, 268 predicted proteins | sample 5400101 | NCBI WGS metagenome assembly WNFV01 (sample SAMN13153361, study PRJNA577476) | soil metagenome | isolation source: 115 cm soil or saprolite under grassland replicate 1 | place: USA:California | collected 2016-06-15 | reverse complement strand
CGAGAAGGGCGGCGGTGGCTTCGGCCCCTCGATCGACGACCAGGCGTTCGTGCCGATCAGCGTCGCGCAGCAGCGGCTGTTTGGCGCGCGCACGCCCGACGGCAATGGTTGGCGAGTCTCGGCGATCACAGTCTCGGTCAACAACAGCGGTGAGATCGACGCGGTGCAGGCGCGGATCGCGGCAGTGCTGCGCGAGCGCCACCAACTCAGCGCCGACGGCGGCGAAGATGACTTCCAGACGCTCAACCAGGCCTCGTTACTAAGCACCTTCACGGTGATCACCTCACTCTTGACGGCATTCCTGGCGGCCGTCGCGGGAATCTCGCTGCTCGTCGGTGGCATTGGGATCATGAATATCATGCTGGTGAGTGTCACCGAGCGCACGCGTGAGATCGGCCTGCGCAAGGCGGTCGGCGCTCGCCCGCGCGATATCCTGCTCCAATTCGTGGTCGAAGCGCTGGTGATTAGTTTGGCCGGCGGCGTGATCGGCCTGGCGATCGGTGTGGGCATCGCGTTACTGGTGACGCTGACCGGGCTGCTGACGGCCACGGTGACGGCTAGCGCGGTACTTCTGGCGGTTGGCTTCTCGCTCGCGGTCGGCCTGTTCTTTGGCATCTACCCGGCCCAGCGCGCGGCCAAGCTGAACCCGATTCAAGCGCTGCGATACGAGTAGGTATCCTGGTGTCGTAGATCCGCTCTGGTTGCAAGATCCCCACGCCTGTGCTATACTCACGGGCGTGCGATCGGGCGATTAGCTCAGCTGGCTAGAGCGCGTCGTTCACACCGACGAGGTCACTGGTTCGAGTCCAGTATCGCCCACCATGCCCGTGCGTGCCGACTCCGCAGCAATGCGGAGTCGTGTGCTATCTGGCAGTATTCCACTGATGCGTTTATCGCGCTGCCGTAGATCACCCCCGAGAATCAACCCCGCCAAGGCCGCTCAGCGTCGATTTCCCACGTGAATCGCCCACCACGAGACAAATAATCGGGCGTTTTTGTTTCCCCACAAACCGATTGTCTGGTATACTCAGCGCATCCCGAGAAAGCTCGCTCTTCATCGAAATTCATGGCCGGCGGCTAGCAGTGACGCGGACGCCTCAACCGCAGGCGGGTGGTAGGTATCACTAGCCCGACCTTGGGCTATCGTCGATCCAGTGTATGCCATGCAATGTTACAGGAGGGGCCGCAAGATGAACCACACACAGTTTCGCCTGGGAGTGATTGTACTGATCGCCGCGCTATTGTTGTCTGGGTGCGGCGGCCAAGCAGCGCCATCTGGCGGCGCGCAGCCGGTCAAGCTGAAGATCGGCTACTCGGTGTGGGTCGGGTACGGCCCGCTGTTCATCGCCCGCGACAAAGATTACTTCAAGGACGAGGGCCTAGACATCGAGCTGGTGAAGGTCGAAGATCCGAAAGATCGCTTCGCCGCCCTGAGCGGCAAGCAGCTCGACGGCTTGGTAACCACGTTAGACACCATGACGCTGTACTGGCGATCGGAGACTCCGTTCGCCGCCATCCTCGGTCTCGACGAGTCATCTGGCGGCGACGGCATCATTGTGCGCAAGGAGTTGAATATTGCGTCGGTGAAGGATCTCAAGGGCAAGAAGATTGGCGTAAACGTCGGCAGCGTCTCGCACTTCTTCCTCGACTACCTGCTGCAGCAGAACGGCCTCTCCGATGCCGACGCCAGCCTGGTGAAGATGAAGCAGGGCGATGTGCCTGCCGCCCTGGCAGCCGCGCAGGTCGATGCGGGCGTGACCTGGGAGCCGCATCTCTCGAAGGCCGCCAAGGACGCCAACCTGGCGATTCTGACCACCTCCAAAGACACGCCCGGCCTGATCGTCGACGCGATGGTTCTGCGCCGAGATGTGCTCACGGCCAATCCGGGGGTTGCCACCAAGCTGTCGCGCGCGTGGAACAAGGCGGTCGAGTACCAGAAGGCCAATCCGGATGATGCTGCTGCCATTATGCAGAAGGGGCTGGGTGGCTTCTACGAGAAGCCGGACGACATCAAGGCCGACCTGGCGGGCGCCAAGCTGTTCGACAAGGCCCGCAACCTGGAGTTCTTCGGCGGTAGCGGCCCTGGAACTGCCATCGGCACTACCAAGTTTGCGATCGACCTTTGGACGAAGCAGGGCCAGATTACCACGCCGCTCAAAGCTGAGGATCTGGTGGATGGCTCGGGCTTGGAGAAGTAAGCTACCTCGCGCCTGAAGGCAGTGGCTTTACTCTGGCGCTACGACCGAAATCGCATCCGAGTAGTCACCCGCAAGCGGGTACCCGCTGGCTTACAGCAGCCCTGCCAGATCGAAACCTGGCAGCGATTGGGGAAGCATATGCGACAGGCGCATACGACCTTGAACTTTTTACCCGATCGAGGTTTCCCGATCGGAACCTCCAAAGCTCAGTTCTTAACGTGCAGAAACCGGGTCCACCGGCAAAGCCGGACTTGTGCCTTCGCACGAGAGGCAGAAGGGTCTGTCGCTCCAGAACAAGCGTACCATACACCGACGTTTTTGGCAATAGGACGGGCAAAAATGGTGGTGCGCAGGAGATACGTGGATTACATCCCTGCGCCGCCCCTCGCTTCCTCCGCACGCGCAAACGTGGCGGTTTCCGCTCGGAGATTTTTATGAGCCAGCTTTCGCTTTCCGCACGCGGCCGAACGGCTTTGCGTAACGGCCTGCGACCCCAAACGCCGATCCCGCGGTCGCACTACGCGACGATCGCGATCGGTAGCGTTGGGCTACTGTTCGGCTTATGGGCATTGCTAAGCTATGGCGGGTTCGTGCATCCCTCGTACTTCTTGCCGACGCCTACCGAGGTGCTGAGCAGCGCGGTGCGAATGATCCTCGACGGCTCGCTGATCGAGCACGCCTGGGCCAGCATCTCCGTCATCGTCACCGGCTGGGCGCTCGCGGCTCTCCTGGCAGTGCCGTTCGGCATTTTGATGGGCAGCTTTAAGTTCTTCGAGGCCCTGTTCGAGCCGGTGGTGAACTTCGTTCGTTACCTGCCGGTCAGCGCCATGATACCGCTGCTGATCTTGTACATCGGCCTGGGCTTCGAGGAGAAGGTCGCGGTGATCTTTATCGGCACGTTTTTCCAGCTGATCTTGATGGTCGCCGACGTCGCCGCGCATGTGCCGAAGGATTTGATCGACAGCGCCTACACCCTCGGCACGTCGCGCCTGCGCGTGGTGACGCATGTGCTGATTCCGGCGACCCTGCCGGGAGTGATGGACAACCTGCGCATCACCATCGGTTGGGCCTGGACCTACCTGATCGTCGCCGAGCTCGTGGCGGCTGAGAAGGGTCTTGGAATCATGATTCTCGAGTCGCAGCGCGGGCTGCGCACCGATCGAATCTTTGTCGGCCTGGTGACAATCGGTCTGCTCGGCTTTCTGAGCGATATGATCTTTAAATGGCTTCATCGCGTCGCCCTACCGTGGTCGCCGCGCATTCGGTGATCGATGCAACCGACGAAACTCAAAATCGCCGATATCACAATGAAGTTCCGCACCCGCCGCGGCGCCGAAGTGGTCGCGGTCGATGATCTGTCGCTGGAGGTCGCCGACCGTGAGTTCGTCAGCATTGTCGGCCCCAGCGGGTGCGGGAAGTCGACCCTGCTGCGCGTCGTCGCCGGCCTGATCGAGCCGTCGTCGGGCGAGGTCTTGCTCAACGGGCGGCGTATCGACGGGCCGGGCGCCGATCGCGGCATGGTCTTTCAGTCGTATACGCTGTTTCCCTGGCTTACGGTGCGGGGAAATGTCGAGTTTGGCTCGCGGCTGAAAGCCATGGCCGCCCAGCAGCGGGCGCGCGTCGCGGGCGAGTATATCGAGATGGTCGGGTTGGCGGGCTTCGAGCATCATTATCCGAAAGAGCTGTCCGGCGGTATGATGCAGCGCGTCGCGCTCGCGCGGGCGCTCGCCAACGACCCGGATGTGCTGTTGATGGACGAGCCTTTCGGGGCGCTCGACGCCCAGACACGGATCATCATGCAGGAATTGCTCGTCGGCTTGTGGCAGCGCACTCCCAAGACGATTATCTTTGTCACCCACGATATCGACGAGGCGATCTTCCTGAGCCAGCGCGTGTATATGATGACCGCGCGGCCAGGGCGGATCAAACAGACGCTAGACGTGAACCTGCCGCACCCACGCAGCCTTGATGTGATCACCTCGTCGGCATTTACCGACATGAAGCGCGCCGTGCTCGCCTCGATCAAGGAGGAGGGGTTGAAGGCCCCCAGCCTGGTCGAAACATCGACCTAATCTTCTATCAAAACACGGATTTTTCTTCGTATCGAACGTTTTTTCGTTCCGCGAACGAAAAAACGTTCGATACGAGAGGTTTTTAATCCGTGATGGTCCAATGTTTACATCTACTGCGTAGGTCCTTCAAATTAAGAAGAATTATTGTCGCGGCAGCGAATCCAGCGCGGCTGGATATCCTCAATTGGCTGGTCGAACAGGCCCAACTGCCCATCGAAGCGAAACAGCTGGTCGAAGTCTTCAGGCGCAAACGCCTTCTTCAAGCGCGAGACATACGAGCCATGCAGCACCTGGATGTAGTTCCACACGTCATAATCATGGCGATCGGCAGCGCTGACATGCGGTTTCTCGCCCGGCAGTCGATCGACCTCCTGCTCATCCTCGCCGTCTTCGTCGTCGATGATCTCTTCGTCGGCCACATCCGGTAGCCATACGGTTGTCCCATCTGCCGCTTTGTAGAACCGCACCCGCTCGCCAGGCCGCCAGGTCGTGCGCCCCGCCGCCAGCAGCGCCTCATATGGCGATTCACGTAGGCGTGCCCGCGATGCTTGATACGCCTCAGGTGTTTTCGACAGGCGTGCGACGGCCGCAACATCGGCACTGGTCAACGTGCGATCGCCCAAGGCGGCGATAGTTTGATGGTATACCCGGCGGAGTCCAGCCATGTCGCCAGTTAAGGTGCAACGCAGCGCCTCGCGCAGAAAGCGCTCGCCAAACGGCTCGGAGCGGCTGGAGCGGAGCGCTACTCCGCGCACGATCAGGTCATCGCTATAGGTCAATAACGCATAATTCTTCACCTCATGCGCCAGCATGGCTTTATAGCGGCCTTCATATTCCAGCCGGATGCTTTCCGGGAGGGTCGCCGCGACCGCCGCAACCACCGCTCGCTCCTGCTCCTCCGTCCAGCCGAGCGGCGCCGCAAAGTAGACGCCGTCGGTGTCGGCCTCGAGCAGTGCCATCCCACGCTCGCGCAGCGCGTCGACGACTTGGCCGAGAATCTCGCGCCCCCGCCTGGTCACCTCGTCGGCGGCGGCGCGATCGGCAAACAGTGCCATCGATCCTGCCCCCATATAGCCATAGGCCGAGTTAATCAGGATCTTCATCGCGGCCTGCATGGCATTATGCTGGGCGGCGAGGCCGGTTGCGGCCGTGCGCGCCGCGTTTTTGTGCGCTAGGCGTAAATCCGTCAGGCGGTCGACGAGATACAGCAGGGCGCCGAGCCGGTCGCAGGCCGGGCCGACCTGGTAGGTGCGCATGATCGACGGGTACATCGAGGCGATGTCGGCCTTGACGACCTGCTGGGCTACGCCTGCGGCATACAGATATGTCGCACCGCCCGCATGCGCACCAAGCCCCGCGTCTGAGTCCGCTGCCTGGTGCGGGAGCGCCGCGCCGGCATAGAGATACGCCCGCACCAGCATCGGCTCTAAGATGCCCATGGCCGGCCCAGCTCCCGCAACGCGCTCGTAGCGGCGCGGCGCCATACCGGCAAGCGCGAAGGCCGCGCCCATCAGCCGTTGCGAGAGCCCATCCACCTCAATCACATCGTCGAAGGCATAGCGGCGCACCTGCTCGGGGTCGCGCTGATAGGTGGCAAATACCTCGGCGCCGGCAAGATAGGTGCGCTCGGGCGCGGCCACGCCAAAATAGCGCGCGGCGGCCTTGAGCCCATGCCCGGGCATATCGCGCGCCGCGAAGTCGTAGCGCCGCACGGCCTCGAGTGTGTCGATCAGCTCCCGCCCAGCCAGGCTGTAGCGCGTTCGCCGGCGCCGCCGGAAGGCCGCCGGCTCTTCATAGCTTTCGAGCAGCGGTGGTCCTTCCGCCCGGCCAAGGCGCAGCGGCACGCCTAGCGCGCGAGCGCGCTGTTCCAGAAATGGTAAGTCGAAGCCAAATAGATTGTGGTTTTCGATGACGTCGGGGTCGCGCTCGCGGATCAACGCGCACAAGTCGGCGATCAAGGCCCCCTCATCGGCCGCGGTAGGTGCTTCGAGGATCGTCGCCAGGCCACGCGTATCGCGAACGACGACCAAAAAGATGCGCCCGCGCTGCGGGTTCAGCGAGGTCGTTTCGAGATCGAACTGCAGCCGATGCAGGTCGGTATAGGCCAGACCACGGAAGTATACCCGTCCAGTTGCCATCAGATACTGCTCGACCGGTCCGACCCAGTAATAATGATTCTCCAGGTCGTACAGGCTTTTCACCGCGCGGCCAAGCCGCTGGGTCGTGCCCGTGAGGATGGCCCGCTCCAACGCCCGCCCATCGCGCGCCGACAGCAGATAACGATACGAGTCCGGCGGGCCGTCGAGCTGGCGATAGCTGACGGCCGCGCTGGTTGGCGCCCGATCGGTCTCAGCCACCAGGGCGCGGCCGAGATGCGTCAGATCGTTGAGGCCGGCGGCGAATAGCCAGGGGCGGAATCGCTCCTCGGTGCAGCGCACCTGGGCGCCGTCGCGCTGCCATACCAGCGCTCGACCGCTCCGGTCGGCCCAGATCGACACGATGCCTGGTGTCTGATTCCAACCAAACAGCCAGGCGTCGCCCGCGGTAGGATGCAATCGCCGTGCTGACACAGAAAGCATTCCCCTTGGTGTGACATAGCGCAAATTCAATGTCTCGTGCAGAATCAAGCAGGTTGTTGGGAAATGAGCAACGCTACGATGCTATAAGTAACAGGAGTTACGCGGTCGCCCGCGACGCAGCTGGATTTCGCCTGCGGCAGCATGGTACTGCCCGTTTCGCCCAGAGGGCACCCGGTTTTTCGTTTTTGCGCTCGCAGAGCGCAAAAACGAAAAACCATAAAAGATAAAGTACCACTCTGCCGAAGGCTACGGGGCATTTTGGACGCCACCGCGTAAGTCCTGTAAGTAAGGGTAGACACAATCTGCAATCTGCAATTGCACTAGAGCATCGTTCAAGTAATCGACACAGCATCCTGGGCCCAGAGGGCGCCCCGGCCCACAGGCCGTATCGAAGGGTGCGGCCTCGCTAGGATCGCACCCTTCGATACGCGCTGCCGCTTCACCGGGTGTCGCTCCAGCGCGGGGTACCCTTTGGGTCCAGAATGCCGTGTGGCTGGCTCAACGGAATACATGACCGGTGCTCTAGGGAAACATAGCACATCGGCATCGGGACCGAAGAGATCAATGGATGTCGGTTCACGTTCCTCATGAAAGTACACGTGGACATGACTACCGTAATCGGCCGGATCCGCAAAGATCCGGGGTGGGCGCCGGGCCGCTCGGCCGTCGTCTAGCGCAGCGCTGCCTGCAGATCGCTGAAGATCGCCACCCCGTGCAGGTCCATCCCGAAGCGCACCATGGCCGCCGCCACCTCCGCACGGATGCCCACCACGCTCACGGCGGCACCAAGCAACCGTACCGCAGCCGCTACTTGTAGGAGCGCCTGGGCCACCGGCGTATCCACCAGCGGGACGCCGGTGATATCGAGAATGACGGTGTGGGCGCGCTGCTGCTGCACCTCCTGCAATAGTTTGCTGGTGAGCACCGCGGTCCGATCACGGTCGAGGACGCCAATCAGCGGTGCTACCAGCACGCCGGGGGCGACCGGCAGGATGGGCGCTCCCAGTTCGCGGATCGTCGCCTGGCTGGTCTGCAATTGGTCGATCGTGACCTGGAGCGCCGCCGTGCGGTCGGCCACCAGCACCTCAAGCGTCGCGCGGAGGCGCTCCAACTCCTGCTCGCGCGCGAGCGCCTCACTGAGGGTGACCCGCAGTGCGCTGCCGAATCGATCCAGAAACAGCCCGACCAACGTCATCATCAAGATGTAGAACGCGATGACGATCAGCGCTGGATCGCCACTGGCCGGGGCAAAGCCGGCCAAGGGGATGGGTTGGTGTTCGAGCACCGCGATGGCCAGGACGCTCACGATGCTCGTGCCAACCGCGACCCACAGGCCGCGCCGGCCGCCCAGGAGGCCCAGCAAAGTAATCGGCACCGGAAAGGCCAGCAATGCCCAACTCTGGTGCAGGCCGAGGGGGACGAGGAACAGGGTGATCGCGGCGAGACATGCCGCCCCTTCCAGCACCACGGCGCTGCGAAAGGCGCCATGGCGGAAGACGGCTAGTGCGATGGGCGTGGTCAGGATCACGATGCCATCGGCCGCACTGGTAATCAGTTTACCCAGTGGGGTGCCGCCCGCACTGTAGCAGATCGGAAAGACGAGGAGCGCGGTGACCCAGATGCCTAGCAACATCACCTGAACGAGTGGGGCCTGGCGCCGCTCAATCGGGTTGGCGAACGACGGCGCTATGAGCCAGCGGCGGAGCGAAACGAGCATGTAGCACCTCATAGATCTCTCTGGGCGAGCATGCTACCATCATAGCACAGGCGTGCCCGGTGTGGGTGGCAAAAGCGTAGCGAAATGATGGAGGGTAGTGACTCGCATGGGAAGGATGACCGCGTGTTCCTGATTATAGCGATGGAAGAACAGGGCGAGACAGCCCACCAGCATCTCGGTCGCCTTGGAGAACGATAAGCTCTTCCGCACCAGCCGTCCGAGGCGCTGGCGGAGGGTGTTGTGGCGCTCGACGTGGGCCGTTTCGCCGGTCTCCTTCGCCACCGGGTGGTGCTGCGTCGGTGGGATTCTCGCGGCTCTGCCGCCCGCACGCCCGCCAGTGATACTTCTGTTTCCCGTTCGGTGCATGGCCGTTCTTGACGATATCCGGACTGTTACAGTGCCGATAACGGACCACGATTCTTCGTCGCTCGGGCCGGCTTGTCGCCGCACTCGATCGCCCGCTGCACCAGCGCCGCCAGCTTTGGCGGGTCCGACCAGCGCACGTCGACGGTTGGCGTCTGGTGCCAGACCGCGCATTCGCGCAGCGCGCCGGCGAGGTCGGCCACCAGTTCTTCGGTTACGGGAATGCCCGGCTCGAGGTGCAGCGCCTTGATCTCGAAACGCCCCTCTTTGCGATGCGCTTTGGGGTCGAGCCGGCCAACCAGTTTCCCGCGCCAGAGGATCGGCAGCGTGAAATAGCCGTAGCGCCGCTTCGGCGCAGGCGTGTAGCACTCGATCCGGTAGTCGAAGCCAAACATCGCCAGCGCGCGCGTGCGATCCCACACCAACGGGTCGAACGGTGAGAGCAGGGTGGTCAACTCGGCGGTGAGCGTTCCAGCGGCCGCGATCTCGGCCAGCGGCCGGTTATCAGGATGGATGTAACCCGGCTGCTGCCAGCCCTCGACACGCGCCTCGATCAGCGCGCCTTCGGCGGCCAGCGCGGGCAGTAGCGGCGCGGTATCGCGCTGGCTGGTGCGGAAGTAGTCGGCCACCCAACGCGCGTTCGTGACGCCCAGTGCGCGCACCGCCTTGAGCGCGAGTGTACGGCGCACCATTTCGATCGGCAGGAGCTGTGAGTCGTTCCAGTCTGGTAAGATCCGCTCGCGTAGGTCGTAGATCCGCTGGAAGTTGTGGCGACCGGCAATCATAAGCTCGCCGGCGGTAAACAGCGTTTCCAGGACGCGTTTTTCAGTCTTCCAGCCCCACCATTTGCCATCCGAGCCATCGGTGCGCTCGAAATCGAATGAGCGCACGGGACCATTGTCGCGAACGTGGGCCAGCATCTGGTCGATTGCATCGTGGTGTTGCGCGGCCCACTCGCGCGCATAGCGCCAGCCCATCTCCTCGGCGCCCAGCATGCGATGTCGGTACAGCGCGAAGTCCTCGATTGGCAGAAAGCAGGCCTCGTGGGCCCAGTACTCGAACAGCGCGCCCTCGGCCAGCAGATCAGTCAGCCAGATAGGCGGGTAGTCGCCCAGGCGACTCCATAGCACCAGGTATGGGCTGCGCGCCACGACATGGATGGTGTCAATCTGCAGGACATTCATGCGCCGGATGGTCTCGAGTATGTCGGCCTTGGTGGCGGCGCGCTCCGGGCGGCGGTGCAGACCTTGGGCGGCGACCATGAGCGCTTGCGCGGCAGTATGCGATAGGTGCATCGTCCTCTCCAGTGTTGCGGCGAGATGCAGCTATTATAGCAGAACAAGTGTACGCTTGTGTCGGCCTGCCGACCGATGTCATCGGCGTGTTAGAATTGATCTGGCTGGTGCGATATAATGACCTGATGCTCTTGCCGCCGCCGAGTCATGAGGATGATCAGGGATCAGCGAGCCGGCCGCCCACCGTGATTGCGATTGAGGAGGCACGATGAACACCGAGGAAGCCTTGCGCGCGCTTGGCGTGCGCGACGACACACTATCCGACGACGAGAAGGCGGCGCTGGAGCGCGATGGCTTTCTGCCGTTGCACCGCATTCTGTCGGCGGATCAGATCGCGGCGATCAACGCGCGGCTGGCAGCGCTGCTCGATCACGAGGGCGCGAACGCCGGTAAGGAAGTCCATCAGGAGGCTGGGACCGACCGGCTGTCGGATCTCGTCAACAAAGACCCGATCTTCGAGATCTGCTTTACCCACCCGCGCGTGCTGGCGGGCATCGCGCATGTGCTGCGCGGCAATCTCAAGCTTTCTTCGCTCAACAGCCGCGCGGCACTGCCGGGCGAGGGGCGGCAAGCCTTGCACGCCGATTGGAGCGGCGCGGTCGCGCCGGGCGACTACTATGTCTGCAACTCGATCTGGCTGCTCGACGACTTTACCGAGCACAATGGCGCTACTCGCGTGGTGCCCGGCAGCCATCGCAGCGGCAAAGCCCCGCGCGATGAACTGCCCGACCCCAAGGCGGCGCATCCGCACGAGGTCAAGCTACTTGCACCGGCCGGCACGGTGGTGATCTTCAACTCGCACGTCTGGCATGGCGGCACCCTGAATACCACCGATCATCCCCGCCGCGCGCTGCACTCCTACTTCTGCCGCCGCGACCAGCCGCAGCAGCTCGACCAGCGCAAGTACATCCGGCCGGAGACCTTTAATCGACTCAGCGAAGCGGCGCGTTATATTCTGGATGTCGCATAGCGCTTCCGCTCAAGCAAGAAGCATTGCCTTGCTCATCCACTCGCACCCGGCTGCTCGCATAATACTATTAGAACTACGCAGTTACTGCGCTAAATGCTGTTTTGCCTGCGGCAGCAAGGTACTTCCTATTTTCTGTCCTTCGTTTTTTCGCTCGCAGAGCGAAAAAACGAAGGACCATAATGAAGTAAAGTACCGCTGTGCCGCCCGTCCTGAGCCTGGCGAAGGAAAGGCTAATCCGCTAATTGCGTAAGTCCTGAGTATTTCTGGATCCCATCGAGTAATGCAATCTGCAATAAGGAGATCGGCGCCATGGGCAGCAAATTGGCTCGTATCGTTCTGATCGCGGCGGCATTCTGTCTAGTCGGGTGCGGCGCCGGTGCCGCGAATAGTTCCAGCGTCAGCTGTACGGGATCGTTCAACGCGACGACCGACCTGGGGATCGGCGAGGGGCTGAAATTACTTGGCAGTCTGTCGTTTCAGCTCGACCCATCTGGCAGCCTGAGCGGTACATTCACCAGCGGCGGCCAGCCGGATATCCAGGTCGTCGGGCAGGTGACTGGCCGAGCGGTCAATCTCGCCGCAGATCTGGGTGGTGGGAAGTATCTTTTTGGGAGCGGAACCATGCAAGGCTCCGCGAACGGCTGCCCAACGATCGCCGGCGGTCCGCTGGCGGTCGAAACCGGCTCCTCCGGCGTGGGCCCAGCCAAGCTGCTCGCGCCAGCCAACCAGGCCATCATCGAGCGAACAGGGTTGTGGTTCTATCGCGGAAAGTGAAACGATTGCCCGTGATAGAGAACATAATGCGTAGAGACGCGATATATCGCGTCTCTACGCACTATTCTTGCCTTTTCTTCCAGAAGGCCTTACTCGGAGTATCCCTCGACGAACTCCTTTAGCATGCTTAGGAACTTGTCCGCCGTCGCGCCGTCGAGCAGGCGGTGGTCGATCGTCAGCGAGACATAGCACATCGGGCGAATGGCAATCGCGTCGACATCGTTCTGTGTGATCACAACTGCGCGCTTCTGGATTGCGCCGATGCCCAGGATCGCCGCTTGCGGCTGATTGATGATTGGTGTAGCGAACAGACTGCCGCTGACGCCGTGGTTGGTGATCGTAAACGTGCCGCCCTGAGTCTCGTCGGGCTTCAGCCGGCGGGTGCGCGCGCGCTCGGCCAGATCGTTCACGCCGCGCGCCAAGCCGAGTAGGTTCTTCTCGTCGGCGTCGCGCAACACCGGCACGATCAGTCCCTCTTCCAGCGCCACCGCCACGCCGATATTGATCCGCTGATGGAGCACAGAGCCGTTTTCGCCATAGCTGCCATTGACGATCGGCACGGCCTGGAGCGCGGCCACCGCCGCCTGCACGAAGTATGCCGTATACGTCAGCTTGACCCCCTGGCGCTCGAACTCGGCTTTGCGGCGTTCGCGGTGCGCAGCAATCCGGCTGACATCTAGCTCGAACACGCTGGTGACGTGTGGTGCCGTGCGGCGCGAGCGTACCATATGTTCGGCGATCGCTCGGCGCATTGGCGTAATCGGTACGATCTCGGCGTCGTCGGGGATCTCGAATGCAGCAGCGGTCGCGGTCGTCGCCATAGGCGGCACCAGCGTTGGCGGCTCCGCTGGCTCGTCGGTCTGCGGCCCCGACAGCGCCGCTTCCTGAAGAGCGGGCTCGCGCGTTGGTTGCGCCGGCGCCTCGGTCATAATCTCGCCGCTGGCCTTGGCGTCGGTCTTAGCCGCCGGCTGGGCCTTGCGCAGCTCAAGATGCTTGAGAACATCCTGCTTGGTGATGCGCCCACCCTGGCCAGTACCTTCGATCTTCCCGAGATCCAGCTGGTGCTCGGACGCCAGCCGCGCGACCACTGGCGAAATTGGGCCGCTGTATGACTGGGAAAGCGACGTCCGAGTGCTGAGTTCTGACCCTTCGCGGAGTTTACCCTCGAGCGAAGCGAAGGGCTCAAGGGCCTGGCTTTGAGTTCTAAGTTCTGAGTTTTCACTGCCATTTGCGCTGGTTGACCCTGCGGGTGCCCGTTCTTGGTTCTCAGTTCTATCTCCATCGTTTTCCAGCACAGCCAGCAGCGTGCCCACACGCACCGTGGTTCCCTCCGGCACGGCGATCTCGCGCAGAATGCCCGACTCCGGCGCGGGCACCTCGGTGTCGACCTTGTCGGTCGTCACTTCGAGCAGCGCTTCGTATTTCTCCACGCGCTCGCCCGGGCGCTTGAGCCATTTGCCGATCGTGCCCTCGGTCACGCTCTCGCCGAGCTTGGGCATCTTGATTTCGGTGGCCATCTATACCTCCTGAGTAGAACAAAGGACAAACTACAAAGAACAAAAGCGGCTGTTTCTTTGTTCTTTGTAGTTTGTTCTTTGTTCTTTAGTAGGCTGCAAGCTTGTGCATCGCATCGGCGATCGTCGCGGGTGAGGGCATAAACGCCTCTTCCAACGGTGTGCTGTAGGGCATTGCCGGCACATCGGGCGCGCAGACTCGCGTAATCGGGCCGTCGAGGTGCTCGAAGGCGTGCTGGCTGATCAGCGCCGCGATCTCGCCGCCTAAGCCGCCGGTTAGGTTGTCCTCGTGTACAATCAGCACTTTGCTGGTCTTGCGCACGCTAGCCAAGATCGCCTCGGTGTCGAGCGGACGCAGCGTGCGCAGATCGAGCACTTCGACCTCGACGCCATCGTGAGCCAGCTCATCGGCGGCCTCGAGACTGTAGTGCAGCATCAAGCCATACGTGATGACGGTCATGTCCGTGCCTGAGCGCTTGATATCGGCCTTACCAATCGGGACGCGATAATCTTCGTACGGTACCTCGCCCTTGATCAGGCGGTAGCACTTCTTATGTTCCAAGAACAGCACCGGGTCAGGGTCCTCGATGCTGGCCTTCAGCAGGCCTTTGGCATCGTACGGCGTCGCCGGCGCCACGACCTTGAGACCAGGCACATGGCAGTAAAAAGCCTCAATGCTCTGCGAGTGGTACAGCGCGCCGTGGATGCCGCCGCCGTAGGGCGTGCGGATGACCATCGGTACGTTCCAGTCGCCATTCGAGCGGTAACGAATGCGCGCGGCCTCTTGCACCAACTGGTTGAAAGCTGGGGCGATAAAATCGGCGAACTGAATCTCGGCGATCGGTAGTGTATCATTCATTGCCGCGCCGATGCATGCGCCGACGATCACGCTCTCGGCCAGCGGCGAGTCGATGATCCGCAGTGGACCGTACTTATCGTATAGCCCCTCGGTGACGCGAAACACGCCGCCGCGTTTGCCAACATCCTCGCCGAAGACAAAGATCCGCGGGTCGCGCGCCATCATCTCGTCCAGCCCTTGACGGATCGATTCTAGGAGCGTTATCTCGGCCATAGTGCTCTCTTGTTCTACAGACCTGATAAGATGACAAGATGACCATCTCGTTGGCAATGTCACCCTGTCACCTTGTCATCTTGTCACGAATCGGCGTATACATGTTTCAGCAGCGTGCCTGCGTCCGGCGGCGGCGCTTGCTCGGCGAAGCTGGTGGCATCATCGACATCGTGTTTGATGCGCGAACGCAGGTCGTGCTCGATCGTGTCGTCGAGTATGTCGTGCTCGCGCAGGTAGTCGCGGAAGCGCGCGATCGGGTCGTGGGTGCGCAGGCTCTTGATCTCGTCGGCCGGCCGATAGGTCCGATCGTTGTCGTCGCTGGAGTGTGGTGTCAAGCGCACACAATGCGCTTCGACCAGCGTCGGCCCCTCGCCACCGCGCGCGCGTGCCACCGCCGTGCGAGTTGCGGCGTAGGTCGCCAACACGTCGGTACCGTCGACTTTGATCCCTGGGATGCCATAGGCTACTCCGCGATCCGCGACGCTCTTGATCGCCATCTGCTGGCTCATCGGCACCGAGATTGCGTAATCGTTATTTTCGCACTGAAAAATGACCGGTAGCTTATGCACCGCGGCCAGGTTGATCGCCTCGTGGAAATCGCCCTGGCTCGAGGTGCCTTCGCCGAACGAAACCCACGCAATCGCATCGCCGCCGCGGATCTTCTCGGCCAAGCCAATCCCGGCCGCGTGGGCGATCTGGGTGCCCACCGGGCTGGACTGCGTGATGATTTTGTGCTTGCGATACCCATAGTGCGCTGGCATCTGCCGCCCGCCGCTGGATGGGTCGGCGGCGCGCGCAAAGATCGCCAGCATCACATCGCGCGGAGTCATGCCCATCACCAGTACGGTCCCTAACCCGCGGTAGTATGGCAGCGTAAAATCTTTGCCGCGCTGCAACGCGAATGCGGCGCCCACTTGGGCGGCCTCGTGGCCTTGGCACGAAATGACGAATGGCGCCTTACCGGCACGATTGAGCAGCCACATTCGCTCGTCGAGCGCCCGCGCGAGCAGCATGAACTGATACATCCCCAACATCCTCTGCTCGTCAATATCTAGCGGCGCGCCGTCATAGATCAGCGGCTGTGTCTCCGTAGGTGTGGCCATCCAAATGCTCCTTCTGGAACGGTTCCCAACAAACAACACCTCCGATGGCGACATCGGAGGCATTGATCAGCAGAACGCGACAGCCGAATTCACCACCGCAATGTGGTGCGGCTGCGCAGAGCTTACATCAACGCTGATGGCGCTCGGTATGTTGCGTCTAGTGTAGCACAGAGTGCAGTGGGGCGCAAAGGCGATCTAGTGCGTGCCCGGCAGCGCGCCATAGTCGAGCGGGTTGACATTGACGCCATCTTTCCAGACCTGGTAGTCGAGATGTGGCCCGCTCGACTCGCCGGTCGAACCGACATAGCCGATCACATCGCCGCGCTTGACCGATTGGCCATCTTGAACGGCGAAGCTCTGCAGGTGCGAGTAGCCGGTTTTGAAATGCACGCCACTCAGCCAGATATGGTTGCCGGCCGGCCATGTATTACTGGAAAGCTGCACGACGCCATCGTGTGTCGCGTACACCGGCATGCCCAGCGTACCAGTGGGATCAGCCTGGCCATCGCCATCCCCGTCGATCGCCAGATCGACCGCGCCCCAGATGTTAGCTGGCGCGTGCGAGCCGACGCCGTAGCCCTGGGTCATCACGGTGTTCGGCACGCCAAGTGGATTGTTCGCGGGCACATCGGCCTCGGCGCTGCCGCGCCCGGTTTGCGGCGCCGCCTCGGCGACGATGCCCCCCGATTGGCCAAGCGCGCCGGCGGCGGAGGCGGCGAATGGATTACCGCTCCACATGCTGAGCTGCGCTGGCGCGGTGCGGGTCTGCAAAAAAAGATAGCCTAGACCAACCAGGGCCAGGATCAGCAGGATTTTGCGGCCGGTCGTGAGCGACGGCCATCCGTCGTTGCTCACCGCACCACCCCCTGCCGCCAGGAATCGGCCAGGCCAATGACGGTTTGGACGTAGTTATTCACATCATTCTCGAATGCCGGGGCATAGATCGGGATGATCTGCTCGACGGTCATAGCGCCACGATCGTTGACATATTCGGTGGCAATCAGCTTGTACCAATCTTCGATGCCGGCCTGCCAGCTGTCGTAATCGCGAAAGCGGCCGAAACAGGTCGCGTAGCCGGCGCAAATGATATTGCCGACATTGTGTGTGCTGCCGCCGCCTGGCTTGATTCCGGCCCAGCCCGGATTAGTGCCCGCGCTCGATTCGTGAATAAAAAACGCCAGCGCATAAGCCGGGTCTATTCCATACTGCTGGCCCGTCTCAATCCAGATCTGGCCGGTGCCTTGCGCCGGCGAACCGTAGTGCGCTAACACACTGTCGATGAACTGCGCCGTGATCGTCGGCTGGCCAATCACCGTGTGCTGGCCGGCCGGCACATTCTGGGTCCTGAAGACGTTTGAGATTGCGTTGCTCGCCGCTATTGGCCCAGCGCCGCTAAAACCGCTGATAACTGTCTTTGGCGTGGCTGAAGTAAACCAGAATACGATCAGACTCGCGGCCGCCACTAAGATGAGCAGCCAGGGGCGCCCACGCACAAATTCCACCGGTGTCTCGCGCGGCACGGGGCGATGATACATTGGCGCGCGCTCAACCAGCCGGCCGGTAAACGTGTCGGCTTGCTGCAGATCGAGCATCTTTTTGGCCAGCGTTCTGGGCTCCGGTTCGGCCGGATCGAAGGCTGGCTGGCCCAAGAGCAGATTAGGCGCTGGCGTACGATCGAGCGGCACGGGCGGGCGCGGAGCGCCGGCATCGGCACGGCCCGACGGCGTCAGCGCGCGTATGACGCGCGAGCGTCCCTCCGGCAGATCCGCAAATGGGTCGCGGCTCGCTTGCAGCGGCGTCGGCTTCTCGGGCAGCGGCTCGTGCTGCACCCCGAACATTGGCGCGCGGCGCCCATCTTCGGTTTCTTTTTCGGATATTTTGCGGCGACGCGCGGGCGAATCAGCACTCATTGGCCACTCGTACGACTGATCGTGGCTTGTTCCGCTGGGGTCGGTAACCGAAAAACGCCATCTTTATTGAGATACACCACCTGTTCATTACGGACATCTAGAATGAGGTCGAGCTGCCCATCGCTATCCATGTCGCGCACGCCGAGCCGCAACGGCGTCAGGTCCTCGTCGGCGCCGAAAAGATATGGGCCGGCGATTGTGCGTGCCTTGGTCGCGTCGCCGCCTGGCAGTTCGATAATCGTCGCCTGGCGATTGAGATTGATCGCCAGCAGATGCGTGGGCTGACCACTGGCCTCCTCATGCCCGACAAATGCGTCGAGCTGGGTCGTTCGTGGCCGCCCATAGCGGAAATCATCGATCACGATTTGTGCTTTGCCGAGCATAATACTTACGAGAATATAGATTGCGATCGCCGCGAGTATCAGCGTCACAGCATACATTGTACTATAAAGACGTTGCGGTAGCGCCGTTGTGCCTGGTCGCGCTCCAGTCGCGGAGCGCATACTTTTCTGGGTGACAGCCATAGTCCAACGTCTCCTCACCTAGGCCGGCAGCATGCTCCCGTCGGCGGCAACGCTACAGGTTTGTGCCCATTGCTCCGCCCGGCTGCCGATGTACTCTATGGGTACTGCGGTGAGGAATATTATAATAGAACATCTGTTCTATGTCAACAGTTTTTTCGTAATTCGCTCGTTTTAGAATTTAACGCTATTTGGCTTTGGAATGCCATCCAGTAAAGGTTGCAACCAAACCATTTAGACGAGTTTTTTACCGACACACTGTCGTTCTAACAAGCGCCCTGACTCAGCGTCGCGGCCTTGATGAGACGCCGGATCGCTCGCCAATGTTTCATAGTACCGTCTCAATCATATGGCTTGCCAGCGCGGGATGCAGCCGGGTTGCCGCCAGCCATGCCTCGACCGCCGCAACGGGTAGGATCCCCTGCTCGGTTACGATGCCAGAGATAAATTCTAATGGCGTGAAATCAAACGGCAGGCTGCCCAACCTGATCTCGCTCGGCGCATTACCGTTCGAACCACCCTTCACAAGCCATTCGGCACTGTCGACCGGGCGGAAACCAGGCGGTAAGAATTTCTCGCTGCCACAGAAGGTATAGAAGGGTGTTCCGGCAGCTTTGGCCGCCATCGCCATGCGATAGGTGCCAACTTTATTGACGAGCCCGCGGTTGGTCAGCATATCGGCGCCCACCAGCACCAGGTTGGCCTGCTCAATCGCCGCGACCGCCGCCTCGTCGTCCAGCAGTAGAACCGTTAGCCCGCAGTTTTCGAGCAGCACAGCCGAGTCGCGGCCTTCCTTGCCCGGCAACGACTCGGCACAAATGATCGTGGGATGCCGCCCGGCGCGTTGGGCATGGATTAGCGCATGATGGATCGTGCTGCTGTTCGAGAGCGTCACAATCTTACTGCCCTCTTCGATCAGCTTAAGCGCTCCTTCGGCAATATTGAGCGCGTGCTGGCGCATCTGCCGCTTGAATTCCTCGGTCGCTTCCGCTACCGCCAGGCGTAAGCTGCGCGGCGACTCATCTTCCTCGATCTTCCAAAGGACGGTGTTGACAAGATTTACCAGCGGTGCCATCACCGCTTGCGCGCGAATGAGCGCCCAACCGGTCATAAGAATTTCACGTCGGAATGCGTCAGGTGAAGGGGCCTGGCCAACGTTTGCCCGCTGCAGCAATATATCCGCTGCGCGCTCGGCGATTTGTGCCGCGCCCGATCGGTTATCTGCCGCGATTGCTGCAATTGCCTGTGTGAACGTTTGTTCCACGACTTGATCTCCTCCCTGCGCAGAACTCTTCCTTGTGAAACGCAGGGTTTGGACCACGCCAGTTGCGTCATTGCTTGCGTAGTGTAAAAAGAATCCGATAGTCTGTCGTATAAAAGGTTTGAATCGGAATTGATTAATTGCTCGATCCTCGGTGCGCTGGGTTGCACTGCACCCATGCGCGACGCTGGGTGCATATATGCGGTAGCCGGTTACTGTTCAATTGGTCGCTGCGCCAGGAGACCTCGGACGAGCGTTTCAAGTCGCTCGATTGCGAAGGGCTTGGCAATATAGGGGTTGCCGCTTTGAGCGATGCGTGCCTGGGTCGCTGCGCTAAGCATGTCGCCGGTGACAAATACGAGCCGCGACGCCAGCTCGGGGTTGGTTTGCTTAATGATCTGGTGAAGCTCAAATCCGCTCATACCAGGCATTTTAACATCGCTTAGTATTAAGTCAAATGAAATGTGCCGGATTCGTTCCAGCGCCTCGGCGCCGCTGCCAACGACCGCGGGCTCATGGCCGAGCTGCCGGAGTAGCCGGGCCAGCAGATTCGCGACTGGTTCCTCGTCGTCGACGACCAGTACTCGGCAGGCTGGCTGTACATCGGCCGCATTGTCGGCGCCGTCGGCGTCTGGGTTGCTGGGCTGTTCTTTGTGCGCTTCGAGTAATGGTAGCGCAACTGCGACAGTTGTGCCAACTCCAATTTCGCTTTCGGCCCAAATTTTCCCACCGTGCTCCTGCACAATCCCGAAGCAAATCGATAGACCCAGCCCGGTGCCCTGTCCGACCGGTTTGGTCGTAAAAAATGGGTCGAAAATCCGGTTGAGATCGCGAGCTGGAATGCCTACCCCCGTATCGCTGACCGACAAGACTACCATCTGCGGCGCGGCTGTGCTGATGTCGCCCATTGGCTGGCTGGCTGTATAGGTGCGCAGCGTCAGCTTGCCAGTGCCGCCGCGCTCGGCCATCGCCTGGTGGGCGTTATTGATCAAGTTCAAAATGACTTGCTGGAGCTGAAACGGATCCGCCACGGTCAGCGGCAGATCCCGGTCGAAGTCGATCACCACCGCGATATTATCGACGCGTAGCTGGTAGGCGCGCAGGCTGAGTGTGTTGCGGAACTCGTCGTTGAGGTTGACCATGCGCCGCTCGGGCTTATGCTCGCGGGCGAACATCAGCAGATTTTGCACAATCCGCGCGGCGCGCTCGGCCTGGACGTTGATATGCTTCAGGTCCTCACGAATATCGCCGCGCAGCGTCTGATCGCGCAGCAGCAGCTGCGTATAGCCCGAAATGCTGGTCAGCGGGTTGTTCAGCTCATGGGCCACGCCAGCCACCAACTGCCCGATTGCCGAAAGCTTCTCGGCGTGAATCAGCTGCTCTTCCAGCCGGCGGCGCTCGGTGAGGTTGCGGGCAATGCAATGAATACTGCCGGGCTTACCGCGATCCTGAATCAAGCGCGCGCTGGCTTCGAGCACCAGCGGCTCGTCGTCGTTGCGGCGGAGCTGTAGCTCGAATGGCTGGATGCTCTGCCCCATCAGCAGATCGGCGAAGCGCTGTTCGGCGGCGCTCCACGCGTCGGCGGCGGCGATCTCGCACAACGGCCGGCCAAGCAATTCGTCCTCGCGATAACCAGTCAGCGCCGGGCCAACTTTGTTGATGCTCTGGATGCGCAGCTGCCGATCCAGCGTGAAGATTAGATCGTATGCATTGGCGAAGAGATCGCGGTAGCGCGCCTCGCTGCTCTTGGTCTCCTGGTACAGCCGCGCGTTCTCGATCGCGATCGCGGCGTAATCGGCCAGCGCCGAGAGCAGATACTGATCGTTCTCGCTAAAGGTGCGCTCCGACTGTTGATTGTCGACCGCCAGCACGCCAATTGCCGCATTGCCGACTGTCAGCGGCACCTGTAAGATCGCGCGCACCAGAAAGCCGGTCTTGATTTTGAGCGCGCTACCGGCGCTGGCTCGATCGAGCCGCACTGGCCTGCCGCTGCGAATCACCTGGCCGGCCAGCGTATCTTCGATCGGCATACGCATGCGCTGCGCGCGTTGCTCGCCCAAGTTCTTGGCGGCGCGCAGATACAGCTCGTCGGCGTGTGGGTCGCGCAGCAGCAGGAAGCCCTCCTCGGCCCGCGTGATATAAACCGCCGCTTCGACGATTCGCTCCAGTAATTCTTCGAGATCGAGTAATGAACTGACCGACTGGCCGATCGAGTACAGCACGGTCAGCTCTTTGACGCGCTGCTGGAGATTACGGGTCAGCTGTTCTTTCTCGCGCTTGAGCCGGCGTTCGCGCAGCGCCTGGTCGATCACCACCTGCGCTTCGGTCTCGCTAAATGGCTTGATCAGATAGTTGCGTGCGCCAAGCCGAAACGCCTCGACCGCGATGCCCTCGGAGCCATGCGCGGTCATAAGAATCACCGGCACATCATAACCATCTTGCGCGATAAGACGGAGCAGGTCGAGCCCACTAATATCGGGTAGTTGGAGATCGAGCAGGATCAAATCCGGCAGCCGCTGGCGGAGGCGGTTGAGACCCTGGCGGCCAGTATTGGCGATCGCCGAAGTATAGCCAAGCTCAGGCAGGACATATTCCGCCAACATGGAACAGATCTGCTGGCTGTCGTCAATAATTAGGATCTCTTCCATACGTCCGTCTTAATACCGCTGGAGTTTCCTCATTTTTGCAACCAATCTGAGAAGTTCATTATACAGCAGCGAAGCACGGCCGCCAAGTAGCAGAGTTTACGACATGATTGCGAGATCACAACGATATCAACGAATACACGGTTCAAATGCCTCATCCGTTTCTCATCCGTCCTTCACTTCATTCTCAAGCAGTTCTGGCATACTCTCTATTGAAAGAATTTACGCGGTGGCGGAGGAGGCTTGCTTCCCCAAGAATTCGTTTTTGGAAGGTCTCGGTCACTCGATGTGGCCGAGACCAGCCCAAAAACGAGGTCGATTTTGGAAGGTCTGTGACTCTCCAAGCCGCCCGCACGAGGATATGGAGGATAATGTTGGAACGTCGTACAAATATTCCAGTCATCATTGCTCTGGCGGTGACATTATTGTTCGGTATTGCGATTGGTGGCGTCGTCGGCGGTGGAGCCGCGTACTACCTGACGCGTAAAGCGCCGGCCCAAACCGCTGCGCAGCCATTAGGGCAGCCGATCTCGAGCGTCGAGCAGGCGCCGCAGCCAACCGTGGCGCCCGCAACACCTCAGCCGTCTGCGCCACTGCCGGCGGCCGGCGACACTGGCGTGGTCGCCGCGGTGAAGCAGGTGTCGCCGGCGGTGGTCACGGTGATCAACACATTGAAGCCCGATGCGCAGCCGAATGATGCCCAGCAGGTTCCACTGCCGCTGCCCTTCCCAGGGCAACAACCCGATCAGCCGCAGCGCCAGCCGCGCGCCAGCGGTTCCGGCGTGGTGATCAGCAAGGATGGCTATATTATCACCAATAACCATGTCGTCGAGGGCCAGCAGTCACTGGCGGTAACGTTCGCCGACGGCACGCGCCACGATGCGACGCTGGTCGGCACCGACCCACTCAGCGATCTCGCCGTGATCAAAATCAAGGATCCCGTGCTTGGATTTGCGCCGCTTGGCGACTCCAACGCGCTCCAGCCGGGCGAGACGGTGATTGCGATCGGCAGCCCGTTGGGCGATTTCAAGAATACGGTCACGGTTGGCGTGATCAGCGCGCTCAACCGCACGGTCCCCGGCAGTGGCCAGGAGGGCCTCATCCAGACCGACGCGGCGATCAATCATGGCAATAGCGGTGGCCCGTTGCTCAACCTGCGCGGCGAAGTGATCGGCATTAATACGCTCGTCGTGCGCGGCGTTGGCACGATTGGCGACCAGGCCGAAGGGTTGGGTTTCGCAGTGCCGAGTAACACCGTGAACCACGTCAGCCAGGAGCTGATCGCACATGGCAAAGTCGAGTATCCCTACCTGGGTATTTCCTACAGCATGATCGACGCGGATATCGCGGCGCAGGAGAATTTGCCGGTGCAAAACGGCGCGCTGATCAGCGCGAGCAATTCAAATCAGTCGGCGGTCGTCGATGGTACGCCGGCGGCTAAGGCCGGTTTGAAGGACGGCGATATCATCACCGCGATCGGCGGTGTTAAGCTCGATAGCAACACATCGCTGCGTGCCGCGCTGATGCAGCACAAACCAGGCGACGCGGTGCAGCTTCAGGTACTGCGCGACGGCAAGACAATGACCTTCGACGTGACGCTCGGCACGCGGCCGGGCGATCTGCCCTAGACACGGTGACACGATGACAAGCTGACAGGGTGACAAGATGATCGAATTTCATCTTGTCACCTTGTCAGCATGTCATTTTGTCACCGTGTTGGTCGAGCGCAGGCTCGCGGCCACCTCAAACGGATCCGCGGTGATGCACCCGGCCACGAACAGCTCCATCGCCCCGACATCGCTGCGATTGGTCAGCGGGTCGCCACGGTCGCCGATCCGCGCGATGATCGGCATCTCGCTCCAATCTTCGTCGGACGGCCCGATCGGCGGCAGTGCGATCGCCAGGTTGAATGCACGCGTGCCTTGGTTGGTAATCAGGTGTCCCAGAACCACGGCAATTGTTTCAGCCAGGTCGTCGAGGCTTGGCAGCGGGCCGCCATTCCCAGCGGCTCGATCAGCAAACACGATCTCACGATTGCGCATGGGTGTCAGGTGCGCGACGGCGCGGGTTGCGCTGCCGGATGGGATCGCCAGATCCAGGGCCGAGTGCAGCGCGATGAAATCGTCGAGATAGCCAGCCCCGCTGGTGGCGCGGTAGTGCGCGGCCGCGCGGCGCCACGCTTCGATCTTCGCATAGTGCATTCCGCGCGCCAGTGCGATCTGCATATGGCCATGCATCAGCGTGGCGCCACTCTTCGGTAGGCAGTTCCAGGTGATGATCGGATAGATCGCCGCCGGGTCTTGCGCGTGGGCCGCGGCGATCCAGCGCAGCGCCACGTCGAGGAAATCGCTCAACTGCTCCGGCCCCACGTGCAGTGGATGCGGATCGTCGAAAATCACCAGCCCGTGCCAACCGTCGTACTTCGCGACATTCGACGCGCTGATGCAATATCGGCCGCGAATTCGCCCGAACACATCGGCGGTGGTCATGCGCTCGGGGTCGTGAAAGATATCGTGTTCGGCAAGTTCTTGCGCGATCCTGCGTTCCAACTCGGCATCCCGCTCCGGGCCACTAGTAAGCGCGCTGCTACGGGTCGGCCGGCGCGCGCGGATCGGGTTGAACAGGGCGCTCTCCAGCGTCAGCCGGTTGGTGACCTTGATAATCGTCTGCCTGCGCACCAGTTCGATCGCGCCAAAGTATTGGGCGATCCATGGCTCCATGCTCGGCGGCGGTTCAGTATAGCCGGTTGCGACGTCGACATACAGAATTCGCTCGCAGATTCGCCGCAGCTCGGCGGGGAGCGCGGCGATGCGTTCGGGCAGCGTCTCGATCTTTGCTCGCTCGTTTCGTTCATCAAGCGCCGATTCTTCCATATTGTACTCCAGTGGAAATCGGATCGAAGCATGGCAATTGCACAAGTCCAAATGTTGTCTTATGATAAACCTACAGTGATGCCTAAGTAATACTTATGGAACTTCGACACCTGATCTATTTCGAAGCGGTCGCGCGGCACCAGCATGTCTCGCATGCGGCGGCTGAGCTGGCGATCGCACAGCCGGCGGTGAGCAAGCAAATACACGACCTGGAGCGCGAGCTGGGCGGTGTCGTGCTATTCGAGCGGGTTGGGCGCAACATTCGGCTGACCGAGGCTGGCCAAGCGCTGCTCGAACATGTGCGAATCATTCTCGCGCAGGTCGAGGCGGCGCGCGCCGAGATTCGCGAGCGGGTCGGGTTGCAAAGCGGGCGCGCGTCAATTGGGGCGCCGCCGACGGTGGGCGTGCAGCTCCTGCCCAGAATCCTGGCGGCGTTCAACCAGCGCTACCCGAACCTGGACCTGGTGCTGCGCGAGGGCGGCACGCAGACCATGCTGGGCCTGCTGGAAACCGGCGATGTCGATCTCGCGGTTGTGACACTGCCGGTCGCACGGCGTGGATTACACGTCACCCCGCTATTTACCGAGGAGCTGGTGATCGTCGTGGCGCCCGATCATCCGCTGGCCGCGCGCGAATCAGTGGCGCTGTCGGCGCTGGCCAATGAGTCGTTTTTGCTGTACCCACGCGGCTACGGCATGCGCGATAAAACACTCGAAGCTTGCCAGCAGGCCGGTTTTACGCCGCGGGTGGTGCTCGACGGCGGCGAAATGGATATGGTGCTGCGATTGGCCGAAGCTGGCTTGGGGATCGCGCTCATGCCCCGCTTGGCGCTCGATAGCGCTCCGAACCTGGTGGCACTGCATGTCAGCGACCAGGCGCTGCGCCGCACCATGGCGCTGGTATCACGCGAGGATCGCGCGCTAGCGCCAGCGGCACGGGCGCTGCGGGCTTTTTTGGAATCGCGGCTTGTGCCAACTTAGCGATCTTCAGGTCAGGCAAGCGCGCCGATCAGCATGGTCACATTACGCCCAACATTTTCGCGCATCAGCAAGAAGTACAGCGGCTCGTTGCCGAAAAAGAGCACCGGCTCATCGGCAAACGCCGCCGGCCAACCGGCGGCGCGCGCAGCCGCTAGTACCGGCCCAGTGTCCAGCGAGGCGATCTCGGCATTGGCCAGATTATCGTGCCAGCCATAGGTAGCCGAAGAAGGCGCGCGCTCGCTTTGCATGCTCGCCGGGCCGCCATAGCGCTGCAGCCACTCGGCCGGCGTGAGCTGCGCCAGCCGCCCCTGGTACACATGCCCGCCCGCGGCATGCACCGCGCGCTCGAGCCGCGCCAAGCCGTCGGCGTCCAGCGTTGCCGTTCCAGTCAACACCTGCTCGCGGGTGGGTCCGCCCGCCGCGATCGCCAGCGCTACCGGCTGATCGGCCCACGTCGATAGGACGATCTCGGCCAAGCTGCGGTTGCCCAGGTACAGCCGGCCCGCCTCTGGTGGCTGAAGTGGCCCGCTGACGAGCCCGATATGCAGATCGCGCGCTAGCTGCTCCAGAGCCTCAAATGTCGTCTGTGTGCGTGCCATAGCTCCTCCCCATGCTCGCCCAATTGCGCAACTGGGTAGCAAGCGGTGTGCCAGGGCGCCGTAACGCATAGTGCGTAGGGACGCAATATATCGCGTCCCTACGCACTATGCACTACAGGCTAATGCAATCTGCAATCGGGTACCCTCTGGGTGAATCTACAATCGTATTAGTGCCGGTGAACTTTCTCCCACAATGGCCGCTCGTCCTTCACGCCGACGCCGAACACCGTGCGCACGCCGAAGAGATATACGAGCACGACCAGATCGAGCGCCAGACCGCCAATCAGCGCACTGCGCAGCACGATTGATACTGTCGGGACCGCAAACTCCGGGCGCAGCCGGTTGATTGCCTCTCCGGCTATCGGAGCATAGCGCAGCGCGAATGCCGTAGCCGCGATGCTGAGCAGCGTTAGCAGCAGATTGGCCCACCATGCCCATTTGATCACTTCCCAGAAGCCCCAGTTAATCCACAGAACGACGAGAGCAACCACCGAGATGAGCCCCAGCGCTGCCAGCTGCGGGCTCGGCGCAACGCTGATGCGCATCAGACCCCATATGCCCAGCAGAGCCGCGACACTCAGCAGCAGACCCCCGATCACACCCAAACCGGCGAACACTGCGACGCCGAACGGTCGCTGCTGCCGGACTACTTTGACCGGCAGCCGATAACCACGAGACATTGACATCCGTCATCTCCTTCTACGCCGCCTGGGCGCGCTGCGCAAGATCCAAGAACGCCTTCATCGCGGTGTGGTTGAATTGTGAGATGCTGCGTGATGCCTCATTATAGAAATTGCTCCCCAACGCTGTCAAATGACATTCTTTTCATCTGTGGTATAATCCGCCGCTATGAACTACATCCCGTCTCGAAGCCTTTTTCTGGCCAGCGTGGCCCTCGCTGTCCTGACGCTCGCGCTCTTGGCCGGCTGCGCGCTCGACCCTATTGCGCCGACACCCACCGCACCACCACCAACCAACACGCCGCTGCCCCGCGGCGGCAATCTCACGATCTGGCTAGCCGCCGACCTGCCCGATCTGCGCCCATGGCAGCCGCGCTCGCGTGGCGAGGAGCAGATCACTGGGCTGCTCTACAGCGGCCTGACCCGCCTCGACGCCAAGCTCCAAGTCCAGCCCGATCTCGCGACTCGCTGGGATGCCTCGCAGGATGGGCGGCTGATTACCTTTACCCTGCGCACCGATGTGGCCTGGCACGATGGACATCCCTTTGGCGCCGACGATGTGGCCTACACGCTGAGCGCGCTGAAGGAACTTTCGCCGACCACCGCGCTGCTCGCCGACCTCCAGCGCATCGCACAGGTCGATACGCCGACGACCAGCACGGTGGTGCTGTCGCTCACCGAGCGCTATGCGCCAATCTTTAGCGATCTGGCGGTGGCTATGCTGCCAAGACATCTGCTGATTGGCAAGGATATCGCGACTTTCAACTTTTGGAGCGCGCCGGTCGGCACTGGGCCGTTTGCGTTCGTCGAGCGCAAGCCCGACGCTTCTGTGACCCTGAACGCCAACAAGCGTTTCTACCGCGGCGAGCCGCTGCTCGACCGGGTGGCGTTTCTAGTCGCCGATCCCAAGATCGCGGTCGATGCGCTGAAAAACGGCCGGCTGCTGTTGGCCGAGTTGCCCTGGGCGCAGGGGAAGACTATTACTCAAACGGTGAGCGGCATCCGGGCCGGGGCCTACCCGGAAAATGGCTATTTCTTTCTGGCCTACAACACGCGTGAGAAGCGCCCATTTGCCGATGTGCGCGTGCGCGAGGCGCTGGCGCGCGCGGTCGATCTGCCGGCGCTGGTGCGCGCGGCCACCGACGGCCAAGGCCAGCCGATCGCCACCAGCATCGCCCCCGGCTCGTGGGCCGATGTCATTCCGCCGCCGACCCACACGCTCGACCTCGATCGCGCGCGCGGACTGTTGGACGAAGCCGGTTGGAAGCTGCCCGATGGCCAGTCGATCCGGCAGCAGAATGGGGTAACGCTCACCGCGCAGCTGTTTGTACGCGGCGACGATCCGCGCCGGGTGCGCGCCGCCGAGCTGATCAGCCAAGCGGCCCAGCAGATCGGGATCAGCATCGATGTGCAGCGCGCCGATTTTGAGACGGTGATGAAATCAAAGTACGCGCCGCCCTACGATTTCGACCTGCTGCTCGGCAGCTGGAGCAATGGCGCGGGCGATCCGGCGTTCGCCGATTATATGTTTTACGATCCCGACGACTTTGCGCTGTTCCACAGCAGCCAGATCAACCAAGGCGTGGCCGACACGCGCGCGGTGCTGAATATCGGCGGTTTCAAAGATCCTGGCTACGACAACCAGGCCCCCGCCGCGCAGCAACTCTACGACCCAGCCGAGCGGCTCAAGGCAATTCAGCTTGCGCAGGAGCGGATCGTTCAGGCACGGCCGTACCTCTTCCTGTGGGCCGATCGGATCCCGGTGGCCCTGAGCTCGCGGGTCACGACGCTCGACGGGCCAGTGAACCTCAATACGCCAATGTACCTGGGGAATGTGGAGCGCTGGTATCTGAAGCAGTCATCGACCCAACCGTAAATGATTGGGCTTGTCTCTGGCGCTACCAGCCCAGAGGCTGGCAACCGAGACCATAGGCTGAATGACCGCAGCCCTGCTGCTTCGCACGAAGCTACGACAGCGATGGATGCCACAACCTTGAACCTTTTACCCGACGGAGGATTACCCGTCGGAACCGCGCAAAGGCTCAGTTGTCAACGTGCCAACGGTTTGCCCTACGGCATCCGGTAGAGTGCCTTAGCACATCCGTTCGGGGTATAGCACACGTAGCGGTATTTGGCACCACGGTGGACTAAAGCAGCTGAAGGAGAGTACTTCATCCGGGTGCCCTCTGGGCTTCTAACGCTCCTGGCCTTCCGCCCGTGAAGGGAAGTATTTGTGAAAAGTTAAGAGTGAAGAACTCAAAGTCGACGCTAACTGTGAACTCCTAACTGGAGACCTGATGGTTCTGCCCGCTATCGTAGCCCATCTTGATCCAGCCCTTCTGAATCGCATATATGACCGCCATCGTTCGGTCGTTGACCTGGAGCTTCGATAAGATCGAGGTGATATGGTTCTTGACCGTCTGCCCGCTGATCGACAGCTCGTTGGCGATCTCTTTGTTCGAGAGCCCGCGCGCGATACAGTCGAGGATCTCAATCTCGCGCGAGGTCAGCGGCGCGAACAGCGCCGAAGTCTGCTCATCCTCGGTCGAGGCCAACTCACGGAACTGGTGCAGCACGCGAGTGGCCACATGTGGCTTGGCGAGTACGCTCTCGTTGATCAGGTAGCGCCCGCGCGCAACCTCACGGATCATGGTGATCAGCGCGTTTGGGTGCACATCTTTCGAAGAGTAGGCGGCCGCGCCGACTTTGATCGCCTGAAACAGTTGGTCGTCGTCCTCGTAGACGCTCAGTACAATCATTGCGATACGCGGGTCGCGCCGCTTGATCACCCGTGCGACCTCCAGACCATTCAGACCCGGCAGGTTGATATCGACCAGCACGACATCGGGAAGCAGGCGCTCGGCAAGCTTGATCGCTTCCTGGCCGTTCTCGGCTTCGCCGATCACTTCCATGTCGCCGATTTCTTCCAGACTCCAGCGAATACCCTGCCGAAAGAGCGGGTGATCGTCGATAATGAGCACACGAGTTCTTGTGGCCATAGTATCCCCTTCGGGAGTTATTAGTTATGAATTATGAGTTGTAAGTTTATCGTGATTCTCAACTCAAAACTCAACACTTACGCTTCGATCGGTAGAATAACGGTAACCTCGGTCCCATGGCCTAGGCTTGAGGCGACGCTGAAGCGCGCGCCGATGAGCTCGGCTCGTTCGCGCATGCTCGTCAACCCCCAATTGCTGCGGCCAGCGCGTCGCGCCACCTCGTGCGGGTCGAAACCCGGTCCATCATCGCGAATCGCGAGTTGCAGCCGATCGCCGTGCCGCATGATCCGCACCAGCACAGGCGCGCCACGGGCGTATTTATGAGCGTTCTGTAGCGCTTCTTGCACGATCCGATACAGCACGATTTCCGTTTCTCGCGGCAGCCGCGGCAGCCGCTCGGCCTCGATGCTCACATGTGCGCCGTAGGCATCGTTGTAGCTTTGAATATAGTCCTTGATGGCGGCGACCAGTCCATGCTCGTCAAGGCCACCCGGCCGGAGATCGGCGATGAACCGCCGCACTTCTCGCAACCCTTCGCGGGTGGATGCACGCATGCGATCAAGCATCAGTGTCAGCTTCTCAGCGCCTGACTGTTGCGCCAGCCCATAGCAGCTTTCCAGAATCATGAGCGAATTTGCCAGCACCTGTGCCGGGCCGTCGTGTACCTCGCGCGCCAGGCGCGTGCGCTCTTCCTCGCGCCCGTGTATGATTTGTGCGCGTAGCGCTAGCACCCACGGATCGGCAGCGCCAGCTTCCTCGGCGCTGGTGAGCGTGCTGCTGCTCATTTCGATCTGGCGAATCAGCTGTTCAAGCGCCTTGAGTGCGTGCTGATTAGCCCGAACGTCGCGCTCCAACGCTTCGTAGCGCTCGCGCAGGTCCGCGGCGCGCTTCATCCGCTCCTTAGCGAGTGGCGCTCGCGATTGAGTTGCCGAGCGCTGCTGAATGAGCGCTTCGTCAAGCTGGCGTTCAGCCTGGCGCAACGCCAGACCCAGGCTCGCGCCGTTCTGCCGGGTGCTCTCGGCGAGGGCGCGCAGCCGGGCTAATTGTTCGGCTACAATCGTGTGTGCCTCGCGGAGCACCACAGGTTGTTCGGCGCTCAATCTAGTGCCTCATGAAGCTAGTCTGACGTTTCGGATGTGTAAAGTATAACACAGCGTTATCGCAGCTACAAGATGTACAAGCGCCATGCTATAATCAAGAACGTGACAGTTCTGCAATTTTCGATCACGCTACAGGCTGTAGTATCATTAAGTGCGGCATTCCCTTTGCCGCCGCGCAACCTGGCGCTACACCTCTTTTGAGCGTCGACGGTGCGCCGCTGCATGTCGTGGTGGCCCACTTGCAGCCTTCACGCCTGGGCGTACCGTTCAATCAGCTGGCTGCCGCGGGTGGAATCCGCTGATCCAGCCCAACAAGAAGCCGCACCCCGATCTGGGCGCGGCTTCGCAGATCTAGCGCCGGCCTACGGCGAGACTGTGGTCGCGAAAACGTCGGTGCGATTGGATCCATTGCCATTGTTTACCTGGACGAAGACCGGCCGGAAGGTATTCCCTGTACTGGTCAGCCCCTCGTATTCGCCGAGGAAGTAGCCAAACGGGCCGCGCGCGGCGGGTGCTTGCTCGATGTCGAACGACGCAGGCGAAAGACGCGCTTCGGCGCCCCAGTTCTCCGCCTGCGAACAATCAGCCGTGCCGGCATGACAGTGGACGATCCAGTAATCGGTCGGGACGCCCGGGCTTGCGTCGTTGTTGCGAAAGTCGTAGTAGGTCACTGCCACCGTGCCATCATCCGCGACCCGGACATTTGGTACAAACGCCTGCTGATTGAGGGCCACCGAGCTTCTCGGCGTCTGGCTGACCTTGATCGGCGCCGACCAGGTCCGGCCGCCGTTGGTGGACATCGACAGGGCGATCTCGTCCACGCCGCTGAAACGTGTGTCTTGCCAGACGACGTACATGTTGCCGTTATTGCGATCGACCGCGACCTCGGGAATGCCGCCCTCGGCGCGAATCGGTCGCTCGGTATCCGGGTCGCGCGCGCCCTGCCCAAGATCCTTGGCCACGATGATCGCGCGCGACCATGTCTCGCCTTTGTCGGTCGAGCGGATCACGGCGACGCTGGCGCCCCGCAACCCATGCCGGTTACTGTTCAGCAAGAAGAAGTCGAATACATTGACCAAGTCGCCGTTCGGCAGCACCACAATCTGGTTGCCGATCGTGCCGTTGAACTCGCTGGGGTCGAAGATCTTACGCGCCGGCTCCCAGGTCTGGCCGCCGTCGGTGGTCCGTGCGAACCAGGCCGGCTGGCGGAACGAGCGCGAGTCGAAGAAGCCCGCGAGGCTGGCCATCGAGGTTCCAGCCGGCGTCACGAAGCGATCCCACACCGCGTATGCGTAGTGCGAGTCGGTCGGGTCGGCGGTGATCGACTCCTTGTCGTTGAAGGCGTAAGAGGAATCGCGGTCGCCCGAGTCGCGCTTGAGCGTGACCGGTTCGCTCCAGTGCATCCCTCCGTCGGTCGACTTGCTCACCAGGACCGCGTTGAGGCCTTGTACACCGACTGAGAAGCTCACAGACAGGCTGATCTGGTAGGCGGTGCCGTCAGGTGAGAAGCTCACCCACGGATCGGAGGAGCGCTCATAGTCGCCGCCATTGGCCGCCGTGCCACCCGCGCAGATGCTAAAGTGCGGATAAGTAATGCTCCACGTAGCGCCCCCGTCGTGCGAGACGCCGGTCGCCAGGCCGTGTGCGCCGCCGTTCGACCAGCGATCTTGCTGCCAGACGGCGATCAGATTATTGGGATTGGTTGGATTGACGTCAACCCAGGGTTCCTCCTCTGCGTTCACATAGAGGGTCTCGCCGGGTGTCCCGGTCGCGCCGATGGTACAACTGGCGAACGGGCTAGGGCCGCTCACAAGCATGAGCGGTGCGACGGTCACCGAGCCAGCGGCGACCGGGACGGCAGCGCCGATCATGAGCACCGCGAGAATCACCAGCGGCGTCACGAACCTGATGAGCTTATGGAGCCTCATAAAATCCTCCTTGTGTTGCACACTCGATAGCCAGCGGTAATGTGGTTACCTCCTTTCTCATGCTAGAGCAAAGGGCAGGTAATGGTCGCTGTTGCGGAGTGGGATGTCTGGAGGGAAGGGCGATCTGATCTGTGTCAGTGCGGCGCGCATCCTCTTGTGTGATGGCGCTGTGCGAGCTACGCAGTATGGGGAAGTATTGCTATATTATCATGAGCATAAGCTCCTCGCAAAAATACATCTATCGCGGTTGCACTGAGATGCCGCTTTTGCCTTCGGCAGAGCAGTACTTTATTTTCTCATCGTTTCTCATTTGTTGCGCTCGGAGAGCGCAACAAATGAGAAACGGCATAATCAGAAAGCACCATACTGCCGTCTATCCTGAGCCTGCCTGCCCTGAGCTTGCCGAAGCGTCGAAGGGCAGGCTATACGCCACGCCGAAGCGGCCACCGCATAAGTCCTATTATTATCTCCGACTATAACTCGTTCATAATTCGTACCGGATTTGTGACTCGCGTTTCCCCGCCGATATGCGAAAGTAGTGCGTGGATGATATTGTTATTGTTTAGAACGATCGTGTATCGTAGATCACCAGTGTTCCGTCCTCAGATGCTTCTGTTTTCGCGCACGACATTCATGACCGTCAGGAGCCTGCGCTATGTTCCGACCCTTCGGTATATCTCGACCACCCCGCTCCGTGCAGCGCGCGCTGTTTGGCCTTGCGCTGCTGGTCATGGGATTGGTGGCTAATCTGTCGCTGATCTCGTCGGTCGGCGCGACTGTCCAGGATCTCTATACGTCGCCATATAATTTTTGGCCTGGCCTGACCAACGCGCCACTGGAGCAGTTCGATTCTGCGACCAATGTGCGCTTGTTCCAAATTGAAACAATATTGTATCTCCAGGTTGTTTCACAATCAGGGATGATCATTCAGGAACATTCTTAACCGTCTGTCGTTTTTGTGTGTTTATCCTATCGGGTTATGGTTGTTCCATCTGCTTAGAAGACAACATCCGGCACAAGAGAGGAATCCGACCATGCACTTTTCGTCCACCGATGATAGTCTGCCGGTTGCAGTCCGCGCCTACCGTTGGCTGATCATCGTCGCGCTGCTAGCCATGACGGTTCTGATGGCAGCCCCCCCGGCAGCGCTTGCTGCTCCCTCCGACAACCTTGCTGGCGCAACCGTGATCCCTACTCTCGGCCCGTTCCCCTTTAGTGACAGCGGCACTACCACCACCGCAACCCGCGAGGCCGGCGAAGACGGTACCTGCGGCAACTTTCCTTCCGACCCGGCCATTAGTACCCGTAGCGTCTGGTACAAGTTTACTCCATCTACCAGTGGATGGCTCGTGGTTGATACACTAACGAGCAGTTACGACACAGTACTTGAGATATATGTCGGTAATTCTGCTGGCGCAACCTATCCGCTGGTCTCATTGAATTGTAACGACGATGCTCGCCCGGGGGCGGTACTCCAATCATTGCTTAGTATTCCGGTGGCCCCGAGCGCTGGTCTTTCCTACTATATTATGGTCCGAAGCTTTGGCAGCAGTCAGACCGGTGGTAGCCTGACGTTGCATGCCAGCTTCTCTTCTCAACAACAGATCTATGTGGATGGCACCAGTGGCAATGATGCCAACCCCGGCACCCATCCATTACTTGCGGTGCAAACCATCCAAAAAGGGGTAAATATCGCCAGCACCGGGGCCAATATTAATATTAATACCGGCACCTATAACGAACAGGTTGTCATTCACCAGAACCTGAGTCTGACTGCCGGTGGTGGCGCAGTTCTAATTACCGGCGCTGCCCCCAGTGTCACCCTTACCAGTGGCGCGCAGATTACGCTCAATGGCGCAATCACCGCCAATAGTGTACAGGTAGATCAGGCCGGTAGCCCCGGTGCGCGAATTGCAGATGGGGTTGCGCTGGTTGTCTCCGGAGGTACGATCACTGTAGGTAATGGTACCTATGCCGAGAATCTAACGATTAGCAAGGATGTGACCCTGACTAACATTCCCGGCCAGGGACCATACCTTCAGCCTGCTGCCGGAACGGCAATTAATGTTACCGGCGGTACCGTAACCCTCACCGGGCTGAATATTGTTGCTCCCACCGGGCTAAATAGCGCCGGAACCGTAACCGCCAACGATAACTGGTGGGGCAACGGCAGCGGTCCTGGTGGGGTGGGTGGGGTCGGTGGTACCGGCAGCCAGATCACCGGGAGTGGTGTGACGGTGACAAGCTGGTGTTTTGAGCCTAACCCGACCTGTACCTCGATTACTGCGCCACCACTGCTTGAGTTTGTTTCCCAACCGCAAAACGGTACGGTTGGAGTCTCGATTGCGCCGCCGAATGTCCAGGTGCGGGTACAATCCAGTGGCAGCACCGTTACTTCCTTTACCGGTCCGATCACCTTGATAATCGGTACCGGACCGGGCGGCGTGCCAACCCCAACAATCAACGGAGCATCGTCGGTAGCGGTGAATGCAGTGAGTGGGGTTGCCACCTTCACCAGCCTGATCTTTAACCGTGCCTTTAACGGCTATATCCTCAGCGCCTCAACTACCGGATTAACTTCAGTCAATAGTGGATCATTCAATATTGGGGTTGGCACGCCGACGGTGACGATTGATACTCCAGCTAGTTCAAGTTTTACCTTTGGTGACCCACCCTTTACCGTGGGTGCAACTACGAGCCCCGCCGGATTAGCAGTTACGTTTAGCTCGAATACCACCGGAGTTTGTACGGTTTCGGGTACCGCCGTAACAATTGTTGCAGCAGGCACATGTACTATCCAGGCAACCATTACCGCCACCGCCGATTATAACTCGGCCAGCACTACCCGTGACTTTACCATCAACGGGGCCAGCCAGACAATCCAGTTCTCTCCTGCAGCGCCAAGCGGGACGTTTGGGACAATGGTAACAGTAACTGCTACTGCACAGCCGAGCGGTAACGCTGCTACGCTGGTCCTGGATGGGAGCAGCACAGCGTGTACCCTCAACAGCAGTGGTCCCGGCACGATTACCTTGAATATTACGACCGGAACCGGCACCTGTGTTATTACCGGCTCGGGTGGAGCAGGGGGCAATTATGCTGCCGCGCCGCCACAAAACCTCTCAATTACCGTCCAGAAAGCTACCCAGACGATCACATTCGATACGCCTCCCAATAACACCACCTTTACTCTTGCTACCCCGTCGTTTACGGTCGGGGCATTTGCCACTCCATCGGGGTTACCGATAGTGTTTGCCTCCGCTTCGCCCTCGGTCTGTACCGTTTCCGGGACAACGGTGACCATCGTAGCAGGCGGAACCTGTGTAATCAATGCCAATCAGCCCGGCGATCCAGATTACAGCGCGGCAAACCAGGTGACCAACTCATACCCAATTAACCGTATTCCAGCAATCTTTACCATTAGTGTGCCGGATAAGACTTATGATGGTACGCCGCTCCCGGTTGGGACGGTGACCTGGACTAGCCCGGCTTCGCAACCTGGGGGTCACACCCTCGATTATATGTATACTGGGATCAGCGGCACATCCTACGGACCGACTGCGACCCCGCCGACCAATGCCGGAACCTACCAGATTGTTGCGACGCTCAATGGCCCGACCTATGGCGGCTCAGCCACCGATACGGCGACAATCATGCCGAAGCCGGTTACATTTACAGTCAGCGTACCGGATAAGACCTATGATGTTGCGCCGGCCGGCCCGCCCACGGTGGTGCTAAGTGGCGGTAGCCCGCCCCTGCCCAGTGCTGCGACCGGGTTTAGCTTCCAGTATATTGGCACTGGTGCGACGAGCTATGGGCCAACCGCTACCGCGCCGGCTAATGCTGGAACCTACCAGGTGACGGCTACCCCGACCAGCGGAAACTACAGCGGCACGGCAAACGCTGCCTTTACGATCAACAAGGCGACCCAATCAATCAGCGGGTTCCTGCCAATACCTGATCATGTCTATGGCGACCCGAGCTTTGCCCTGAGCGCGACCGCCACGTCGGGCCTGCCAGTCGACTTTAGCGCTACCGGAAACTGCACCTTCGAAAGAGGCAAGGTATTCATCACCGGTGCCGGGAGCTGCACGATCACGGCCAGCCAGCCGGGCAATGCGAACTGGGTCGCCGCCGCCGATGTTCCGCAGACATTCACAATTAACAAGGTGACTCAATCGATTACCTTCAACTCGCTGCCTACCCGCGCCGTCTCCAATCCGCCCTTCACGGTGAGCGCAACCGCGACATCGGGCCTGCCGGTAAGCTTCAGCGCCACGGGCGGCTGCTCGGTGTCGGGGACGACGGTGACGTTGAGCGGGGTAGGGACCTGCACGATCACGGCCAGCCAGCCGGGCGACGCGAACTGGGGTGCCGCTGCGGATGTCCCGCAGACGTTCCTCATTGTAACGAGCTTCAAGGCCTTTGTCCCACTTCTGTTGGTGCCGCCCTACCCAGATTTGGTTGGCAGCTTTACCCTGAGCGATCCGACGGTCAAGGCATTCGATCCAGTGCTGATTACCGTCACAATCACGAATAACGGTAACGCTCCGGCGAGCAATTTCTGGGTCGATTTCTACATCAACCCGCTCATGCCGCCGACAGCTACCAACCAGCCATGGGATCAGCGCTGCGGCTCCGTGCGCTGCAAATTTGGCATCGCATGGTACGTCGCCGACACGATCGCGCCTGGTAAGAGTATAAAGCTGTACTCGACCGCAAGTAGTTACTATGCCAAGAATACAGATTGGCCAGGTTATTTCGAGGGGACGAAGCTCAATCTCTACCTGTATGTCGATAGCTGGAATCCGGGGATTGCGGATGGTGCGGTGATCGAGAAGAATGAGGCGAATAATCGCGCCGAGCTTCATCTCGGCGGCGTGCAGGCTGCGGCGGCGCCGTTCGCGTCGGCTCCTACGCCTACGCAGGCACTGCCGGCGCTGCCGGATCGCCCGGCGCGGCCGTCTGAAAATCATTAACAAATAGACCCGACGGAATACATCCCAAGCGATCAATAACGGAATCTAATGGAGGAATCCCAATGCTACGACGAAAAATCGGTACAACGCTGGCGTCGTTCGGCGTCGTGATGCTGATCTTTGGGGTGAGCGCACTGCCGGCACAGGGCGCGGAGCCCATGCATGTAGCGCTCCAGCCATCGCCACGGCCGCCGATCGACCCGCTGAGGCACCATAACGGCGCGAGCGCCCAAATGGGTCATATCACCGGCACAGTGATCGATCAGCGCACTGGCGCGCCGGCGGCCGGTATTACCGTGAGAGTCGGTGGCGACTTAGTCACGACCGATGCGAATGGCAACTACGATCACTGGCTGCCGGTCGGCGATTACCCGGTGGCGCTGCAATTAGCCGGCGATCAGGGTGCTGCCGAGCAAGATACGGTGCTGGTTTCGGTGCGACCGGTGGTGCCCACAGTGCAGCATCTCAACTTCCGCAGTCCCGCTTCGGCGCCGAATGCGCCAGCAGCCGCACCAGCAGTTGTGCCGACGGCCGTGGTGGCAGCTGCGAAGCCGTCCACTCCGGCGATCAAGACCGATGCGGGTGCGCCGAAGCGCATGCCGCGTACGGGGGTGGCGGACAGCGCTGCATGGCTGTGGCTGGCATTCGGTATGCTGCTGCTGCTGGCCGGTGGTCTGGTTGGTTTCGGCCCGGTGCTGAATGGCCGCTCGGCCGCAGCGTTGATCCGCAGGCATGCTGCAAACGCCCAACTGCTCCAGGCGCTGCTGTCGCAGCCGGCGCGCGATGAATTTCTTGCCGCACTGTTCGAGACGCACGATCGCGGGCGCAGGTAATAGCATAATGGCATAATACGTAGGGCCGCCCCTAGCGGGCGGCTCTACGTATTATGCCATTATGCTATGACGCCATCACTGGCTCGCCGACAACCGCCTTGGTGAAGCTGACCTTGCCGCTGCCATCGACGCCAACCTCGATTGTGTCGCCCTCTTGGAACTCGCCTTGCAGCAGTCGCAGGGCTAGCTCATTCTGAAGCCGCTGCTGGATCACCCGCTTGAGCGGCCGCGCGCCATAGATTGGGTCGTAGCCTTCCTCGGAAATCTTCGCCAGCGCCTCGGGCGTCAACTCCAACTTGAGCTTGCGGTCGGCCAGCAGCTTGCGCAGCCGACCGAGCTGGATCTCGACAATCTGGCCAATCTGCTGCCGGCTCAGCGGCCCGAAGACGATAATCTCGTCGATTCGGTTCAGGAACTCTGGCCGGAACTCCTCGCGAATCTCCTCCAACACCCGCGCTTGGATCGCTTCCTGGCTCTCGCCGCGCTGCGTCAACTCCTGAATGATCGGGCTGGCGGTGTTGCTTGTCATAATGATAACAGTGTTTTTGAAGTTGATCACGCGCCCCTGTCCGTCGGTCAGCCGGCCGTCGTCCAGAATCTGCAGCAGCACGTTGAACACATCCGGGTGCGCCTTCTCGACCTCATCGAATAGCACCACGCTGTAGGGCTTGCGCCGCACCGCCTCGGTGAGTTGGCCGCCCTCTTCGTAGCCGATATAGCCAGGCGGCGCGCCAATCAACCGCGCGACGGTGTGCTTCTCCATATACTCCGACATATCCAGCCGGATCATAGCGCTCTCGTCGTCGAACAGGAACTCGGCCAGGGCGCGCGCCAGCTCGGTCTTGCCCACGCCGGTCGGGCCGAGGAACAGGAACGAGCCCAGCGGGCGGTTTGGGTCTTGCAAGCCGGCACGCGAGCGCCGCACTGCATTCGCCACCGCGCGCACCGCCTCTTCCTGGCCAACCACCCGCAGGTGCAAGCGCTCCTCCATTTTGATCAGCTTCTCGACCTCGCCCTCCAGCAGTTTGCTGACCGGCACGCCGGTCCAACGCGAAACAATCGTCGCGACGTCTTGCGAGTCGACTTCCTGCTTGAGCAACGTGTTGTCGTGGCCCTTGAGCTGCGTTTCGGCCTCGTTCAGCTCTTTTTCGAGCCGGGTCAGCGTGCCGTATTGCAGCTCGGCGGCCTTGTTGTAGTCGTACTCGCGCTGGGCCGCCTCGATGGCCACGTGCGTCTGGTCGATCTGCTCTTTAAGCTTCTGGATGCGCCCCAGCACCTCGCGCTCGCGCTGCAGCTGCGCCTCGACGGCGTTGCGGTTCTCGCGCAGATTGCTCAGGTCGCGCTCGAGCTTCTCGAGCCGCTCTTTGCTAGCCTTGTCTTTTTCCTTCTTCAGCGCCTCGCGCTCGATCTCCAGCTGCATCATCCGGCGCTTCAGATCATCCAGCTCCTGCGGGTCCGAGGTGATCTCCATGCGCAGCCGCGCCGCGGCCTCGTCGATCAGGTCGATCGCTTTGTCGGGCAGGAAGCGGTCGGAGATATAGCGGTCCGACAGCACCGCCGCCGCGACAATCGCGCCGTCGGTGATCCGCACGCCGTGATGGGTCTCGTAGCGCTCCTTCAGGCCGCGCAGAATCGAGATCGTGTCCTCGACCGATGGCTGGTCGACGATCACCGGCTGGAAACGCCGCTCCAGCGCCGCATCCTTCTCGATATGCTTGCGATATTCGTCCAGCGTGGTCGCGCCGACCATACGCAGCTCGCCGCGCGCCAGCATGGGCTTGAGCATATTGCCGGCGTCCATCGCACCCTCGGCCGCACCCGCACCAACGACGGTGTGCAGTTCGTCGATGAACAGGATGATATCCTCGCGCTCCTGGATCTCCTTCAGCACGGCCTTGAGGCGCTCTTCGAACTCGCCGCGATACTTCGTGCCGGCGATCAACGCGCCCATGTCGAGCGAGACTACCTTGCGATCCTTGAGCGCCTCGGGCACGTCGCCGCGGACGATCCGCTGGGCCAGGCCCTCGACGATCGCGGTCTTGCCGACGCCCGGCTCGCCAATCAGCACCGGGTTGTTCTTGGTGCGCCGCGAGAGGATCTGGATGACGCGGCGGATCTCCTCGTCGCGACCGATCACTGGGTCGAGCTTGCCAGAGGTGGCCAGCTTGGTTAGGTCACGGCCATACTGGTCCAGCGCGGCATAGGTGTTCTCGGGGTTCGGGCTGGTGACCCGCTGGGTGCCACGCACCTCGCGCAGCGCGGACAACAGGTTGTCGCGAGTGAGCCCGACCTGCTGGAGCAGACGCTGGGCGGCGCCGCCGGCATGCGCCAAGATGGCCAACAGCAGATGCTCGGTGGAGACATACTCGTCGCCGAACTGGGCCAACTCGTCGTGGGCGCGCACCAGCACGGTGCGCAGCCGGTTCGAGATGCCGACCTGCACGCCACTGCCGCTGACGCGCGGCAGTCGATTCAGCTCGGCGCGCACCTGCTGGGCTAGCGCGCCCACGGCAATATTCATCTTGCTGAGCACCTGCGGCACCACGCCATCGCCTTGATCGAGAAGCGCCAGCAGCAGATGCTCGGGCTCGACCTGGCTGTTGCCGTTGCGATCGGCGATATTTTGCGACGCATTAATCGCATCGATCGACTTTTCGGTGAAACGATTGGTATTAAATGACATTTTCTTTTCCTCCACTCAAAATCTATCGTTATGATAGCATGTGCGTATCTGAAATGTGTATATGAAGTGTTGGCGTTGTGTTAATTTCTTCAGCTCAGCCTTCGGCAGAGCGGTACTTTACGCCCTTTGTTTTCGTTTTTGCGCTTTGCAAGCGCAAAAACGAAACAAAAGGGACGCATCTTCAATAAAATCAAACAAGCACCGCACACTCGAAGACGAGGTACAGTGCTTGTCGTGTTTTTGATGATTTGAGAATGAATTAAGCCTCGTGTTTGAGCACGAGCCGCTCCTCGATGGCTCGCAGAACTGTGATGCGCTTGCCATGTACTTGCTCGTAGGCTCGGACAGTGCGCAGGCCAGCCTCGTCGAACTTCGGCAGCTGGCTCACGACCGTATCAACGTTCATCTTATCGTAGCCGGGCAAGCGCCAATACCTCGTCGCGGGTTGGCAGCGAGGGTTGCGCGCCAGCTTTAGTAGTAGAAAGTGCGCCAGCGGCCATGCCCCAGCGGAGCGCCTCGGCGAGGGGAATGCCGGTGTCGAGCGCCGCGGCCAGCCCGCCGTTGAATGCATCTCCGGCGGCCACGGTATCCACCGCGCTGACCTGGAAGGCCGGCACGAAACTGCCTTTTGCGCCGTCGTGCCAGTATGCGCCGCGGCCGCCTAGCTTGATGATCACCTGGCGCACACCGTGCGCCAGCAGCACCTGGGCCGCGTGCTCGGCCGCATCCTCGCCGTCGATCGCGAAGCCGACCAGCGCGGCGGCCTCGGTTTCGTTCGGCGTGATGATATCGGCGGCCCTGTACAGAGCGTCCGGCAGCGGCTGAGCCGGCGCGGGGTCGAGAATGACCGTCACGCCGCGCTGGCGTGCCAACTGCGCGGCATTGATCACAGCCGCGAGCGGCACTTCAAGCTGAAGCAGCAGTGCGCTCGTACCGACCAGCGCAGCGTCGAGCCGCACGAGATCCTCGGCGCCGACCTGCCCGTTCGCGCCAGGTACTACGATGATTGTATTCTCGGCAGCGTCGTTGACTGCGATCACTGCTGTGCCGGATGAGATACCTGGCTGCGCCAGCACCCCGGCGATATTCACATTGTCGGCGCGCAGACCATCGCACAGTGCCGCGCCAAAGACGTCGTCGCCCACGCGCCCGATCATGCGCGTCGCGGCGCCAAGCCTCGCGCCGGCAACTGCCTGGTTGGCGCCCTTGCCGCCCGGCGCGGTGAAAAAGCTGTGTCCAGTCAGCGTCTCGCCGGCCACCGGCAGGCGCGGCGTTCGCACGACTAGGTCCATATTGATGCTGCCGAACACGACGATCGCCATGGGTATCCTCCTAAGTGGCTCATAGCCTGCCCTTCGGCAAGCTCAGGATAGACGGCAGCATGGTATTTTCCGGTTATATCCTTTTCGTTATTGCGCTCGCAGAGCGCAATAACGAAAAGAATAAGATAATAAAGTACCGCAGTTCCTGCGCTTGCCGAAGGGCTGCCGAAGGCAAAAACAGGATTTCGAAAGCAATGGCGTAAGTGCTATCAATGATAGAAGCGCTCGTATAGCTCGCGCTGGCGCTTGATTGCCGTCTGGTAGATCGCATGATGAGCCAAATTTGGTTCGTACGCGGTTCCATCGGCGGCGGGCAGTTCGTCGAGTGAACCAATCGCGCCAAGCGACTCGAGCGCCAATAGCGCGACGCCGCGGCTGGTGGCCTCGAGTTCCTCTGAGGCGACAACCGGCCAGCCGAGCGTATCGGCGATAACCTGCATCCAGGTGGGCGAGCTGAGCAGCGCACCGCCGCTGGCGATCAGTCGAGAGGCTCGAGGCTTGGGGCTTGAGGCTTGCGTTTGAGGATTTGACACAAGTCTCAAATCTCCAGTGTCTAGTCTCTCGAAGATCAGGGCGAAGCGGTAGGCTATGGCCTCGATACTGGCGCGCAGGATCTCAATTGGTGTAGTGTTGAGTCCCAGGCCGTGGATGGTCGCGCGGACATCGCCGGCCCAGCCGGGGCTGCGCTCGCCGGCCAGGAACGGCAGCACGGTGAGCCCGTGGGCGTCGGGCGGCAGGGCCGCCAGCGCCTGCTCGATCGCGGCGGGTGCGCCGAGATTCAGCGCCTCGCGCAGCCAGGCGTAGACGTTACCGCCTTCGCTGGTGGCGCCGCCAAGCAGCGCGCGCCGCCGGTCGATCCGATAGCACCACAGCCCCGGCGGCACCTCAGGTACCTCTAGCTGCACCACCCGCAGGGCGCCAGTGGTGCCGACGGTCAGCGCCATGCGACTCGGGTCGGTGGCGCCGCTGCCGACGTTAGCCGCGGCGCCGTCGCCGATCGCCGGGTACCAGAGCACGTCGCGCAGCGCCGGCCAGCGCGCGGCGAAAGCGCGACCCTGGCTGTCGTGCCCACGCAGCCCACGCAGCGGCGCATCGACGTCGGCGAGCGGCGAGAATTGGTCGGGCGTGAGGCCGAGGTGATCGAGCAAGGGTCGATCCCAAACGAGCGCGCGCCGGTCGAGCAGGCCGCTCCATGAGGCGGCCGAGTAGCTGACGCGTGACTCGCCGAACAGCGCGCGCTCGAGGTATTCGCCAATCGTGATCCAGCGCGCGGCCTGCCGCCAGATATCCGGCTGCGTGCGGCGAAACCAGGCCAGCCGGGCCGGCCAGTAGCTAGTGCGCAGCAGGCAGCCAGTGCGCTGGTGCACCGCGCGCTCGTCGAGGTCGCGGCGCAGCGCCTCGGCGTCGCTAGCGTTGCGCGTGTCGGCGTAAGTGATCAGCGGAGTCAATGGGCGGCCAGTCGCGTCGATCGCCATGATATTCGAGACCAGCGTATCGAGCGCGACCGCGCCAATTTGCCCGGCAAGCGGCCCGGCCTGCGCCAGCGCCGCGTCGATGCAACGCCAGACGCGCACCAGCGCCGCGTCGGGGTCGTCCACGCTGGCGCCATCGACGGCGCTGTGCACCTCGTAGTGCTCCTGCGCACCAATACCGTCGATCAGCCGCGCTTGGCGATCGTACGCTAACGCGCGCACCGACGAGGTGCCAATATCGATCGTGAGGACCAACGGCCGCTCGGCTTCAGCGGGGGCAATTGGTGAGCCATTTCGCACGGGGAAGCCTTCTTTTTCAATATTCTTGAGAATGTAATGCGAAAAACGTAAAATGTAAAGTCACTACACTTTACGTTTTACGTTTTACGCATTAGAAAAATCTAGAACAAGCTTAGCTGCTCAGCGTCGTTGCGGGGCGGCAGGGTGTTGAAGCCGTGCTCGGCGGCCCACTCGGCGCTAGGACCGGCCCAGTGGAAACGGGACATGATCACGCGATCCTGGGCATCGAACTCCACGCCTTCATCTTCGAGCAGCTTGCGCTGGCTCAGGCCGCGCGTGCTGATGCCGCCCTGCCTATTGATAATGCGCTGCCAGGGCACATTGGCGCGCTCGGGTGGCATCTCGTTCAACGCATAGCCGACCGTGCGTGCGTCGCAGCCGCCGCCGACGATCGTGGCGATATCGCCGTAGGTCGCGACTATGCCGTATGGGATCTGCTCGGCGACGGCGTAGATTTTGTCGTAGAGAGCGTAGTTAACTGGCTCGGACATGATGGTTTCCGATCAATTGCAAATTGTATATTGCGAAATGGCTTTCTATAATGACGCAATATACAATTGCTTACTCTCGGCTGCGCGACTTCATCACGCGCTCGATATCGCGCTTGGCCTCGCGCTTGGCGATGTCGTCGCGCTTATCGTAGAGTTTTTTGCCGCGCGCCAGCCCAAGATCGAGCTTCGCGCGCCGACCCTTGAAATACACCCGCAACGGCACCAGCGTGAAGCCCTGGCGCTCGACCTGGCCGAGGATGCGGCTGATCTCGCGGCGGTGCAGCAGCAGCTTACGCGGGCGGGTAGGCTCATGGTTATAGTGCGTGCCCGACTGCTCGTAGGGCGAGATATGCACATCGTAGAGCCAGACCTCGCCATTGACCACGCGCGCATAGCCGCCGCGCAGGTTCACCCGCCCAGCGCGAATAGACTTGATCTCGCTGCCGGTGAGCGCCAGCCCGGCCTCGTAGTTCTCGTCGATGAAATAATCGTGGCGGGCCTTGCGATTATCGGCCACAGTTAGGTTTGGCTGGTTATCCTTGCCGGCCATAGTTTATGTTCCTTCTTCGGCTCGGCGCGATGTCCTGAATATGCGTGCAGCGCGCTATTATAGCATGCCGGCGGGCGATTCCCCAAGCCGGTGCAGCAACTTACAATAGGCCACCTGGCCGCGCTCAAAGCTGCCCAAGCGGAAGAACTCGTCGGGCGCGTGGATGTGCTCGTCCTCGAGGCCAAAGGCGAAGTTCACCGTATACACGCCCAGGTTTTGCAGTAGCACGGTGCAGACCGGGATGCTGCCGCCGGTGCGCACGATATACGGCGCTCGGCCATAGATCTCTTCGAGCACCGCGCGGGCGGCCTGATTGCCAGGATGGTCGGCTGGTATCAGGTAGGGCAGCGCCGTGAAGCCGAGCCGCGTGGTCGTGACCCGTACGCCCGGCGGGCTGTGGCGCTCGATGTGCCTGGCGATCATCTCGGTGATCGCGATTGGGTCCTGGTTGGGCACCAGGCGGCAGGTAATCTTGGCATGGGCCTCGTTCGGCAGCACTGTTTTGACGCCATCGCCCTGGAAGCCGCCCCAGATCCCATTGATCTCCAGCGTGGGGCGGACCCATGTCTGCTCGCGCGGGGTATAGCCGGCCTCGCCAAACAACCCTTCGACACCGATATCCTCCATGTAGGTCTCGACGTCGAACGGCACCTCGGCGATATGCGCGCGGTCGTCGTCGGAGAGCGGCGCAACCGAGTCGTAGAAGCCGTCGACCAAGATCCGGCCATCGGCGCCGCGTATTGAGTCGAGGATCGCGACCAACGCGTGGATCGGGTTTTGGACCGCGCCGCCATACACGCCCGAGTGTAGGTCGCTCTTTGCGCCGACCACGTCGATCTGCACGCCGCTGCCGCCGCGCAGGCCGACAAGAATGCTCGGCTCGGTCTCGCTCCACTGGCCGCCATCGGAGCTGAGCGCAAGGTCGCAGGCCAACAGGTCGCGGTGCGCGGCCACAAAGTCGGGGATCTGCGGGCTGCCAATCTCTTCCTGGCCTTCGAAGAAGAATTTGAGATTGACCGGCAGCGCGCCTTCGCTCTTCAGCAGCGCCTCGGCGGCCAGAATCGGCGTGAACATATTACCCTTATCGTCGGAGGCGCCGCGGGCGTACACCTTGCCGTCGCGAATCACTGGCTCGAATGGCGGGCTGGTCCACAGGTTGAGCGGGTCGGCCGGCTGGGTATCGAAGTGGCCATAGATCAGCACGGTTGGCTTGCCGGTGGCATGCAGCCATTCGCCAGAGACGACCGGATGGCCGCCGGTAGGCAGCACGCGCACGCCCTCGACGCCGACGGCGCGCAGGCGATCCGCGACCCAATCGGCGGCGCGAGCGACATCGTCGGCGTGATCGGGCAGCGCCGAAACGCTTGGAATGCGCAGGAAATCGAGCAGTTCGTCGAGAAAGCGGTCGTGGTTCTCATCCAGATATGTTTGCCAGGTGGACATAAGGGTTTGGCTCCTTTTCTGATGTTACACGAGTTACGCGGTGGACGCGAATACTGGACCACCACGGATTAAAAATTTCGTATCGAACGTTTTTTCGTTCGCAGAACGAAAAACGTTCGATACGCAGAACAAAATCCGTGTTTTGCGAGAGACCGCGTCAGTCTTGTCATTTTAACCATATTGGCGCTGATTGTTTCGTCGCCGCCGTCGCAATCGCCTCGATCGTGTCGAGCGCGGCGTCGCGCATGTGCTGGGCCGCGTCGAGAAAAGCCTGATCGTGCGCTTTCAGCTCGCTCATGCGCCGAATGAGCGGCCACAGCTCGCTCCAGCGGCCGTCCAGCCAGGCGATCTCGATCATCGCCTCCAGCCCGTAGTTCTTGAGCAGGTTACGCGTTTCGCTTTGGAGGCGCTCATATGCTGCGGCCGCGCTGCGCTCGACCGGGGCGCGCCGGTCGTACGGGCGCGCGGTGGCCAGCAGGCCAGACGCCAGAATCTGCTTGATCCGAAGATTGACGGTGTGGGCGGTGCGGTGTTCGACCGCCTCCATTCCAGGCATCTCCACGAAAATGAAACCGTCGACAAAATCGGTGCGTGGGCCATAGTGCTGCCCGCGCCCAGCCATGTCGTCCAGCACGCCGCCGCCGCGCATGATGAACGGCCGCTCGTCGCCCTGTGCGTGGCCAGGTCGTTCTTCAAACAACAGCGGCGAAGCCAGTAGATGGACAATACTCAGCAGCTTCGACGCTTGCCCGAGGTCGCCCTGAACCGTCAGATGATGCACGAGCATGCCGCCGGTCGGGGTTAGTCCCAGCGCGATCAACGCGTCGATCAGGCGCCCGGCGACGGCGTAGGAGCGCGCCGGCGGCAGGCGCACCAGCCAGGTGCCGAGCGTCGCCGAGTAGCCGCCGGCCAGCCCCAAGCGGCGCATCGTCTCGCCGAGCAGCCGTGCTACCGCGCCGTTGGCCGCCACCGGTAGGTAGATCTTGCCGCCAACTGGCGGCAGCAGCCAGTGGCGCAACTCGTCGTGATGGGCTTGGCGGGCCAGATCGGCTAGCGCGTCGCGCAGGTCGCGATCGCTGGTGCTTGGGAAGTCGCGCAGCAGCAGATAGGCTTCGATCCGCAGCAGCGCCTGTGCGGCTGGCGAAAGCGGCAACACCGGCAGCGGCGCTCCGGCGGCGCGCTGGCTGAGAATTGGGTCGAGCAGACCAGCCTGGTTAGTAGTCCGTTGTCCGTTGTTAGTTGCCCGTTGTTCATGGTGCATCGCGACCTGCGACGGACTACTGACAACTGACGCTTGTGAATCGGCAATTGGGACATGCGCCTGCGCAACGCTGAGCCGTTCTTCAATGCCATCAAGGAGTGTGACGGCATGTGCGAGCCGCTGCCAGATGACGTACAGCGCCCCAAAGCCGAGCGCGAGCGCCAGCAGGCGCTGCCATGGCAAAGCATTCGCCAGCATCGTTGGGAGAAACAGCGTCATGCTGGCGATCAGCGCGAGCGCCGCGGGCAGCAGCAGCGCGATCACTTTGGTGAGGTTGGGTTGCTCGCGGCTCGGCGGCAGGCCGAGGTAGGATGTAAGATCGCGGCCGGTCACACGCGCGCGCTCAAGCGTAGGGCGCAGAAACAATTCGATCTGCGCCAGCAGCACCATTGCGCCAATCGCGCCGGTGATCAGCCCCAGCCAGCCGCGCACCAGCTGCGCCAGCGCGAAGCCGATTGGCAGCAGCAGCAAGGGCACGACGTAGCGCGTCACGCGCCGGAGCAACGCACGTTCCTGGGCGATGCTGTCGCGAAGTTGGTTGAGGAATATGTCGAATCGCATGGGATCATTATAGCGCGATTATGAGTGACCATTTTGCGTGTGGGCGGCTTTGCGTCGATGTAAGGAATGTCAGCCATCGAAGCGGAGGGCGATCCTCGTGATGGCCGGCGATGCGGCGCATTGGTTGCATTGACCCCTAGCGTGGGCAAATACGCGATTCGCCCGGACGCCTTGAGCAGCGTTGATCTTCGTTGGGTCAAGCGCTTTGCGGCGCCGGCGTAACCAATAGCCGAACGAGTGTGTGCGGTCCATCCGACGCTCCTCAGGTATGCCGCCATTTTGTATAGATTATTGTACCGAAAAGCCGGACCTGTCGTAGTGTTCGCTGTGGTGTAATCAATCATACGTTCCGACGCAGAGGAGAGCAATCAGTAAGGTGCGGCTAATCACCTTGTCATCGTGTCATCTTGTCGGGAGGCCGCGTGCCGTGTTGATCGCATCGCGTAGCCGCAGCGCCTCTTGTCGCGCCGCCTCGGCGAAATCCGCGCCGCCGCTGGCGTAGAGAATGCTGCGCGAGGCGTTGATCAGTGCCCCGGCATTGTCAGTGTCGACCGCGGCGCGCACGGCCGCGGCCAGCCCGCCGCCCTGCGCGCCCACGCCCGGCACCAGCAGCGCCAGGTCGGGGCAAGCCGCGCGCACCTGCGCCAGCACCGCCGGGTAAGTCGCGCCGACAACCAGCCCGACGTTCCCGTTCGTATTCCAAGTATGCTGCGCCTGCCGCGCGACCGCCAGATACAGCGGTTCGCCGGACGCCAGTTTGAGATCCTGTAGGTCGCCGCTGCCGGAATTCGACGTTTTACATAAGATAAAACATCCTTTTTCGGCGTAGTCGAGGAACGGCTTCAGTGCATCGCCGCCGAGATATGGGCTGAGCGTCACCGCGTCGGCGCCGAGTCGCGCGAAAAGCGCCTGCGCATAAGCGGCGGCCGTCGAGCCGATATCGCCGCGCTTGGCATCGATGACCACCGGCACAGTACGCGGCATGTCGGCGACGAGCCGCTGCAATGTGGCGACGCCGGCCGGGCCGAGCGCCTCGAAGAACGCGATATTCGGCTTAAACGCACAGACGAGATCGGCGGTGGCCTCGACGATCGCCATACAGAATGCGTAGATCGGGTCGGCGCTGGCGTGCAGCATGGCCGGGATTTGGCGGGGATCGGGGTCGAGCCCAATGCACAGCAGACTCTGGTTCCGATGGCTGGCATCGCGCAATAATTCCATACACTTCATTGGGTGTAACTCCTTCGGATATGTGGCGATCGTAGGAGTATAATGAACGCTTGTCAAGTCGGCCACCAAGGATGCGACTGATCGCGGCGCTTGTTCGTCCAGAGTAATGTTGTGATTGCCAGGTGCGCAAACTGAGCCTGCTAGTAAGATCATTTGACGCATCTATAAGGCCTAACTGCTTACTCACGTCGGGCAAGCTGATACGCCTGAGTGCAAGTGAACGCAGCGTGATCGACAGTTGGTTATTCTCCACAATCGCGATGCGGATTTTGTTGAGAACGTATGTTCTATGGCTCTCTAATCTGGTTCCGTTGTGTGGATAAGTGGACAAATTGTAGAAGATCTTGTGGAGAAAGGGGTTGACTTTAACCAGTTGCTAATGTTATAGTAATCGCGTGCATGAATGGGGTGCCAAGCTCGCGTCCCTCTTATTTGAGAGCAAATCGGGGGCTTTGAGTGGCTGGCTCTCAGCCCCATCTTGTTGTCTAAAAAACAGCAAGTTCTGTGAACAATTTCACGACGCGACTTGAGCAGAACAGATGGTCTTGACAAGTCGTGTAATATGTCAATTAGGAAAGATATTATGACCGTGCCTCTCGCAGAGACATCGCTACAGGAGTGGGCGCAGATGCTGGAGCAACTGCTAGAGATCGCCCGCACGCAGGGGTATCTCACCTACGGCGACATTCTCGAGGCGCTCCCCCAGCCAGAGCATCACGTCGCCGACGTGGATCAGCTCTACGCGGCCCTCCAAGCCGAGGGCATTCGGGTGGTTGAGTCGCCGGCCGAAATAACCGATGCTCCAACTTCGATCGAAGATGAACTCCTCGCGGAACTCCCCGATTTGACTGATATTGCGCTCGATGACCCTGTGCGCATGTACCTCCAGGAAATTGGCCAGGTTCCACTCCTCTCCGCTGAGCAAGAAGTGACGCTCGCCAAACAAATGGAATCCGGCGACCTCGCCAAGGGCTGCCTGGATCGCGAAGATTATCAATCTTGGCAAGAACGATTTACCCTTGAGCAGCAACTCGCACGCGGCAATGAGGCCCGGCAGCATTTGATCCAAGCCAACTTGCGCTTGGTTGTCTCGATCGCTAAGAAATATACGTCCTATGGCCTGACCATGATGGATCTGGTCCAAGAGGGTAATATTGGCTTGATGCGCGCGGTCGAGAAGTTCGATTATACGAAAGGTCATAAATTTTCCACCTATGCAACGTGGTGGATCCGCCAGGCGATCACCCGCGCGATCGCCGATCAAAGCCGCACTATACGGCTGCCTGTGCATATGGGCGAGGCGATCAGCCAGGTCAAGCGCACCTCGCATAAGCTCCAGCAGACTATGCAGCGCGAGCCAACCCCCGAGGAGATCGCCAACGCAATGGGCATGAGCCCGAACAAGGTCCGCCGCACACTCGAAGCATCGATGCACCCGCTTTCGCTTGAGATGCCAGTTGGGCAGGAAGGCGAGGGCCGGATGGGCGACTTTATCGAGGACGATCGGATCTCGACGCCTGCCGATGCCGCCGCCGCCTCGATGCTGCGCGAGCAGATCGAAGAGGTTCTGCAAAAGCTCCCGGAGCGTGAGCGCAAGATTATTCAGCTGCGCTATGGCCTGAAAGATGGCCGCTACAGAACGCTCGAAGAAGTTGGCGTCGAGTTTGGCATCACGCGCGAACGCATTCGGCAGATTGAGGCGGTCGCGCTGCGCAAGTTGCGCCACCCACATCTCGGTAAAAAGCTGCGCGGGTATCTCGACTAAGCGCCGAGAATCGAAAATCGAGAACTGGGTACTCTCTGGGTGAACCGAGAGCCGATCGTAGTTACGGCTCTCGGTTTTCTTTTTGCCCGTGCCCAGCCAATTCATGTTCAAATTTTGCTATACTACTATCAATGACAGGAGTTACGCAGTCGCTTATCGAAAGTTGTCTTAGCCTCCGGCAGAGCGGTACTTTATCTTCTATTGTTTTTCGTTTTTGCGCTCTGCGAGCGCAAAAACGAAAAACAGAAAAATTAGGAAGTACCATGCTGCCGCAGGCTATAAGCCACGTTGACCAGGCCACTGCTTAAAGCCTATTAATGACACGCAGTAGCGCATAATCGAAAGGATATAGTACTATGGCTGCAAAGCTGAGTGATACGGAAATTGAGCAGCGCCTAGGCGACTTGGTCGATTGGACGCTTGATGGACAGCAGATACGCAAGACGTTTCAGCTCGCCTCATTTCCGATGGCCATCGGTTTTGTGACCCAGGTTGGTTTCATGGCCGAGGCTGCCGGTCATCACCCGGATATCGATATTCGCTGGCGTAAAGTGACGTTGGTGCTGACCACGCACGACGCCGGCGGCCTGACCGCGAATGATTTCGACCTTGCCGCGCAGATCGACGAGATTCTGGGCTGAAGATGAAGCACAAAGAACACAGAACAAAGAACAAACAAGCCAAGCGACACATGGTTGTTGTTTGTTCTCTGTTCTCTGTTCTTAGCAGCGCATGGTACCGCCTTCGCCAGTTCTTCGCCGCGCTCATGGCGCGCCTCACGCCCGCCGAGCGCAAACTTGTCGCGCGGACACTAAGCCGGGCCGAACTGGCGCTGTTTGAACGCATGCCGCGCTATGATCAGCGCCATTGTCTCGATGTCTGTATAACCCTGCGTGCTGCTGGCTACGACGACCCACTGCTGCTGCGCGCGGCGCTGCTGCACGACTGCGGCAAGGTCGACGACGATGGCCGACCGATCCCGCTGATCTACTATGGGGCGTTCGTGGTGATCCAGCGGCTGGCGCCCGCGCTGTATCGCTGGGCCGCCCGGGTTGGGTGCGGCCCGCTGCGCCCGTTCGGAGTGCACGCCGCCCACGACGAGCGCAGCGCACGCTTGGCGGCCGCGGCTGGCAGCCCACCTGCGCTGGTGGCGATTCTGCATGACTATGGCGCACAACGCACGACGGAACAGACGGCGGCGCTGTTGTGGGCCGACAAACAGAACTAACGAAGTTCAAAGTTCAAAGTTGAGTGTACGCCCATTTTGAATTTTGAACTCTTAACTCAATGAGCTATGATCCTTCAAGAAGAGCTTGACTACACCTTCCAGCTGCCGGCCTTCGAGGGCCCGCTCGATCTGCTACTGAAGCTGATCGAGCGTGAGGAGCTGGATATCACCGAGATTGCGCTGGCGCAGGTGGCCGATCAGTATCTGGCGCATGTCCGCGCCATGGAGCAGCCCGATCCGAGCGCGCTCTCGTCGTTCTTGGTGCTGGCCGCGCGGCTGCTGCTGATCAAATCGCGCGTGCTGCTGCCGCGCCCGCCGGCCGCGCCCGGCCCTGACGATCCACCCGATGAGGTCGCCGAGCTTGCGCGCCAGCTGCGCGAGTATCAGCGCTACAAACAGGCCGCGGCGCTGTTGCGCGCCTGGGAAGAAGTTGGGCGCCGCTCGTACATGCGCGTCGCGCCGCCGGTTGTTCCGGCGCAGCCGCGCGATAGCAAGTTGGATGTCACGCTCTCGGATATGCTGGCTGCGGTGCAACGCCGTATGCAGCTGCTGCTGCCGCTGGAGCCGCCTGAGGTGCCACTGCCTGCACCCAAGGTGGTCACCGTGCCAGAAATGGCCGAACGCATTCGCGAGCGGCTGGCACTGAGCGGTTGGATCAGCTTCGACGACCTGCTCTCGCTGGCGGCGCACCGGCTCGAGGTGATCGTCGCGCTGTGGGCGGTGCTGGAACTGCTCAAGCGCCGTGCGATCGTCGTCGACCAAGCGGATGTGTTTGGGCCGATCATGATCGGCCGCGGGCCGAAGCTCAATAGCACAGAGTTGCACGAGCTTGAGATCGATGAATAGTTGATATGCGGCTTGCGAAGGATGCTGAGCGCTTGGTAGTGTGCTACAATAGCGTCGTCATAATATTCTGAAGATAAGGTTGCTGTGGAACATACCCGCTCGCGCACTCGGTCTGAAACCGCTACTACCGACCTAGCGCGTGGTCTGCCGCTAGGCGATCTGTTGGCGCTGGGCACGCAACTGCGCGCCGACATCACTCCCGAGGCATTACTGCAAGAGGTCGCTGAAGCGATCGTTACCGTGCTTGGGTATCCCCAAGTCTATATCCGGCTGCGCCATGCCGATACGGACGAACTAGTCGCGGTTGCGTTTGCCGGCGTGCCAGAGGAGATTGAAGCGCAGCTGCGCGCCACCCCAACCGCACCAACGTTTTACCAGTCGTTGCTCCAGCCGCGCTATCGGCTGAGCGAGTCATTTCTCATTCCGGCTGGGCAAAGCGTTGACCGTGAATTACAAATTGCTGGCGCTGCCAGCGCAAAGCGCCCGCGCAAGCGCAGGCGTGGCGTGCTGCTGGTGCCGTTGCGCGGGCGTGGCGATCGGCTGGTTGGCGCGATCTATGTCGAGTTGCCGGTCGCCCCCACGGCGCCCGATCTGTCGAGCGTTCAGATTCTCGAGGCGATTGCGCGCCAGGCTGCGCTGGCGCTTGAGAATGCGCGCCTAGCGGCGCGCAGCGCGCGATTGCTGGCCAAAGAGCAGCTGCTGGCCGAGCTGGGTCGCGATGTCAGTAATACCTTGGATCTTGATACGATTCTGACGCGCACTGTCGAGCGGCTGGAAGTCGCTTTTCAAGGCGGCGCAATTTCGTTGCTGAATGATCAGAATGAGCTTGAGATTGTCGCGACGGTCGGCGAGATCGATAGCGCGGCCCGGCAGGTGCGGCTAAAGATTGGCGAGGGTATCTGCGGCTGGGTGGTCGAACGCGGCATTCCGTTTCTCTCGAACGATACCTGGACTGAGACGCGCGTTGTTCCAGCCGCGCACGACATCGGCACCAATCGGCAGATTCGTTCGTATATCGCCGTGCCACTGCGCACCGGTGGGCGCGTGCTAGGCGTGCTGAGCGTTGAATCCGATCAGCCGAATGCGTTCACCTACGAAGATGTCGATCTGCTGGAGGCCGTAGCGGCGCAGATTGGCGGCCCAATCGCCAGCACGCGCCTGTATCAGGAAGCCCAGCGCCTCGCCGAGCAGGTCGAGCGGCGCAACGAGCACCTAACGGTGCTGAACGCGGTCGCGCGCATCGCTGTATCAACCCTCGACGTCGAACGCATGCTCGCGGCGGTGACGGTGCAGATTCAGCAGGGCTTTGGCTTCGGCCATGTCGAGCTTTATACCGTCGACGAGGAACGCCAATCGCTGACGCTGGCGGCGCAGGCCGGCACGTTCAAGCCGAATGAGATCGGCTATCACTTGCCGGTGACGCGCGGCCTGTTGGGGCGCGCCTACCGCACCGGCCGAACGGTATACGTTGGCGATGTGCTGGCCGACCCCGATTATGTGCCCGAGACGCCGCGCGAGACGCGCTCAGAGCTATGCGTGCCGATCGTCGCCGGCGCGCGGGTGCTCGCGGTGCTCAATCTCGAGTCGCGCCGCCTGGATGCTTTTACCGATGAAAGCGTTGGCGTGCTAGAGACCGCCGCCGACGTGTTGGCCAGCGCGATCGAGAACGCCCGGCTATATCAACGGGCGCAGGAGGCCGCCGTGCTGGAAGAGCGCAGCCGCCTGGCGCGCGACCTGCACGACTCGATCTCCCAGCAACTCTTTAGCATGACGCTGACTGCCCAGGCCGCACGCGTGCAGCTCGAGAAGAACCCGGCTCGCACGGCAACCCAGCTTGAGCGCCTGCAAGAAACCGCCGCCGCGGCGCTGGCCGAGATGCGCGCGCTGATCTTCCAGCTGCGGCCGCCGGGCCTGAGCGAGCAGGGATTGATCGCCGCGCTGCAGCAGCATGTCGCCGCGCTGAGCCGGCGCGAGGGACTGACGATGAATCTGGTCGTGAGCGGCGAGGAGCGTTATACCCGTGGTGTCGAGCAGGCGATCTTTCGGATCGTGCAGGAAGCGCTCAATAATGTAGTCAAACATGCGGGCGCTTGTTCTGTGACCGTCGCGCTCGACGTGTGCCCCGAACAGATCACGCTGCGCGTGGTCGACGATGGCGCCGGTTTTGACTTGGGCGTGATCGAACCTGTGAACGGCCGGCATCTAGGCTTGATCAGCATGCGCGAGCGCGCGGCCGAGCTGGGCGGCCAACTTGAGCTGCATTCTCAGCCGGGCAAAGGCACCGAGGTGGTGGTGGTGGTGCCACGCTAATCATTGTAAATGGTAAATTGCAAATTGAGAATAATCATCTACAATTTGCAATTTACCATTTACAATATGTAATTTGGAAGTAGGAGCCACATCATGGAGCGTATCAGTGTTCTTCTGGTCGATGATCACCGGGTCGTGCGGCAAGGTTTACGCGATTTTCTGGAGCTACAGGACGATATCGAGGTCGTTGGCGAGGCGTCCAGCGGCGAAGAGGGCGTCAAGCTGGCGCAAGAGCTGCTGCCCGATGTCGTGCTGATGGACCTGGTGCTGCCGGGCATCGATGGGGTCGAGGCGACCCGGCGGGTCAAGAGTGCCAGCCCTTCGACGCGGATTATTGTGCTGACCTCATTTGCCGACGACGACAAGGTCTTCCCAGCCGTCAAGGCCGGCGCGATCTCGTATTTGCTGAAAGATGTGCAGCCGGAAGAGCTGGCGCGCGCCATTCGTGCGGCGCAGCGCAATGAGGCGGTGCTCCATTCCGAGGTGGCTGCCAAGCTTATGCAGGAGTTTACCACGCCGCGCCCGGCCGAAGACTCAGTAGAGCAACTGACCGAGCGCGAGATGGATGTGCTGCGCCTGATCGCCAAAGGCCAAAGCAACAAGGAGATCGCCGACACGCTGATCATTAGCGAGAAGACGGTGAAAACCCATGTGTCAAACATTCTTTCAAAGTTGCATTTGGCAGATAGGACCCAAGCAGCCATATATGCCCTGCGTCAACGACTGGTGCCTATGGAGTAGCAAAAACCATTTACACCAATATTGACAGTATAACTCTCGGCGAGGTTACTCAGGCAGGAGATGGCCAAAAAGCTCTCGCATCTTTGAGGATATGTGCTTCTTGCGATAAAGCTTCGGCTGCCATCGCAGGAACTCAAGCGCGATGTTACGCTTCCGTTCCAGGTAGAGATCGCAGTCCTCGTACAGCCAGGAAGTGAGGCACTTGGCATACATCCCGCTCCATGTTGTCCTCCAAATGTTCTCACTGATAAAGGTTGTGGGCATAGGAATGCCGGTTTGTTGCTCGATCGCAAGCTTCATGCCCGCTAAAAACTCTTTCGTCCCTAGGGCCTGGATGCGTGGATGAGTCGTGATAGTTGTTCGCAACCAGAAGAGACTTCCGTCACCATCTATAAAGCCCCGTGCGAAAGGTTTCAAAAACTCTGGCGGTACTGCTGGCCATGTCGCGATCAGCGATTTGTTAGGCATCCCGCCTAGTTCAAGCAGATCTTCATACATGCTCGTACGATAAATCGTGATTCGATAACATCCGTTGGTTGTTGGTACGACTTTTCCAAGCCCAATTACGGTGGCGATCTGTTTGAGGTGCTCTCCATCCTTGCTTGTAAACGTCACTCGACAACTTTGTGGCGTTCGTAACATTCCTCCATCCGCCCACCAGTAGCCCAGCACGTAGGCCATCTGTGGCGTCCAGGTCTTGAAGAAATCGTTCGGGATGCGGGCGACCATCGACGGCCTCCATGTTATACACTAGAACGTCTGTTTCGATTATAACACGGAATCGGATATATGCAAGTTCGTGATCTTGTCATCTTGTCATCTTGTCATCTTGTCATTGGGCTATTGGTCGCCGCCTGCGCCCCGCTGCCCGCCGCGCCAAGTGTGCCGACCGCGGTAGCTAGCCCGTCGCCGGTAACCGTTGCGCCTGCTACACTGACGCCGCCGCCAACCGACACGCCGCTGCCGACCGTCACCCCCACGCCGCGCCCAACCAACACACCAGCTCCAACGCTTACGGCTAGCCCAGCCCCTTCGCCAACCGCCACATCCGAGCCGACTCCATCGCTGGAGCCAACCGCACCGCTGATTATCTACCCCACGCCACCGCCTGCTCCCTAGGGCAATTGTAGGTTTCAAATTGCAGTAAGAAATAAACTCCTAGCCGCTCGGAGATTAGAGATTCGAGATTGCGACGCTGCGATCAATCTCGAATCTCTAATCTCCAATCGCCAAACAGGCAATTATTCTTTGACAAGCTCATAGCCCTTCCTGGGCGCCCAATTGCGCTTTTTATCGCAATTCAGTCTGGCGATGGAGCGAGCTCATTCGCGAGGCTGATTGCGCATTCCGCACAGCGATTGAGCCGCGATTGCCCATTGGAATGATGTATTTCAGGTAGGCGATTGCTATACTTTGACTATCGAGTTGGGAATGGCAAAGTGTTACTAGCGCTTGTGGGAGAGGCTGCTCACCTCGCTTGCACCACGCGCGCGGCACTGACGCCCTACGCCGAGGAGGCACCCGTGATTACACAAGGCAGATCGACTGACTGATGATGCGAGTCGTACAGGCTCGCATCAACGCCCCCCGTTGATGCGATGTTTTGTACGATTGAAAACGGAATCATCATGAATCTGCCTGGGTATGATGTCTAGCTTGCGTAACAGCGGCACTCGGAGTATGTACGGCACGTCCGAGCCGCGCGCCCGATTCGATTGGTCCGGCAAATCTCTCCAGTGACTGAATAAGAGTAGCCTTAGAGTTATCTCCACCTCCCGACCGATGGCAAATCCATCTTGCGGCGGGAGCATGTTATTCAACGAAATGATATTGTACAGTCGCAACTCCTCTGTTTGGTTTCGGTGTGGCGACTGCGTAAGAAAAGGATAGCGTGATGTTACCGGCAACCGATGGTCGTATACATGGCGCTTGTATTGAGCTGCTTTACGTAGAATATCAGCGCTCGCTGCTGGCATACCTGACGCGCCTGGTCAGCGATCGCGAAGCGGCTGAGGATCTCTGCCAAGAGACATTTATCAAGGCGCTACGTGGCTGGTCGGAGCGCGACCCTTCGGCGAGCGTAGGCGCATGGCTGTATCGGATCGCCACCAACACGGCCTACGACTATCTGCGGCGGCGGCGGCGGATTCGCTTCATGCCACTGGTCGATATCGAGCCACCGCCAAACGGCGACCATTCCATGGAGTCGCGCCTCGACGAGGGCGAGCCTGTGCAGCGGGCGCTTGAGCAGCTGCCGCCAATGTACCGCTTGCCGCTCGTGCTGCATTCGTATGAGGGTCGTAGCACTCAGGAAATTGCCGATGCGCTGGGTGTTTCGAATAGCGCGGTCAAGACACGCCTGTTCCGCGCGCGCGAGCGCTTCCGCGAGGTGTACCAAGCCTAAAACGTTTAAACGTTCGAACGTTCGAACGTTCGAACGTTGGCTGCTACACGTTCATACACCGCCAGCGTTGCTTCGGCGGTCTTGCGCCATGAGAACTGGGATGCCCGCTGTGGCCCGACGGCGCGCAGCCGCATGCGCAGCGCATCGTCGCCGAGTAACTTCGCCAAGCCGGCCGCTAGTGCTTCAGGGGTTGGCGCCACACGCATGGCCGCGTCGCCGACGACCTCGGGCAAGCTTGATCTATCGCAACAGAGCACCGGCGCGCCGCACGCCATTGCCTCCAATGGCGGCAGCCCAAATCCTTCGTAGCGTGATGCAAAGGCGAATACCTCCGCGCCGCTGTAGAGCGCTGGCAGATCGGCCTCGGCAAAGTCGGACAGAAAGCGCACATGGCGGCTCAATCCTAGCCGCTGGACCGCCGTTTGCGCCTCGGGATAGCGCGGATCCCACTGGCCGGCGAGCACCAATTGCAGATTGGAGATTGGAGATTGGAGATTGGGCTGATCTTTCTTCAATAGTTGGGCGAATGCTTCCACCAGCCCGACTAGGTTCTTGTGCGGCTTGTTCGACGCCAGCGACAAGACATAACGCTCTGGTAGATCATATTTTGCACGTACGGCGGCGACCGCCGCGAGCGACTGCGGCTGAAAGCGCCGGTCGGCGGCCAGCGGCGTCACGGTGATGCGATCGAGCGGGATGCGATAGGCGCTTGCTAGGTCGTCGCGGGCGCTGGTCGAGATCGCCATGATGTGGCGCGAAGATCGAATCGCCTGCCGGGTCAGCAGGTTGAACAGCCAGCGCGCGCGCGGCGAGACTTCATGCGGAAAAAGATGTGGGATCGCATCGTAGAGCGTTACAATCGATGGACAAGGCAGCTTGAAATAGGGCCGCACGTAGTAGGGCGCGTGGTACAGCTGCGATTGCATGGTCTTCAGCATGCGCGGCAGAATGATTTGCTCGGCAAGGCCAAACGGGCGCAGGCGCGTTGCAACCAGCCGGATGCAGGGGTAGCGGCCGAGCGCGGCCATGTCATAGCGGGTATTTGGTAGATCAGGATTGTAGATCGCTACCAACATGTGAGGCTGATCGAATTCAGCCAGCCCTAGTAAAAGATTGTAGACATAGCGACCGATTCCTGGAAAATGATCGTTGATGTAGCGCGCATCGATTGTTATTCGCACAATGCACCCCGTCACTCGCCAAGCGGCTTCTGGCGCACGACGCTGTCGACAAACCCCTGGATCTTTTGATAGTGGCTGCCTTTCCAGTAGATCTGGCCGCAGCTCACGCAGATACTGAACTCTTGGTAGTGTTCGCGTGTCTTGGGCTCCAGTCGATCGCTGATCTGTTCCTTTGGGACCGTGCGCAGCTGGCCATTGCAGCGAATGCACCGGTGTAGCGGCCTGATTGCCGGCGCTAGATCATAGCGCCGCAGCAGCTCGGCGACTTGCCGCTGTGGGTCGGTCTCGCGCAGGTAGTAGGCATGCGTTACGATACCGCGCTTAAGCAGCCCACGATCGCGTGTCAGCAGGATACGCTCCTCGGCGCTGGCGATATATGCTAGCTCGCTGTCCTCGTAATCGTTGCGATACAGCGTGTCGAAGCCTAACATGCGTAGATAGCTCGCGAGCTGGCCTAGGTGCGTGTCGAGAACAAAGCGCGGCGTGCCCAAAGTCGGCGCTCGAAGAGGCACGAACGGCGCCACTGCTTCGGCGATCGAGATCGGGTAGACATCGATCTGATCGCCATCGCGCACCAGATACGAAAAATCTTGTGACTGACCGTTGACGGCGATTGCCGCGACTTCGGTATGCGGCACGCCCAGCGACTCGATCATATCCTTGATCGACACGCGGCCGCGAAAGCTGTGTACAAAGCCTCTGTCGCGCCGCGCGGGTGGCACGAAGTCGTTTAGCTCGGCGTGGAACTGCAACGTAGCGCTGCTCATCTATGCCTACAACCCACGTCGCACGGTGCGCAGGGCGCTGATGCCGGCACTTATCTCACGCTGCGCTTCCTCAATGATCTTCAGCAGTTCGTCGGGTGTTTGCTGATCGCCGGTGTCTGTGGCGTTGGGGTTAACAGCTTTGAGATCATAGACCGCATCAAGGATTCCCTGAGCTTCGTTGTTGACGAACCGCATCACCGCGCCGAACTCGCGCTCCTGGAGTTGCTTGCGCTTCCATCCTTGGGCTAGCCCTTGCGCATCTTTGATCGCCGGGTCGTAGGGCGCGGCCCAATCGAACCACCGGTAGGGTGGCTCAAGCGTTGGGCTGTAGTGCTTGCCTAGCGCGGTCACTTCGGCGGCCTCGCGCTGCTCGCACTCATCGAGCATGCGTAGAAAGATCATCCAGGTCATCTCAGGAACGTATTGCAGCGCGCCGGCGCGCCCCGAGCAGCGCATGATATCGGCGATCGATTTGACATAGGCGTTCATCGACGCCACGCCGCCGATTGCGCGACCATTACCATTCGCGATTTTGGTCTTGCGTTCTGAAGTTGTTGTCATTTGTTATATAGCAATATAGTAGTGCCGCCTTCAGGCGGGATACAGGTAGCGCCACCGCCTGAAGGCGGCACTACAGAACTTCCTATGTGAATCGGCCGAATTCCTCGCGCAGCTGCGCGTGGGCGGGATCGTGCGGTACAAAAAGCGCGAACCAGGCGGATGTATCGACGAAGCAGTGATTAGCGTACATCGGCGTCATCCTCGGACCCGTAGAGCATTCGCTTGGTGTCTTTCGCTGTCAGGCCGTCGTTGGGCGGTGGGGGGCCGGCGAGCGCGGCGATCGCCGCGATCCGCTCATCCAGCTCGGTGCGCTCCGCGCTGCTGTAGCCAGCGGACGCTTCGTGGCGCTCCTCGATTGTTTGAATGGTGACCAGCACCGCGCCAGGCGGCACCGGCGCTGGCTCGTCGAGCACAATTGTCCCTTCGGCGTCGATATGTCCTTTGACAACATAGGCTGTCCGCATAGTATGCTCCTTCTGCATGCACAGGGCATTATCTCATCCTGCGAACCCGCCGAACACCTCGCGCAGCAGCGTGGCCGGCATGGCGTCGATCGCCAGGCGCTGTCGATCCGCCGTTTGGAGGTTCGACTCCAGCGAACTATGAGCGAACTTGATTGTCACAAGATATAAGGCGCCACTACCAGCCTCATAAATATGAGTATAGCATATCGCGAGAGGGCGAGCTTGCTGTTATGCTTTGTTATGATACCACCCCCACACATACCCTAATGCCCCGACATACGATGTGATCGCCTTGAGCGGCTTAAAGCCCGGGCGCCATGAAGGCGTGGCAAACGAGTAGGGCACGAACATATTCGGCAGCAAAATCGCGCTGCGAAACAGCAGGAACGCGGCCGCGTGCAGTGGCGTTTTCAGCACCCGCCCGCGCGCGCGCGCGGGGTCGCGGCGCACCTCCTGAGCGTGGCCTATGCCGTAGAGAAAGTGCTTGCGCAGCAGCGCCTGTAGCGTCGCGGGCGCGGGGTGGTAGACCCAGGTGTTGGCGATGAGGATGAAGCGATAGCGTGTGTCGTGCGTGGTCCGTGGCCCGTGGTCTATGGTTCGTGGTCGATCGAGTAAAGCAACGGACAATGGACTACGGACTACGGACATCCGCCGCAGGCGCACGAAAAACTCCGTGTCGACCCCGCGCAGCAATGCCTCGTCGAAGCCGCCGGCCTGTTCGAAGAGTTCGCGGCGCATCGCACAGCAGGTCGTGGTGATCTCGCAGTAGAACGATGGCGGGTCGGGGTTGGTTTCCAGCGGCTGCGCGACCACTGGGTGCTCGATTCGCGGCACCTCACGGGCAACCCAGCGCTGAAACCAGGGTGCGCTCGGCGGCAGCAGCTTCGACGCACCGGCCACCGCAATCGTTGGGTCTTCCAGCAGCGGCGCGACCAAGTTGGCAAGCACATATTCGTCGCCCAGCACTGCGTCGTCGTCGACGAACACCAGCAGCGGTGCGCTCGTCTGCGCGACGCCCTGGTTGCGGGCGCGGCCGTTTGGGCGCACGCCGCGCACCACCGCGATCTCGGCCGGCTGGAGCATCTGGCGGCGCACGCTCGCCAGCAGCCGCTCGAGATCGCCGTGCAGCGATGGGATGATCAGGGCGATTTGTGGGGCTATGTTCATTATGGTCAAATCACTCCAAGACAAGCTGGATGGGGCATGTCTGCAATCTGGTATACTGGCTTTAGAGCGGTAGATTCTCTTGTTCATCTTTTTCGCTCGCAGAGCGAAAAAGATGAACAAGAAAATAGTAAAGAACCATGCTGTCGCAGGCTAAAGGCGGTTTGCGCAAAATGCTAAGAATGAAAGATTCATGATACACCAACATCCGCTTGAGCCGCGTCTGCTGATGCGCATGTTGCGGTTTCATGTTACCTCGCCCTACATCATTTTGTGGCGCGCGATCGAGGTAGCGGTGATGGTCGAGCTCGCTGCGCGGCAGGGTCTCGATCTCCAATCGCATGTCGATCTCGATGTCGGCTGCGGCAATGGCGTGCTGGGCCATGCGCTGGTGCGCGATATCGGTATTGGTTTCGATCTCACCGCGCCGGGTGTCGCTTGGGCGCGCCAGCACAAGCCGGCCTACCGCACGCTGCTGCACGCTTCGGCCACCGAGATGCCAATTCGCGGCCGGTCACAGCTACTTGTGTTTTCGAATAGCGTGATCGAGCATATTCCCGACGATCTGGCGGCCTTCGACGAGCTGGCGCGGGTGGTTGCGCCGGGCGGCTATCTGATTTTTTCGACCGTCAGCGAGCAGTTCGCGGCGCTAATGCTCGGCCACGCGCCCGGCCCGCGCGAGCGCGCCGCGATCGATCAAAGCTATGCACACTATCATTACTACAGCGCCGAACAGCTGACTGCTCTGCTGGTGGAGCGCGGCCTGCGGGTGCTCGGCTTGGCGTATTATATCGATGCTGCCCAGGCGCGCTGGTGCTACCGGCTACGTGTTTGGGAGCAACGCCAACGGCGTGCCGGCCTGTGGCGCCGCCTAAACCAGCTGCGCCGCGCGCCGCTAGGCCTGGCGCTGGTGCCCTGGATGTACAAACTCTACGCCCCTCCGGCCGCTGGCGCCGGCCTGGCCGTTATCGCGCAGCGCCCTGCCTGAGCCAATCATGCCGCTCGTACAGGCCCGCGAGCCGCGCGCCAATGCGATCGGCGTCGTAGTCGCGCTCGACGATGGCGCGGCCGGCGGCACCCAAGCGTGCACGCAGGGCCGCATCGTCCAGCAGCCGCAGGATCGCGTCGGCAAATGCATCCGGCCGCTCGGCGAATAGTGCGCTGGCGCCGTCGTGCAGGTCGATCCCTTCGGCGGCCAATGCGGTCGTGACCACCGGGAGCCCGCATGCCAGCGCCTCAAGCAGTTTGATCCGCACGCCGCTGCCCCAGAAGATCGGTGCAGCGAACAGGCTCGACCGCGCGTACAGCGGGCGCAGGTCGGCCAGTGCGCCAGGGACGCGAATGTCGGGCGCGGCCAAGGCTCGAATTGCTGGGGGCGGGTCGCGCCCGGCCAGCATCAGCCGCGCGGCGGGCCGCTGGCGGCGCACGCGCGGCCATACCTCGCGCGCTAGCCAGAGCGCGCCCTCGATATTCGGCGGGTGCAGGTAGTTTCCGACGAATAATACCTCATTTTCACGCAGCGGATCGAAGCACACCGGCCAGTCCCCCAGGTCGATGCCCGACGGCACATACTCGATTGGCAGGCGCGGCAGCCAGCGGCGCAGCGCCGCCGCATCGGCCTGGTTATGCGCGATCACCAGGTGGCATTGCGGCAAGGTGGCCAGCTCGTAGCGCCACAGGCTCAACGCGCCGAGCCAGCGGCGCGCGCGCCGCGCGAGCGCGCGTTCCTGCCGAGCGCGGCGGATCTGCGCGAGGAACGCGACATTGTGCGCGGTGCAGACCACCAGCGCCCCGGCGGCGCGCGCCGCCCGCGCATACTGGGCCAGGCTGGTAAACTCGATTTGAACGATATCAGGCGGGTCGGCGCGCCAGGCCGCCTGGGCATAGGCCGCGAACTCGGCTGAGAATTCCTGGGTCACCGCCGGCGGATTCCAGCTCCAGCCCGCCCGCGGCGTGCGTCGGAAGGTAAGCATGGCCTCGCAAACACGTGCCAACGGGCCCCATTCCACCGCCGCCGGATCGGGTGCCAGCGCGGCGAATGTGATCCGATAGAAGCGTGCGAGCTGCTCGGTCATCCGCAAGATATGTGCGGCGCCGCCCGAGAGCGGCGGATATGGCGGCGTCGGCGCGATGATCGTCAGTTTGCCTCTGCCGTTATGCGCTCGATTTTCGCCGTTAAATGCCATGGTGCTGTATCAGACTACTGCTCGTGTAGTATGCCACAGAGGTCAGGGAGATCGCAGAGGGGAATGGACTCGTTATTCTGTGTGATCTCTGTGGCCGCATCTTTCCAGAAAGGTGATAAGGGCTTAGCCTCCGCGGATGCGGCGGCGCACATAGCCCAAGGCCCGCCGCGCGCGCTTGATCGTATCGTGGTGGAACGGCAGTTCGCGCTCATCGAGGTGCGCCAGGCTTGGGCGCACTGGCGGCAATTCAAACCGCGCCGGGATTTGCACCGGCCGGCGCGGGCCGACCTGCTGTTGCAGCTCCTCGGCAAAAGCGAGCCACTGGGCGGCGCTGCGCTCGGGCGTAAACACCGTGGCGATCTTATGGCGCGCCGCCCTGGCCAGCCGCTGCCAGAGGCCCGGCTCCTCGCGCAGCCGCCGCACCGCGCCGACGAAGCTGGCGTCGCGGTCGTCAACCAGCAGTCCAGTCACGTTATGCTCGACCAGTTCCAGCGCGCCGCTGGGCACGCTCAGGCAGATCGGCACCACGCCACAAGCCATCGCCTCCATGATTGCCATCGACAGACCTTCGGAGTCCGAGAGCAGCACCAGCGCATGGCTGGCCAGCAGCTCGGCCTGGATGCGATCGTTGTCGACGCTGCCCGCCAGCCGGATCGGCAAGCCGGCGCCCTCGGTTGCGAGGATATGTTTCACCATGCGGCGGGAAGGGCCGTCGCCGTAGAGCACGCCTTCGACACCAGGAATCGCGCGTGCGGCCCGGCACATGGCGCGCGCCACGTCGACCGAGCGTTTATGCGTCTCGGCCAGCCGCCCGACATACACGATCCGCAATCGATCGGCGGGAGGGTTAGCCGTCGTAGGCGGCAGCGGCATGCCCGGTGGAATCCAGCGGACCTGCACGCCGCTGGCGAATGGCTCGATTTTCTGCCGCACCGTGCGCTCGAGGAAGCTTGAGACGCACACGAGTCCGTCGAGGCGGAATTCGGGCCGGCCGATCACGAACTCGTCGATCAGCGCATCGTAAAACGGATCGTCGCCGTGCATCGCGCCAATCGTCACGATTCCGGCTGGCCGCAACCAGCGGCTGGCGAAGTAGGCCGGCGCCACATAGTCGGGGACGAAAACATCGGACTGGCCGCCGGCCATCTGCTGCAAGATCCAGTGGATCATGGTCTCGGTCGAGCGCGGCCGGACGGTTTGAAGCACCTCGACGCGCTCGCGCAGTAATGCCTGCACGGTCGCGCCTGCCGCGAACGACTCTGTTTTGAACAGTAGCGCGCGGGGAGGGTGCGCCTGCTGGAGCGCCGGCAGCAAGCGGCGCAGTACGGTGTTCGGGCCGCCAATCTGGCGCGGGCTATCGTATGCGCAGAAGGTGATTTTCATAGTTATAATGATGGCGATCGCACGAGCGACTTCAATACGAATTTTCCTATCTGTAGCCTGTCGATGGTTGCGCCGCGCCGCAGCGGTGAGCGCTGGAAGCGCCACCAGGCCCACGGCCCCAGCGCGGTCGCTAAGCGGCAGATAGTGTACCAGCGCATCCCAATCGCTTGTGCTAGGGCTGCTTCGGCATATCGGCCGGCCTGCCGATTGGCCTCAAGGATCTGGCACAGCCATAGCTCCGCAGCGTCGATAAATCTACGTGTCGGCTCGAATCGCGAGTAGCTGATGGCCTCGTGTAGGGCCTGCTCGGCCTCGGTCGGTTGCAGACCAAGCCGTTCGAGCTGCGCCAACTGTACGCGCGCGGCGGCCTGAAGCTGTGCCTCCTGCTGCAGCCGCCCGACTTGCTGCCGGTGCAGGCGGTAGTGCAGCAGCACGTGCGGTATGTTCGCCAGCTCAGCATGTTCGCCGATGCGCACCCATAAATCGTAGTCCTGCGCATACTGGAAGGTCGGATTGTATGTTAGGCCGTGCTCGGCGAGGAGGGAACGTCGGATCATGACGCTGGGGTGGGCCAGCACGTCGCCAAACAGCAGTTGGCAGCGGATGTCGGCGTTGCTGGTGGGGTAGCGCTCAACTCGCCCGCCGAACTCGCCGATTGTCTGCACCCAGGTGCCGCATACACCGACGCGCCGGTTTGCCGCGAGAAATGCCACCTGGCGCTCCAGCCGTTCGGCCAGGCTCACGTCGTCACCGTCCATCCGCGCAATATACTCGCCACGTGCCAGCGTTAGCCCTTGATTGAGGCAGTTTGTCAGCCCGTGGTTCACGTTGTTGTGTACCATCCGAATGCGCTGGTCGCGCTCGGCGTAGGCCGCAATGATTTGCTCGCTGGCGTCAGTCGAGCCGTCGTCGATGATCAGAAACTCAAAGTCGCCGAACGTCTGTTTCGCGAAGCTCTCGATCGCCTCCGCGAGATGCTCGGCCGCATTATGGACCGGCATCAGCACCGAGACTGTCGGACCAACCGCCACGTGTGTACTCCTCGTACTCTTTAGTGCATTTTCAATCAACCATTGCGGAATAGACCACCGATCGAACGGATTGGACGGATTGGCACGGATAATTTCTACTGGTAATCCTTGCAGATCCGTACTATTCGTCAAATCCGTGGCCCATTTCCGCACCCCTCGCGCCAGATTGCACTAGGTCACCGCCGCGGGGTGCCGATCGAGCCAGAGCGCCAGCACGAGCAAAATCCAGGTGCGATAATCGTCGCGCTGCGCGGCCCCGCGCGTTTGCTCGAATGGCAAGAGATCGAATAGCTTCTGGCGTGGGTCATTCAGGTACTGCTGTTTGAGTTCTTGCAAGCCATCGCGCTTGAGCCACTGCTGCACCGGCGCGCCGAAGCCCTGCTTGCTACGCGTGCGGACCGATGCAGGCCAATTGGCCTCGAATGCGCGATGCAGGATGAGCTTATCCTCGCCGCTGGTGATCTTGAGCCGGGCCGGTAGCGTCAGGCAGAACGATGCGAAGTCGACGTCGAGAAACGGCGCGCGCAGCTCGAGCCCGTGCGCCATCGACGCGCGGTCGATCTTCACCAGAATATCGCCGGGCATGTAGTCCTGCACATCCATGCGCATAACGTCGTCGAGCGACGCGCGGCGCTCCTCCGTGGGCGCGAAGGTCGGCATGGCCGGCGGGCGCAGGCCGAACTGTTGTAGCTCGTCGTCGCTGAAATACTGCTTCTGGCCGATATGCGCGGCGCTGATCGAAGCATAACCGCGGCGAAACACCATGCCACGGATGCGTTCGTGCAGGGCCGACTGGGGCCGCCCGGTTAGGCGCGCCGAGATCTTGTTGGCAGCGCGCAGCATCAAGAACAGCCAATCCTGGTCGCTGAAGCGATATTGCATATGCAGCAGCGCCTTATACCAGAAGGTATATCCGCCGAGCAATTCGTCGCCGCCATCGCCGGTGAGCGCCACGGTGACGTGCCGGCGGGCCTGCCGCGCGATCAAGTAGGTCGGGATATTCGACGAATCCGCGAACGGCTCGTCGTATACCTGCTGCATGGTCAGCAGGAGCTCGGCCAGGTCGACATGCTCATCGATGAGCTCGGTATGCTCGGTGTGATACTGCCCCGCTACCTCGCGCGCGAACGGGAGCTCACTGACCGCGCTCTCGAAGCCGAACGAGAAGGTCTTCAGCCGGGCCTGGTGGCGGCTCGCCGCCCCAACCACGCTGGTCGAGTCGAGCCCGCCGCTGAGGAACGCGCCGACCGGCACATCAGCGACGAGCTGCTTGGCCACTGCCTGGTCGAACAAATGCTTGAACTGCTCGGTCGCCGCGGCCAGCTCGATCTGCTGATCGACCGCCGGCAGCCGCCAGTAACGCTCGACGTGCAGCTGGTTGTCGCGATAGCACAGCATATGCGCCGGCGGCAAGCTATGTACATTCTGATAGATCGTCTGATAGGGGTGGACATACAGGTATTTCAAATAGTGTGCAATCGCCGTCTGGTCGAGCACCGGGTCGATCAGCCCCGACGCCAGCAGCGATTTGATCTCGGAAGCGAACAGCAGCTCGCCCCCCCGGCCGAACGCATAGTAGAACGGCTTCTCGCCAAAGCGATCACGCGCGCAAATCAGCTCATGCTTCGATTCATCCCAGATCGCGAACGCGAACATGCCCGGCAGGTGGCGCACGAACTGCGCGCCATCGCGCTCGTATAGCGCTAGGATGACCTCGGTATCCGAGGCGGTGTGAAACGGGTAGCCTGGCAGCGCGGCGCGCAGCGCCTTATAGCCATAGATCTCGCCGTTGAACGTAATCGCGATCGGCGCGGATGGTGCAAACATTGGCTGCTGGCCGCTGCGCAGATCGACGATACTGAGGCGCCGGTGCCCCAGCGCGCACTCGCCGAAGCAGTGGACGCCCGATCCATCTGGCCCGCGATGTGCCAGCCGATCGACCATGCGATCGAGTGCGTCGGTATGTTCGGATGTGATTGGCGCGACGATTCCCGCAATGCCACACATAGTATTTGTCCTATCAGCGCGAACACGTACCTGGTTGAGGTAATTCCCTCAGTTCCTTTAGTTCCCAACGTCTTCAGTCGCGAACTTTCGGTTTCTGAGGGAACTTGGCTAGAGCTATCTCAACCCCGCGGCGTCCAGCACGTGCTCGATCCGGTACTTCCAGAGATGCTCCGCCTCGGTGCGGCGGCCGTACGCGGCCGCTATCTTCGCGCGCGCCGGCTCGTTCTTGAGATAAAACCGGGCCTTCTCGGCGCACTCTTCCAGGGTTTCGAACGGAATGTATTCTTTCTCAGGCTCGTAGTACATGTCGAGATATGGCGCCCGGTGCGCGAGCATCAGCGTGCCGCTTAAACCCATTTCAAAGACGCGGCCCTTGATCTGCCGGACGTTGTCCTTTGAGCTGTCGAGCGGAGTAAACGAGACGCGCGTCCGATTCCAGAGCATATTGACCTGGTCGAGGCTCATGACGCTCACCTCATCGGCGATGCTCGGTAGTGCATACTTCAGAATCATCTGCTGGGCAGCTCGCCGCACACGCTTCGGCAGCGACTCAGAGCTATCGGTGGAATGTATAAACTGGCGTGTGCCCTTGCCGAAGGCGCGTAACCCAGCGTGGCGGGCGAGCCAGCGCAGCTGCGATGCGCGCGCCCCGTATACTTGCCCGACGAAACTGAAAGGAATATCTTTGCGCGTGGAGCGCCCATCCCAGAATCCGCTACAGGCCCACTGTGCGTGGATCAAATTGGGCAAGGCCGCCTTGTTCGCCGCGTGGATGCGTGGGCTGTTGGTCACCATGAACGTGTACCAGGACGCCCGTGCCCTGGAATATGTCTCCCAGCGCCACTCGTCGTCGCTATTCCACGCGATGATCGGGCAGGACTTCGCGGCCGCCGTGAGCGTCTCCTGGTCGAACTCATCCTGGTGTGTGGCGATGAAGACGGCATCATAGCGGCCGCCGCGCACGAGTGCTAGAAACAGCCGTCGCATCTGCTCGACGCCGACGCGCGCCGCTGTCAGGTAATCGAAGAAGTCGGCTATGTGGCCGAGCGACTGTGGCACTTTGTAAAGATAATAGAACTGCGGTTCGATCCCGCGTGTGTTGCCGTAGTAGTAATAGGATGTACACACAAGCAATCGCATATGCACAATTCTCATTCTAAGTACAGGTTATCATACATCTGAACCCAGTTAGACGGAGGACGAAAGACGGCGATTGTTGGTCTTCCGTCCATACGCTCGGATCGAAATTGCGGCGGCCAGCACTAAGCGCTCTCAGCGCCGAGTTTCCTACCGGCGAATGCTGTCGCGCCCCAGCGAGTCTGCCGGATCTCATCACAGCCAGCCTGCTGGAACCAGTCGCGCACGTCTTCGGATGTATGCGTCGACGCGAACGTTGGCGTGATGGCGTCGAATATGTCGAGCACACGCCAGCGCGGGTCGGGAAGCGGTAAATAAACACAGCTATACTTTGTGAAGTAGAACCCGAAGCGCCGCGCGATTGGAATGCGCCGGGCGAGCGCAAGCGGGTAGTGCAGCACATAGGCGGCGAAATAGGCGTACCAGCGCGCGATCGTCAGCGCAGCCCGCGATCCCAGCCGTGTGCGGATGGCGTTGATTGCTCGGCGGTACAGTGCCACCGATGGGTACGCATAGAAGCTTTCGCGTGGGTAGACTGAACACGCGATCCAACCGCCCGGCTTCACCACGCGACCCAGCGCCCGCAAGCCTTCTGCCGGCGCCGGTGTGTGATGCAGCACACCAAGGGTATAGCCAATATCGAAGCTGGCCGGCCTAAACGGCGGCTGGAAAATATCGCCTTGCACGATCAGCACATTCGGGTCGCCCGCAAAATTCCGGCGCGCCGACTCGACCGCGACGCTCATGTCGATGCCTACGGCAATGCCGCCGCCACGGCGCACGATATCTAGAAAGCGGCCCGGGCCGCAGCCAAACTCGACCACCAGCTTGCCGTTGAGATCGGCCGGCGTCAGCTCGGTGATCGCCTCAAACATGCGCGTGGTGTGGCCGGCCATTGGGCGCCCAATATTCTCCTGCTCGAACTGCACACGCGACCATTTCTGCCATTCGTAGCCGAAGCTGCCGGTGTAGTGCTCCTGGTCGACAAAGCGCGGGATGCCGTTGACGATTGGGTATTGGTGCTGGCCCTGCGCGCTGATCAGCCGGCCGCATTCGATTGAGCCGTCGGCAAAGCGGCTGTAGGCTTCTAGCTGGAGCTCGGCGCCGGTTTTCGGGCAGCACAGCAGTGCGGTAAAACGTGGATGCATGGCGTCACTAAAATAACGATCTCAAAACAGATAATCTCGTCTTGACATAGTGCGTAGTGATCATTGTTCTCGCAAGAACCAGAAACAGCCACATCCATAGCTTTGGGCATCGGCCAGAGCTTTGGGCGCGTCGATCAGCAAGCCGCCCAGCAGCGCCTGGTCGGGCACCAGCGCGAACTCCTTGAGCGTAAGATCGCCGAAATAGCTCAGCACCTGGTCGTAGGCATAGATTCGATGAGCGTTGAACACTACGCGCGGTTTTCCGACAGGCGTCACGAACAAGAGCGATCCGCCCGGCGCCAGCACCCGCTTGAGTTCGGCGATCGCCTTGAGATCGCCATCCGGGTCGATCGGCTCACCGTAGCGGCCCAGACCAACATGCTCGACTGTATGCATACATGAAAGTGAGTCAACACTGTTGTCGGCGAATGGCAGCGCGTGCAGGTCGGCGAAGTCGGACGACAGGTTGCTCAGGTGCACATCGGCTGGGCGATAATCATAGAATTTGACCGGAACAAACGCGGAGACGATCGTACAGAAATGTAGAGTCGAAGAGATATCGATGTGCTGAGCTGGCCGCGTCCGCGCCAGCACGCGCGCGGCCCAGGCTGGGTGATAAATGTAATGGCGGTCGAATGCTGTATTGGCAGTTTTATCATTCAGAAATGCTTGGCGTTCGCGCCATTGAGCGATCAATTGGCTTCGCGTCGATCGACGTTGAAATGTGCGGTAATCATACACAAACTGAGTATATCTGATGAGCCGCTTTAAGGGCTTCGCGCCGGGCACCCGCTTGATCAGCTGAATCATAATTCGTACAATCTGCTATTTGTTTCTCTGTGGCACGGTCAGTATTGCCTTAGCCAATTGCTTCGCTCGGATAAGTAGTCGTGATGGCTTTGTCGTGAACTGGGCTGTGTGCAATTGCGCAGTTGTATACGCTTGAAAGAATCCACGAAGATCGCTTTGGGTCGCGGACGGCGCTGAGATAATCACATCCTCAACGATAACGATATACTGTTCAGTATGCGCATTCAAGCGTTGGATAATTGTAGCAATATCTGGCCACTGCAACGCCTGGTGCGGCTTAGGCGGCGGTGCAAGGAACATGCGTGCGTCGTCGATCAATATAAAGTGCTGTCGCTTCGATCGCTGGATGATCTCGATTTCGTCGAGAACAGGGCATTCATCCTGTTCCCCATACGTGGCGCCGGTGCTCCAGTGAGCATCGAGCCAAAAAACGCCGGGCGCCGACAGTTGATCGACCACCTGTGCCAGCTGATCGCGCGTATCGCCATACAGAAAGGCGATATTTTTGATCTGGCCATGGCTGGCCACGGCCTGCTGGTAGAGCGCCATGGCAAACTCAATTGTGAACACCTGCCGAAAGTGTTGGCTGGCCCAGTAAGCGGTGTTACCGGTAAATGTGCCGGTCTCGATAAACACCGGCACTTGATAGTGCTGCATGAGGTGCAGCACGATCGATGTCGGTGGCCCTTGTCGATTAATCCCCATACCAAGCCTCAGACTTATCACATGCCGCTTGCAACTGCTCAGCTGGCCGGAATGATCTCATACTTCCGCGCATTCAGCAGCAAGCCGGCGCGCGCGACATAGTGCGGCTGCTCGCCATGAGCGATTTCGCTAATTGTCACATGGCCGACTCCCGGTACATAGTAGAATGGTCGCCCATAGCTCGACAGGCCAACTGTGAACTGCAGATCGCATGGCGCCAGCGGCAGGTCGCAGATGAATTCCGCGCGGTACCGGCCGGCGTGCAGATCCTTCGGCTGCGACCAATAGGTGATCACCGGGAACGAATCGATCGTCGTTATGCCGACGGCGGCAACCACCTGATCCAGCGGCGTGTTCAGATCAAATTCTAGTGTAATACACCATGGTTCGCCAAGCCGGAACTCGGCGCTGGGGGTGCCGTCCATGGCAAGCAATTGCAGGCCGATCGCTTCGCCGGGCATGCCCGGCCCGCTGTGCGGCAGCGTGACATGCGGCGAAAGCTCGGCGGCGCTCGACGCAAGATACTGCGCAATGATCTGGTCAGTCGGGCCGATGCCGGCGACCGAGCCGTTTCTGAGCAGAACGGTTTGCGTGCAGAGCGTCCGCACGGCCGCCATGTTGTGGCTGACGAACAGCACGGTTCGGCCCTGGTTGGCGACATCTTCCATCTTACCGAGGCATTTTTTCTGAAACTGGGCGTCGCCGACCGCCAGCACCTCGTCGACAATCAGAATCTCCGGATCGAGATGCGCAGCGACGGCGAAGGCCAGGCGGAGATACATCCCACTCGAATAATGCTTGACTGGTGTATCAATGAAGCGCTCCACCTCGGCGAAGTCGACGATTTCGTCGAATTTGCGCTCGATTTCGGTGCGCTTCATACCCAGGATTGTGCCGTTGAGATAGATATTCTCACCGCCGGTAAGCTCAGGATGAAAGCCGGTGCCAACCTCGAGCAGCGTTCCGACGCGCCCATGCAGCTCGGCATAACCCTCCGTCGGCTCGGTGATCCGCGAGAGCACTTTGAGCAGCGTGCTTTTGCCCGCGCCATTCCGACCAATGATTCCGATCACCTCGCCGCGCTGAACCTCGAAGGAAACATCCTTGAGCGCCCAGATCGTGTTTGAACGTTCCGGCGTTCGAACGTTCGCACGTTTGAGCAGTGAATGGATGCGACGGAATGGCGCGGATGCGGCGTCGGCGAGCGTGTCGCGAAGCGTCTTGTAGCGCTCTTGCGGGCCGCCGATCTGGAACTGCTTGCTGAGATGTTCGACGCGAATGGCGAGCTGATTCATAGATTTCTAAACCACATCGGCAAATGTCTTTTCCATGCGCCGGAAGTAGAACGCGCCGCTGACGAGAATCGCTAATGCCGCCAGCGTCGAAACCAGCACGATCGGGCCCGGCGCCTCTCCAGTACCAAGCAGCGCCCAGCGAAAGCCTTCGACCACGCCGGCGATCGGGTTGATTCCATAGATCGCGCGCCAACGCTCGGGCACAATGCTGCTGGGGTACGCGATTGGGCTGGCGAACTGCCAGATCTGGATCAAGAATGGCACGACATAACGCACATCGCGGAACTCAACATTCAGCGCCGAGAGCCAGAGCCCGACGCCCAGCGAGGTCGCCAACGCCAGAAGTAAGAAGAACGGCAGCCAGAGGATGTCGGCGGTTGGCAGCACGTTGTAGTACAACATCATGCCAATCAGCACAATGAACGCCAGTACAAAGTCGATGATCCCCGAAAGCACTGCCGCGATTGGCACCACCAGCCGTGGGAAGTAGACCTTCTTAATCAGATTGGCGTTGCCAACCAGGCTATTTGATGCCTGGCTGAGGCCATTCGCGAAGAATGTCCACGGCACTAGTGCGGCATAGGTGTAAATCGAGTAGTTGATCGGCACGGTTTTATTGAACCCGCCAAGCGTGCCGAAGAACAGCGTGAACACGATCATTGTAAAGAACGGCTGAATTATCGCCCAGGCGGCTCCAAGCATGGTCTGCTTGTAGCGTACCTTCACATCGCGCCAGATTAGGAAGTAGATCAGCTCGCGATAAAACCAGAGCTCGCGTAGCTGAAGCGCGATCCAGCCCCGTGAAGGCTGAATGCGGACAACTGGCGGCTCGGCGGTTGCTAAAGACAGCTGGCGCTGGTCAAACGTTGGCCCTGGCGGATCGGCAGGTACGTCGGGATATGTGGGCGGGGCCGCGCTCGCGATATTGGCGATGTCGGCTTGCTCGGCAGTTGACCGGTTGCGCGCCTCTATGCTGTTGTCCATATTTTCGGCCATTTGTGCATTATATCATGATACCATGTGCCGCCGCTGCCGCCTGGCGTGGCGCTCGTTCCGCCCGCGCCGCTGGTGCATCGCTACCAGCCGTTCCAGGTGGGCCGGGCTGCCGCGCCGCGCGCGTGCCAGCTCTCGGCGCAGCGCCAGGGTTTCGCCAAGCTGCCGCCAGTTCCAGCTCCATGCTTCCAGCAGTCCGCGCTGGCGGCGCAGCAGCGTCTTCGCCAGGGTCTTAAACGCCAGCAGCACCACAAACGGTGCGGCGCGCCGCCAGCGCATGGTTTTCAGGTATGTCCGCAGGCTGTTTTTGGTCAGCTCGGCGTCCCAGCGCTGGCTGCCGGCGCTGCCGCCGCGCTCGTGATACACATAGGCCTCGAAGTCTTCCAACACCCGCCAGCCCAGCAGCCAGGCGCGCCAACACAGATCGGTATCTTCCCAATAGAGAAAATAGCGCTCGTCGAAGCCGCCCAGCTGCTGCCAGGCCGCCCGCCGCACCAGCATTGCGCAGCCCGGTACGGCCGCGGTGTCGGCCATCGGCACCAGCGCGTGCGGCGGCAATTGGCCGGGGTAGAGCGTGGTCGGGCAGATGATGCCCGCATCTGAAAATGCGCCCATATGCCGTGCAAGAATGCTTAGCCAGTCGGGGGTGACGACGACGTCGGGGTTGAGAAAGACCAACAGGTCGCCACCAGCCGCCCGCGCGCCCTGGTTGCAGGCCCGCCCAAAGCCAATGTTCTCGCTATTCGCCAGCAGCCGCACCCATGGGTAGCGCGCGGCGATCAGCTGCGGCGTGCCGTCCGACGAGGCATTGTCGACCACCAGCACTTCGTAGTTCGGGTAGGTCGTGGCGGCGATAGCTGCCAGGCATTCCGACAGCAGCGCGGCACTGTTATAGGTGACGATGATCAGCGAGATCAGCGGGTTATCCATCATTAGCGTGTTGGAACGTTTATGAACTTTTATTATTAAATCGGGCATTTCGCACCGCCGCACGCGCGGGGCTAAAGCACCCGCGCTAACAGCCCAAGCCCGCTGAAGCGGGCTACCCGATTAATTTCTTCATCTTCATCAACGTTTCAACGTGGAACGATACCACCCCACCGTCATTTCCGCAATCGCCGGCCAATCGAATCTGCGCGCCACGACCAGCCCGGCCTGACCGAGCGCGTCGAGGTCGGGATGCGCCAGCGCGCGCGCGAGTGCGGCGTGGAGCGCATCCTGATCGCCCGGAGTGAACAAAAAGCCTTCATGCCCCTCGCGCACCAGTTCGCCAACCGGACCGAACGCCGGCGCGATTACCGCCCGAGCATATGAGAGCGCCCAGAGGAGAATGCCCGAAGTCAGCAGCGAACGGTATGACAGCACCACCAGATCGGCTGCGGCGAGATAGACCGGCAGTTCGTCGTCGGGGATGTAACGCAGTTCGAGGCGCACCCCACCGATCGCGGCGGCTTGCTGCCGGATCGCTGCGGCATACTCGCCGTCCTTCGCGGCGCCGGCGATCAGCAGCGTGCCGCGTTCGTGCTCTGGCAGCCGGGCGAAGACCGCCAGCAGATCTTCGAGCCCTTTGTATCGGCGCAGCGCCCCGAAGTTGAGCAACACCCGGCCATGCACTGGTAATCCCAGCGCGGCGCGGCTCTGCGCGCGGTCGCGCGGCGGCCCGTAGAGACCGATATAGCTGCCGTGCTGAATCACGACGCATTGCGGTAGCACGCCATAGCTGGCTTCGAGTTGGGTCCGTGCGGCCCGGCTGTGCGCAATGATTCGATCGCTCCAGCGGGCCACGCAGCGATACACCACGAAACCCCATCTGGGATGGTGCATCTCGTGCGGCTGCAGATTATGTGCGGTCCACACCAGTCGCACGCCGCGCAGCCGGAGCGCCGCGAGCACGGCTAGGAACAGCAGACTTCGCAGCAGCGTCTGAGTCGCGCTGGGCCGCTGGGTCAGCTCGTCGAAAAAATGCAGATGCAGGATGCGCGGCCCGCGCCCCAGCAGCAGCCGCGGAAGCTCGTAGCGTGGCCGCCCGCGGCGCATCCGCACGCCAAGCGCGCCCATCGGCGCGTAGAGTTGGTCGAGATATGGGCTGGTCGGTAGCTGTGGTGGCAGCGGATAGATCGTGAGCACTGATCGATAATGACTGATGGCTGGATGCGAGAGCGCCCCACCATCAGACCCTCTATGCTTGTATTGTGAAATGCTGGTATCAAACGGTTGGCTAGTGCGTGGCGGCCCAATAAGATCAGCCGTCAATGTTCAGTGGTGCCACGTCGAGGATGCTCAACGCCGTGCAGATCTGTCCTCCATTCGTTTTCGTATCTGGTCAAGCCAGTCACCGAGAAGTAGTATAGCAGAATCCATAGGCGTTTTCTTGGCCGCACAGTGCTAGAAACGAACGAAATGATCCTTGTTACTAGGCGCCGATCCTCGGTCCGGATCACTGCCGGTCTTCCGCGCGTTCGTCGAGCATGCGGTCGATGCGCGCCACCACCATATCGATCGCAATCGCGTTCAGCCCGCCGTTCGGAATGATGATGTCGGCGTAGCGCTTCGAGGGCTCGACAAACTCCAGGTGCATGGGCCGGACCGTGCGAAGGTATTGCTCGATCACCGACTCCACCGTGCGCCCGCGGCTGCTGGTGTCGCGTTGGATGCGCCGGATGATGCGCAGATCGCTCTCAGCATCGACGAAGAGCTTGACGCTCATGCGCGCCCGAAGCGCCGCGTCGGCGAAGATCAGAATGCCCTCCAGCAGCACGACCGGCTGCGGCGGCACCATCAGCACTTCCGGCAGTCGCACGTAGCTCGTGAAGTCGTAGGTCGGCACCGCCACCTGCTGCCCATTGGCTAGAGCGTCGAGATGCGCCAGGTAGAGCCCGTTATCGAAGGCGTCGGGGTGATCGAAGTTGACCCGCGCCCGCTGCTCCAGCGGCAGGTGCGACAGATCGTGGTAGTACGAGTCGTGCGGCAGCACAGCGATACGCTCGCGCCCAACGCGCTCCAGAATCGCCTGCGTAACAGTGGTCTTGCCCGAGCCGCTGCCGCCCGCCACGCCGATCACCAGTGGCCGCGGGTGCTTCCGCGTCGGCGATTGTAGGTGTTGCTCGGGCGCTAGCTGCTGTGTATTCGACATATCCTCTCTCAGCCGGCACGATCCGGAAGCTCACATGGAGCATACGCACGGCATAAAATCATTGTAGCCGGAGGCCAATCGGCCCGCAACCAATTTGATTACGGTGTGCTTACAGGGTGATACAATAGCTATCGCCGAAGATTAATGATTACAACATAGCGTATCAATCTGCAATCTGCAATCTATAATTGCATAGGGGAGCTGTCGATGCTAACCACCGACCACATTTTCGAGTTCATCGAGCGCGTGATCGCCGAAGATCGACTTTCCGGCAATCGCGCTGGCCTGAGGAACACCCAGATTGCCGCCGGCTTTCTGATGGCCGCCGCCAATTACGCTGGCGATAAGGCCGCGGCCCAGCGCTTCCGCATCCTGGCCGCCGAGGCTGCCAACAAGAACGAAGAGTTGGGTGGCGAGGATTGATCGCTTAAGGTAAGGTTCATACCAAGGGTCTGCAGCTTTACTGTTTCGTTGTCAGTTGTCAGTTATCAGCCGTCAGTACTGACGGCTGATAACTGATTACCGAATCTTGAGGTTGTTATCATGACAGTAACTCTGGCCGATATTCAGGCTGCGCGCAGAGTACTGCGCGGCGTAATCAGCGCCACGCCGATTCTGGCCGACGAGCGTTTGACCGAGGAACTGGGCGCGCGTGTATATCTAAAAGCCGAGAATACACAGCGCAGCGGTTCATTCAAGATTCGTGGCGCATACAATACGATCAGCCGGCTTGCGCCCGACGAGCGTGCGCGCGGGGTGATTGCGCATTCGGCAGGCAATCACGCCCAGGGCGTGGCGCTGGCGGCCAAGCTGATCGGCATTCCGGCCACCATTGTGATGCCCGAGCGTGCGCCGCTGACCAAGGTCGCCGCTACGCGCCGCCTTGGCGCCGAGGTAGTGCTGCACGGCGCGACGTTCGACGACGCTGGGGCGTACGCGCGCGAGCTTCAGCAGGAACGCGGCTTGACGTATGTCCACGCCTTCAACGACGAGCGAGTGATTGCCGGCCAGGGCACGATCGGCCTGGAGGTTGTCGAGGCGCTGCCCGATATGACGTTGCTGGTGATCCCGATCGGCGGTGGCGGGCTGATCAGCGGCATCGCGACGGCGGTGAAGGCGCTGATGCCCGACGTGCGGATTGTCGGCGTGCAGGCCGCGGGCTGCGCGCCGGTGCCGGCCTCGCTCGCCGCTGGCGAGCCGATCACCGCCGCCACCGCGCGCACGATCGCCGATGGCATCGCAGTCAAGCGCCCCGGCGACCTGACGCTGCCGATCATCCGCGCATTGGTCGACGAAGTGGTGACGGTCGACGACGATGAGATCGCGCGCGCGATCGCGCACTTAGCCCAGAACGCGCGCCAGGTGGTCGAGGGCGCCGGCGCGGCCGGCGTGGCGGCGCTGCTGAGCGGCAAGATCGCTGTGCAACCCAGCGATACCATCTGCGCGGTGCTGTGTGGCGGCAATATCGACGGCAACTTGCTGGCGCGGGTGCTCGAGCAGGTGCTGGTGAAACAAGGGCGCTACATCCTGCTGCGTACCACTGTCGACGACCGGCCCGGCAATCTCGCGCCGCTGATCGACCATGTCGCAAAGGCCGGCGCGAATGTGATCGATATCTTCCATCGCCGCGCTGTCTGGCTGGTGCCGGTCGATCGAGTTGGCGTTGAGATGGTGCTGGAGGTACGCGACGAAGCGCATGGCCAAGAAGTGGTGCGACATTTGACTGCAGCAGGCTACGTGATCGAGCGCGAAGGCCAGGGCGTGTGGCCGGGGTAGTGCAATACACAGATTGTACATTGTAGATTGCAGAAGGTACGCCAATAATTGTGCGTGCCTTCGTTGATTCTATTTGGACTTAATCGTGTCACACAACCCTAATCTTCATTAGGGTGCTGCGCGATTGCGACGTGCTATACTCGAAAAGGCTTAGGACACCGCGGGTTAAAATCTCTCGTATGGAACGTTTTTCGTTCGCAGAACGAAAAACGTTCCATACGAAGAAGAAACATCCGTGTTTGTGGAAGCACAACACTATATGACATCTTTTTTCTGGGTTGCCCAAACCGCGAATGCCGTCACACTCACTGTGTCGTTGGCGGCGCTGCTGATCGTTATCTGGCTAGGGCCGCGCCGCTGGACCAACCTGAGCTTTGCGGCCCTACTGGTCGCGGTGATCATCTGGATGGGCTTTAGCCTGGTGGCGCGGCTGCTGGTGAATGTCCCGCAGCTGGGCGGCGACCCGACCGCGCTGATGAACTGGGTGTCGCTTGGCTTCGCGCTGATCGGCATTACATTGTTCTGGTTTGTCGAGAGCTTTTATCCAATTGGGCGGCGCTGGCGTTGGGCAGCGAACCTGCTTGGCCTGGTGATCTACTCGCTGTTCCTGATACTACTCTCGCGCAACGCAATTGTGAGCAATGTGCGCCGCGGCGACGACGGCGGCATCTCGTTCGATATTTCACTGGCGGCGACCGTGCTCTCAGCCTTTCATTATTTGTACGAAGGCGTCGCGCTGGCGCTGCTGCTTCGCAACGCCGCATGGCGTAAGCACTGGGCGCTCCTGGTTGGCACGGTGATTGTGATTTCGACTACGGTAGCGGCGTTGCTCAGCCCGGCGATTGCGATCCAGACCTATACGATCGCGATTGGAATGCTGTTTCTGACCTACGAGGTAGTGAAGCAACAGTTGTTCAACCCATTAGTGCAGCTGAACCAGCATCTGGAGTCCGAGGTGCAGCGCCGCACCACTGAGCTGGCGCAATCGCTGGAGGCTCAAGAGCGCGTGCGCAGCGAATTGGCGGCCGCGCGCACCATCCAGCTGAGCCTGCTGCCGCATACAACGCCGCGCCAACCGAATGTGCGCGTGGCGGCATGCTCGCTGCCGGCCAAAGAAGTCGGCGGCGATTTCTACGCCTACCATGCATTCGCCGATGGGCGCCTGGGCGTGGCGGTTGGCGACGTGAGCGGCAAAGGCATCCCGGCCGCCCTGCTGATGGCACTGGCGCTGAATACGTTTGAAACGTTGGTCGATGCCTATTACGACCAAGGCGCGCTGCTGAACGCCTGCAATGTGTCGCTTGCGCCGCGTATGATGCACAGCCGGCAGAACGCCGCGTTTTTAAGTGTAGTGCTCGACGGCGCGCGCTATGAGGCTCAGGTGGCCAATGCCGGCCTAGTGGCGCCGTTGCTCTGGCGCGCTGGCGCGGTGAGCTTTATCGAGAGCTTTGGCCTGCCGCTCGGCGCGACGCATATGGCAAGCTATGCGCAACAGCGTGTCACACTGCAGCCTGGCGATTGCTTGCTGCTGATCAGCGATGGCATCGTTGAAGCAATGAACGGTGCGCATCAGCTGTGGGGTTTTGAGCGGCTCGAGGCGGCGTTTGGCGCGGCGGGCGGCACCGATCCGGCAGCGATCATCGCGTCGATTCTCGCGCAGTTGCGCGCCTTTATGAGCGATGCGCCACAGCACGACGATATGACCATGGTTGTGCTACAGGTGTGTGCAGATCAAGAGCAATAGACGTGCTATACTAGCGTCATGATTCGTCTGATTATCTCCGATATCGATTCCACATTGCTTGGGCCGCAGGGCGAGCTGCCAGTTGAGAATATCGCCGCGTTACAGGCCGCCGTACACCGCGGCATACGCTTATCATTCGCCACAATTCGCAAGCGCGATGCGACGCTGCAGATTGTCGACAAGTTGGGCGTCCCATGCACTCTGGTCTGCAATGGCGGCGCAACGATTTTCGATGAGCAGGGTGTCGAGCTGCGCGCTCTGACTATTCCTCTCGATCTGGCGCGTTCGATCGCCGCGCTCTCCGATCGGCACGAACTGCCGCTGTTGACCACCATTGACGAGGTGAACTACTATACGCCCGGGTCGCATCCGGCTGCGCATATCGTCACCAGCGGAGTGGATGTGGTCAGCAGCCTGGCAGCGCTCGATCGCCCGCCAGCGCGCTTCATTGTGCGCGGCGAGTATGGTGCGGATCTGCTCATGCGCGCGTTCCAAGATGCCCCGCTGCGATTCGTGCGCCATTATCGGCCCGATGGAATGCTCCACGATGTGACGATTACCCACGCCTCCGCGAGCAAGGAGTCGGCGCTCGATTTTCTCTGCCGCCATTGGGGCATCGCGCCGGTCGATGTGCTGGCGCTTGGCGATGCCGAGGCAGATATTGGCATGCTGCGCATGGCTGGCGTAGGCGTTGCGGTGGGCAATGCGCACCCCAGCGTACTGGCTGCGGCCGATTGGATCGCGCCAGAGGCGAGCGCCGGGGGTGTTGCGGCGGCGGTGCGGCGGTATATATAGGAAACCATAATGATCATGTCGGGCAAAAAAGATGCCACGCTTCGTCAGGTGCGCCTGATCGATATTCATGGCACACAGTTCTACGACATCGAATACACCCATGACGAAGCGCCAGAGCTGGTGCGGAGCGCGCGGATTGGAGTCGAAAGCGCCTACGACCAGCCGCGTCTGGGCGACAAGGTGGTGGTGAGCTATCTCATGAATGTGGTCACTACTGTTGAGCGTCGGTAATCCGTAGGTGACACTACCTCCCACTAAAGACGGGAGGCTTCTGGCGGTGTCCCGAACGCGCGTCGCGCCCGGACGCTGACCCAGCAACAGAGGCCAGTGTCGTGGCTCCCACTACGGTGGCCCGTAGATGCCTGATCTGCAGCGGGTGGATCTTGCCATACACGCCAAAACAGGCCTGCGAACAGATATTCGCGGCCCCATTTCCATCCCGATGCACGATCGCGCCACAGCCAGGGTTCGGGCAACGAAACACCCGCCCTCGTGGCGCGGAAGCACGCTGATGGTTGCAGTAGCTACATGTCCGCGCCGAATAGTCTTCGGCGATCTGCTCGACGGCAATGCTCTGGCGGCGCGCCTTGTAGCTCAGGTACTGCATGAATTGCCCGTGCGGCCATTGACTGATCTTCTGGTTCGCGACCGCGCCCTTTTTCACGCCGTCGGCCACGTCTCGGATATCGCCCACCGCCAGGCGGTTCACACCCTGCTGCACGGCAAAGTCCACAACCTTGCGTGACGCCTGATGCAGATGGTTGCGCTGCTGGCGATACAGCTTAGCCGAGGCCCGCACCCGCCGGCGCTTGAGGCGCTTCCAGCGGCGGCTACCCTTCCGACAGCGGGCCATGCGTTCCTGGTAGGCGGCGTGACGTTTGTTGCGCAGTTGCTTGTGATGGCGCAGCAGCCGGCCGTTGATAATCAGCGCCTGCCCGGCCTCGGTCACGACCGCGGCTGGGTTGATCTCGCCCAGATCGACCCCGGCGGTCTGCCCAGCCGACAGCAGCGGCGGCTCGGGCGGCTGTTCGATCGTGAGCGCCAACTGATAGTGGTCGGCCCGCCAGAGCAGTTCTACTTTGCGGATGCTGACGTGCTGGAGGCGGGCGGGCAGCGGCAGAACCAGATCGGGCTGCCCGCGTCCATTGGGCAGTTGCAGGCAGCCGTCATGAACGCGGATGGCCTGATCTTTCCAAATCACCGTGGTGTAGGCTTTGGGCTTGTAGGGGAAGCGGGTACGTATGTCGCCGCCAACCGCCTGTTCCTGCTGCCGCAGCGAGCCGGCGGTGTCCACATTCGCCAGTAAGCGCTGAGCGAGCGCTTGGATGCTCTGACTATGCAGGCAATAGCGCCCACCCTTTGTCAGCGCGCGCAGATCGGCATCGGTGAGCCATGTGCCGGCATGGCGACTGGCGAGGTGGGCCTGGACGAGGTCAGTCCAGCAACGGCCGGCCTCGCGCCGCAGGGTTTCCCACAAGGCAGTGGTGGTTGCAGACAGGTTGCGGTAGGCAACCAGTTGGACAGTGCAGGTAGTCGCGGTGCGTTTATATCCCATGGCGGATAGGATACCAGAAAACATGTTCGGATGCAAGCCGCTCCAGCGCGGCATCAAGGCGTTGCGTTGACGCCCTTGATCCTCATGCTAAAGACGGGAGGCTTTCGGGTGCAATTTCTGTAATTCGTCGGTAATTGCGGCACGCTATACTCAACTACAGCCAAATGGTGCTGCACGACAATTCTCGATACCCGCTGGTCCTGGGACACATACACGATCAGGAGATCCGCAATGAGTAGCCGGCGTGTCGAATCGTTCTTACTTCGTTTAGTGGTTGAGGCTGGCGATGCGCCGGATCGAGCCTGGCGCGGTCGTATTCAGCATGTGAGAAGTGGTGGCGCACAACAGTTTGAACGTATGCAAGATATGCTTGCGTTTATTAGCGATCAGCTGCTGCACGATCAATCAAAGCTGCTCGCTGCTGATCCGCCCTTGAATGCCGATTGATGCGTTCCTCATTTGCCCGGTCGCCGCGCTGCAGTCGGCGCCCGCATCAGCTCCGTTGACAATACGACGCCCAGGTGTTTATCTGAGCGTCGTATTTTTGTGGATTGTGTTAGCGCATATCGCGTAATGTGTTATAGAGCATGATGGTTTCAGGCATCGGTGCGACTCCGAGCTCTTCTTGGAGCATCGCACTGCAGCGTGCGTAGAGCCGTAGCGCGGTGCTACGCTCACCTCGCGATGCATGTGCCCGCATGAGCAGCCGGTAGGCATCTTCATGCGCTCGGTCATTTTCCAGCACCCGCCAGCCAAGCCCAATTGCATCGTGGGCCAGGCCCTCTTCGAGCAGCAGCATGCCAAGCCGGATCGCCGCATCGTTGAAGAGCATCGTTAGCCGCTCGCGCTCGACGACTGTCCAATCTTCATACATGTTGTCGGGCAAGTATGGGCCGGCATACAGCTCCATCGCCGTGCGGAATGCTGCGATGGCGGCGGCGCGCTGGCCGCGGCGGATGGCGCGCTGGCCTTCGGCAACCGCTTCGGCAAAATCGGCGGCGTCGATCTGATACTCGCTGGCGGTATTAAACCCGTAGGTCTCGGCCTGTTGCAAAATATAGGCCGGCGGTGCGCCATCGGGCCGATCAGGCTCGATCGCTTTGCTGAGGCGATTGAGCGTCACACGCAGATTATTCGCAGCGGCGTCGGACTCCATCTCTGGCCACAGTGCCTCAAGCACGCGGTCGCGCGGCAGCGTGCGGCCTCGCTCGGTTAGCAGCAGCTGGAATAGCTGGCGCGCCTTGCTACTGCGCCATTCGCGGTCGCGGACTTCTTGATCGCCGCGCCAAACGCTAAATGCACCCAGGGTTCGAATGCGCAGTTTATATGGCGGCCGGTACACTAGGTGGCTGAGCGCAGTTTCGGCGGCCTGCCGCACCAGTGTATTGCGATCTTTCAGCAGAGCCCGCAGCGATGGATATGCGGCGGCCATGCCAAGGTTGCCTAACAGTCCGGCGACATTGGCCCGAACAACCGGCTCCGGCGCATCGATCAACCCGTGCAATAGCTCGAGCGCTTGATCGGGTAGCTGCTGCCGTAGCACCATGCCAACACTGTCCGGCGCGGTGCCGGCCTGTAATCCGGCGACGACCACATCGCGCAGCGCGGCCGGCGGCAGCAACGGCAAGAAGCGCTGCTTATCGGCGGCGAACAGCGCCCAACCGGTCTGCAATGCACTCTGGCGTGTGGCGGCGTCACCGCTTAGGCCGGCGAGGTAGGCGCTATACAATTGCGCACAGGCTAAGAACAGGCGGTACCCCCGCTGTTGCATTTGGCTGGCGAGCTCCTGAGTCAGGGCCAGTGCGCGCGCGGTCTGGTCGCCTTCACCAAGAATGATCGCCAGAAGCAAGCGCAGCCGCAGATCGGGCTCTTGGCCCTCAGCTTCGTCGAGCCGATGCAGAACCACACCAACCGCCGCGCTGGCCTTAGCCACCTGGCCGCGCTGGAGCATGCCATACAGCTCGATTGCTTGTAGGCTCGACAGCGGCGCCAGCGCGCCGCTATCATGAAATGCGGCGCGGGCCTGTGCGACATATGTGGTGGCCTCATCGACGCGCCCCTGGAGCATCAGCAGGAGCGCCAGCTGGCGAGCGCTGAGACTGGCGCTGCCATCGCGATAGTAGTCGCCCAGGTAGCGATGCGCCTCGAGCGCCAAGGCCGATGACTCGCTGATCTGCCCCTGCAAGAACATCGCGAACGCCCGCAGGCGCAACAGATTTTGGCGCAGGCGGTCATCATGGTCAACTTGGGGTAGCTGCAGCGCTTCGTCGATCGTCGACAATGCATCGGCCGGCAAGCCTAGCTGATTGTTGATCGAGGCTACGATCATTGCTTTGAGCCATTGCCAGGTCGGCGAGAGCGGCAGCCCGGCGGCTTGGCGCGCGACGCGCAGCGCCGCCAGGTAGCGCCCTTTGGACTCGAGCATTGCCGTCACGCAAACAAGTGCGGCGCCGCGCGACCACGAGTCGCGTGACAGGTTGGCGGCACGAACTGCACGCACACAATTCGCGATAAAGTTGGGCGGCCGGCCGCGGAGATACAGCAGCGCGGTCAGGTCGGCCAATGCGCGTAATTCGCGCTCATACTGGGAGGCCTGATGATAGCGGTCGCTGGCCTGTTCGATCGTGATCACCGCCTGATCGGGGTTGTAGACGATCTGGCTATAGCCCCACATATAGAGTAATTCAGAGTCGTTCTCACGAACAGTCAGTGGTAACTGTTCTAGCCAGCGGCGCACCATATTGCGGCGTGGCGATTGCAGCAGCGGCCAGGCATGCCGCCGTAGCGCCTGCGCAAGCTCGGTGGTGGCCCCGGCGTTGGCATAATGGCTCAGCGCCTCTTCGAGATCGCCGCGCGCCTCAAGCGCATTGCCGAAGCGCCGATGCAGCTCCGCGGCGTTGAACGTTTCAACGTCGCTGGTCGCTGGTCGCTCCTCGGTGCGGAGCAGCAGCTCGCGCCACAACGGATGAAAGCGCAATTGATCGCCGCGCTCGTCGAGTGGCAGCACCGGTAGCCCGAGCGCCTGCGCGCGGCCAAGCAGGTAGGCGACATCGTCGCGCTGAAGCACTTCGGCGAGTAAGGCGGCGTCGAATCGATCCGGCAGCGCGGCTAGACGTAAGAAATCGATCAACTCCGCTGGGAGATCGGCCAGCACCTCGGTCGCAAGATAGCCGAGTAGCTGCTCTTGGCTGCCGGCCAGCGCTTGCAGAAAATTGCCGCGCCGCTCGGCTGGCTGGTTAGCGAGCGCGCGCGCCGCTAGTTGAATGCTGAGCGCCCACCCTTCGGTGCGGGTCAACAGTAATGCCAGATCGGCATCTTCCAGCTCGACATGCTGCGAGGCTAAAATCTGGCGCGCCTCGTCGGCGGCGAGGTGCAGATCGCGCTGCGACAATTCCAGCAGATGCCCTTCGGTACGTAACCGCGGCAGCGGCGCAAACGTCGGCATGCGCCGCGATGCGGCGATGATGTGCAACATGGGCGGCGCGGCGCGGAGCAAGTAACCGAGCACCTGGCCGATGACCGCCGAGTCGGTGACTTGATGGAGATCATCTAATGCGAGGAACGTGGTGGTGGCGAGCATCCGCTGCAGGTCGCTGCATAACGCTCCAGCCACCAGCGGCCAGTCGCGCTGCAGATTCGCGGCGCCCGACAAAACGCGCCAAGCTTCCTCGCCAAGCGCGGGTGTGATGGTCTGAAATGTGCGGATCAAATAGGCCAGGAACATGGCCGGATCGCGCTCGCCGCGATCGAGCGTGAGCCAGCAGACCGGCGCGCTCGTGCGGTTCAACTCTTGCACCCATTGCGATAGCAAGGTGGTCTTACCATAGCCAGCCGGCGCTACCACCAGCGTCAACGGGTGCAGGCGAACTTCGGAGAGGAGCGATTGCAGGTCGGGCCGCAACAAGACGCCGTCGCGCAGTGGCGGCGGTGCAATCTTGAGCGGCAGCAAAGGCTGAACCGCCCGGCCGGCATGTGCAACCTGTGTGGTCGGTACCCCAGCAGTCATAATGAATATCGTTGTAGCTGTTTGGCCAAACTTCGCTCTAGCTATGGATTATAGCACAGCGCGGCAAGCTTTACATGACCATACAGCGTGTGGTAGGATACCAGCGGCCTATGGTAGACGATTATTGCGGCGCGACTGTGGCGGCGAAAACGGGTGGGAGGAGCCTGGAGTGAGCGGAACTCCTAGTATTTTATTCGCAATTTCTGATACTGGCGGCGGCCATCGCTCCGGCGCCGTCGCAATCGATGCGGCCCTTGAACAGCTTTGCGGCGCAGACACGCAGCGCCACTTCGCCGATATTCTGGCTAGCACCGGCGTTCCGCTCATTCGTGATGCGCCGGATCTGTATGATCAACTGTCGACGCGTTGGCTGCCGTTTTATGATCTGATGTTTCAGATTACGAACGGCCGCCGACGTGTCGATGCGCTTACCCAATTTGTCTACCTCACGGCGCATCGTAACATTGTGCGGGTGCTCGAGCAGACTCGCCCTAATCTGGTAGTTTCGGTGCACCCGCTGGTTAATCGGCTGATTGGGAACGCCCGGCGTACCTATCGGCTGTCCTTTAGATTCGTCACTGTGGTCACGGATCTGGTCAGCTTACACTCATCCTGGGCCGACCCCGGCGCGGAACTCTGTATTGTGCCGACGATCGAGGCATACCAGCTGCTGCTGCGCCGCAACTTTCCCGCCGAGAAACTGATTCGCGCCGGTTTTCCGGTGCATCCCAAGTTTGCTGCCTTTGCCGGTACGCGGCGCGAGGCGCGCCTGCAACTTGGTGTCGATGCCGATCCGTTTACCGTGTTGGTTACAAGCGGCGGGGTCGGCGCTGGCCAGCTACGAGAACTCGTGCTGATGCTCAAGCAAGCATACCCTCATGTTCAGCAGTTGGTCATCACCGGCAAGAATGTCGCACTGTATCAGAGTCTCCAGGCGCTCGATCTACCGGAGCATGTACACATCTATGGCTTCGTGAATAATATGGAAGTCATGATGGCCGCGAGCGACATTATTATCACAAAAGCAGGCCCTGGCACGCTCATGGAAGCTCTGGTGATGCGCCGCCCGGTGATCGTCACCGAGGCGGTTGGCATGCAAGAGCGCGGCAATATCGATTTTGTGCTGAACCATGAGTTAGGCGCGTTCTGCCCAACGCCCGATCGCATTATTCCGGCGATTGATGAACTGACCGATCCACAGACCTATGCCGCAACGGTGGCGCGCCTGGCCAATGCCGTGCCGCGCGATGGCGCCACCCAAATCGCACAACTGCTTTTAGAACAACTTCAGCTTGCGCCACCCACGCGCCAGCGGCGCTTGCGACTCCCCAGTATCGCCGACCTGCGCCAGTTCAGCACGCAGCGCTTGCAGCGCCCTGCGGCGCTTGCGCGCCAAGGCTTGGGCGGCCGCACGCGCCAGCTACGGCTTCAATCGATCCGCCGGCTGCCGCGCTGGCGCCGGTCGCGGCACTGACGAGCGTCTGCTTATAGCGGTGAGCACTATGATTGAGCCACATCATTAACAACCGTGGCTCGTAAGTTGCTGATAAATTGTAAGCAATTTTCATCTTTTATTCATTGACACACCAAGGACTATTCGGCTATAGTTCAATCTGAAGCGTGATTTCTGCCTAGCCAATAGGGTTCTGGAGGCCACTGTGTCGACTGAAGACATGTATTCGGATGGTAAAGTACCTGGCCGCCGGCTCGATGATTCTTATGTGACACGTCCGCGCTCGATCCTCAACATGACCGAGCGTTCGGTTGATTTGCCACGGATTGGCGGTACGCCCGCCGCACCGCGCGCCGCGTGGCGCCCACCACGCCGCAAGGCAAGTGTTGCTTTGTATCTCGCTCTCACATTCGTGCTCATGCTGTTAGCCGGGGCCGGAGGCGGTCTCTACTATTTGGATCGCTCGTATCAAGGCAAAATCTATCCGAATGTGACGGTGCAAGGGCTGAATGTGGGCGAGTTGTCGCCCGCCCAGGCCGAGGCCGTGATTCGCCAACGACACCAGGCATTCATCCAGCGGCCGGTCACGCTAACCTATGGTGATCGAACGTGGCAGCCTACGCTCGCCGATGTTGGTGTCGAATTCGATTTCAAGACCGCAATCAACAGCGCATACCGCGCTGGCCGCGATAATGGATTGTTCGAAAATCTACAGGAAGTCTATGCAATCTGGCAGAATGGTCTCGAACTGCCGGTGCATGTGACCTTCGATCAAAATAGGCTGCGCCAGTATGTCGCCGCATCGATCGGCGATCTAGAGCAGGCGCCAATTGATGCGCAGCTGCGCCTTGACGGCACAACAGTGTCGACCCAGCCTGCACACATGGGTCGGCAGATGTTGATCGATCAGACGGTCCAAGATCTAACCGCTGCTTTGCAAACGCTGACACCACAAACCGTAGCGGTGCGCACACGCGATCTGCCACCGCGGCTCGATGACGCGGCAGTCGCAACGGCACGGCGGCAGATTGAAGCGATGCTGCAAGGTCCGCTGACGCTGCACGTCGAAAGCAAGCAGTATATCTGGCAGCCGGACGAGATTGCGCTGATGCTCGATGTAGCGCGCGTGCCCAACGACAACTCATCTGATCGAATCGCCGTCGGGCTGAACAACTATCAATTGTATCGTCGCGTCAGCGCGATTGCCGAAGCGACCGGCCGCGGCAGCGTTAACCCGCGCGTGGATTGGAACAACGCCGATCTGAAGATTATCCGCCCCGGCAAGCCTGGGCTGCGAATGGATGAAGATCAGGCGCGCGCCGCCATCTTGGCCGCGATCGGCAGCGCCAATCGCTCGGTCGTGCTGCCGATTGCCGAGGTTGAGCCGCAGGTGACCGAGGCGAATCTTCGTCAGCTTGGAATTAACGAATTGATCGCGGTCGGCCGCAGCGATTTCACCGGCTCAGCCGAGTATCGCATCCACAACATCGGCGCCGGTATGAATATCTTGCACGGGATTCTGATTGCGCCGGGCGAGGAATTCTCGTTTAACGAGAACATTGGCTCGATCGACGAGAAGAATGGCTTCGTCAAGGGTTACGCAATCATCCAGAACCGTACGCAGCTCGAGTTTGGCGGCGGCATCTGCCAAGACTCGACCACGCTGTTTCGCGCGGCGTTCTGGGCTGGGCTGCCGATCACCGAGCGCTGGGGCCACTCATTCTATATTAGCTGGTACGATAAGTATGGCCTTGGCGCGCAGGGCAACGGTGCAGGATTGGATGCGACGATCTTCACCGGTGGGCCGGATCTGAAGTTTGTCAACGACACCGGCAACTGGCTGCTTATGCAGACATCTTCCAATCCACGCACTGGTGTTGCTGAAGTGGCGTTGTATGGCACCAAAATCGATCGCCAGGTGACGCTCACGCGCAAAGTCCGCGATCGCGTTCCTGCCCCCACCGAGCCGCAATTTGTGGCCGACGCGACTCAGCCGCGCGGCGCCATGCGGCAAAGCGATCACTCGCGCGATGGCCTGACGATCGATGTGTATCGGGTGATCACCGAAAACGGCGTGCGAAATGACCCCGAGCTGTTCCAGACGCACTTCCGCGCATGGCCGAATATCTTCGTCTTTAACCCTGCCGATGCCGGGCCCGACGGCAAACCGGTTATCGGCACGCCGGGCGAGCAGCCTGCTCCGACGCCCACTCCCGCGCCGGCCGACCAGACCGCCCCGGCGCCGGCAAACGGGTAGCGCGCTCGTTGCTGAACGTGTAGCAGCCCCGGAGCCAGCCTGCTTCGGGGCTGCATTGTTGGTGGCTTAACCCTGGAAGACTGCGGTAGGCTCAGGCGCCGCGAAAGGGTGCTTGAAGGTAAAGGCCGCGGCCGTGTCGCTATGGGTCCGCAGGATCTCCAGGCGCTCTTTTGCCTCGGCCACCGTTGGGACATGCCCGGACGGCACCCACCAAAGCACCATATAGCCATTCTTCATTGGCTCGAACCACTCGCGGCGGCGGCGCATTACGGCGCTATGCGCGCTTTTGTACACGTACGCCCTGATCTGCTCGATCGACTGCCAGACCGACATATTGACCAGAATGTGATCGTCGTCGAACGGTCGGATCGAGGTTGCGTTTCCGTCGCTGGATTGCAGGCGCCAGACAAAGCCAGGGCTCTGGTCGGCTAATTGATTGATCTCGTCGAGCAGCGCGACAAAATCGGCCAGCACCGGGCTATCGATCGGCGCGACTAGGCGAGCAATGTTCAGTTGGGCCAGGTGATAACTTGGGTTTGTCATCGTTGCTCCTTGTTTAGCCGTGTATGCGATGTCCATTTACAGGGCTTGCGCGGTCACTCACAAAACACGGATTTTTCTTCTCGTATCGAACGTTTTTCATTCGCAGAACGAAAAACGTTCGATACGAGAAGTTTTTAATCCGTGGCGGTACGGATGTACGATACCTTGTATATAGATCACGACCCGAGTGTAGCCGCAATCTGCAAAATTGCAACTGCCACTATTCCACCGACCAGCGAGCTGATGAAATTCACAAGATCATTATTCATCCAGCGCCAGCCGCGCAGCGCGGCAGATGGTCGCCCGCTACTGTCGGCGCGGCGTTCGGTCTCGCCGCCATCGCGGGCCAGATAGATCGCCTGCACGGTGGCGCCGAGCAGGCTGTCGACCAGGCTGCCGGCCAGCCCAGCCAGCCCCGCGGCCGGCACCAGCACGGGCAGCCACACACCCAGTTCGAGCGCGCCAAACAGATATGCGCTCACGCCAATGATCAAGGCGCCGGCGGCGGAGGCGGCCAAACCATATGTGCTGACGCCGCCGGATGTGCCAGGAGCGACGATGCGCCTGTTGATGATCATTCGCGGCGGGGTTGGGCTGAGCACGCCGAGCTCGGTGGCCCATGTGTCGGCGGTGACGGTGGCCATCACGCCGCAAAAGCAGGCCAGCAGCGCCTGCGGCTGGCCGGCGAGGCCATAGATCAGCGCCAGCGTCGCGCCAGCGCCGCCATTCGCCAAGGTTTGGAACAGGTCGCGCCGCCCGCTTTTCTCGAATTTTTCGCCGGCGATCTGCTGTTTTTGAGCCTGGCGAAAGTGTGAGAGCGCGCTTGAGGTAACGAAAAAGACAATCAGCGTCAAGCCCCAGGTCCAACCGCCGAAGCCGAACGTGAGCGTGCCGGTGATAACCGCGCCAAGCCATCCGCTCCGGCTCAGCGAACCGCGCCGGTACGCGAGCCCACCGATAATCGTGCTAAGCAGCAGCCCGGCCAAAATACGCGGAAGATTGAGCACAAACGTACCCTCATTACGACGATGCCACGATTATGATAACGGCAGATTCGCCGCAACGCAATTTCGGCCAGCGCCGCGTCGAGGTTCGGGCCGATCAAGGTATCGACCTCATTTTTGTTTGCACTGATATCTTCCCTATGCTATAATCACCGATCGTAATCGAATAAGCTTCTGCTTCCTCGCACGTGCCGGACGACGCGCAACGTGGCACGCTTTTGACGAGGGGGCGACACCAGAGGAGGACCAATGCGCGAGCGTCGGCGTGACTACGAATTATTGTTCATTATTTCGCCCTTGCGATCGAGCGAGGAAGAGATTACTACCGCGATCAACCGTGTACGTCAGACTATCACCGCTGTCGGCGGCGAAGTGACCAACGTTGATCAATCCGCCCCTTGGGGCCGCCGCAAATTCGCCTACCCAATCCGTGAGTACGCGGAAGGTGAGGCCAGCCGTCGCCCCTTCAACGAGGGCTTCTATGTCCTCTGCCACTTCAACCTTTCGACTTCCCAGATCCCAGCGATTGAGCGCGCGCTCAAGCTCAACGACGCCGTTCTGCGCTATCTGTTGACGTTGGTCGATGCGCGCAGCCAGATCTTACCAAAGGTGAGTGCGGTTGCGGTTGGCGCCAGTGCCGACGAGGACGTCATCGGCGATGTGGATGATACGGATGTCGATGATCTGGGCGAAGAAGAATTGGATGACGACGAGGCGTAGGTTCGTTCGGGCTGGCTGTGCGTAACATCCAGCCTGATCTGACATGCGTTGGGATGAGCGATCGCGAAAGGTGACGGAGATGGCCAAAGATCTGAACAAGGTCATGATCATCGGACGACTTGGCAAGGATCCTGAAATGCGCTACACGCCCGGCGGCAGCCCAGTGACGACGTTCAGTGTTGCGGCCGGCCGCCAATGGAAAGATGGTAGTGGCGACGTGCGCGAGGAGACCGAGTGGTTTAATGTTGTCACCTGGAATAAACTTGCCGAGATCTGCAATGAGCATTTGCGGAAGGCGAGCCGCGTGTATATCGAAGGGCGACTGCAAACCCGCCAATGGCAGGATCAAGATGGCCAGACACGCTACCGCACCGAAGTGATCGCCAGCGACATGATTATGCTCGACGGTCGCGGCCCGCGCGAAAGTATGCCCGATGAGGATTTCGATCAACGCTCGTCTGCGCGCGGCCCGTCCAACAAAGGCTCGGTCGATATTGGCGACGAGGATATTCCCTTTTAGTAAGGATAATAAGCATTATGTCTGATTTTCGACGTCGTAGCAGTGGAAACGCGGGTGGCCCCGGTGGACCGGGCGGACCCGGCGGCCGGCGCAAGTTTATTGCGCGGCGCAAGGTCTGCGGTTACTGCACCGATAAGATCCGCACCGCCGATTACAAGGATATTAAGCGGCTGCAGCGGTATATCTCCGATCGCGGCAAGATTTTACCGCGCCGCCGAACTGGTACATGCGCCCGGCATCAGCGTAGCCTGACGACGGCGATCAAGCGTGCCCGTCATATGGCATTACTGCCATTTGCGGCAGCACATACCCGCGCCTAGCGGGATCTTGCATAGGGCGTTGCGCAACGCCACGTCGATCGACTCGTCTCTGGCTCTATGCATTACAAAGCGTAGCGATGGGCATAGGGATGACCTATGCCCATTATTTGTGTGGTGAGTATGGCTCAGACACCTAAGAGATCGCAACACCCCGCTCCCCAGGCGCCAATGACGCGCCGCGCACGTAGCCGCCACCAGCGCGAGCTTCAACGCCAGCGTTTGGTGATGATAGTTGCAGGTTCTGCGATTGGCCTCGCCCTTCTGGCGGTGTTGATAGGCGTTGTCTACGAGCGTATCTGGATACCCAGCCGTCCGGTCGCACAGGTTGGCAATGTGACGCTTTCGCGCGGTGATTACTGGCGTGAGCGAAAAAATGATATCGCGCGGCGCATGGCCCAAAATATGCAACTGCTGAACTTGTTTGGCGGCCAGTTTGGATCGCAGTTCGAGGGCCAGATTCCGCAGCTCGACGCCGAGGTGCAGAATATTCGCACCGCTCCGGTCGATGAACCGACGATCGATGGCTGGGTCGAGCGCCAGGTTATCCTTCAAAACGCTGCACAGGAGTTCAGCGTTCAGGTTAGCGATGGTGAGATCGCCCAGCAGTTGGTGACCGATCTCTCGCGCGCCTTCCCAGCGCCAACGACGCCGCCGACCAGCACGTCGACGCTGAGCCAGACGGCCACGATGAGCACAACAGCCACTGCCGGCGAGCCGACCGCGGCGGCGACCGCGATGCCGACGAGCACGTCCGTCGTTACGCCGACGCCGGGTGGACCGACTGCAACCGCGGCGCCGACCGCCACCGAGGCGCCGACCGCCGTGCCGACGGCGACTCCGCTGCCGGATGCCGCGCTTCAAGAACAGGATGCTGTGCTGGGGCGGTTGTACGACGCGTATCAGCAGGAGATTCTGAAGCTTAGCCCCGATGCGACGCAGCCACTGAAGGCGCAGTTGACGCTCGACGACTTCAAAGTGGCGCTGCGCGATCAATATCTGCGCCAGGCACTCGCCAACCGAGTCGAGGAGCAACTGCTGCCGGAATCGAGCTTTACGCCCTCCACCGACCCGAGTAATCTCGAGGTGCGCCAGATCCTGATTACGACGACGGCGACGCTGTCGGATACCCAGGAGGTGCGCGATGCGGCATTCACCAAGCGCAAGCCCGAGGCCGAGGCGATCCTCGCACAACTGCGCGGCGGCGCCGACTTTGCCACCTTGGCCAAGGAAAAGTCGGAAGATTACGCGACCAGAGATAACGGCGGTACGCTGCCTTCGTTCGACAAAGACGGCAAAACGTCCGATGGCCGTCAGATGGACCCGGCGATTGCGAAAGCCGCGCTGGCGATGAAAGAGAACCAGATTAGCGATCTGATCCAGACGCCGTTTGGCTGGGATATTATTCAGCTCACCAAGCGCACGGTCGATACAAAAGAGACTCAGCTGGCCGCTGCACGCAGCAAGAAGTTCGACGAGTGGGTCGCGCAAAAGCGCGCGGCCGTCACGGTCGAGCGCTTCCCGCCGGTGTCGCCCACGCCAACCCAGCCGCCGACCGAGCTGCCGTCCGCGCTGCCGACGGTGGTGCTGGCGGCCACGCCGACGGCGACAACGGTTCCGACGAGCACGTTAGATCTGACGGCCACGCCAGCCGCGCCGGCTGCGCCAACCGCCACATCGCCATAACATAAGATTCTTTTTTGTCGCGCTGCCAGAGCTTCGCTCTGGCAGCGCGACAAAAGAAATAAATGATATGCGACGCTGGAATTCACAATCGTCGATCGGGCGCTGGATCGCTCTCGCGCTACTGATTATTGTACTGGTGGTTTGTGGCCTGGTGGGCATCCGATTGGCACAGGGGTTCAATGGTCCGCCGGAGACCTGGCAGATCGACCTGACGGTCTATGGCCTGGTGGTCGGCTTGATTGGTCTGCTGCTGCTCGCCGGCACATTAGCGTATCGAGCCGCCAGCGCATTCACATTAGCCTACGAACTAGATCGTAACGGCTTATATATCGTCTGGCTCGGCAACCGGGTGGTGGTGCCGCTCGAGCGTATTCAGAGTGTCGATCTTGGCGTGTTGCCGGCGCGCATGCCCTGGCGCATCGTCCAGGGGGTTGGCTACTACGGCGGCCAAGGTCGCACGGGTGATGGGCGCCGGCTGCATGTATTCTCGACGCAACCACTGGCCCGCGCGCTGGTGATCTATACCCCCGAAGATGCCTACGCCATCTCGCCGGCCGACCATGAAGCCTTTGTGCAAGACCTTGAGCAGCGGCGGAATCTGGGCGCGACCAAACCGCTGGCGGCGACTTTCGAGCCGAGCCGCATATTTCTCTACGATTTTTGGAACGATGCCACCGTGCGGGTCCTGCTGTTAGTCGCGTTTGCGCTCAACCTGCTGGCCCTTGGCGTGTTGGCGGCGCGCTACCCACTGCTCGAACCGATGATTCGCATGCGCTTCGATGCCGCCGGCCAAGTGTCCGACCTGCGCCCGCGGCATCAGGTGCTCTTCCTCCCTCTGGCGGCGTTTGGGCTCAGCCTGTTCAATTTGGTATTGGGGTTGCTGATCTATCGCACGCAGCTAGTTGGTGCGCGTTTGTTGCAAGGGGCCTCGGTGGTGGCTCAGCTGTTGTTCGGCATCGCCGCGATCACCATCGTTCGATAACCCTACCTTCTACTGCTCCAGCAGTTGAAACACCAACGCACTATTTATTCCGCCGAAGCCAAACGAGTTCGACATGGCGATCCGCAGCTGTGCCGGCCGCGCCCGGTTAGGCACATAGTCGAGATCGCACTCTGGGTCGGGGTACTCGTAGTTGATTGTTGGCGGAATCATGCCGTGCTGAAGCGCCAGGATGGTCGCCGCCGCTTCAACCGCTCCAGCGGCGCTGGTCAGGTGGCCAATCATCGACTTGATCGAGCTGATTGGCACCTGGTATGCATTTTCGCCAAAGGCCCGTTTGATCGCTAGCGTCTCGGCGATATCGCCATGCGGCGTGCTGGTTGCATGGGCGTTGATGTAATCGACCTGGCGTGGGTGGATCTGAGCTCGCCGCAGCGCTTTGCTGATCGCGCGTGCCGCACCCGAGCCTTCAGGATGCGGCGCGGTGATATGGTAGCCATCACTCGCCGAAGCATAGCCTATCAGCTCGGCGTAGATGTGTGCGCCGCGCTGGCGTGCATCGGAAAGCCGTTCCAGCACGAGCACCCCGGCGCCTTCGCCAAGCACAAAGCCGTCGCGTTTGGCATCGAATGGTCGTGATGCCGCTGTGGGCGGCAGATCGGTACGCGTCGCCAGAGCGCGCAGGCTCAGGAACGACGCGATCGTCAGCCGGCAGATCGTGGCCTCGCTGCCGCCGGCCAGCATCACATTGGCGTCGCCGCGCCGAATGATCTCGGCCGCCTCGCCAATCGCCTGAGCGCCGGCGGCGCAGGCGGTGCCGATTGCGCTGCTGTGGCCCAGCAAGCCTAGCTGGATCGTGACCTGGCATGCCGGCATGTGCGGCAGCGACGCGGCGAAATGGAACGGGTTGATCCGCGATGGGCCGCGTTCGAAATACACCTTGGTGCTGATTTCGATTTCGGGCGGCGAGGTCGAGCTGTTCGCAATCAGCACGCCAATCTCATAGCGATTCTGATCATTCACCACCATGGCCGCGTCGTTGAGCGCCATACGCGCGGCGGCGACGGCGAATTGGCTCGCGCGCGAAAGCTTGCGCGCCTCTTTGGATTCCATAAATAGTTGCGGTTCGAACGATGGTACCTCGGCGGCTACTCCGCAGCCAAGGTCGTCGGCGTTGAAAAGAGTCGCCGGGCCGATCGCGCTGCGCCCGGTGGCTAACCCCTGCCAAAACGGTGCGACGCCAATGCCCAGCGGGGTGACAAGCCCTATTCCGGTAACGACGATGCGATCTTCGGCCTGCCGTTCGCGTGGTGGGATGTGTTCAGGTTGCATAGGCTTGTTCTCGGAGGTTGAAGGTTCATTGTTATACACCAGACATTGAAGATCGTATCATCTAGATCGGCGATCGTCAATTGTATTGGCATGCGTGTGTGATACAATAGGCGCGGTTCTAATGCGTCTCAAGGGTATATGAGAACCTTCGAAGGAGGCGATATGGCGAAGCAAACCATCCGTGATGTCGATTGGAGCGGCAAGCGCGCGTTGGTGCGAGTTGATTTCAATGTTCCGCTTGAGAAGGGCCGGATCACCGACGACACGCGCATCCGTGCGGCATTGCCAACGATTACGTATCTGCTCGATCACGGTGCGGCGGTTGTGTTGATGTCGCACCTGGGGCGGCCAAAGAATAAGGTGGTCGAGGAGCTGCGCCTGGCGCCGGTGGCCGCGCACTTGGCCGAACTGCTTGGCCGCCCGGTCAAGACTGTTGCGGCCGTCACCGGGCCGGAGGCCGAAGCAGCCGCGCGGGCGCTGAAGCCTGGCGATCTGCTGATGTTGGAGAACACGCGCTTTGATCCGCGCGAAGAAGCGAATGCCGAAAGCATGGCCCGCGAGCTCGCTAAGCTTGGCGATGTCTATGTGAACGATGCGTTTGGCGCCGCGCACCGCGCGCATGCATCAACCGAAGGCGTCGCGCATTTCCTGCCGGCGGTGAGCGGTTTGCTGCTGGAGCGCGAGATCTCGGAGCTGGGCAGCTTGCTGGAAGATCCCGAGCGCCCGTTTGTGGCGATCATGGGCGGCGCGAAGATCAGCGACAAGATTACCGTCATCACCAGCCTGCTGCGGCTAGCCAACTCGCTGTTGATCGGCGGCGGCATGGCGAATACATTCTTGTTGGCGATGGGCAAAAAGATCGGCGACTCGCTGGCCGAGCCGGACGCGATCGAGGAGGTCAACAAGGTCATATTCTTCGCGCAGGGCCGCGGCCGCGAGGTGCTGCTGCCGATCGATGTAGTGATCGCCGATGGGATGGATGAGAATGCCAACCGAAGGGTGATTTCGGTGGACAACGACGTACCCGACGGCTGGAAGATTCTTGATATCGGGCCAAAGACTGTCGCACTGTTCAGCGAGGAGATCAAGGCGGGCAAGACGATCTTCTGGAATGGGCCGATGGGCTATTTCGAGGCCGCACCGTTCGCCGAGGGTACACGTGGTATCGCCCAAGCGATGGCTGAGTCGACTGGCCGCACGGTAATTGGCGGCGGCGACTCAGTCGCGGCGGTGGAGCAGATGGGTCTGGCCGATAAGATCGGGCATATCTCGACTGGCGGCGGCGCGTCGCTGGAGCTGCTCGAGGGGCGCCCGCTGCCGGGCGTGGTGGCACTCAACGACAAGTAGTGTAAGGATGAAAGGTGAAGGATAAACGATGAAGGATGAATCTAATACAGCTCTTCATCCTTCATTCTTTAGATGCCTTCGGCTTCGAGCCAGGCCGTTACTGCGCTATCGTCGGCGCCAGTATTGCCGCCGGGAATGTAGCGATAGCGATCGCCATACCCTTCCATCACTTGATCGCGGAGCTGGTCGTTATCGGGCGAGCTCTCGGTTTCATTGATTTTGACCACGCTGCCAGTCTCGAGGTCGAGGTAAAAACTGAGAGCCGGGTCGTTCTGCGCGAGCGCGGCGCGAATCTGTTCGCGGTTATGCGTGGCTGCCACTCTCGGTCTCCTTGGACAGGGAAGCTGCCCGAATAGATATCATATGGACTATTGAGTCGTTTGACATCCCAATCGGCTACGCATAGTACACGATGTATCGTCGTTCTGCAAGTCGTAGTACGAACGAAAGCGTTCGATTTGCGAGTAAAAAGAAGTTTAGCTTTGGTGAATATTGGCTGAAACCTAGAGTGGCATCATTGCGTACATAGCGTAGGAATGCAATATGGATCAGCAGGTCGAAGAGATCGGCTGGATAGAACAAGCGCTGCATGGTGATCGGTCGGCATTCGGCCAGTTGATGCATCGGTACGCCGGCGCCGTCTATAACCTGGCGTATCGGATGCTTGGCAATGCTGAAGATGCTGAGGATGCCAGTCAAGAAATTTTCGTACGAGCGTATACGCGCTTGGCGAGTTTTGATCGCCAGCGTCGTTTTTCAACCTGGCTGTTGTCGATTGGCTCAAACTACTGTATCGATCGGCTGCGGCGGCGGCGATTTGCGTGGATGACGCTCGAGGATGCCGCATATGCGCTGCCGAGTAACGAGCCAGGCCCAGAGCGGAGCGCGCTCAACCGCGAGCAGCGGGCGATTGTTCAGCAGGCGCTACAAAAATTGCCGGATACCTATCGGCTGGTGATGGTGTTGCGGTACTGGCAAGATCTTTCGTACGAAGAGATTGGCAGGGCCACCGGGCTGCCGGAGAGTACGATTAAAACGCGATTACACCGTGCCCGCCATATGCTGGCCGCGGCGCTAGGACCAGAGGAACAGCTGTTATGGGATACCGAAACGACGACTTCGTAAATGACGAGCGCGCTGATGCAGCGCTTCGGCAGGCGCTGGAACGCTTACAAGCGCTCGATCAGCTTGCGCCGCCGCCCGATCTGGTGGCCCGCACAGCGCGGCGCTTGCCGGCCGCGCCACCAGCGGTTGCGGCGGGCCAGATCGCGCGGCGCAGGGCGCTACGCTTTGCGGCGCGCCTGGCAATTGCCGCCGTTGTGGCGCTGATCGCGCTGCTTGGGGTGGCCGGTGTGTTGGGCGGGGGCGAGCGCTTGGCGCGGCTGTTTGGCGATGGCGGCAGCGGCCTCAGTCGCGGATTGCTGACCATCCAATTGCTGGCCAAACCACTTTGGCATAGCGTTGGCTCAGGCGGCGCGGCGCTGCTCATTACCGGCATGGTGGCGCTGGCCTGCGCATGCTGGTTGTGGTGGTGGACGCTGCGGCGAACGCCGATCTACTATGCGGAGAACGCGCTATGAAGCGCTTGATCATCCTATTGTTGTTGCTGTGCCTGTGCGCGCCCGGCGATGTATTGGCGCAGGATGCCGATCAGCCGTTGGTCGTTCTAACTGGCCAACATGTTGCCGGTAGCGTTGCGACCGTTTCGCAAGCGATTCTGATCGAAGGTACGGTCGATGGCGATGTGACGAGCTGGAATGGTGCAATAACGATTGTGGGCAGCGTTGGCGGCGACGTTGTGAGTTATGCTGGGCCAGTTACCATTATGCCGAGCGGCCGGGTGGCCGGGCATGTGCTGGCGTCGGGCGGCGAGTTACGCGTTGCTTCTGGTGCGACGGTGGCAGGCCAGGCGATACGCGGCGCTAGCGGCGATGCACTCGCTAGTCTGCTCGATCTGTTTATGCCCATGTCGGGCGCTGGCGATAGCGCGATCGGGCGCGTGCTGCTCGGCGCGGTGTTGGGTGTGCTGCTGGCGGCTTTCTGTCTGCTGTATGCCGCCTTCTGGCCGCGCCGCATGTTGATTGCAAGCACGACATTGCAACAATTGCCGGGGCGGGCGCTGGGCTTGGGGCTGCTCACCACCGTGGCGCTGGGGCTGGTGCTGCCGCCGCTGGCCGCGGTGCTGGTATCGTCGGTTGTAGGCGTGCCGGTGCTGCTGATCTCACTGGCCCTGACATCGGCTGCGTATATCTACGGGCTGGCAGTGCTGGCGCAGTGGGTCGGCAGGCGCATAGTGGTAGTGGCTGGTCGCGCACAAGGCTTGGGCGAGCTAACCATGGTGGTCGCGGTGGTTCTGGCCTTGGCGCTCGCGAGTATCACTGTGCTGCAGCCGCTCTATGGAGTGGCAATCTTCTTTCTGCTCGCGAGTCCTGGCCTTGGCGCGGCGATCTTGAGCCGCGGCGGTATAGCGATGCCGCTGAGTGTTGCGTAGCTTCTATATATACTCTGCATATTATTTAGTTCCCATAGTTCCTGCTAGTTCCTAATGAGGGGAATACAGGAACTATGGAACCGAAGAATCCCGTTCGAGTTCCCATAGTTCCTGATATCTCTTTTCGCCGGGAAATGCAGGAACTACGGGAACTCGAAACGCCCTCTCACCCTTCAAGCAACAATGTTTCAGGGTCCTCCACAAGCTCTTTGATTCGCACGAGGAAACGCACCGCCTCACTGCCATCCACAATCCGGTGATCGTACGACAAAGCGACATACATCATTGGCCGGATCACGATTTGCCCGTTCAGCGCGATTGGGCGCTCCTCGATCTTGTGCATACCCAGGATACCGACCTGCGGCGTGTTTAGGATTGGCGTCGACATCAGCGACCCAAAGATGCCGCCATTGGTGATCGTGAAAGTGCCGCCCTGGAGCTCAGGCAGCGTCAGTTTGCCATCGCGCGCCCGGCCGGCCAGATCGGCGATCTCGCGCTCGATCTGTGCGAAGCTCTTGCGATCGGCATCGCGCAGCACTGGTACGACCAACCCTTCTTCGGCGCCAACCGCGATGCCGATATCATAGTAGTGCTTGATCAGGATATCGGTGCCTTGGATCTCGGCGTTGAGCATTGGGAAGGCCTTTAGCGCCCCGACCGACGCTTTGGTGAAGAAAGACATAAAGCCGAGACCGATGCCATGGCGCTCTTTGAACGCGTCTTTCCGGCGCTTGCGTACCTCCATCACTGCGCTCATGTCGATCTCGTTGAAGGTGGTCAGCATGGCCGCGGTATGCTGGGCCTCCACTAAGCGTTGGGCGATCGTCTGACGTCGGCGCGACATGCGCACGCGCTCCTCGCGCGAGGAGTCAGTGGTTGGTGGTCCGTCGTTGGTAGGCTGCGGCATCTTGGCAGGTGGCGGGGTTGTAGTGGATGAGCCGGCTGTAGCGGCTGGAAGCGGGCCACTGGCTACTGACGACTGACTACTGGCTTGCGATGCGACATCATCTTTGGTCACGCGTCCGCCAGGGCCGCTGCCCGTGATCGCCCGAATGTCGACGCCCTGGTCGGCGGCGATCCGCTTGGCCACCGGGGTTGCGTGCGTCTCGCGATCGTCGGCGGGCGCCGCTGGCGCGGGCGCTGCCGTCGTAGCTTCGGCGGTTCGCGCCTGGGCGGCGCCGTTGGTCGGCGCGCTGGGCTTGGCAGTCGCTGCGGCGGCACCGAGTGTGCCGATCACCTCGCCGACGCTGACATTGGCGCCCTCGTCCTTCAGAACCTCCTGAAGCACGCCATCCTGGTCGGCGGTGATTTCGACATTGACCTTGTCGGTCTCAAGATCGACTAGCGTCTCACCTGCTGTCACCGCCTCGCCAACACGCTTGAGCCACTTCCCAACCGTCGCCTCGACGATCGACTCGCCCAAGGTAGGAACCTTTATCTCGGTCGCCATCCAATCACTCCTTGAAATTGTAAATTGTAAATTGCATATTGCAAACGCATCAACGACTGCAATGTGCAATTTACAATTTACAATATGCAATTTACAATTTCACTGGCTGGACGCTCCCCTGCAGCGCTTCAGCGATGATATGTTCTTGCTCGACCGAGTGTTCGACCAGCGAGCCTTCCGCCGGCGTGGCCGACTCGGCGCGGCCGACATAGCCGAGCGGCATGTCTGGCGGCAGCAACTCGCGCAGGTGCGGGGCGATGTAGTTCCACGCCCCCATGTTGCGCGGCTCCTCTTGCAGCCAGACGGCTTCCAGCAGGTTCGGGTAGCCGCCGATGATCGCGCGAAGTTCGGCCTCGGGGAACGAGTAGAGTTCCTCGACCCGCACGACCGCGACGTTGGGCGCTGTGCTGGCCGCCGGCGAGCCGAGTAGATCGACATACACCTTGCCGGTGCACAACACCAGCCGGGTGACCTCGGCGGCGCGTGCGGGGCCGCTTGGGTCGTCGATCACGCGCTGGAACTGGCCCTCGGTCAGATCGCGCGGCGACGAGGCTGCCCGCGGGTGGCGCAACAGGCTCTTCGGCGCCATGATAATCAGCGGCCGCGGGTCAGTGGTCAGCAGCGCGGCCTGGCGGCGCAGCAAGTGGAAATATTGCCCGGCGCTGGTGCAGTTGGCCACTCGAATATTTTCACCGGCGGCGAGCTGCAAGAAGCGCTCCAAACGAGCGCTGGAGTGCTCGGGCCCCTGGCCCTCGTAGCCATGTGGCAGCAATAGCACCAGCGAGGGCGTCTGCTGCCATTTGGCGCGCCCCGAAACGATGAACTGGTCGATAATCACCTGCGCACCATTGGCGAAGTCGCCGAATTGCGCCTCCCAGATCACCAGCGTGCCTGGCGCATGCGATGAGTATCCATACTCGAAGCCAAGCGCGGCCGCTTCGGAAAGCGGGCTATTGTGGATTGTGAACGACGCGCGCGCTTGTGGCAGCGTTTGCAGTGGCGTGTGCGTCTGCCCGGTGTTGATGTCGTGCAGCACTGCGTGGCGATGCACGAAGGTGCCGCGCTCGGTGTCCTGGCCGGTGATACGAATCGGGGTGCCATCGGCTAGAATTGAGGCAAACGCCAATGCCTCGGCGTGGCCCCAATCAATCGAGCTCTCCTGATCCAGGGCCGTGCGACGGCGTTCGAGAATGCGCTCGAGTCGGCTGTCGATTGCGAATCCGGCTGGCCGGTTGAGCAGCGCGGCGTTGAGCGCCGCGAGCCTTTCAGTCGGCAGGTTCGTTTGGGTGCGGCGCGCCAGGCCGGGCGGCGCGGGTTTGGGCCGGCGATCCTCGTGCGGCTTGGTTTCGGCCTCGCGGCGGGCCTGCTGAAGCTTCTCGGTCACTTCGGCGACCATCCGCTCGGCTTCCGCCTCAGAAATGAGCCCTTCGGCGCTCAACTTCTCGGCCCAGATCTGGCGCACGGTTGGGTGATCGGCGATTTTCGCATACATCATCGGCTGGGTGAAGTTCGGCGGATCACCCTCATTATGGCCCCAGCGGCGATAGCCCACCAGGTCGATCATAAAGTCTTTGCCGAAGGTCTCGCGATAGGCGTGCGCCATCCGCGCGACGGCGATACAGGCCGCGACGTCGTCGGCATTCACATGCACGATCGGGATCTCGAAGCCTTTGGCCAGGTCGCTGGCATACAGTGTCGAGCGCGATTCAGACGGGTCGGTGGTGAAGCCGATTTGGTTGTTCGTGATGATATGAATGCTGCCGCCGATGCGATAGCCGCTGAGCCCCGACATGTTCAGCGTCTCGGCGACCACGCCCTGGCCTGGGAAGGCCGCGTCGCCGTGGATCAAAATCGCCAGCGAGGCCTTTTGGTTGTGCTCGGGCGCGCCGGGTCGGTTCCGCTCCTCTTGGGCGGCGCGCGCGCGGCCCTCGACCACCGGGTTGACGAACTCAAGGTGGCTGGGGTTCGGCGCCAGCGTGATCGGCATCGACTCGATCCCGCTCTCGCGGTAGGTGCGTTGGGCGCCGAGATGATACTTCACATCGCCGGCCCATCCGATGCTGCCCTTGCCTGAGGGCGCTGCGCCCTCAGCGCGGTTGGCGGCGTGGAACTCGGCCATGATCGAGCTATACGGCTTGCCGAGGGTGTGAGCCAGCACATTCAAGCGCCCGCGGTGGGCCATGCCTAGCACCACCTCGTGCGTTCCGGCGGCTGCGGCGTTGCGAATAATTGAGTCGAGCATCGGCACCAGCATATCGCAGCCTTCGAGCGAGAAGCGCTTCTGACCGACGAAGTTGGTGTGTAGGAAGCGCTCGAACGTCTCGGCCTCGGTCAAGCGCATCAGCAACTCGCGCTTGCGGTTGTCGTCGAAGCCATAGAAAAAGCGCCGACTCTCGATCGCCTCACGAATCCAGCTGCGCTCCTCGTAGTTCTGAATGTGGTCGGTTTCGTAGCCGATCGAGCCGGAGTAGACCGCGCGCAGCTTCTCGACACCTTCGAGCGCATTCGCCGATTCTTCGGCCAGCGGGCCGCGCACAATGCTGGCCGGCAGCGAGGCGAGAAATGACTCGTCCACGCCGTGGATGTTCAGATGCAGGCCAAGGTCGCCAGGCGGCGGGCTGCCGAGCGGGTCGATCTGTGCGTCCAGGTGGCCCAGCTCGCGAATGTAGCGGATCAACCGCGCCGCGCCTACCGTGCGTGTCAGGTCGAACTGCGCCGCCGGTGTGCTCGTTCCCGGCGCCGCGGCCGGCGGTGCGCCGCCCGCCTCCGGCGGCGACCAGCGCTCGAAGATCGCGCGCGTGGCGGCGTCGACTGACTGCGGATCGCGTTGGTAGCGCTCGTACAGCTCAAGCACATAGCCGGCGTTGGGACCATGAAATAAAGATAGATCAGTCATACAATACCTTTGCGGGGCAATCCATTAGCTACAGAAATGTGCTGGAATGGGGTGGCGACGTAGTTACGACCGGAAGTATAGAGGACCGATGAGGGTGCGTCAAGCGTGCGAATGGCTCAGCGCCGCCAGCACGCCCGCGCGGCCGAGCGACCCAACCAATCGGCCGTTGGCGTCGACCACTGCGTCAATGCGAGTGAAGGCCGCTATTTCACCGAAACCGATCATTTTTTGATATGAATTAGTGGTTAAATTAAAACTGGTTCCTCTTTATTGTTGCTTTGATAGCGCCGTTATTCCGATCCAAGGCGAGCGTTAGCTTTTATGGCATTGTTGGCCATAATCAACATTGGAGTCATTGCTGTGGCTACTTCTTCATTGAAGCGCATTCTGATCGCTGAGGATGACTCTGATATTCGACTGATCGCGCAGTTGGCGTTGGAGTCGATCGGCGGTTTTCAAGTACGCTTGTGCAGCTCCGGTCGCGAGGCGATTCAGGCAGCTCCAGGGTTTCAGCCGGATTTGATTGTGCTGGATGTAATGATGCCTGGTATGGATGGCCCGACCACATTACAGTCGTTACGCGCCCTGCCGCAGTGCGCGAAGACGCCGATCGTTTTTATGACCGCCAAGGCGCAGCCGCACGAGATTGCACAGTACAAGGTGCTAGGCGCATTCGATGTGATAGCCAAGCCATTTGAGCCGATGCAGCTCTCCGTTGCAGATCATGTGCCCAATGGTTGCGTTTCGTCCCGACTTGATCTTGTATGGACATGTACATGCCGAGCTGCGACGGCATGACGCTCGCGGCGGTCATTCGTCAGCAGGAAGATTATGTTGGAGTCCCAGTCGTATTTCTCTCGGCCGAAACCAACCGCGATATGCAGTTGGCCGCTATGCAGTTCGGCGCCGACGATTTCATGGCCAAGCCGATTTTTCCCGATTAATCGGGCGCTCTATGCCGCCAAACATGCCGGGCGCAATCGCGTGGTTCTGGCCGGTTCAGAGGAGTAGGCCGATCCGATCATTCGCTCGCGATCTTAAGGCCATCCTTGGCCAGCACCCGCTGCGCATCTTTCCCCGCAATAAAACTGTACAACTCGTGCACGGCGCGCGGCGCGCCGCGTTCGCGCGAGCGCAAGATATACCAATCCTGCTGAAGATTGACTCCGGCCAGATCGACCATGCCAATATCACGCCCGCGCGGTAGGCGTGTTTGCGGAATGAATGCCAGACCCAATCCAGCGCGTACTGCTTGAATCGCGAGCGCAGCCCCATCGGTTTCTATCGCTACATGAATGTCGGCGGCGCCGATGCCGCGCCGGCGCAGGCCATCCTCGATGATTCGCCGCAACGGCGTGCCGGCGCGCGGCAGCACCAGCGGCTGATCGCGCAGCAGGCCGGGCGGCGCCTGCTCTTGCTGCAGCAGTGCATGCCCGCGCGGCGCAATCAACACGAGACGCTCGGCGCCCAGCAACTGCGACTCCCAGCCACGCCGGCGCTGTTGCTCCTCGATCAGCAGCACCTGCGCCTGGTGATTCTCCATCCATTCGAGCAGCGTTTCGGTAGGTGCGATCGTAATCGCCACGGCGATCGCCGGGAAGCGCATGCGAAAGGCCGCCAGCAGCGGCGGCAGCAGCGTCTCGCCACTCGAGGGCGTGCAGCCGATCGCCACTCGCCCGCTGATCTGGCCGCGCAGCGCGCGAATACTCTCCTCGGCGCGGGCCGAGAGCGCCAGCATCTCACGAGCCGACTCGACCAGATCTTCGCCGGCGTGCGTCAGCAGCATCTGCTGGCCAACCCGTCGGAACAGCCGCACGCTATCCAGCTGCGACTCAAGCGCGCGGATGTGCTGGCTGACCGCCGGCTGCGACATATGCAGTCGCTCGGCCGCCGCGCTGTAGTTGCCAGCCTCGACTACGGCCAGGAAGGTTTGCAGGTGGATGGTGTTCAGCATAGCCGTGAAAAGGTGACACGATGACAAGCTGACAAGCTGACGCTTCTGCATCAGCTTGTCAGCTTGTCATCGTGTCACTGATTGGGTGCCACCGTGCCAGTGAAGTAGAAGCCGAGCCCGACGATCAGATAGACCGCGAGCAGTTGCGCGCCTTCCAGCCAGTTGCTTTCGCCGTCGACCGAGACGAGCGTTGCGCTAAAGACCGCCAGCGTAAGCGCCGCCACCTCGAACAGACTGAAGAACAATGTCATCTCGGGTCCGAACAACAGACTGACGAACACCAACAGCGGCGCGACAAACAGCGCGACCTGCATGCTCGAACCCAGCGAGATCGACAGCGACAGGTCCATCTTATTCTTCCAGGCAACCTGCACGCCAACGATATGCTCGGCCACATTGCCGACGATCGGAATAATGATCACGCCCAGGAACAGCTCGCTCACGCCCAGGCTCGCGACCACGGGCTCGACAGCGCCGACCAGGAACTCGCTCAGAAACACGATCGCCACCGTGCTCGCAGCAAGCACACCGGCCGACATCGGGATGCTCCATCGCGCTTTATGAGCCGTTTCTTCTTCGCCATGATCTTCGACACCGCTGTGTTCCTCGCGCTGCGGCGTTTGGAACGTGAAAATCAAGCTGAGAATATACAGCACAATCAGAATGCCCGCCACGCCCAGACTCAGCGTATTCAACGCAGGATCGCCAACATTGGTGTTGAAGAGGTCGACTCGGCCGATCTGAATCTCGTGGACGATCTCGAACAATGTTGGGATGATCAGCCCGATTACCGCCAGCGTCATCATCGTCGCCGAGATGCTGGCGAGATTACGATCGAAGCGCTGAACGCCGTTCTTCAGGCCGCCGAGCAGCAAGCTGGCGCCCAGAATCAATAACAGATTACCAAGAATCGAGCCGGTGATCGACGCCTTGACCAGATCGAGTTTGCCGGCGCTCAGCGCGACGATTGTGATAATCAGCTCAGCTGCGTTGCCCAAGGTGGCGTTGAGCAGGCCGCCAATTTTGGGCCCAGTGTGGATCGCTAACTCTTCGGTGGCCTCGCCAAGCAGGCCGGCGAGCGGAACCAGCGCGATACACGAAAAAAAGAAGATTAGTAGTGGGTTCCATGCCAGCAGTTCCGCCACGACTGCCAGCGGTACAAAGACCAGTAGATAGCGCAGATACAGCAAGCAAGCGCTCCTTCCTTCGAATCCTCCTTCAACCTTTCCGTGGTGACTTGGACATTGGGGTGTAACTCCTGGGGCATCGAGCCAGCGTATCATACCATATTTTTGTCAGATGAATATCTATTCATTCCTCTTGCAATTGTAACGATTTAGGAGTAGCATGAAACCTAAGATTGAAGCGTTGAAAACCGATCGTCAGATTATTTCGAACGGCTTCAAGATGACAACGGCGGCGTTGCCGGATGGCAGCGGCGCCGTGTTTGTTTTTGAGCCGATCAGGTGCTAAGGGTCGGAGCATGCGGGCAGTGATTGTGGATGCCCGCCGAGCATGGATGAGAGGTCATGATCTAGTGCAGAAACAGCAGGTTGTTAGGATACGAGCATCGCTGCGATGGCATCAGTATAGGCTAGACACAATCTGCAATCTGCAATGGCACTGGAGGGAACCAGCAATGTTGTCGGACAATGAGATCAGAGATGTATTGCAGCATTCGCGCACGATCGCCGTGGTGGGTTTGAGCGATCGGCCCGCGCGCGATTCGTTCGCGGTAGCGCGTTTCTTACAGCGCAACGGCTATCGTGTGCTGCCGGTGAACCCAAACCTGACCGGGCGGGTACTCGGCGAGCAGCCCTATGCCAGCCTGCGCGACATCACAGAACACGTCGATATCGTGGATGTGTTTCGTCGCGTGGAGTTTGTGCCACAGGTGGTCGAGGATGCGATCGCGATCGGCGCGGATGTCGTTTGGACGCAGCTGGGTATTGTGGACCCACCATCGGCACAGCGCGCACGGCAGGCTGGCCTAGGCGTGGTGATGGATCGCTGCATTGCGATCGAGCACCGCCGGCTGATGCGGCTGGTCGAGAGTGTGCTGTATTAAGTTAAGAGTAAAGCGTTAAGAATTAAGAAGGCGGGTTGTGTGAGCCGAGATCAGCTCGCATACACACCACCGGCCTCGCTATCCTCGCTACTCCTCGCTCGTCGTCGGCCTCCTGTTTCTGCCCACTATCTCACCACGACCACAGCAAAAAAGGGCGACGCGCACGCTCGCTCTCCCCGTAGCTCGCTTCCGCGCTCGTTGCTGATCTTAGAGCACTTCAACCGGCCCAAGCCGCTCATAGACGAGCTGACTGTTCTGTGCGACCATCCCATCGATTCGATCGAGCATGTCTAGGCACGACTCCAGAATCGCAACACCGCGCTCCTCGAGCGGTACGCCTTTCTCCCAGTCGGTCAGCAGCGTCACGGCCTGATTGTAGGCCTGCAGCATCGCCCGCTGATCGGGACTGCTGGGCAGCCGGGCGTCCACCATCGCGCTCAGCAAATCGAGCCGCTTACGGGTCGTGTGCATATTCGCCGCGTGGGGCTGAATCAACACATGGCATTCCGCCAACAAGCGGCGCTGGTCCTCGAGATACTGAGCGATGTTGCTGAAACAGGTGCTGAGCTCGTTCGCCACTGGATCGCTGGTCTGGCGGATCAGTATGCGCACGCCGCGCAGCGCTTCCTTGTGCTGCTGCTGGGCCTCGGCGATTTCGTCGGCAAAGCCTAGCGTGCGGGCAAAAGGCTGGTCGCGATACGGCCACAGATTAGCCAAGTGAAAGATCAGTTGCTCGAGCTCGACGGCCTCGGGGCCGTGAAAGAAGGCGAGGAGCGCCCGCACCAGCCGAATCTCTTTCAGCACGCGGTCGCACAGCGCCTGGGCGCGGGGCAGCGTGGTGACGATCATGCGCAGGGCGCGATGGTAGGATTCCAGATCTTGCCGCAGCGACTCGTTGGCGCGGTCGAACATGTGCATATCAACTCCAATCGTTTCGCCGCTTCATTGTCATCGAAGGCGGCGGAATAAAAATAAGCGCGCGTAGCTCCGGCGGGCCATCGGGTTGCTGCGCACATTCGGTCCATATCTGGAATCGCTATGGTGCGGCTAGTAATGTACCGCATGATGCCCAGAACAGGTACGTTGTGTTCTCCTGGAAAAAGAAATCGCTGGGATATTTGTTGCCTGAACGCTCATGAACAAAAGTTGTCAAGCGCGATTGTTAGATCTTTCATGGTCGCTCCTTCATCGAACATGGCGCTGATATCCCGGTAACTCACGGCCTCATCTGCGAACGTAAACGTGCCGTGCTCCCGCATTTCCCGGGCAGCGCGAAGAAACGCGCCAAGCGCGGCGCGGGAGAGTGCACTGCCAACGCTGACGCGTTTTACCCCAATCTCGGAGAGCTCGGCGAGATTGAGTTGTACGCCCTGCAGCCCCATGACCACATTCACTGGCCGATCGACGGAACTGACCACTGCGGCAATATCATCGGTGGGAAATATCGGACGAGAGGAGAAGCGCTGAATCTATTGTATACTGTGATCACAGCCACCGCAAGCCGTGGACTTGTCAATAAGCAAGATCTGGAGAACCGACCCCGTTACCATAGCAAATGACCTACTGGTTGCGAACCGAAAGGCATGTCGTAGCATGAAGAAAGTCATCTTCCAGATGTCCGTTTCCCTCGACGGCTACATCGAGGGACCCAACCGCGAAATCGACTGGCACCTCGTGGACGACGATTTCAACGCCTACGCCGTGGACATGCTCAAGGCGTCAGACGTGCTCATCATGGGCCGCAGGACCTACGAGCTCATGGCCAGTAACTGGCCCACCGACACAGACAATGATCCCGTCGTCAAAGAGAAGATGAACAGCACGCCTAAGCTGGTCTTCTCGAGGACGCTGAAGAAGGTGGAGTGGCAGAATTCGCGCCTTGCCACAGGCTCCATTGCCGATGAGCTGGCGCGTTTGAAGCAGGTGCCCGGTGACGGCGTGCTGCCCGTGGGCGGGAGTGGTCTTGCGGCATCCTTCCTCGAGCAGGGGCTGATCGATGAGCTGCACATCATCCTGACACCCATTCTGCTGGGCGCAGGAAAGACCGTGTTCGACGGCATCAAGAAGCGCTACCCGCTCAGGCTGTTGTCGACGAGAACGTTCAATTCTGGGAATGTGGTGCTGGTCTACGAGCCCACGCGGCGTTGATGCGTTGGCACGCGCCTGGCATGCGCATCCCGCTCCGCACACCGCCATGCGGCTCACACGCCGCAGCCCGCTTGCAGAACCACCTCTGTGCGTATGCACCGCCGAGAGCCAGCCAGTGTCGCTCGCGACGACGGGCGCGACAGCTGAGCCGGGGGTCGCGGCAGGGCTGAACAGCCGGTCCCAAGTGCGCGGGCCGAGGATACCGTCGACCGCGAGCTCATTAAGCGTCTGGAACGTGCGGACGGCGGCAGTGGTGTTTGGCCCGAAGACGCCGTCGGTGACGCCGACCTGCGCATAGCCGAGTGCAAGCAAGTGCTGCTGGGCGGCTTTGACATCCTCACCCGTCATGTGCGGGTCTTGGAGACGCAGCGTTCGCGTCAGAGGTGGAGTTGTATCGATCTACGGCGTCTGTGGTGCCGCTTAAGCCTATGTACCGTTATTGATTTACTTCATAAATGTAAATAAGACGGCTGCTGCGGACATTCTTCTCGAGCTGGTGTCGGCTCGTTACAGGAGAAAGTCAATCACAAGGCGGTTTGCCTCTGCTAGTGTGATGATACGCGTTTCAGCCTTTTTACCCAACCCGATGCCATAGGTCACCACCGCTTCAAAATCACCTGCACTGACGATCTCCTTGACGCTCGGCATCTGCGGTTTCATGTTCATGGGTGCGGTGGTTTGCCCTTGGTCGTTGTGAGCGTATGCAGGTGTGAACTGTATGGACAGAATGGCCCTGCCCGCTATGGAGATGGGTAACCCCGATCCATCCGCAATGAGTTGTTTCACATACTCAATTCGCAAAAGTGGAATAGGGCCATTGAATTCAAACACGACGCGGTCGTATTGAGGCGTAGCCTCGGCGTGATGTGCGGCACGAATCGCGACAAGTGTGGAAGTCGTCGGTTGCTCGGCAGGCATACAGGTATCTCCTTAGCTTCTCTCAGTGTTGCGTCGGTGCAGGCTTCACACAAATAAACGGAGATGGTTGGTGAATTTGCCGAGTGTCTTACTGAGTACATAATATTTCTGCTAGAATACAAGCGAAAGGGCTGTACGCTTGTGTTCGCTCTGGTACTCAATGACGCTCTGTGGATCGTTATTCGCGCGGCGGAGCAAAAAACGCCGCATAAATCGGAAGCAAAATCCCGGCCTGTCGCGGAGCCAGCGATAGAGCGAGCAATGACAATCGGGAACAACCTCGCCCCTGAGTCGGCGGAGCCGACCGTATCCACTGGAATCGGAACGACCACACTGGCCTCTCCCATCGCACTCACGCCGATCGCCACCGCTGCGGTATCCCCAGCTGTTCAGATAACACCTATTCAACCCGCCAACGCGCCGCCACCAGCAACGACGATCGAGCCAGGCAGAACTGTACAGAGATTGGCCAGACCTGGAGCTCACCGGTGGATGGGGTGACACTCGTCTGTATTCCTGCTGGCGAATTTCTCATGGGTGCTGCAGACAACGACCCACAGGCAGATGACGATGAAAAACCGCAGCATCGGGTCTACCTGGATGCTTTTTGGATGGACCGCACCGAAGTTACCAACGCCAATTTTGCCATATGAGCTGTCTGCCACGACGTATACTCCGTATGCGATCCATCCAGACTATCAGGATTATCCAGCCCTTTTGTACGAAGCTGATGTCGCTGCCGCGTATTGTCGGTGGCCGCGTCGACGTCTTCCGACCGAAGCCGAATGGGAGAAAGCTGCTCGGGGGACGGATGGGAGGTACTATCCCTGGGGAAATGAACTTGATTGCACCAAAGCAAGTTACTACGACTGTGACACTACTTCCAATAATGTGACAGCGCCTAGATGTGGGAACAGTGCTCATTGTCGAACGACCAGGGTTGATGATTACCTGGCCGGCGCCAGTCCATATGGAGTGCTGAATATGGCCGGCAATGTGTGGGAGTGGGTGGCCGATTGGTATTCGCCGGAGTATTACTCCAACTCGCCGACCAATAATCCAACTGGACCGGATGCGGGGGAGTACAACGTGCGCCGAGGAGGAGGGACCAAGAGTCTGCCCCAAGACCTGCGGGTTACGTCACGGGCCAGTGGCAGTCCTCAGCACTATTTTGATGATCAGATGGTGTTTCGCTGTGCGGTCAGCGTGTTCACGCCGTAGCTCAACGGAGGGTGTTGCGGCGAGAGAGCGCTTGGAAATCCCGCGGCAGTGTTCCGATTGTATTCCAAATCCGCCTCGCTCATCTGGTCCAGCTTGGCGCTCATTGCGACGAGCTTATCGGCTAGTTCAAGGCCAAAGTAGCTGCAGGGTGCGAGATCGTTGTAGTACATTGTGCAGGTTCCCATTTGATTTGAGGCTGACCAGGATCTGTGGAAACAACGCAGCAAACAACGCTGCTCAAGGCGTCAATGCAATCAATGCATCGTGGGCGATCGCTAGGATCGCCCTTACGATGCGATGGCTGGATTGATTGCATTGACACACGGCCGCGACTACACAAAATGGTCGCACTGGTTTCATTATGGATGCCGTGGTTTAGCATATACGCGTCGAGTTCCCCTCACCCCATCGCATTCGCCACTCCGCGAGAGAGCGGAGTTTAGGGCGGACAGATCACTTGTTTGGATTTACCATACTGCATTGGAATGGGTTTCTCCCCTCTCCTGTCGCAACGGGAGAGGGGTTGGGGGTGAGGGCCAGGCTCCTATTGACTGGCCCCATTGTGCCGACGCTCGATCGCCTTCTCACGCAGTAACAGCTTACCCCACATGAACTGGCTGCACAGCCTGTCGTATTCCGGTGTGTTGGGCAGCGGTGCCACCAGCACAGCGTGGATAAACGGCTCGGGCGGCAGGTAGCGGTGGTGCGTGATATAGTGGTAGATCAGCGTCGGCGCGACATAGACCTTGTTGTTGTCGCCAAAGACCCAGATTTCGCCGTTGCCCATGCCGAGCTCTTCATCGCCCTGGCGCACATTCAAATAGGCGAACGACGGGTCGGAGCAGAAGTCGCACTCGTCGAAGCCGCGTATCAGATTCACCGGCGCGCGGCCCAGTGTCCAGAGACGCTCCATGAATTCATTGGTGACATCGCCTTCGGTGTACGGGTGTCCAGCCTCCAGCCAGCCGACGCTGAGCGCTTCAGGGGCGCCATCGACTAAAGGTTGTCGCGCATTTGTGAGATAAGTATATGGTGTTAGGTCGGTGTAGTGCATTGTTCCTCGCTGTGGATCTGGAATGATCCGCGATTGATTGCAATATGATTAGGATTGGTGTTTGAATGGGTACTCGGTAGACTGTTACCCAGTGGCCAGATATTTTGCTTTGATGAGATCGGCATAGCGTTGCGGCCCGTTCGCCACTACCGCGCGATAATAGTCATCCGATCCCATGGGCGGGCAGCGCATCACGGCATCGCAAAATTCTTGGGGCGGCGCATAATTGTGGGCGAGGATATAGTGCGCCGCCAGCGAGGGCATGACGTAGAGAAAGCCCTTACCTGGAACGAAGAGGTTAAGCGCTCCAATCTGGACTGGCTTGCCTTTATAAGTAGCATCGTATTCGTACCCGCAAAATGGACATTCTTCATAGCCTAGAAAGTAACTAGGTGCCCAAGGCCGTGTCAGCAAGCCGAACAGCTTATCGAGGAAAGCTTCGCTCGCTTCACCTTGTGGGTAGGGGTGCTCGCCGTCGAGCCAGCCGACGGCGACGAGCTTGTCGGCTAATTCGGCGCCAAAGTAGCTGCAGGGTGCAAGATCGTTGTAGTACATTGTGCAGGTCCCCATTTGATTTGAGTCTGACCAGAATCTGTAGAAAAAACGCAGCAAACAACGCTGATCATAGCGTCGGGGCGAATCTTGTATTCGCCCGCGCTGGCGTCAATGCAAGCAATGGATCGTATCGCGGGCGAGGATCGCCCCTACGATGTGATGCATTGATTGCGTTGACGCACGGCCGCTCCCACACGAAATGGTCGAACTCGTTTCGTTATGAAGTCGTGGTTTCAGATATGCGGGCCAAGTTCCGCTCGCCCTGTCGCATGCGCAACACTGCTCTCCCGCACGGTGTTTAGGGGCGGACAGAATACTCATTTGAATTCGCCATATGGCATTGGAATGCGTTCCTCCCTCTCCCGTTGCGACGGGAGAGGGGTTGGGGTGAGGGCCAAGTTTCTATTGATTCGCTTGGCTGTGTCGTCGATCGATTGCTTTTTCGATCAACAGCAACTTACCCCACATAAACTGGCTGCACAGCAGGTCATACTCGGGTGTGTCTGGCAGTGGTGCTGTCAGTACGGCGCGAATGAATGGCTCAGGCGGCAGGTAGTGATGCTGTGTGATGTAGTGGTAGATCAGGGTCGGTGCGACATAGACCTTGTCGTCATTGCCAAACACCCAGATTTCGGCATGGCCCATACCGATCTTTTCGTCGCCCTTGCGTACCGTCAGATACGCGAAAGTCTCATCGGAGCAGAACTGGCACTCGTGGAAGCCGCGCGTAAGATTCACGGGCGCGCGGCAGAAGGCCCATAGACGCACCATAAACGCGTCGCTCACGGCTCCTTGGGCGAAGGGATACCCCGCCTCGATCCAGCCGACGTTGAGTGGTTGGGGAGCGTTATCGACCAAAGGTTTTCGTGCATTAGTCATGTATATGTATGGAGAGAGCTCAGGATAATACATGGTTTTCCTCCGTGTGTTCATGTCGAAGCCTTCCAATGGGTTATGTAGATAGTTTACCAGTCATGCGATAGTTGTTGATGATAGAATTGTTGTCATTTATGTGTAAGTTTGACTAAAATCTGGAGATGACTTGCGAGCTTTTCTCGAGATTATCGACGATTTTCTCGCACCCAGTTTTTCATCGCCTCATATCCTTCATAGACCGCTCCCGAATAAAAATCTAGTTCCCTCTCCACTGCGTGAGTTACGGGGTCTTTTTGACAAGCTGCCCAGTGTATTTGTACAGGTTCATCAAAGCCATTCAACAAATCGCGCAGTGTTGTTGGCTCAGTTACTACTATAGAGTCTTTTGTGACACGGATATCTGGTTCGTACGGTGGATAAAGTGTGACGTTAGGTACTACTCTTCCTGGTCCAGAATTTTGGACATAGCCGCCCGCAAACATTTCCCAGGAATTAGTGTGGACTGCGTACTCGATGTTCTGGCCTAAATCATCAGAGATTGTCTCGCCGATTTTACTATAGAAGGTCGCATACTCGCCTTCACCTAAAGCTGTGAAGCTGCCGTCGAATCGCCCGTGTCCTGCAACCACAATATCTTTTGGTCGACGCGCCTCTTCAACAGTTGCTTTAGTGAACTTTAACATTGGCTCAGGATCGTTCATCACCTCTGAGGCACTGCTCCGCTCCAACCCCTCCGCCGCGCCGATTGCCATTGCGCCAGCGCCAACCAACCCACGCGCGAGCAGTTCCATGTCGTCGCAGACCAAGCCGCGGTAGAGATCGTGGAGTGCCTGGAAGGGCGCCAGTAGTGCACCGCGTAGCGTCTTGACGGGGTCGGTGATCATGCCAATCGCCAGATCGACTGGTGCGACCATGAGGCCGACGCCGCTCTTGGCCACGCTCCACCAATATTTCTTGCCGTCTTCGATATTGAGACCCTGGCCAGTCTCCCAGATCGGCCGGCAAGTGGCGCTGCCAAACAGGAAGCCAATACACCTGCCACTCGGATCCGTCCAGGTCGCCGGATTGTTCTCAGTGTAGGCGTAGCGGTTGAGCGACTGCGGCCGCTCAGCCGTGCCGGCGAAGCTGTCGCGCTGCAAGAAGCGGCCAAGGGCCGGGCTGTAGTGCCGGGCGCGCAGGTAGATCGTGCCGTCAAACGGATTCGTGCGCTCGCCGGTGAAGCCCAGGGTCGTCCAGCCCGCGCCGTTGGCATGGCGGATCGCGCCGAAGGCGTCGTAGCTGCGGCTGAGCGTGACGGCGCCGCTGGCGTTGGTCAGCTGGCGCACGCTGCCGAGCGAGTCGAGCAGCGGGTAGGCAATCGCCTGGCTCGCGCCGGTGACGGTTTTCTGAGCCGTCACGCCTTCCGGCCCGTAGGCATAACGCAGCTCGGTGCCGTCCGAGCGTATCTCGCCCAGAATCGTCGGCAGCGGGCCGCGCTCGTCGAGCACGAAGTCGGTGGTCACGCCGTTGGCCGTCTCGCGGATGAGGTTGCCGTTGCCGTCGTAGCCATAGGTGGTGGTACTACCATCCTTAACCGTCTTGATCAGCCGGTTGGCGGCGTCGTACTCATAGCTGGTGGTGCCGTCGTTCAGCAGGTTGCCATTGGCGTCGTAGCTGTAGCCGGGGCTGCTGATGCGGTTGGCGGCGTCGTACTCATAGCTGGTCGCACCTTCGCCAGTGCGGTTGCCGGCTGGATCGAAGGCGTAGGGTACGTTGCCGGCGCTCGGCCCGCCAGAGATCGCCGGGTAGCTGGCGTTGGTCAGCCGGTTCAGCGCGTCGTAGCTGAAGGCGCTTATCCCGTCGTTGTCGCGCATCTGCGTGCGGTTGCCGTTGGCGTCGAGCGTGTACTGAAGCTGCTGGATGGTGGTCGCGCCGGCGGCGTGCAACATGCCGATCAAACGGCCGGCGCTGTCGTAGTCGTAGGTCGTGGCCACGCCATTGCTGCGTGTCTGGGTGGCAAGCTGCCCGGTGCTGCGATAAGTGTAGCTGGTCGCGCTGGCGCCCCAAGGAGTGAGACTGGTGAGCCGGCTGGCGGCATCGTAGCCATACTGGACGGCGCCCTGGCCCCAGTAGTTGATCTGGCTGGTGCGGCCGAGCGCATCGTAGCTATAGCCGACGCTCCGCCCAGCGCGGGTGCGCGAGCGCAGCCGGTTGAGCGCGTCGTAGGCGTATTGGGTTGTCCCAAGACCATCGGTCATCGAAACGACATTGCCAGCCGCGTCGTGGGTGTAGCTGATATCCGGCGTGCCGGCCGGATAATCGATGCCGATGCCGCGCCCGTCGGCGTCGTAGCCGAACGAGGTCGTGCGGCCGGCGAAGTCGGTAGCGCTGGCGAGCGTGCCGTCGGCGTTATAGCTCCACTGCTGCGTGCGCCCGTCCTCGGTCAGGCTGGCGTTACGGCCAAGCGCATCGACAGTAAAGCTCGTGGCATGACCGAGCGGGTCGGTCTGGCGCACCAAACGGCCCAGATTGTCGAAATCGAGGTGCCAGATCTGGCCGAGCGCGTCGATCGTCTGGTCGCGCTGGCCCAAGCTGTTGTAGTGATAGGCGGTCGGATGCCCTTGTGGGTCCACGACCTCTTGCAGACTCCAGGTATCGTCGCTGCCGGCGCGGGTGTAGCGATACAGGGCGGTCAGGTTGAGGCCGTTTGGATCGATGTGGATGCTCAGCGGTCGCCCGGCAGCATCATAGTCGTAGGCGGTTTGCTGCGCGGCCGCGCCACCATTTGCGCCGGTGGCCTGGAAAATGAGCCGATCCATTGCGTCGTAACTAAAGCTGGTGGTGTTGCCTAGTGGATCGCTGATGGTCGCCGGGCGGCCAAAGGCATCGTAGCTGCGGGTGCTGGCTTGGCCAAGCGCGTCGGTCTCGCGAATCACCCGGCCATTGAGGTCGTAGGCGTATGTAACGGTTTGATTGAGCGCCGGCTGTCCATCGACGCTCGCGGCGCCAGCGGTGACAGTTTTCAGGCGCCCGAGCGTATCGTAGCTAGAAGTAGTGGTGCTGCCGCGCGGGTCGGTGACACTGATCGGCCGGCCCTCGCCGTCGTAGGTTGTTTTGGTGGTGTGTCCACCTGGTGTGGTAACCGCCGCGAGCCGGCCCTGGGCGGTGTAGGTCAGCACGGTGGTATGGCCGAGCGGATCGGTGGTGCTGCGTAAGTCGCCAAACAGCGTGTATGCGAGCTGCGTTCTCTGTCCCAACGCATTGGTGACGCTGCTAATCGCATAGGAGCTGCTGCCGACTGGTGTATAGGTATAGTGTGTGGTGACATTCAACCGCCCGGCGCCGGCGTCGTCGATCTGGGTCAGCAGGTTATCAGCCTGGTCGTAGCGATACTCCGTGCGCACCGCGCGACCGTCCGGATCGCGCGTGATCGCGGTCAGCCGATTCTGCAGATCGTATTCGTAGCTGGTACGCAGCCCATGGGCATCGGTGCTGCTGGTGCGATTGCCGGCCGCATCATAGCTAAATGTCAGCATGTGGCCGGTCGGCAGCGTTTGGCCGGTCACCCGCCCGACCGGATCGTAGCTGAATGTGGTCGTCGCACCGAGCGGGTCGGTCGAGCTGGCGATGGTGCCCGCCGCGTTGTAGCTCAGCGTGGTGGTACGCGCGGATGCCCCGGTGCCTTCCGTAACGCTGGTCAGCCGTCCATCTGTGTCATACAGATATGATTTGGGCGCGAGATTGGTGGTCTGTTCGTAGATTGAGCGCCCGCGCGCATCCAGAACCCTGGTCGTCTGGAGTCCGGCTGGGTCGGTGGTCGTGAGCGTATGCGTATCGGCGTTGTAAGTTGTGGTGGTTGTGCGCCCATTAGTCGTGACGATGTCGGTCTGTGTGCGCAGGCTTAAAGGGTTATTCCGGTCGGCCAGCGTCGCCTCGCGGCTGGCGGTCTGCGTAAAGAAGACGCGTCCATCCGCCGCCTGCATCTTGATCGATGTGACGAACGGCGCTTGCATGCCCCAGCGCGGGTCTGGCGACTCGACGATGGTGGTGACATTGCCGCGCGCGTCGATGCTGACTTGGCTGCCGTCCGGTTTCGTGTACGACTGGGTGCTAGCGCCGCTGGGTGCCACACTGATATTTTGCTGCCCACCGGTTGATAGTTGATTCACGCCAACGCTGCTGGTATCGCCAAGCGCGTTGTTGAGGGAAACAGCATAGCCATGGGCCTGATTCAGGCGATTGAGCTCGGTGAATCCACCAACAGGATTGGTATCGCGGATTAGCCGGCCCGCCTCGTCGTAGGTGAAGACATGCGTGCCGCCGCGCGGATCGCTCATGTGAGTGAGCAGGCCATCGGAGCCATAGCTAAAGCGCGAGGTTTCGCCGGCGGGGTTACGTATCGCCGTGAGGTGATGTTCGGCGTCGATGGTTAAAACCGTACGCTGGCCATAGGGCGCGATTATCGCGCTGGCATCGCCACCGGCGTCGCGCTCAATTGTGGTAACCAGGCCGTCGCGATCGGTGACCGAGATCACATGCCCGGCTGTGTCGTAGGCGAATGTATACAGTGGCACGCCGGTCAGCGTATCGAGTGTGCGTAAATGGCGGCCAGCCGCGGTGAACTGATACAACTGGCTGCCGTCGGCCGAAGGTAGAGCAATCTCGTGCGTGCTGAAACCAGGCATTGCCGCTCGAACTTGCAGGATGCGAGCGTTCTGATTTAGATTGGGCCCCTCATAGTCAACCGACAGATAGAGCACGCCATCCGGCGCCACTACGATGCCGCCGATATCGGAAAGTTTGGCCTTGATCGCCGGTTGCCCTTGATCGACGAACTCTTCCCATGGGTTCGGACCGCCCACAATCGTGCTGATCGTGCCATCGGGGCTGATCCAGCGCACGCGCCAATGCTCGGCGACGTAGATACTGCCGTCCGGCCGCACGTCGAGCCCGACGGGCTCATACAGCCGCGCGTTGGTCGCGAGCGTTCCATCGCCGGCCGATTGCCCATTGTTAGACCCAATCGGCCCACTCCCGGCGACGGTGGTGATGATGCCGTCGGTTCCGATCCGGCGAATGCGTTGGTTCTGCGTATCCGCGATATACAGGCTGCCGTCGGGGCCGAGCGCAATATCACTGGGATGATTGAGCGCTGCGTTCGCTGCTGGGCCGCCGTCTCCGCTTAGCGTAGCCCAGCCGGTCCCAGCGATGGTCGCGATGCGCCCATCCGGGCTCACCCGATAGATCGTGCTACACGCGTTACTGGCGATATAGATGCTGCCGTCTGCTGCGGCCGCGAGCGCATAGGGATCGCAGATCCATGAGTCTTTGGCGATGCTGCCATCGACGAGCGGATAGTAGGAGAAAATGCCATTGCCAGCAAATGTGCTAATCTTGCCGTCTTTGTCAACCCGCCGAACGCGGTTATTGCCGCTATCGGCAATGTATAAGCTGCCGTCTTTGCCGAAGACCAGATCGTTGGGACTATTGAGCTTGGCAAAGATCGCCGGGCCGCCGTCGCCGCTGAAGCCGCCAGAAGCATAGCGCGAGCCCGCGCCCGCGACGAGGATGCGCTCGTAGGGAAAGTTTAGATTAAGAGACCATGGTTTCAGATACCAAACCGAATGTTCCCATTGATCCACATAGTACAGTTTGCCGTCTGGCGCGATCGTCGTGCCCTTCGGCCATTCGCCGTACATCGCCTGGCTGATAATCGGGCCAACATATTGCCCGCTCTGCTGCCCGCCATTTCCCAGGTACGCCACCTTTCCGGCCGCGTCGTAGCTATGCTGGATGTCGAGCGACCATCCACCGAGGCCCTGGCTCTGAACATCGAAGCCACCAATTTGATCGTGCCAGGATTGCTGAATCGTGACCTCCTGGCGCGCCTTGTTGCCGTCGATCGGCGTGCCGTTGCCGTTGTAGCCAAAGCGACTGGTTCTTTGATATACGCCGTCGTAGACAAACCCAATTTGGGCGACGATGTCGTGCCACCCTTGAGCGAGCCGGCCATAAGCGTCTTTGCGATCCCAGATGAATGAATAGTTCAGGGCGGCGGTGGCGCTAAATATCTCATGGTACTTGCGTCCGGCGATGCTAATATCTAGTTCAATCCGCTTCAGGCTGTCCGGCACATCTAGTCCGCTGACGGGGATACTCAGCGAGCTGGTTGCCGAGTGGCCGCGCGCATGTGCGCTGGTGTAGCGCAGTTGGAACGGCGCGCCGGTGATGCTGAACGCCTCGCCGAGCGTTTGATTTTGGCATTCGATGATCGAACCGGCACGCGTGCAGGGGTCATCCTCGGGCTTATCGGCGCTTGGATCGCCGCCATTCGGGGCGACCGCATCGCCTGGAGCTGAGAAAGGCCAATTGAAATCCCATGGGGTGAAATGTGGCGTCGGAACCCGCCACAGTTCCTGTCCGATCGCGTAGCGACTGGCCAACTCTGCGAGCTCGGCGCCGCCAATATTGAGTGTCTGCGGATCATCGGTATATCCATCGCCGTTAAGATCCAGCTCGGCGCGTCCGTTCGTCACACTCAGAATCTTGATGATCCGGCCACTGTCCGCGGCGATCCACTCAGCCTGTTCGCGATCGTAATAGCCGGCCGGAACGGCAATGCCTACTGGGAAGTGCAGAAAGTTCTCGACATACGCGACGACGGGCTTGCTGAAGCGTACTTGCCGAGCATTCAGCGCAACGGCTTCGTCAACACTATACTCGACGGCGTAGGTATAGCCGCTATTGGCAGGCAGCGTCCCTGGCATGGCGGCTGGGCCATGCGCGCCGACGGTATACTCAGTGGCCCGGACATGGAGCATGTTCAGCGGCTGCTCGGAGCCATCGGCTAGCTCAATCGTCGCGGTCGTGTTGGCTGGAAACATCAGCACGGCCTGCCGCGCGCCGTTTTCATCCGACACAACGCTGCTGGCCGCCACCTGAAGCGGGCTGATATCGCTGAGAGCGATTGTGGAAACCTCCGAGTCGAATGGCATCAGCGTAACTTCTGGCAGCCAGGTATAGTCGCGCCAGATCGCCGTCACCTGACGTTGGGCGGTGAGATAATCGGCCTTGGTGTAGTTAAGCGTTACAATGCCACCGCCGTTGATGGCGAGATCGAAGTTTCCGTCGTTGCGGCTGCTGGTGGTGCCATACTCGGGATGATTCAAAACGCTGATATGGATGCCCGCGAGCGGCATTCCATCACGGTTCGTCACGTGGCCACGTAGAATCGCCACGCGCTGCGGATCGATGGTGCCCGGCTGCATGCCGCTCTGGATCGGATTCTCGCCAGTGTAGAGGAACGCGGTGTCGCGGGCGATGTCGTTGGTGACCGTTGCATCGGCCGGGGGCGCGCTGGCTCGTGGAGAAGGTGGGGGGTTAGTGATGACGGGCAGGACCCTGCTTGGCTCGGATTCATAGCCCTCGGCATCTACGGCATAGACCAATATTCGGTAGCTGGTTGCAGCCGTCAGGCCGGTTATGCTCAGCTCAGGTGTCGAACTCGATCCTAGCCATTGATTGCCGGCCATCACATTGTATTGCGCGACGTCGGGCTTGTCGGTCGGCGCCTCCCAGGCCAGATCAATCGTCGCATGTGTTTTGCTGGTTACTCGCACATTCCATGGCCTGGATGGATTAGGGCGATCGTCGGGCGGCGCGGCGGGATCTTGATCATTGGTGGTAATCGCGATCGAATCGCTGGGGCCAGAGGCATTCCCCGCCGCGTCAGAGGCCGCAACCGCGAATGTATAAGTGGTACTCGGCGCCAGATCGCCGACGGTCAGCCTGGTGCCATTGGTGGTGAGGATCCGCGTCGTTCCTACGTAGATCTCGTAGCTCGTGACGGCGACGTTGTCCGTCGCGCCCTCCCAGGCCAGGTTAATACTTGTATCGGTTGCATCAATCGCGTATAGATCGAGCGGAAGGCTGGGCGGCTGAGTGTCGGGTTCGGGCGGGACGGGCGTTGGTTGTGTTTCGGGTTCGGGTGGAACGGGCGTTGGTTGTGTTTCGGGTTCGGGTGGCACGGGCGTTGGTTGAGGCTCGGGTTCGGGTGGCACGGGCGTTAACGCGGTTCCAAGTGCCGCCATAAATGGCAGATAGGTGCAGTGGGTTTGTGAGCAGGTGCTGGCCGTATTCAAGCGCCGATCGGCTGGCGCTGTCGCTGGTGGGAAGGCCGCATCTGAGCCGGCGTACGATTGCGTCGATCTGATGATCTGTGCGCTCGTGCGGGAAGGCGCCGCTAGTGCTGTGCTGGATTGGATCAGTAAAATAGCGCAGAGAACGAGCCGCACAAATGCGAAGCTGCGCGATATGCTGGGGTGGCGATACATCAGATGACCTTTCTCATATCTAGGAATCAGCGGATCACGTGGGCAATCCAGCTTGGTCAGTATTTTCTGCGAGTGATTGTAGTAAGCGGCTATTACCAAATATTTACCAATGACGGATGCCCTATTCCCAAATGATGAAAAACTGTCATGTGACGCTGCTCCACGCCAGTGCTAGACTCAGGCGCGAAGGCTCGTGCATCCTGATTTCATCGCGGCCAGTACGCGAAAACTCCTCGCTATACGTTTGTCATATGGCGTGATTCGTCGACATAACTAACTGCTTACAAGCTGCGTATGCGCGGTGTGCGATCGTGCCGCCCGGCCGTTATCGCTGCGCCGTTTGCGTATACCTGCCGCGTTGGAGGCGACATACTGTGTACTAACGGCTATGAGCTGGGGGCTTCCAGGGCATGTGCGCGCCGCGCGGCGCGCACACTATTCTTCTATCGTCTGGATGGTAGCCGCGGCGAAACCGGCGCGCTGGTTCGATCGAATGCGCGCCGCGTCGCTGAAAGGAGGTGGATGGCACAGAGGCAGCTAATGGTTCATCGTGTGTCGAAAGATGAGCAAGGAGGAGATATGCCGCGCATGCGAATGTTCAAGTTAGGTCTCTTGTTGGCTTTCCTGGTGAGCATTGGAAGCGTCGCCTATGCGGCGCCAGCCAGGTCGCGCGCCGCTGAGGAAAACCACGTCCGGGCGCTCTGCGACGATAATGCGCCGCTATGCGCCGAGATGATGGATTCGATTGGCTATGAAGGCCGGTACACCGGCCACGGCGAGTCTTCGTTGCTCTTCGATTCGCCTGCCGGGCTCGTCACCGCGATCCACGACCTCACCACCGGGCAATCCGAGTCGATGACGGCGAGCGTCACGAATGGGTTCGCCCAGATCAATTATGATCCGACCGCGACGACCTGCACGCAGACGCCGTACGCGTTTCACCCGATGTACTCGACTTCCAGCGAGCACACGCGCGTGCCGTGGGCCGCTCACTCCTACAACGCGGCCTTCTCCGATGAGATCTGAATGCGGTACATAGTCCAGCGCTCTAGCTTCGACAGTCGCCAACGTATAAAGCGCCGCCTGCTCGACAACAGGCGGCGCTTCTCTATGCTAAACGTAGGCCTGCGCCGACCTACGATTGATGCCGATGAGCTTAGTCGCTATTACCAGCGCTGATCGCTGAAATTCATGGTGATATTTATCGGATCTGTCAAATACTATTGCAAGCGGTGTGCCACGAATCTGCCGATTACGCCGTCGCAGTCACCGGCTCAAGCCCGCTGTTCGTTACCGTCTCCTGGGCTGCATGGGCCGCGGGCTGAGCAATCTGCAATGGCGCATAAAGCTCGATATAGCCGCATGCGGTGCATGCCTGTGCCAGAATCGGCTGTGGGTCCGCGCTGAGTGTTCCGGCGAGCATCACTTCACCTTGCGCCGTGATCAAGCTGCTGGTGCGGGTCTCGTTGTCACATTTTGTGCAGCGGATCATGAGCGCCCCCTTTCTGTATAGCTTCTTCAATGTGGCTAGTGCAATTGCAGGTCGCAGATTGCGTATACCAACACGATCGGCGAATGCTTGAAATCTCAAAAGGCTACTTGATTATTCACTAGTCTCTAGCAAGCGCCGTGCCATACACCGCCATCCGCCCGCGTGGTATGATCGGCAGCAGCGTTTAACAAAGCGAAAGGAGCAGCAATGGCTAGCTTCGTTCCTGCCCAAATCTGGGCCGATATGTTTCAACTGGCGCTGCCAGTGCTGGAAAAGATCATTCGCCCGTGGATTATCTACATCTTCTTGATCGTTGGGCTGCGGCTGGCCGGCAAACGCGAACTAGCCCAGATTAATACGTTCGATCTGGTGGTCCTATTGATGCTGTCTAATACGGTGCAGAATGCGATTATTGGCGACGACAACAGCGTGACAGGTGGTATCATCGGCGCGGCCAGCCTGCTGGTGCTGAATTACCTGGTCGTGCGTTTCTTGTTTCGACGCGCGAGTCTCGACCGCTTTCTTGAAGGTTCGCCGGTGGTGTTAATCAAAAATGGCCGGATGCTACGCAAGCAGCTCGATCGTGAACTCATCTCGATCGCGGAGTTGACGGCGGCGGCTCACAAACAAGGGTTTCGCAGTCTGGACGATATCGAGGAGTGTGTGCTCGAAACTGGCGGTTCGCTGGCTTTTATCGCAAAAGATCCCGCGCCAGCGCAAACGCACTATGAAGATCTGATCCAGCGCCTCGACGCGATCAGCCGCCAGATTCAGGCGCTCCAGCCAACCGAGCGGGGCGATCAGCCGGCGTCGTGAGCGCATCCATGCGCGAGTATTGCTGAAGAGTGCTCAATCTGCGTAGCAAAGCGCGACGGTACATGCAACGTTTGGCAGGCGTGAAACGTCGATAGGTGCAACATACAACGTATGTGGAGCAACGGCGGCGGCACGCCACTCTCCAGACCTCTCTCCAAACGCTGGCTATGTAAGCCCTGTTAATGAGGAGGATGTTTGAAGTATTGGACGGTTGGAGCGCGCAATTGGCGCTATGCTTCCTTCGAATCGCGGGCATGGTCGCGTCGTGGCTGGCGCACGATCGCCGCTTGGTCGGACACAATCATTGCCGCCAGCATGACACTGCTGGCTTTTCTTCTGTACTCGCGCACCTTGCTGCCTGGCCTCGGCAGCCGGGATACTGCTGAATTCCAGTGGGTCGTGCCAACGCTGGGACTGGCCCACCCAACTGGCTACCCGCTGTATACGCTGTTAGGTTGGTTGTGGAACCAACTGCCGCTCGGCGGCACGCCGGCCTGGCGCATGAATCTTTTCTCGGCCGCCACGGCTGCACTCTGCGTTGGCGTGCTCTACCGGGTCGCGCGGGCGATTGGGCAGCGGCCGCCAGTGGCTGCTGCGGCTGCGCTGGCGCTGGCGACGTCGCGGGCCTTCTGGTCGCAAGCGACCATCGCCGAAGTGTATGCGCTCGCGGCGTTGATCCAGGTACTGCTGCTGCTGGCGCTGCTGCGCTGGCGGTCCGGGGATGGGCAGCTCTGGCCGGCCGGGCTGCTGCTCGGCCTGGGGCTGGCGCATCACCGCACGATCGTGCTGATGCTGCCGGGTATCCTGATTTTTATGGCGATCAGCACAATCAGGCGCCCGCGTTTGTTTAGTTCCCATAGTTCCCGTAAGTTCCCAGCGCAGGGGCTAGAGGAATTATGGGAACTACCCAGGTCAACGAGTATCTTGACGCTTAAAGAAGTGGGCTTGGCGGCACTGGCGCTCGCGGCGGGCTGCCTGCTCTACCTGTATGTGCCGCTGCGCGCGCCTGCTTGGATGCTCACCTGGGGCCAGGTCTGGGGGCATGTCTCCGGCGCGCAGCTGACGGATATGTTCTTCGATCCTGCGCGACTGCGAGCCGAAGGCCCCGCGCGACTGCTCGATCTAGCGCGGCGCTTTGTCTGGCCGCAATTTCTGGCGCCGGGTGCGGTGCTGGCGCTGCTCGGTGTCGTGCGCGTGTGGCGGCGCGACCGCGCGCTGGCGGCGCTGCTCAGCGCAGGCTACCTCGCGGTCATAAGTTTCAGTGCCGCCTACTATGTCGCCGATATCGAGGTGTTCTTCATATCAGCGCATGTGCTGGCGGCACTGCTGCTTGGCGAAGGCGCAATGTCTCTATTGGCGGCTATCACGTATCTATCGGAAAAAGCGCTCAATCTCCAGAACCAAGAACCAATTCGAGATCGCTGGTTCTTGGTTCTTGGTTCTCGGTTCTTCGTTCTCGGCTCTCATCTCTGCTGGTTCCTTATCCCAGTATTGCTCCTATATCGTAACTTTGAGCCCGTGCGTGCGCTGAACACACCCGACGACGAGGTTGCCGCGCGGCAGATTATGATCCAGCCGCTGCCGCAAGGGTCATTAGTGGTCGGCGATTGGTACGCGACTGAGGGGCCGCACTATCTCCAGGCGATCGAAGGGCTGCGGCCAGATCTGCAACTTACTATTGCGATTGGCCGGGGCCCCATTCTTGAAGCGCTGCAGCATGGCCGCGCGGTCTATCTGACCAAGCCGGATCTGGGGTTGGGGCTGGCGCAAACGCCTGAAGGGCCGCTGTGGCGCGTCGGGCGCGCGCCGCTGGCGGCTGTGACCGCCGCCAATCTGCAGTGGGACGACGGCATGGCGTTGACTGGCTACACGCTGCCGGCTGGCCCCTACGCGCCAGGTGCGGTAGTACCAGTGACGCTGCAGTGGGATGCAGTATCTGCCCCGCGCGCCGCATACACGCTGTTTGTGCATTTGGTCGCGGAAGATGGTACGATCTGGGGCCAGCACGACGCGCCGCCATCGAGCGCGCCGACCGATCGCTGGCGGCCGGGCGAGCGATTACTCGAGCTGTGCATGCCGGCGCTGAAGCCGGATGCGCCGCCCGGGCGCTACGCTGTGACGCTCGGTTGGTACGAATACCCCTCGCTACGCCGATCCATGCTGGAGCACGCTAACGCGCTGGCCCGCGCCGCCGACTTCGTGACGCTCGGCGAGATTGAGGTCGCGGCGGCGCCGTAATCGGCGTGAAAGCTTATTGGCGTATGTCAGCCCCACCATGCGCTTCGAGCCCAAGCTGCCAAGCCGGATTCCGCAGCGGCGATGTGTCGATCAGCGCACGCGCCTTGCCGAAATAGGCCGAGGCGCGGCGAATATAGTCGCTGGCGGTGGGATTCTTGCGCAGATCCTCGGGCGCAACGATGCCCTGATTGTGCCAGGCCGCCAATGTGCGCCAGGTCACAGTCACACCTTCGAGCTTAGCGCGATACAACCCGCGCTCAAGATTGGCGGCCAGATATTCAACCGCAAGATCTGGTTCGGTGATCTCCGCAGTAATCATGGCATACAGCTCTTGCTGTGAGCTGGCCTCGTTGGGGTCAATCGCGCTGCCGGCCACAGTGATCGGCTCGGTGACTGTCTGGGTACTGTGTGGCAGCGGCACCTGCTTGCGCAAGATTTCGAGCGCCACCGAAGGCCGAATGTTGGTCGGCCAGAGGCTTAAGTCGCTGATGCCGGTTTCGTTGGTTTGGCGCTGCAGATCCTCGTAAAGTGGTGTGAGCGCCTGCACCGGCGTGATCCGCTCCTCAAACCAGCCAAAATGCTCGTTGTACAGAATCAGCGCAATAATCACCGCGAAGTCGTGATCGCTCATACCCGAAAGCTCTGGACGGTTGTGGCGCCGTGCCGCGGCCAGAATCGTCGGGCGCAAGGTTCGCATCTCGCTGGCGAACTCGGGCCGCACATAGGGATCGATCGCTGGGCTTGGCGTGCGGCGATCCGAGGGGCGCTGCTCGATGCTGGTTGGTATCTTCGCAGGCCCGCGCTCGTGCGCGTCGAGACGTAGCCAGGGGAGTTCGTGTTTCATCGCCGCGTTGGCCTGCCACTCCTTCGAGAACGTAAATAAGCCAAATGCCAACAAGCTTGCTAGCACAAGAAGTCGTAGACGGCGTACCACCGGGCCCCTCCGCTCTATCATCCCTGGTCATAAGACTGCCCATAGTCGGTAGATGTTGCATTCATGGCCATCCTTGCCACATCAAATTACGTGCCATACATTGACACTTGCAGTATACATAGGAACAGATTTGTTTCAAGCCGTCTTTCGACTGAGCTATTGGCTGTGGTATAATGCATCGAGTACGGGTCTTTCCCGTACTTCACGATTCTTAACGCGATAAAGAATAGGCGCTGATCAGTCATGGAATATCAGCCGGACTTAAAAAATATTACCGGTGCGGGCGGCACAATCGCCGAGATCGGCCGTGGCAGCATCGCCGATGAGCTGGGGTTGCTCCCTGGCGATGTTGTGCTGGCGGTTGGCGATCGTTATCTGCGCGATGTGATCGACTATCGCTTCGCCACTGCCGAAGAGCGAATCGAGCTGCGCGTGCTCCGCGGCGAAGAAGAGACGATCTATGAGATCGAAAAAGATCCCGACGAAGCAATCGGCATCGAGTTCGTCGAGCCGCTGTTCGACCGGCTGCGAACCTGCAATAACAAGTGCCCATTCTGCTTTCTGACTCAAATGCCAAAGGGTATGCGCCGGTCGCTCTATCTGAAAGACGATGATTACCGCCTGGGCTTCCTTTACGGCAACTTTGTCACCTTGACGAATCTCGCCGAGGACGACTGGCAGCGCATCGCTGAGCAGCATCTGAGCCCGATGTATGTCTCGATCCACGCGACCGACCGCGCGCTACGCGCGGTGCTGCTCGGCAAGGCCGACGTACCCGATGTGCTGGATCAAATCCGCCGCTTCGGCGAGCTTGGCATCGATGTGCATACCCAGATCGTCGCGCTGCCTGGCATCAACGACGGCGCCGTGTTGCACGAGAGTATTCGCCAGCTCGCAGCGCTCTACCCGGTGGTCCAGACGATTGCGGTCGTGCCGGTGGGGCTGACCAAGTATCGCTTCGACGGCAAGCGCCCGCAGACAATTCGCGGGGCGATTCATGTGCACGAAACGCCTGAGTGGATCGATACGAACTGGGAGCGCCAACCGCTGTGGGACGAAACGATGCGACTAGAGACTAGAGACTTGAGGCTGGAAGCTCAGGACGGCTCCCTAGCCTCCAGCCTCCAGCCTCTAGCCTCTAGCTTTGGCCACTGCTCGCGCCAAATCGTCGCCACCGATGTGCCGATGCGCTGCTACCGGCCCGACGAAGCCGCGCGGGTGATCGACGTGATTGAGCCCTATCAAGCGCGGTTCCGCGGCGAATTGGGGATTGGCCTGGTCTACCCATCGGATGAATTCTACCTGTTAAGCGGTCGCGACATGCCGCCGGCCGACGCATACGATGGCATGCCGCAATATTCCAATGGTGTCGGCATGACCCGCGATTTCATCGACGGCTGGGCCAAGGCGCAGCGCCGCCTGCCGGCCCGTATGCCTCACCCGACCGAGCTGACGCTGGCGTGTGCGACGCTGATCGCGCCAATCTTGCGGCGCGTGGTCGATCGCCTCAACCGGATCGAGAATCTGAATGTCACGCTGCTGCCGATCGTCAACCAGTTCTTTGGCGAGATGGTGACCGTCTCGGGCCTGCTGATGGGTCAGGATGTCGTCGCCGCGATTAAGACTAGCGGCGCGCAGCGCGTCCTATTGCCACGGGTGATGTTCGATCATAGTGGCACGCGCACGCTCGATGAATACTCGCTCGAGCGCATCGCCGCCGAGGCGGGCGCCTCGATCGCGCTCGCTGGCGAGCCCGACGAGGTGGTGCGCTACGTCAGAGCACTTGCGAAAAGTTCTGAGTTCTAACACCGATCTGTGAGGTGTGCTATGGAGCGTGAATTGACTGGCCTCAACTATCAGCGGGTCATTGAGACGATTCGGCGCGCAAATGCGATCGCCGCCAACAATGAGCTGGATGCGCTGCTCGACCAGATGCTCGATCTGTTCGTCGAGGTTGCGCACGCCGAGGCTGGCACGCTCTACCTCTACGATGCCGAGACCGACGAGCTGGTTTTCAAGGTCGTTAAAGGCGATTCGCAAAGCCGTGGCCTGATCGGCACTCGGTTTCCCGCCACGCGCGGCATCGCTGGTGCGGCGCTGCGCCAGCGTGGCCCGCTATTCATCGATGATGTGTCGGCCGATGAGCGCTGGGATCGGCGCGTGGGCGAACTCTCCGAGCTGCGCCTGAAGACCATGTACTGCCTGCCATTGCTCCTGAACGATCGAGCGGTCGGCGTGGTGCAGGTCTTTAATCTGCCCGAGGCCGCAGTCGACCAAGACGAGGAGCTGGCGCTGCTACAAGACTTGGGCGACCGGATGGCCAGCGAGATCGCGAAGACGCGCCTGCTTGAGCAAGCTCAGTTGCGTCAGCGGCGGCTGAACGCACTAGTTGATATTATCTCGCACTTGACCACCACGCTCGACCGACAGGAATTGCTGACGCGGATAATGAATCATGCGCGCGATCTGCTGGAAGTCGAGGCGACCTCGGTATGGGAGCTGGATCATCAGCACGACCCGCCGCTGCTGCGGCTGCATGTCGCCACGGGCGAGCATGGCGATCAGCTACGTGAGCTGACCGTGCCGGTCGGTCAGGGCATCATTGGCCAGGTTGTCGCCACCGGGCAGCGCATGCTGGTCGAGGATGTGAGCAAAGAGGAGCGTCATTACAAGCAGGCCGATCAGCAGAGCGGCTTCGTAACGCGTTCAATTCTATGCGTTCCGCTGCGCGCTCCTGGTATCCAGCTTGGGCAAGAGCGCGGCGAGATTCAGGCGAGCATTATTGGCGGCGCGCAGGCGCTAAATAAGCTCAACGGCGGTATGTTTACCAACGATGATATCGAACTCTTCGAGACGCTGGCAAGTCAGGCCGCGACCGTGCTTCAAGTCGCGCGGCTGAATGAAGATACCTACAAGCTGTTTATCGGCGTCATTAAGGTGGTCGCTGGTGCGATCGACGCAAAAGACCCCTATACTCAGGGCCACTCACAGCGCGTATCGGAGTTTTCGGTGGCGATTGCTGAAGAGCTAGGATTAGCTCAGGAAACGATCAACCATGTCCGGATCGGCGGCATTTTGCACGATGTCGGCAAGATTGGCGTCCCGGATGCCATTCTCAAGAAGGCCGGCGGGTTGAGCGAACAAGAGTTTGATGAAATTAAAAAACATCCGCTGCGCGGATACGAGATCATGCGCCAGGAAGAGCTGCGCTGGCTGCTGCGCGAGGAGCTTCCGGCCCTGCTGGAACATCACGAGCGCCCGGATGGCCGCGGCTATCCGCAGCACCTCAGCGCCGAAAAGATTAGCCTGATCGGCAGAATCGTGCATGTCGCCGATGTGTTCGACGCCCTCACCAGCGACCGCCCCTATCACGATGGCCGTACGGCCGAAGTGGCGGTGAATATCTTGAAAAAAGGCGCCGGCGACGACTTCGACGCGCAATGCGTCGATGCGTTTTGCCGCGCGCGCGCTCGTGGCAAGGTCAAGACCCAGAAAGAACACGAGCAAGCCCTCTCTGAAGCTCAGAATGTATAATGAAACCAATAGTTGCAATTGTTGGTCGGCCGAACGTCGGCAAATCGACCTTTTTTAACCGCCTGATTGGCCAGCGCAAAGCGATTGTCGAAGATTTGCCCGGCACCACCCGCGACCGACTGTATGGCGATAGCGATTGGAATGGCCGCGTGTTTACGGTTGTCGACACGGCCGGGCTCTTATTCGAAGAAGAAGACGCTACGGCGCCGCTGGTCGAGATTGCCCGCCGTGTGCGCGAGCAGGCCGAGCTGGCGATCGCCGAGGCCGACGCGATTATTTTCATGGTCGACGCGGTCGAGGGACTGACCACTGCCGACGCCGAAGTCGCCGAGGTGCTGAGGCATACCTACAAGCCGGTGGTGCTGGCCGCCAATAAGGCCGATAACCAGGAGCGCACGCTGAACGCGGTTGAATTCTACGCGCTGAATCTGGGGGAGCCGATCCCAATGAGCGCCTACCATGGGATTGGCACTGGCGATGTGCTCGATCGCGTGGCCGAGTTGCTGCCGGTGGTGGAAGAAGAAGACGAAGAAGATACTGTCAAAGTCGCGATCGTTGGGCGACCGAATGTCGGAAAGTCGTTGCTGCTGAACCGACTGCTAGGTCAGGAGCGCAGCGTTGTCAGCGCGGTGCCCGGCACCACCCGCGATAGCATCGATACGCCGCTCGAGGTCGGCGGCGTGCGGATGTTATTGATCGACACCGCCGGTATTCGCCGGCGCGGTAAGATCGAGCGCGGGATTGAAAAATACAGTGTCATGCGGGCGTTGCGCGCGATCGAGCGCGCCGATGTCGCCTTGATCTTGATCGACGCCGAGGAGGGCGTAACCGCTCAGGATACACATGTTGCCGGCATGGTGCTCGAGCAGCTCAAAGGCGTGGCCATCCTCGTCAATAAGTGGGATCTAATCATCAAAGACAACGAGACGTTTAACGCCTTTACCCGCCACGTGCGCGATCAATTTAACTTTATTCCCTACGCGCCGCTATTGTTCATTTCGGCCAAGACTGGCCAGCGCGTTGAACAGATCATCCCACTGGCGCTGGAAATTGCCCAGGAGCGCCAGCGCCGCATCCCGACCTCGGAACTCAACACGCTGTTACGCGAGGCAGTGTACGACCATCCGCCCACGGCAGTGCACAAAGGCGCGCATCTGAGGATCTACTATGCGACACAGCCACAGGTGGCGCCGCCAGTGTTCTTATTCTTTACGAACGACGCCGAAGAGATCCACTGGGGCTACGCACGCTATCTGGAGAATCGCATCCGCGAGAAATATGCTTTCAGCGGCACGCCAATTAAGATCGTCTTTCGCAGCCGCGATGAGAAAGAGGATCGCGAGAAAAAGCGGCGCTAAATAACACATGTGTGTTAACCTTTACACTTCACTGAAAAAATACGTGTCGAGCTGTTAAGACTTACTCGGTCGCCTCAATGCCTATTTCCCCCCAGAATCGCCGAGCCTAGGCATCTGTGCTTTGAGAATTGCGGACCAAGGATCTTCTAGCTGTTCAATCCGTAGGTCCTACTCCCCCTCGGAGCATGCGTGCCCATATTACTATTTACAAATAGGACTGGACAGCAATGCTGCCCTATGCTATGATAATAAAGTATTACACCTTCATCCCCGCCGCCCCTGTCTGATGGTGGGAACAGCGTAAGTTGTGACGGCTAGGAGCATGCCGATGGATCTCGATCTGGGTAGCAAGCGGGCCAGAAAGCTGATCCGCGACCATGATCTCACGGAGGAAGAGATCTTGCAGATCGTCGCGTCGGCACGTATCAATCTGGCGACATTCGATCCGGAATATCGCACCAATGTCACTCAGATTGCGGACGAACTCAAGAAAAGCCGCCCGACAATCTATGGCTGGGCCGACCGAGCGCTTGCCGCAACAATCCACTCGTTGCGTAACATCCGTACTGGGCGACCGCCAAAAGAGCGCGAGCGTAATAATGGTGCGGAGCCCTGATCCAATGTTCGTGGCCAGGATACTGCTTGTAATCGGAAATGTAGTATAATACGCCCGTGGGCCTAGAGCCTGCGTGGCTGTTACTACATTGTGTTAGCTGCGGTTCGTAGCGTCGATATGCTATAATGACATACAACTCGCCGGTGGCGCGATCCTCCAGGGCGACCGCCCGCACAATCTAAGGTAGGACTGCATGGATCCACAGTTAACTAGTCAAATCGTACCAGTCGAAGAAGTGAAGCAGATCGAGGAATGCTTGGCGCGGCTTGTCGAAGATACCAGCGGCAATTATGTGCTGTTGCTCGACAAAAGCGGCCAGGTAATCGCGAGCCAGGGCGATGCCAACCGGCAGGATATTACTGCCCTCGGGGCCTTGATCGCCGGCACATTCGCTTCGTCGCGCGAGGTTGCCAAGCTGCTGCGCGAAAAAGATTTTCGGAGTATGTTCACACAGGGTGTGCGCGACAATATCTTTCTCGCGATGGTCGATGATCAGTGGATTCTGTGCATTATTTTCAATAAAGGCACGCATATTGGTTTGGTCAAAGTGCTGACGAAGAAGGCCACCGACACGTTGGCGCAGGTGTTGGAGCGCGTACGCGAAACTCACAAGGCGCGCGATGATGTGCTTGGCTCGTCGTTTCGAACATCGATGGAAGATACAATCGATCTCCTGTTCCGTGATTAACCCTCAGCTCATGATGTGCGTCTGCCAATCGTCGCGCGTTTGCTAGCGTTGAGGATTGAGCTAGTGCAGTATACCCTGGTACGCGAGAGGACCTATGGCCTTAATCAACGTCGCAGCGCGCGAGATACATTGCAAAATCGTCTACTATGGCCCGGGCATGGGGGGGAAGACCAGTAACCTGCAGTATATTCACTCCCAAGTGCCAAAGGATGCCAAGGGCGATTTACTCTCAATTGCTACTGAAACCGAACGTACCCTGTTCTTCGATTTTCTGCCGCTGGATCTTGGCAAGGTGCGAGGTTTTCAGACCCGTTTTCACCTCTACACAGTGCCGGGGCAGGTATTGTATGAGCGCACCCGCGTGGCAGTGCTCAATGGTGCAGATGGTGTTGTGTTTGTCGCCGATTCGCAGAAACAGAAGCTCGAAGAAAATATTAAAAGTCTGCGCGAGCTGGCGGTGAATATTACCAAGCAGAACAAGAAGTTCCAGGAATTTCCCATTATTCTGCAGTATAACAAACGTGATATTCCAAATGCATTACCGGTGCCTACGCTCGATAAGTATCTCAATACCTTGCATTGGCAGCGTTATGAGGCAGTCGCGACGACTGGAGCCGGAATCTTTGATACTCTGAAGGCCATCAGCAAGCTTGTGATCAGTCGATTATGATGGCATTAGACGCGAAGCTATGGGCAATAGGTAAGAAATATCGCCAATCCTATCGCCTGTCGCCGAGCGCCTAGCGCCTGCACCTGGGGCGATTATGGCACTGCAAGGCGATATCAGCGATTTCCCGCTTACCGATATTATCCAACTGCTCGATCTGAGTAAGAAGACCGGCGCAGTCCATATCCAGGGCCGGCGCGGGCAGCAGCAACTTGATGGCTGGCTTTATTTCCGCGATGGCCGGATTATCGGCGCTCAGTTGGGCAAGCTGCCGCCGCTCGAGGCCGCCTACACCTTTTTTACCTTTACTTCTGGCCCCTTTCAATTCCACGACGATATTCAGATCGAGACTCCAATAATCACTCAGAGCAATGAGATGATTATTATGGAGGGCATCATGCGCCAGGACGCATGGTCGAAGATTCAAGACCATGTGCCGTCGCTGACCATGGTGCCGCAGTTGGTCACGAATCCATCATCAACCGGCAGTGAGATCAACCTCGAAGCGGATGAATGGCGCGTGCTCACAATGGTTAACGCCAAGAACACAGTCGCACAGATTGCGCAGCGCAGCGGCTTAGGCGAGGTGCGCACCTGTGAAATTATCGCCCAACTGCTATCCAGCGGTTTGATTCAAAAACGCGAGGTGAATCTGGCAGAAGTGTTGTTCCCCGAGCTGGATCGGCTGGTTGTGGCTGCACTTGGCACTTCGGGGCAAACACTGCTGCACGATTCATATGGGCGCGTCGGTATATATGATCACGGTGCGGTGAGGCAAGAGCAAATTGTGTCGGCGCTGACCGTTTTTGAGAGCACTGCCGCCCGCGCCTTCGGGCAAGATCGCGTACGCCAGGTACTGGCGGATCTCCGAGCCTACGTGCAGCAAGTTTTCAGTAGTATGTAGCGAGGATTCGAGCTGCACGGCCAGGTTTGACTGTCGCTGCACGTGTGGTACGATTGAGCACGATTGATTGCGACCCCGCCCCGTCGCTACGGGTGGGGTCGTTGTGTATCTGGCGATAAGGAGTGTGTGTGCGTGCCCTGATCAGTGTTTCGGATAAGCGTGGCCTGGAGTCGTTCGCCGCTGGTCTTCAGTCGCTTGGGATTGAAATTTTTTCGACCGGAAATACGGCGCGGAGCCTGGCCGATGCGGGTGTGGTTGTTCAGCCGGTCAGTGAGCTCACTGGGTTCCCGGAAATTCTCGACGGTCGCGTGAAAACACTGCACCCAGGCGTGCATAGCGGTATCCTGGCGCGGCGCGATCGACCCGAGCATATGGCAGCCTTGGCCGAACATGGTCTGAAAGCGATCGATCTGGTGGTCGTGAATCTCTATCCATTCGCCGAGACGATCGCGCGGCCACATACGACGTTCGAAGAAGCGATCGAGAAGATTGATGTCGGCGGGCCAGCAATGGTTCGCGCGGCGGCCAAGAATCATCAGCATGTGCTGGTGGTTGTCAGCCCCGACGACTACGATGGAATTCTGGCCGCGCTCCGCGAGGCACGTGTGACGCCTGAGCTACGCCGGCAGCTAGCGACGAAAGCCTTTGCCCATACTGCCGCCTACGACTCGGCGATTGCCGCCTACCTCAACGCCGAGGCGTTCCCCGCAACACTGTCGCTGGCTTTCCGCAAGGTGCAGGATCTGCGCTATGGCGAGAATCCCCACCAGCAAGCCGCCTTGTATGGCGATTTCGATCAATTCTTCGAGCAACTGCATGGTAAAGAGCTTTCCTACATCAATATTCTCGATATCGCCGCGATCCAAGAGCTCATCGACGAGTTCCCGCCCGACGAAGGCGCTGCGCTCGCGATTGTGAAGCACACCAACCCCTGCGGAGTTGGCGTTGGCGCCACGCCGTTGGAGGCATGGGAACGCGCCTTCGCCACTGATCGCGAGGCGCCGTTTGGCGGCATCATCGCGCTCAATCAGCCGCTCGATCTGGCGCTGGCCCGGGCGATCGACGAGATTTTCTCCGAGATTGTGATCGCGCCGGCGTTTGCCGACAACGCGCTCGATCTGCTGCGCGGGAAGAAGAATCGCCGCCTCATGCGCGCGCTGCGGCCGGTGTCGAGCGAGACCAAGCCATTACTCCATAGTGTGCCGGGCGGTGTGCTGGTGCAGCAGCCCGATCGCGCGCCGCTGTCCGCAGAGCCGCTCAATGTCGTCACCAAGCGCGCGCCGACCGAGGCTGAGCTACGGGCGCTACGCTTTGGCTGGCGGGTCGTGAAGCATGTGAAGTCGAATGCGATCGTGTACTCCGCCGCGGATCGTACGCTGGGCATTGGCGCAGGCCAGATGAGCCGTGTCGATAGCTCGCGGCTGGCGATCTGGAAGGCCCAGAATGCCGGTGTCTCGCTGGCCGGCTCGGCCGTGGCGAGCGATGCGCTGTTTCCGTTCGCCGATGGCGTGGAAGCCGCAGCAGCAGCCGGCGCCACAGCCGTCATTCAGCCGGGCGGCTCGGTGCGCGACGACGAAGTGATCGCCGCTGCCGACCGGTTGGGATTGGCGATGGTCTTTACGGGCCGTCGCCACTTCCGACACTAATGGTTCGGTTTTGTACTCTTGGTCGTGTATAGTATGACTATCTACTCCGTGTTTCGAGTAGATCGTTCCCCGCTGACCGACCGAGACGCCGGTCTCGTTTGATCCCTGAGAGGAGCTTGTGGTGCAATTTGAAGGTCTCATTCCCGCAATTGTTCAGCACGCCCGCAGCGGCGAAGTGCTGATGCTGGGTTATATGAATGACGAAGCGCTGCGGCTGACGCTCGACACCAAGCTTGTGACGTTCTGGAGCCGCAGCCGTCAAGCGATCTGGCAGAAGGGCGAAACGTCGGGTCATGTGCTGCGGCTGGTCGAACTGCGCCAGGATTGTGATGGCGATGCACTGTTGGTGTTGGCCGAGCCGGCGGGGCCGACCTGCCACACCGGCGCGCCGAGTTGCTTTTATCGCACGCTCGCGGGCGAGCCAGTGGCAGAGCGGACGCCGCCGAGCAGTATTTTGACACAACTAAGCGATCTCATCGCTCAGCGTGCGATCGAGCGGCCCGAAGGCTCGTATACTGTGAAGCTGCTTGACGGCGGTGTAGATCGGATCGGTAAAAAGATCGGCGAAGAAGCAGCAGAAGTAATCATTGCTGCGAAAAATGCTGCCCCGGCCGAGCTGAGCTGGGAGCTGGCCGATCTGCTATACCATAGTATCGTTTTATTGGCCCAACAGAATATGTCGCTCGAATCGATCTGGAGCGAGTTACGGCGGCGACATAGCTGAGTGTAGGAAATATATGGAGATGCAGGCGGGCTGGGCTTTAGTTGTTGATGCTGATACCTCCGCTCAAGCCCTATACCGGGAAGCCCTGAGCGAATTAGGTTTTGAAGTCGATATCTGCGATCGGGGCGCGAGTACATCCCTGTCGCTTATGCGCCGTGTCTACGATGTGATTCTGCTCAATCCGCGCACACCCGGCATCTCTGGATTAGAGATGTTGAACCCAACCTATCGGCAGCTGTTGCCGGTACCGGTCGTTGTTATCGGCGCGGAAGGGTCGATCGATCCCAGTACGCTCGAGCGACCGGAGTCAAGGTCTGGCTTGTTGTACAAGCCATTTACCGCCGACGAGCTTTGCCAAGTAGTTGCCCAGACACTGCGCGAGCGGCGTGATGATCAGCAGTTGGCGCTGCGCGCGGTGGCGAACAATAGCGGTTGGCAGGCGGGCGGGCACGAACTAACGTTACTGTACAATTACCTTGTATGTATGATCATGGCGAAGTTCGAGGCCGAGCGAACATCGCTTATGCTCTGGAGCGGCGATAGCGATCAGGTTCACGTGGTTGCATCGGCTGGCATTCCATTCACCATTCCCGGCGATACCTCCGCGCTCTTGAAGGATAGTGTGTCAGGGTGGGTCATCCGGCATGCCGAGCCTCTGCTGTTGGAACCGGACGGCGACCTGCCGTTTGATCTGCACCGCGAGTGGCGCAACCAGGCGATCGGCTCAGGAATCTGCGTTCCTTTAGTGACGCAGGTTCAAGTTCTCGGTGTGCTGGCGATCGCTCGCCGATATGGCAGAACGCCATTTACCAACGCCGATCTCGATAACATGGTCTATCTCGCGAGCCAGGTTGCGGTATTGCTTGAGAACGCGCGGCTGAATGCGCAGATTCAGCATCGGGCGCAGCTGCTGGCGCGGCTCAACGCCCTCAGCACGGCTCTGTTCGCAGAATCGGATTTGGATCAGATCCTCCGGCTCACCCTCGATCAGATCGTCGATGTGTTCCCACATGTCCAAGGCTACCTTTTCTTGCGCGAAGCGCAATCGCCATGGATCGATCGATTGCTCGTCGTTGGCGAAGCGCCACTGCACGAGCCTAATCTAGACGATTTGCGCGATCAGCCGGGTTTGGCCGGCCAGGTGCTGGCCGACGGCGTTCCCCGGCTGCGCCGACTATCCGATTTGCCGAATGAAATGGCTATGTGGGAGCAGCACCTGCTTGGTTCGAGCCAGCAGTTGCTCTGTGTTCCGCTCAAGACAAACGCTTCAGTGTATGGCGCGATTGAGTTGATGGACCAGCAGAGCCTGTTTGACGAGGAAGATGTTCAATTTATGCTCGCGCTGGCTGCGCTAGTTGCGCTAGCACTTGAAAAGTCGCAGGCCCATACCGCCGTGGCGCGGCAGGCATCGCGCTATGATGCAATGTTTGAGTGTGCGACCGACGCCATATTATTGATCGATCGCGAGCGCCAAGCGATCGTCGCCGCGAACCCCGCGGCGGAGCGTATGAGCGGCTATAGCCAAAGTGAGCTGGCCCTGATTGCACCAGCACGGCTGATTGCCCCTACCATGATCATTGGTCGCTCTTCGATTCCGGTCGCGGAACTGCTTGCGGGTGCGGTTTCTGAGTATGATGGGTATATTCGCACCCGCAGCGGCTATAGTGTGCCGGTCTCGATCGCAGTGAACGAAGTTGCATATGAGGCGACCCACTATCTTCTGTTGGTGGTTCGCAACATGAGCGAAGCGCAGCGCTTCGCGCAGCAAATGGCGCAGACAGAAAAGCTATTGGGGATGAATCGTTTGACTGCAGCGATTGCCCATGAGGTTAATAACCCTTTGCAGGCCCTGCATAACACATTACACTTGTTGATCAGCCGTTCATTCGCAGAAGAGAAGCGTGAGCGGTTGCTGAGCATGGCTCAGATGGAGGTCGACCGGCTCACCGTGATCGTCCGGCGAATGCTAGAGCTGCACCGGCCTACCAGCGCCGACATGCGGCTGGTATCGATTCATAACCTGCTGGAGGGCGCATTGGCCAGCGCAGCGCCGCAGCTTCAGCAACACCATGTGCTGATCGAGCGCAATTGGGCCGAGCAATTGCCATGGGTCAATGGTATTGGCGGGCATCTTAAACAGGTGTTTCATGATTTAGTGACGAATGCTGCAGAGGCCATGCCAAATGGTGGGCGGTTGCTGGTATGTACCCGGCTAGAAGAGGGCCAGAATAGTCAGACATTGCCGCGAGTAATGGTCGAGTTTGTGGACACCGGCCCCGGCATTCCCGAGAGCGAAACACAGTTGATTTTTGAGCCATTCTATACAACCAAGCGGACCAACACCGGGCTTGGTCTGGCGATTAGTTATAGTATTATCGAGCGGCATGGCGGAACGCTGACCGTCAGCAGTAGCACCAGCGGCACGACCTTTCGTGTCATGCTGCCCGCGGCGGCGAACACTTTTTCTTAGCGATGTGCGATTAAAAACCATCCCATAGTGCTGGTGACAAGATGACAAGATGTGCTGCCACATCTTGTCATCTTGTCATTGGGATGCTTTTAGCGGCGGCCGAAGAAGCGTATTCGACCGCTGTCGCGCAGTGCTTTGAGCAGCAGCAGCAACAAAATCGAGCCGAGGATCGCCCACAGGATATTGAATGGCAATGTGCCGATCGTGAACGATGGAATAATATCGGGAATGCGGAGCAGATTGGCGATCACAGTTCCAAGGTACGCGCCGATCACACCAACGATAATTGATACGAGCATGCTGCCTGGGCTGAAAGCGACAATCCATTGAGCGATCGCGCCGCAGATACCGGCGATGACGAGTAAGGTTAAGAGCTGCAAGAGATCCACCGGTTCCTCCTATCGAATACCCTGCGAATGCTATGATGTATTCCGATATTGATAGTACTGTAGCGTACTACGCGTTCTACGTCAATGTTGGGATTGTGAGGCCACGACCCTTGCAGCCCTTTCCCGACCCGCCGCACCGCGGCGGGTCGGGAAGTATATGCGGGGATTTGAGAGGTCAAAGGCTTAGCGATTGCGCGGGTCGTCGACGTCGATGATGGTTGGGCGTCGGCGCGGCAGCGCACGGGGCATGCGCTCGTCGCGCTGCTCCCAATAGTCGCGCTCGTAGAGCCGAGGTTGATCGCCGAGGTTCAATAACCGCGTTGCGAACCAGCTGACGGTGAATGTTGGGATGACATTCGTGAAGGGGATCAGCGCCTCAATCGTAGCCTTATTGCGTAGATTTGGCAGCCCCATGCGGTCGAGTGCGATCCAGATGATTGGCGCCGAGAAAATATCTAATCCAAAGTCGAGTAAATCAAGCACGATCACCAGTGGCAGTGGAATATAGCGCATGGTGGTAAAGAAATCGGCGTTCGGTGGAACGCGCAATCGGCGGATGCTGCGCGTCAATGCCAAGAGTCCGATCACCGCGATGACCACGCACGCGGCCATTATCAGGCCAAGCACCGTTAGGATTCGCCACAACGATTCATCCATGCTTCAATTTACCTCCCGGTGGGAACACGCACAAGCGGGCGACTCGTAATAAGGAATACCATGGTTCATGGTCTGCCGGCGCGCGCATTGCCAATGCGGGCGACAATCAGCCCAAGGGCTATAAGGATCACCAGCAGCACGAGCGTCGAAAATTCCAGCGTTGCACCAAAACGAGGCTGCTCGCGATCGAGAAACGCCAACGGCGGTGGTGGCGCCGTGATGGTGAAAAGCGTATGAAAGATCATATTGTCCGGCCGCGCAGCCAACAGGCGCAACACCAGGCGGGCCAATAGTAGCGCCGTTGCGCCGCCAATCAGGCCAGCGAGGATATGACGTACGTTGAGTGGCTTAGTTGCGGCTTTGTGCATGTTTCTGGCCATGCTTCAGCGTAATGTAGAAGGCAAAATACCCAACTGACCGCGATATTTGGTGACGGTGCGCCGCGCAACGGTCATGCCGCGTTTACGCAAAATTTCGACAATATCATGATCGGTCAGCGGAATCGTTTCATGCGCAATCAGCTCCTGAATAACATCCTTAATCGAGAGCGAGGCGGTGAAGAAATGGCTGAATGGCACGATCTCGCGATTGGGTATCTGCACATACTTATTCGCGGTCGCTCGGCTGACCGTCGACTCGTGCACGCCTAGCGCCGCGGCAACCTCGGCACGAGTGAGCGGCTCAAGATACCGCACGCCGTGGCGTAGAAAGCCACCCTGCCGCTCGATCAAATATTCGGCGATTCGGCGAATCGTTTCGCGGCGCTGGCGCATGTTCGTCAAGAAGAGCCGCGCGCGAGCGACAAACGTGCTGAGATGCTCGCGCTCCTCGGCCGAGACATCCTGCTGGCGCTGCCCGACAGCTTGCGCCAGCTCTTGGTACAGCGGGCTGAGGCGCAAATAGAAGCGACGCGACTCGACCACTTCGGCGATCAGCTGGCCATTTTCGTCACGAATAATGACGTCGGGCAGGATATAAGATGTTTCGGTGGAATTCGAGCCATCGACTGTGCGCTCGAGCGGGAAGGGGCGCAAATGCTGGCGCATAAAATCGCGCGCTTCCACAACATCTTCATAGCTGATGCCCATGGCCTGCGCGATCGCGCCGTAGCGATGCTCGCCAAGATCGAACCAGTATTCGCTAATAATCGTCTTGATGTACGGATTAGTGACTTTTTGCTGCTCGAGCCGCTTTATTTGGAGCAGCAGGCATTCCTGAACATTGCGCGCACCCACGCCGGCCGGCCCTAGTTCCTGCAATTTGTGAACCATCTGCTCGATCCGCTCGGGCGCGATCCGCAGTGTCGTGGCAATCTCGTCGACGGCGCCATCGAGAAAACCGTGTTCGTCGAGCGAGCCGACCAGATAATCAACGATCCGATGCTCACTCTCGGGCAAGCTAATGTGCAGGTCGCGTTGCAGAGCTTCGCGGAAGCTTGTCGGCGCGGCGACCGCCAGCAGTGGATCGAATTCGTCGTCGGATGGCGCGGCGCTTGAGTCATCGCGCTCCGCCTCGGCCAGCTTCATGTCTTCGTGGAGACAGTAGATACAGGTGGCGCCGCTTAATGGTCGGCCGCAGCGGCTGCAAAGCGAGTCTTCGCTCTCCAACTGCTCAAGCGCGGGATTTTCTTCTAGTTCAGCCTGAACTAATTGTTGTAGCTCAAGCGTTGAAAGTACAAGCATGTTATTGAGCGCGATTAACGCGGGCGAGGCCTTCATCTGTTGCTGCGGCAACAGATTCATACCCATTGACATATCCATCATAGATGAAACCTCAGCGATGTTTGAATCGTCTCATACTATAGAGCGAATTATCACACCACTATCAGATTGCTACAATCGCTTTTTACCATTGTAACCCATAGACTGGGCTTGTGGCACATTATCTGCTATATAGCAATAACAGGGCCATGGTCAGATCGGGCAAGCGCCGGCTGATTGCCTCGGCTGATTGTAGTAAGAGAGCATCCGATGATCAACGTACAAGCGCCGGGGATCGTGGCTCCTGAACGTGTTGCTCCTCCGATTAAGCGAATTGGCCCACGAACGTTTTTGTTTGTTTGTGCTCTAGAAGCGGTGCTGATCACAGCGGTCTTTCTATTTGCTCTGTATGCGCTTGCACCACAGCACGTGCCGCTCGCTCGCAGCGGCGATTACGCGGCCGTTCGCGAGGCCATCTGGGCGCGCTTGAACGGCGCCATCGACGATCCGCTGGTTGAAATAACTGCTGGCGTGAGCGCCCGCGAGAGCAACGTGCGCGGCTTCACATTGCATGGTCAGACGTACTATTATTATATCGAAGGGCAGCGTGGGTTCGATCCGCTGAGCCGCGGCGCGGTAGATTACCAAGGGGTCGCGATTGTGGCACGTGACGAGGATGGACCCAAGCCGCTCGTCATCTATCGCCTGCGCAGTAACTAATGCATTGCTTCGATCAGCCGCCACCGGATGCGCTCAAGCGTTTCTTGAACTCTTCAATCGAGAGCCCTAATCGTTGAGCGGCGTCTTTCTCGTCGCCATCGCTTTGCTGGAGCGCTTCAAACAACATGACTCGCTCGACCTCGGCGAGCACCGCCGTGAGGTTTTCGCGATTGCGCACGCGGTTGGCCAAATCGATCTGCGTTGGAATACCGTGCTGCGACAGATTCAGGTTATGGCTGACGATCACATTGCCTTGGGAGAGCACCACCGCACGCTCAATCTCATTTTCCAGCTGGCGTACGTTGCCGGGCCAGTCATAGCGTTCAAGCATCTCGATCGCCTCTTCCGAGATTTTGGTTGGCGGCGCGCCTGGCTTGAAACGGTATTTATCGAGGAAGTGCTCGATCAAGATAGTGATATCGCTGCGCCGCTCACGTAGTGGCGGCATGTGCAGGTCGATGACATTCAGCCGATAATACAGATCCTCGCGAAAGTTGCCCTTCTTAACTTCTTCCAGCAGATCGCGGTTCGTCGCCGCGAGAACGCGCACATCAACCGTGACCACCCCAGTACCACCGACGCGCTCGATCTCGCCTTCTTGAAGCACTCGCAGCAGCTTTTTTTGAACCGGTAAGGTGATCTCACCGACTTCGTCGAGGAAGATCGTGCCTTTATGCGCCTGCTCGAAGCGGCCCTTGCGCTGCGCGACGGCGCCGGTAAAAGCGCCTTTCTCATGGCCAAAGAGCTCGCTCTCAATGAGCGTTTCCGGTAGCGCCGCGCAGTTCACCTTGATCAACGGTCCATTGCGGCGGGCCGAGTTCTGGTGAATCAGATTGGCGGCCAGCTCTTTGCCGGTGCCCGTCTCGCCAGTGATGAGCACCGAGACTTCCGAGTCGGCGACGCGGCCAATCGTCTTATAGATCTGGCTCATGGCCGGGCTGCGGCCGATCATTCGCTCGCGAAGCTCGGCGCGCTCCTCGAGCGAGCGCACCCGCGATGCCAGCGCCTGGTGCTCGAACAGGCGCTTGACGACAACCAAAACTTCGTCGAGGACAAATGGCTTTTGCAAGTAATCGTAGACACCCATCTGCATGGCGCGAATTGCGACCGACGATGTGCCATGCGCGGTGATCAAGATCACAGGAATATCATTGCCCTCTTTGCGCAGGCGCTCGAAAAGATCGAGACCGTTCAGCCCCGGCATCTCTAAATCCATCAGCAGCAGGCCAAAGTTATGCTCGCCCTGCAGCTTGTCGAGCACAGCGGTGCCGCTGCCAACGCCGACGACATCGTAGCCTTCGTCGGTGAGGAAGTCGCTCAATAGCTCAACCGTTGACGGCTCGTCGTCCGCAATCAGGATATGTCCTTGAATGTCTTTTTTGGGTGTCACAGAAACCTCATCTATAGCTGGCGGGCATTGCCCAGGCATGGTGCTATGTTTAGCAAGCTTCGGAAGCAAAGCGCCCCGCGCAGTCGCTCACTAGGCAGCGATACGTGGTGAGCCGCTGGCCTAGAACTCACAAGCCGCAATTCGCACTGCGCTCGGTACATGGCGCTGTTAGATTATTTAGCGTGTGGCTTATTGTATCACACCCGTTCGATCTGAGCACCAAGTGATCGCAGTCGCTGGTCGATCTGTTCGTAGCCGCGATCGATCTGGCCAATATTATATATGACGCTGCGGCCCTGTGCACAGAGCGCCGCAATCAGCAGCGCCATACCGGCGCGGATATCCGGGCTCGGCAGGCCTTCGGGCTCGCCATACAACTGGCTGGGGCCAACGACGACGGCGCGATGCGGATCGCAAAGCACGATTTTAGCACCCATGGCGATCAGGCGATCGACAAAAAACAGCCGGCTCTCGAACATTTTCTCGTGGATCAGCACGGTGCCGCGCGCCTGGGTAGCAACGACGAGTGCGATACTGATCAGGTCGGGGTTAAAACCAGGCCATGGCGATGAATCGATTTTGGGGATGGCGTTGTGCGCATCTTCTTGGATGCGCAGATCTTGTTCGCCGGGTACGACGATGTCGTCGCCGTCGTCGTGCCAGTACATGCCTAGCTTGCCAAACGCGATGCGGGTCATGCGGTGATCGCGCGGGCGGGCGTTGGCGATGCGAATGGTGCTGTTCGTGACGGCCGCCAGCCCAATGAATGAGGCGACCTCCATAAAATCCGGCCCAATAGTGTACGCGCCACCGCCCAGCGCGGGCACGCCGGTGATCGTCAGCATGTTGGTTCCGATGCCGTCGATGCGCGCGCCCAGCTTGTTGAGAAACAGGCACAGATCTTGAACATGCGGCTCGGAGGCGGCGTTGCAGATAGTGGTATCGCCTGTGGCCAGCACCGCGCCCAGCACGGCTTGCTCAGTCGCTGTCACGCTCATCTCGTCGAGAAATAAGTCGGCGCCGCGCAGCCGGTCGGCGCGCAAGATATATGAGCTGGGCGTGACCTCGATCGACGCACCCAGGCCGCGCAGCGCCAAGAAATGGGTATCGAGGCGGCGCCGGCCGATCATGTCGCCACCCGGTCGCGGGAGCGTCACATAGCCGCGCCGGGCCAGCAGCGGGCCGGCCAGCAAGATCGATGTGCGGATTTTACGTGCGAGGGTCGCGTCCGGCTCGATTGCTCCAATATTATTGCCGGCCTTGAAGGCCCAGCTGTGGTCGCTCCGCCGGTCGATGTCGACTCCCAGCTTCTGGAGCAATGTCATTTTGGTTGTGACATCGCCGATCCGCGGCATATTCTCGAGCACAACCTCATGGTCGGTCAGCAAGGTAGCAGCTAGCAATGGCAGCGCCGCGTTCTTGTTGCCGGCCGGCGTAATCGTACCATCAAGTCGATGCCCGCCTTGGATGATGAAGCGTTCCACGAAGCCTCCTGAAAGAAGTTAAGAGTTAAGAGTTTTGAGTCTATTACTTTGAACTCTTAACTCTTAACTTTGAACTGCTATGATTTAGGTGGCGGGAGCTTGTTGGACTTCCGACCAAATGGGTTGAGACCTTTAACGCGATCGATCAGCCGCGGCCTGGCGCCGTTATCGCTGGTCGTCTCTGTACGCAGGCTGCGGGCGCGGGAAATGATCTCGGCGGCGCGCTTGCGGCCGAGCGCGATCGCTTCATTCGAGATACGTTTCAGCTGATCGGTCGAGACCAAATCGCCGCTCTCATACCAACGCCAGGCGGCGATACCAGTGGTATAGGTGCCGGCGTAGGCGACGGCAATTTTGGGCAGCAATCCCCAAATCGGAATAAGCCCGATCAGACTGCGCGCGGCTTGGCGCCACAGGAAGGCGCCGCCGATCACCGGCAGTACCTCGCGGATGCGCGCCTGAAAGTCGGGGGGCGCGCCATAGGCCAGCGCAAGGCGGTAAACCAGCAGCGCCTGATTTTTGGTAAGCACGAGGATATCGGCGGCCGCGAATGGCACATTGACGATCGGAATCTGTTCGGGCAAGCCGGATGCCAGCGAGTAGGTTGCGTTGCTAAATGACACACTACCGATCAGATCGCGCGCAAAGATTGCCCGCAGCCCTGGCAGGTGCCGTGCGGCCGCCAAATGCAGCTCGGCGGGCAGCCGGCCAAGCAAAGCGCCGGCGAGCCGATCGGCGGCGTCGATCGCCGTAGGGTCGGCGATCGCGACGGTGCGTGCGCGCATCATTGGCGTGAGAAATACCTCGCCGCCTTGCAGTTGGTTGCCATAGACTAAGACAATCAAGAATGGTATTGTCAAAGATTCAAGCCGGCCAAATGAACTGATTTCGGCCGACGAAAGCGGCGCGCGCGCGTCGAGCGCGAAGATCAGCAGATCGCCGCTCATGATCGTGGTGGCACGCTGGGCGGCGTGTGCCAGCGAAGTGAGTTCGAGCGGATTTGGGCCGTTGATTGGATAGCGTTCGTGGCCCTGGTGCAAAAGCCGGTCAACTTCGTCCAGCGCCGCGTCGTGGCCGACACAATTGATCGCCAATGGACGCTCGGCTTCTTCGCGAATCGCGTTGACATCAAGTTCGCGCAGGGTCGTCCAAATATTTCCAAAGTCGCTCCACTTGGGCACGGTTCCACCTCACCCTAATGCAATTGCAAATTGCAGATTGTGGCTAGCTCATGCCAGCCTGATCAGCCCATGCCGCGAGATCGGAAAACTCACATGGAATTGCACGATGAACGGCGTTCTAACGCATACTATGGCAAGGCGCGTGCCAACGTCCGCGTCTTAGTAAAAACTTAACGATCACGCTCATTCATTATAGCATGGCGATCTTGGTCTGTTCCTGATGCGGAGCTGACAGCCTGTAGTAGGCAACTGTTTCCAATTCTCTCGCGATTGGACGAGACAAACGCGGACCAACGCAGATAGTTCGTTTTTCTGCATCGTCTACCTTCATCTACATCCGCTTATCCCAACGAGAAGGCATTCTGTAGCAGGGGGTTTGACGGGCGCGGTGGTCCAAACTATAATCCCATAGTTTCCAATTGCCGAGGAAAAGGTGAGGAGAAGGTTATGACGCGCAACGATGGCCGCGCTCCGTCTGATCTGCGCCAGGTGAAGATCTCGCTCGACTCGTTTGGTTTTGCCGAGGGCAGCGCGCTGATCGAAATGGGCGGCACGCGCGTGCTATGCGCTGCGAGTGTTGAAGAAACGATCCCGCCCTGGTTGCGCGGCAAGCAACAGGGCTGGGTGACAGGCGAGTATGCGCTGCTCCCGCGCTCGACCACCACGCGCACCCGGCGCGAGCGCAATGGCGCCAGCGGGCGAACGCAAGAGATCCAGCGGCTGATTGGACGCGCGCTGCGCGTTGCCGTCGATATGCACGCGCTGGGCGAGCGTACGATCACGATCGACTGCGATGTACTCCAGGCCGATGGCGGCACCCGCACCGCCTCGATTACCGGCGGCTATGTTGCGCTCGCGCTGGCGATCCATCGGCTGATCGATCGCGGGTTGCTCGCACGCGATCCGCTAGTGGCGCAGGTGGCCGCTGTCAGCGCTGGCTATGTCGATGGGCTGGCACTGCTCGATCTCGACTATAGCGAAGATAGCCGCGCCGAGCTTGATTGCAATGTCGTGCAGACCGGCGATGGCGGCATTATCGAGGTGCAGTGTACAGCCGAAGGCCGAGCGATTTCGCGGGCCGAGCTAAGCGAGTTGCTCGATCTGGTTGGCAGTGGCATACAGCAGCTGCTCGTGGCGCAACGCAACATATTGGCGATCGCCGGAGTGCATGTGCTATAATGGCGCGTGTAATTCAGGCGCAGATCAGCGGTGAGGATGAAGAGCATTCTAGAGACGTCTCGCCGGCAGAGCTGCGAGATGCCTCTGCTACTGCTGTACTAACTGTGTACCCCGGAGATGCGGCGATGCTCGACGAGTTTCAGCGGGAAGAGGCGCTCATACACTTCCAACGCGGCTTGCATCTCGAGCGTGTTCACCGCGTGGGCGAGGCGGTAACCGAGTATCGGCGCGCGATTGCCCACGATCCGCACTTACGCGAAGCGCATGACGCACTTGGTTTTTATTACCAGCGCCATGGTTTGCTGGCCAAAGCCGCCGAAGAGTTCCGCGTGGTTGCCAGCCTCGAAGGTGATTTCCTCTCGCATTTCAATCTTGGCGGCGTTTTAATGGAGCTGGGCCGCCACGACCAAGCGCTGGCAGCGTTTCAGAGCTGCCTCGCGCTTGAGCCGAACGACGCGGCGAGCCATTACGAGATCAGTCTCATTCACTTCGTCAAGGGCGAATATCAAGCCGCGCTCGACTGGCTGCAACTGCCCCTCCGCGAATACCCCGAGGACTGGGAGGTTCACCGTTTGATTGGCAGCTGCCAGCTGCGGCTGAGCTTATTTGACGAAGCGTTGCGATCGTTCGGCGTTGCGCTGCGCCTGGCGCCCCGGCCGACGGCACAAGCCGAAGTGATCGAACAGATTCATATGATCTCGCGGTACCGCGAGATTGGTGAGCCGCGCTGGGCGAAGGATCGGCTGTATGCAGAGCATGGCGTGGTTTACCTTGGCTCGGCACAAGATGATGGGCTGCATCTCGACGAATGCCAGGATTTTCACTTTACCTACCCTGATATTGGCACGACGCTACGCCGTTTTATTGCCCTGCAGGCCGATATGGGCTGGCGCTGCAGCTGTGTCGTGGCGCTGGATCATCAGGCGGCACCGCTAGCCGATGCGCTTGCGCAGTTGTTGGATCTGCCACTCCAGCGCGCGAATGGCATTCTACCAGGCGAACTGCCGCTGTTGGTTCTCGCGGTTGGGCGTGAAGCCGAGCTGTTAAAGTTGGCGGTCGAGCGCATCCCAGGCGCGGCGCTGATTTTCTGCTTGGCTGTGAACTGGCTGCGTTATAGCCAGGTGTGGCCGGATATCACCGGCGTTGTCACGCGGGGGGTCTGCACGGTTCCATGGGAGCCGGAGCTACGGCGCTTGCGCTGCGATGGAGCGCGCCCCGAGCAGATCTATACCTGTCAGAAGCATGCCGCCGACCAGATCATCGCCGCGGCCCGCGATGCGGCCGATGATTCCAATATCGAGCTTCAGATCGACTACTATCGCGCTCACTCCAACCTGCGGTTTGCGCAGATCTTCGATGACGTACCGGTCTCGATCGTCTGATTGGCGCACGCGGCTGGCGCATGCCGGCCCGTGGTTGATCGATATCTAGAGTGCAATGCTCGCGAGCTGGCGTTCCCGCAAGAAATCGCGCACTTCGGGGCAATCCGGAACCGCGATGACCTGGCAGTCGCATTCGTGTCGCAGGATAAATTCAAAGGCGCTGGCGCGACCGTTTGCACTGATATACACCGATCGTTCGAGTACTGGCCCTTCGAGCCGCCAGCCGGCGGCAATTTGGTTCAGCAGCCACTGAAACCGATTCGTCGTGTATTCCAGCATACCGATGCTCCTTTCACCTCGTTGTGGACATTGCATCTGATTACAGTTTGGTGAAGGACGGAGGACGAACGACGGCGCTTATTCGTCTTCGATCCTTCGTCGTCCGTCCGTTAGCTCGGAGCGACATTGTGGCGGCCGGCACGTAGTATAATCGGCCTATATGAGCGCGAGATGAGATCCATGTTAAATTTTTATAAAAATAGGGCGTAAAACCCACAGGCTTATGAAGATGAAGAAATTAATCGGGTAGCCCGCTTCAGCGGGCTTGGGCTGTTAGCGCGGGCGCTTTAGCCCCGCGCGTGCGGCGGTGCGAAATGCCCGATTTAATAATAAAAGTTCATTAGCCGTGGGATATAAGCCCTTCACTCGGCACCCAGAGGGTACCCGGCGGCTTTAGATTATGCTGGGACCAGTTCTGATTGCTTTCCTCAGATAATTGCCGTACAATTGTTCTATGCTCAAAGCGTTCAAATATCGTATTAGCTTGACAAAAGGCCAGCAGCGCGTTCTTGATCAGCAACTTGAGACCTGCCGATGGGTCTATAACCAGACACTTGCCATGCGCAAACAGGCCTGGCACGAACGCCAGGAATCGTTGCGGCTGTATGATACGATCAAGCTGCTGCCTGTCTGGAAGGCTGCTCGTCCTGACCTGAAGCGTGTCCACTCGCAGGTCTTGCAGAACATTCATGTTCGGGTCGATCTGGCATTCAAGGCATTCTTTCGCCGCCTCAAGGCCGGTGAAGACCCCGGCTATCCGCGTTTCAAGCAGTTTGGGCGCTACGACAGCATGACCTATCCGCAATATGGCAACGGTGTGCGGCTCCATGGCAGCACGCTCATAGTCAGAACGCACAGGGAATGCTCAAAAACCACTGTCTGGCGAAAAGCATTGCGGATGCGGCGTGGAATCAATTTGTACAGTTCGCGATGAGCAAAGCGGAAGAGGCTGGCCGGCGCGTCGTACTGATTGAGCCACGCAACACCAGCAAACGCTGTAGCCGGTGTAGGCAGATGGTTCAGAAGGATTTGAGTGTTCGGGTGCATTCCTGTCCCGTGTGCGGCTTGGTCATCGATCGGGATGAGAACGCCGCGATAAACATATTGGCATTGGGATTACAATGCCTGGGTGCGAGTCCCTGGACGCCCACGTGCTTATGAAGATTAAGAAATTAATCGGGTAGCCCGCTTCAGCGGGCTTGGGCTGTTAGCGCGGGTGCTTTAGCCCCGCGCGTGTGACGGTGCGAAATGCCCGATTTAATAATAAAAGTTCATTAGCCGTGGGAGTAGTCACAATGAGGAGCGCATGAAGCTAGAAACCATGGTGGCCGTCGATGCCCCGTTCGAGCCGCTGGTGCAACGGATTATCGAGGAAGCGACCGTTGTCGATAGCCGTATTCTAAAGATCGATCATTTCCTCAACCATCGGATTGAGCCGGCCTTTATGACTGCGATGGGCCAAGCTTTAGCGGATCGCCTATGCCGGTTTGCGCCTACCATGATTCTTACTGCCGAAGCGAGTGGTATCGCGCCGGCTTTGGCTGTGGCAATCGCTTTTGAGATTCCGCTGGTGTATGCGAAGAAGTATGCGCCGGTGGTGGAGACTCCGGCGCTCTCGCGGATCGTGCCCTCGCCAACCAAGGGCGGCGAGAGCAAGCTGGTGGTGTCGGGGCGCTACTTGACCGCAGGCATGCGCGTGGCAATTGTGGACGATTTTTTGGCCAATGGTAAAACCGCGCTCGCACTGGCGGAGATCGTCGCCGACGCTGGCGCGAAGGTAGTTGCGGCGGGTTTCCTGGTGGAAAAGCTTTTTCAGCATGGGCGAGCAGCGCTTGAGGCGATCGGCATACCGATCGCCACACTCGCGCAAGTGGAGCGACTTGACGGCGATCGGGTGGTGATGCGCGAAAACTGAAGATAGAGGATAGAAGATAGAGAATAGCCGTTGGTCGAGCGAGTGCTATCCTCCATCTTCTATCTTCTATCCTCAACAGGTCTTGTTGTTTGCCAGCTGGCAACGGTGAAATAGCACGCCGTCGACTTTACTTACAACCGCGCCAGGAACACGCACGAACTGATTATAGAGCATGCCATTCCAGATCAGGCCATTACGAATCTCCGGCCGGACGATCGTCCATTGGGCAATGATACCGACGTTCCAGTAGATCAAGCAGATTGCCGCAAGCAGCGGGAGCGCCCGGCCGCCGCGCGCGCGCAGCCACTCGATCAAAGCGGCCAACCCCAGCACGAAGATCGGCGTACACTCAATCAGCCGCCGGAAGCCGAACGAGCGATTCAGATGCCAGGTTGTGCCAAACGCGCCGTTGATGTAGGTCTGCACTAAGAACCCCATGAAGAGAAGCGCCGCGAGTAGGGCAGCCCCGCTAGCACGATCGGGGACGACCGGCGAACGATGAAGCCTTGAAGCATTCGTCCTTGGTCCTTCGTCATTGGTTGGAAGGTCGCTCGCGCCCCGCCCAAGCAGCAGTAGCCCGAGCAGCGCGGGTACTAAGATCGGGCTCCACAGGAACGCGCCATGGGCGAATGGTGCCAGGCGCGCCGATGGATCGTCGGCAATCGGGCAGAGCGCGCTCGGCCGCGGATCGTAGTCGATCAGCGTGTCGATGAAGTGCGGGCTGCACCAGACCAACTTATTGCCGACAGTTGGCGAGGGCAGCGGCCGCCCATTCAGCACCTGGTAGGTGGCGAGTTGCGGCACCAGCATGAGCGCGAAGGCGGCCAGAAACACAGCGTGGCGCGCCAGCAGTACCCGTGCCGTATCCCAGCGTCCACCCCGTATATTATTGACATAATGCAATAACCCTTCGATCGCCGGCAGCAGCAGGAACAAACCCAACTGCTCGCGGGTGAGGGTCATCATGCCGCCGACCACGCCGAGCAAGACCCATGCTCGCGGCGAACGGGTGGCTGGATCGCTGGGCAGCAGCGCTGGGGTATTCGGGGATGTTTGGCGCTCGGTTTGGCCAGCGCCGAGCCAGATGGTAAGAAACAGCGCGAACAGAAAGAATCCGGCAGCGTGCGACCAGGGCATCAGGATGAAGGTATACATCACCAGCGGCGTCGCCAGCCAGATCGCGATCGCCGCCAGCGCTGCGGCAAAGGCGCCGGCGATCCGCCGCGCAAGCCGGTAGGTCAGCAGCAGGCCGCCGAGCGCGTAGAACGCCGACATAAAGCAGACCGACCAGATGTACGGGCGCGAGTAGCCATCGGCAGAAATGTTGGCGCCGAAGCCATTCGCGATTCGCACACCTAGATCGGCCAGTACGAAGCCAGGCGACCACATGATCGCCGAGCCGATCGGCGCAACATTACGCAGCTTGCCGGTGCGCGGGTTGGGGTTTTGCTCGTCGTAATCCAGCAGTGCATTGCGGATCGCCAGGTCGGGCGGATTCTGGCGTGCGCCAATTTCGGCGAAGTGTTCGTATTCGTTGCGGAAATCGAGATCGCCGTCGAAGTAGATCGAGCGCAGGTACGCATAGTACTGTACCTCGTCGGTCGCATAGATTCGCGGGAGGCTGATCGGCAGCAGCAGCAGAAACAGCGCGATGATACTGAGCGCACCTTTGTCTCGCAGGGGCCAGAATTGAGAATTGAGAATTGCGAATTGAGAATGCGGCGTTTGCCGCGACTCGTCGCCTCTCATTCCGATTGCTTGATCGTTCATGTTATGATTTCGCCCTGAGTATTTTAGCCTGCGGCTGCGAGGTACTTTAGTTCTTTTTGTAGGTCGTTTTTCGCCCGCAGGGCGAAAAACGACCTACAAGGATTAATAATTCGCGATGTGCCAAAGTCTCATTCTTCATTCTGCATTCTCAATTCTTCACTCCGACCACCAGCAGCATCGAGCGCCAGCGTGGGAATGCACTAGTTAGCAGCACGAGCCCGCCTTTTACTGCGACGCGCACTGGGTGGCGTAGGGCCCGTTTTGCCTCGACGCCAACCTGTTCCCAGGCGCTGGCGTAGCGCGCCAGCCCGACCTGCAGACCACTCTGTTCGACCAGCCACGCAAGCTCCTGCAATGTATACAGCCGGCTATGGTTGTAGTAGCGCTGCGGCCCGGCCAGGCTCACGGCACGCTGAAAATCGTTGAATGGCTCGAATGGGCGGCCAAGGAGGATGTCGACCAGCGTCTTGATACGGCTCTTGATGTAGTGCTGATTTGGTGTGGTGATCACCAGGCGGCCGCCTGGGCGCAGCACGCGCGCCATTTCGCGCAGCGCGGGCAGCGGCGACGACACCAAGTGCTCGATCACTTCCGAGAGTACCACTGCGTCGAATTTGGCGTCGGCATATGGCAGCGGCTGCTCGTCGATATTGCAGAAGAGCACCTCGACGCCTAGCCGCCGCCAGAGCTCGGCGCGCTGATCGGGGAACAGATCGACGCCGGCGACCTGATAGCCAGCACGGCACAAAATCTCGGTGAACTGGCCGGGCGTGGTGCCGATCTCCAGCACGTGCGCTGGCGCCGGTGGCAGGGTGGCCAGTAGCTTTTGGAAGCGATGGCGATGTAGGCGAAAGTACGCCGGCTTGCCGTCGGGCGGAATAGTTTGCCCATAGTTTTCGACGATGTCACGTGTTGTCATTCGTCCTTTGTCCGTAGTCCATTGTCCCTTAGTAGTTGGAAAGTCGGTCGTCACGACGGTCAACAGACGACGGACAACTGACGGCTACGCTATAGTACCATATCTTCGCGCGACCGCTTCAGCCAGCGCAAGGATGTGTTCGGCGCGCGCGGCGTAGGTATGCGGAGCAACCACGGCTCGGCCAGCTTGCTCGCGCTGCGCCTGCTGTGGGTCGGTGAGCGCGGCCGTGAGCGCCTGTGCGAGAGCTTGGGCGTCGCCGCGAGCGAAATAGTAGCCGATCGACGGTGGCAATACCTCGGCGAGCGCAGGGATATCGGGCAGCACGACCACGCGGCCAACCGCCAGATACTCAAAGAGCTTGAGCGGCGATGCCGTGATATCGGTCACGGTATCGGGGATGACCAACGCGTCGGCGGCCTGGAGATACGGCAGCACGTGTTCCTGAGGCATCTGACCCGTGCATATCAGCGCGCCTTCGATCGCTAATGCTTGGGCTTGCGCGCGCAACTGCGCGATCTCGGCCGCCCGCCCGCCGACCAGCGCAAGGCGCGCGGCAGGAACACGCCGGCGCACGCTGGCGAATGCTTCGACCAGCAGCTCGAGCTTGCGGTAGGCGAAAGTCATGCCGCTATAGACAATCAGCGGCGCATCGGCTGGTAGCCCGATGCGCCGGCGCGCCTGCACGCGGTCGCCCGGCGCGATCTGCTGCTCGTCGAAGGCGTCGGGGATCACGGCGACTTCGGCGGCGTCGCGCCAGCCCATGCGCTCCAGCAGCTGCCGGAAATCGCCGGTCAGCGAGACAACTGCGTTGCTGCGCGTAAGCGTGACGCGATCGAGCAGGTTGAGCAGCGGCTGCGCCCAGCGCTCTTTCGCATGTGAAGGGTTCCAACTCTCCAGATCGTGCGCCTCAAAGATGACCGGCAGTTTCAGCAGCGGCCCCCAGAGCGCAGCCCACCACCCGGCGCAGATCACCTCGCGTACATATACAACGTCGACAGCGCGCCCGCGCAGCCGTTCGCCAAGCACAACCGCCGCCGTCATGGCCGCAAAGATCGAGCGCTCGCCATAATACCAGAGGGTCGAGCGATAGAGCCGCGATAATTTGCCGACTGCCGGCCGCTGGAGGTGCCGCGCGCCAACCTCCTCAAAGCGCGATGGCTCGCCCAACCAGCGTGGAATGATGGCAAGTGTGGTTGGGGAGCGGCGACGCAGCTCGCGCAATGTCGTGTAGGTTTGAATCGCGTTGGCCGACCGCAGCGTCAGGCTCGTCGGGTAGGCGATGTAGGCGATCCGAGTCATGATCCCTAGCATAATATGGAGAGACGCCACAATGCAACGTCTCTCCGGGTGTGGCCGATGCCGCGTGGATTGTACTTTTACTTACCGGACTTACGCAGTCGAACGGCATTCACCCCCTCACCCCCTTCCGCCTCTCCCTCGCGGGGAGAGGCGGAAGGGGGTGAGGAGACAGGCCCGCCCGTCAGTCCTGTTATTTCCTGATGAGCGGCAGAGCGTACGTCGGGATGGTGTAACCGGGAGCGAGCGTCACCTTGACGACCGGGAGCGCGGTTGATGAAGGATTGCCCGCGCCGTCGAGGAAACGCACATACACAAAATAGTCGCCCACATCAAGCTGGCATTGTTCGCGCCCACATCCGTCGTGGCATTGGCGATCCAGACGCCCCAGAACTGCCGGGTGCTCGAGAGCCCCTCTTTCGGGCCATAGACATTGTCTGTCACATTGACGTTGCTAAACGTCAAGGCTCGTATGATGCTATTGCCAGTATCGACGGTGGGCGGCGTGTTAGAATTGAGTTTCGGTAAACCATCGGTATTTGGCGAACCCAGCCCCCCACTGGTGTCCTTGGGATCGTAGATAATATCGCGCGAGAAGTTGTTAAGATTGGCGATACTATCATTTATTGCTACACTAATAGTTGCAGTGCCGCCACCATTGTGAACATTCGTTTGTGGTATGGGAACAGTGCCCATATAGCTCCCGTTGGTAAACGCCGGGGGCGGGCTTGGATTGCCGGTTGAGACGCTAAAGTTCGTGAGGCCGCTGCAGTCGCCCGCATCGGTGATCCGCAGGAAGGCATACTGCTCGCGCGTATAGCCCGGGTCGCCGTCGGAAGCGCTCGTGGTCGTGTTATCGGCGGCGCTCGCAAAAGTCAGCGGCAGCCCGGCCAGGTGCGGGTTGAGCACCTCGACATTGGCCTCGATCACCTGGTCGGACGTGATCTTAGCCGACTTGGCGGTCGCCTCGATTGTCGAGCCGTCCTTGACCTGGGTGTAGAGTGTGAGCGGCTCGCAGACGTTCGGGGTGCTGTGGCTTGGCAGCGGGATCGATATCGGACTATTACTAGTATAGGTTTTCCAGCCGCCCGAGTCGTTCAGCGCATCGGTGGGCGCGGCGTTCCAACGCCAGCGCACTTCCTTGGGCGAACCCTGGACGCTGGTGAACGAGACGCTGACCGGGTCGCTCTTGGTGGCCGACTTGCCGCCCTCGATCACCGGCTGGGCGCTGAGCGTGGGTGTTGCCGCAAAGCTGATCCGCGCATACTGGACCTCGGCCTGATCCGAGACAAGCTCGGTCTGATAGGCGATATGCGCTATGCCGGCCTTACCGGTGATTGAATTGCGGCTGTCCCAGCGGACATTCGGCAGAGGCACCGGCCCCTCCCACGAGCCGCTCGAACTCTTGCCATAGAACACTATCTGTCGATTCTTGCTACCAATCGGGTTAGAGTAGACGACGTAGACATTGCTGACCTCGTCCGTTCCGATCGACGGAGCATATTGGGCATCGGCATTGGTGATCGCAATTGGTGTGAAACTGGTCCAGCCCTGGCCGGATACTCGGCGTGCATAGGTGATCGCCCAGCTTGTACCGTCGGCCTTGAGCTGCTTGCGCCACACCACGTGCAGCGTGTTTTGCTGGTCGACGCTGATCGAAGGGTCGGCGTCATACTTACCCGCGCTGCTGCCATCGGTGGTCACGCTGCTGGTGGTAAAACCGGAGCCATTCCAGTCGCCGATACGAATATCGCCGGTATGCGACCCGCTGGTGCGGATATACCAGACGACGTGCGGGACATTATCCGGCCCAACCGCGATATCCGGCGAAAACATATTCCCGCTCTCGGAATACACGACGCCGCCGTCGCTGCCGTTGGTCCAGTTGATCCCATTGGAGGAGCGCCGGTAATAGACCGAGTCGCCGTTAGCATCCCGCCAGGTGATCCAGATCAGATTATTGGATCCAACTGCGATGCGGACTGGGTTGGGGCTTGAGCTGCTCGCGACCGGCCGCGACGACGACCAGGAGCCGCCTTTCGGCTTCACGCGATACAGCACCTGGTCGCCAATCGCGTAGGCCAGATGCAGGTTGCCAGCGCTGTCGGCCGCGATATCGGGCCATTGGGTCTTGATGTATGCTCCCGACGCATCGATGAAGCTGGCCGCGCCAAAGCTGGATCCAACAGTGGTTCTGTCGGTGCCGATGCGCTCATCGCCGCGTTCGCCCCAGCTCACGCCCACGATATCGCTGCCAACCGTGATCTGCGGGGCTTCGGACTGATCGTCGGTGTTCGAGAGATTCTGCGGATTCCCGAGCAGTTTCCCCAGCGCCTCGGTTACCGGCGGTCTCGCGGCTGGCATGAGAAATAATGCCACGGCAATGGCCGCGATGGTGAGAGTACGCACTTGCCGGAAAGTGCTTTGCGATAGATGTAGTACGCGCACAACTACCTCCCGATAACCTGTAGGTTCTTAAAGAAAGCTCCACTCATCGCCAACGTGCTCACACCAGCGCGGCCAGCGGATAAGCTAGTGTCGTCGACCGAGCCAAGCAGCTTACCATTGATATAGCAGCTTAGGGTCGAGCCGCGGGCCGTGATCGCCAGCGTATACCAGGTATCGGCGTCGAGCTCCGGCCCGTCGAAGACGGCGAGACGGGTGACCTGCCCATTGACGACCTTTTCGAGGATGCGGTTGCCCTGATTCGTGCCGGTGCCGAAGACCAGCGTCCGGAAACGATAGTAGCTCTCGCCATTCTGACGGACGATCACGCCAAGCTCGCGGGTGCCACGCGACAGCGCATTCACGCGCACCGTCACATCGGTCCAGCTCGGGTCGCCGGTGACGAAGCCGGTGAGCTCTTCGAGAGTCTCGACGCCGTCGACGCCACGCTGGGTCAGCGTGCCGTCCTGAACAGTCCAGAGCGGCTTGCCATTGGGTACCTTGACGCCGACGAGGTTCCATCCCGCCAGATCCTGATCGGAGTTGAACTTGGCATCCAACACGACGTTGCCCTGCTCGTCGCCGGTGGGGACGACGACCGGCGCGCTGGCGATCGCCGGGCGCGGCACGGCGGTTGGCGGGTTGCCCACCGGGCGCAGCACGCCGAGCAGCTGCGCGGCGATCTTTAGATTGCCGTTGGCTTCGGCATAGCTGCCCTGCTGCGCCAGGCTCACCGCCGAGTCGCGCAGCGACTGAGCTGACGAGACATCCTCGTTACGGGCTTTCGCGCTGGCGATCTGCTGATCGACCTGCCGGAGCAGATCTTGATCGAGCGCACTGTTTTCGTTCGGGCGCGCATCGCCGGCGGAGCCGGATTGGCTTTGCGCCGTTGGTACCGCGCCGCATGCGGCCAGGAGCGCTATCAGTGCGAATATAGCTCCAATGCGCGGTACCCAGTACTTCAATGACTTCATGAAAACCTCCCTATGGAATGTGCATTCGCACCTTCAGAAACGCGCGCAATGACTCGGCGATTAGCTCGTGGCGCCAGTACCAACAGCTCGCGCATGCTGATAGCTGGCGAGGAGTTCGGCGGCAATGCGGTTGGAACGGAATTGGGCCGCAAGCTCTGGCCCGTGTGCGCCAAGCGCTGCCTTCCGGCGCGGATCGGTCAAGAGAATGCGGAGCGCTGCTGCGATCGACTCTGGCGAGCACGGCTCGACCACCAACCCGTAGCCATGCTCGACCATATACTCGCTAATGCCGGTTGTGCGCGTCACAACCGCTGGCGTGCTAAGCGCGGCCGCTTCGACCGCGACCCGATTGAGCGCTTCGACGACCGATGGCACGACAACGGCATCGGCCGCGGCAATATAGTGTGGTACCTGCTCGTGTGCAAGTGCTCCAACAAATAAGACGTTCTCGGCCACATTTAGTTTCGCTGCCAGCTGCTCAAGATAGGCCGCATAGTCGCCGAATGTTGGTGTATGACGGCGCGGGCCGACAATCACAAAGCGTGTGCCCGGCGCGGCGGCCAGTACGGCCGGCGCCGCTTTGATCAAGAATTCAACGCCCTTGAACGGATGCAGTCGCGAAAGACTCAACACCACTGGCGCCTGTGACGGCAGGTTCAGTTGGTGGCCGAGCTCGGCGCGCGCGGCGGCCTTGAATTGGGATGGTGAGCGATCGGCGGGAGGATAATCGCCATCGGTGATATTATACGGAATTGCCAGCGCTTTGTCGACCGGGCAGCCCAGCTCGATCGCCCGACGGCGGATACTGCGCGAGTCGGCGCGGATCAGGTTGGCGCGCCGCCACAGGCCTTTAAGGAGCTGGCGCACGCTGGCGTAGCGCCCGTAGCCGTAGTCATACGCCGGTTCGGCCATGACATCTGCCCCTGGCAACGTGACGGCGAATGGCGGATGCACATGTGCCGGCATACGACTTGCGACTACGCCCAGCGGGTAGGCCGTTTCCACGTGCGCAAAATCATAGCTATGTCGATCGAGAAATCGGCGATACGCGTTGAAGATGCCCGGAAGATATGGATAGTGCAAGATCGGGTCGATGAGGCGATTCAATGCTTTTTCGGCGATCGATCGGCTGGTTGGCAGCCGATAGATCGGAATATCGTCGAGGATTTCGTATGTCTCGTAACGAAGCCTCGCATCGAAACAGAGAACATCAACATGAATACTATGTTGGCGCTGCCAATAATGAATGATCTCGGCATGAATACGATTACCCATGAGATCGCCCGCATAGCGCGGAATCACATACAGTAATCGCTTGATTGGCGTTGTTGTACTCCTGGCCCCGAGATAATCTGGATCGGTGTTCGTGTGAGCTGTAGACTCTGCGAGAACGGAACGTCGCTTTGACATAATACTCAATCCCTATAGCATTGTCAAATGTTGGCGGTGTGATAGCGTTCTGAGAAAGGCTTGGTCAGCCCGCGGTAGACCGACACGATCTGGGCGGCCGACCGCGCGGGATCGAAGTGCTCGTCGATCGACCGCAGCCCGCCGGCCACCAACCGCGCGCGTAGTGAGGGGTCTTCCAGCACCGCCAGCAGCGCGCGCGTCAGCGCTGCCGTGTCGTCATACGGCACCAGCAGGCCATTTTCACCGTCGCGCACGATCTCGTCGACGACTGGGATGGCGGTGCTAATCACCGGTGTGCCGGCGGCCATGCCTTCGAGCAGTGGCAGGCCAAAGCCCTCGTAGCGCGATGGGAACGGCAGCACATCGCTGGCGCGGAGCAGCGCAAGCTTTTCCTCCTCGCTGATCGTGCCGAGGAAGTGCAGATTAGCCTCGACACCACGCTCGGCCGCCATACGCTGCACATTGGTGCGTTGCTCGGGGTTGTGTGTAACAAACACGAACGAGGCCTGCGGGAACCGCGCGACCACCGATGGCATCGCTTCGAGTACCATGTCGTAGCACTTGCGCACCGTGAGCTGCCCAATATACGGAATGATCGGGCGTGTCAGCGGTAGGCTCAGATCAGGCGCCGGGCCGCGCATAAACTCCATATCCAGCCACAGCGGCACCACAGTCATCGGTCGGTCGCCAAACCCCAACTGCGCCAGCACCTGGGCCTCGTGGCGCGAACAAGGAATAAATGCGTCGACATGACGGAGTGGCTCGTGGATGCCGTAGTTGCGCAGATTCTCGCGCAGTCGCCAGTCGTGCAGCGTACGGCCGAGCGCATCGCGCAGCGTGTAGATCAGCCACTCCGGATGCGGCCGGTGCTCGTACGGGCGCTCGCGATCGGCGATCAGCCAGCGATCGTGATATGGCCCTAGCCAGGTCCAGACGATCGGGATGCCTTGGGCTTTCAGCCAACGCACGGCGCGCCAGGCCAGCACATTGCGCGGGTGCAAAATATGCGCGACATCTGGGCGCGGCATGGCCCGCAGCGCCGCGCCCAGGTCGCGCGCCGGGAAGAACTGCGGCCGCACACGCCGGACGTGGATGCCGTCGATCGTCTCCGCGCGCCGATCGAGGCCAAGGTGCGGCGAATCGGGTTGCCAGTAGGTGATCGCATGGACCTCGTGGCCGGCGCGCACCAACGCCTGGCCAAGCGTGCGCTCGGGCCAGTTGCGAAAGTTGCGGCTTACTCCGCCCAATCCCAGGATGAGTACTCGCATTGGTGGTTAGTTGTCAGTCGTCAGTTGTCAGTCGTCAGACTTCACTGACAACTGACGACTGACAACTGACGGCTTTCATAACACCCGCAAGATCCAGCGCTTCAGCGGCAGCCGCATCTGGGTGATCTGGCGGCGATCCTGTACATCGATGCCGCCGAGCAAGCGCAGGACAATCAGAAAGCTGATTGCGCCGGCGCCGGCGATCACCGTCAGTGGCGGCAGCAATGCCAGCCGAGTCAGGCGCGGCGCGTCGACCGCCGGCAAAGTTATCAAACTACTCAGCAGCCCAACCACGAGAGCCATCACCGCACTGGCCAGCCCGACCCGCAGTGTAAACCGCCAGGGCCAGCGTAGGCCAAGCAGCCGGAAGCCATTCGCGGTGACCCACACGCCGGCCAGCACACGCGCCAGGCCAAACGCCAGCGCCGCGCCGGCGATGCCGAATTGCGGCAACAGCACGACGACCAGCGGCACGGAGATCAGCGTTAGCAGGCGCGAGATGATAATAATCTTGAGCTTCTCATACACAATCAGGGCATTATGCGCCGTCGTGAGCAGCGATTCGAGAAACAGGCAGGGCACCAGAATCCACACCAGTGGCGCCGCGTCGACGTATGCGGCCTGGAGCAGTGCGAAAATCGGCCGCGCCAGCAGCAGCAGCCCAACGCCGCCGGGCACCAGCAGCAGCACCTGCAGGCGAATTAGTGATTGATATGCACCTTGCAGTGTGCCGCCCTCGCCAGCGCGCACGCGTGTGAACAGCGGCACCTGCACTCCAACCATCGGCGTGTACAGGTATGCCAGCAGGACCTTGACGATATTCACGCCAGCATTCAATATCGCGATATCGATCACATCGCGCGCGAAAAACAGCGCAAACCCGGCGCTAGCCAGGAAGTCGGTGCCGGTCATCAGCAGCGAGACGCCGCAATAGCGTACGAAGCCTGGGGGCAGCCAGCGGCCGGTGTCGTCCGGCTGCGGCTGCACGGTGAGCTCGCGCTGGTGCCGCAGCACCTGCCAGCCGACCAGTACGATGGCGACTGCCGGAACGAAGACCATCACCACCACGACTCCGGCCACATCCCAGCCGGCCAGGATCGCCGCGGCAGTCAGCAGCGGCGACATGAGTTGGACGACCAGCGTAATACTGTTCCAGGCGCGTTGTTTGAAGAAGCTGTTCAGGTACGCCATGAGCACATCATAGAAGATGCCGAACAGTAGGACCAGCAGAATTGCCGCGATCAGCAGCCCGCCCGACTGCTGGATAAACAGAATCAAATGCTGCTGATCGACGCGCGGCACCTTCGACGTGGTGACCCGCTGGCTGAGGTAGCCGAGATATCGGGCGCGCAGCGCCAGCATCACCGCGCCGCAGATCAGCAGCAGCGCGGTCTGCGCTGCGAGTGAGACCAGCAGCAGCCGGATGACCGCCCGCCGCCCGCCAATCTTATTCGACTCAGGGATGAATTTCGGCAGCGCGCGGCCGGTGCCAAGATCGATATAGGTACCGAGGCCGCTATTCGTCGAACTGATGATGCCGAGCAGGCCATAGCTCGCCTGCGCCAGAACACTCAGTTTGATCAGGGTGGCGATGATCTCGGATAGCAACCGCAGCGGCACAAACAGTACGTTCCAGGCAACTGCGCGCGATACCTGGGCGCCAAGCGAGGGCGGTTTGTTTGTAAGCGGTTCTGGTGTCATTGCCGCGCTATTCTACCACATCGTCACAATCACTCAAATGATGTGGTGCTGATTTCATCGAACTCTCAGATAGCCTTCACATTTGCCGGCCCGCGCTGTGTTAGAATCCACTCACTTAGTACAGACTTTCGCACGTGCGATCCTCGTTCCCATATTTCCTATAGTTCCCGTGTGAAGGAACGAAGGGAACTATAGGAACTTGCGAAACTCGGATCGAAATTGTGATATCTTGCACTTAGTTATCAGATTGGCGTGCGGGTTCGTAAAAGTAGACTGCGATGCGCATAGGGTTTCTGTTTCCGGCGGCGCTTGGGCTGTTACTCTTGCTGGTGCCACTTTGGGCGCTGGCCTGGCTCACACCACGCCAGCGCGCGCCAATCGGCCGGTGGGCCAGCCTGGCGATTCGCACGCTGCTGATTACCACGCTGGTGTTGGCGCTGGCCGGCATGCGGATCGTGCGCAGCACTACCGATCTCACCACCGTGTTTCTACTCGATCGCTCCGACTCGATTGCGCCGGCCGAACGCGCGCGCGCCGATGTGTTTGTTCGCGACGCGCTGGCCGCCCAGCGCCCTGGCGATCGCTCGGCGGTGGTGGCGTTCGGCGCGAATGCGCTGGTCGAGCGCATGCCGAGTGAGACGCCCGCGCCGGATGCCCCCGCGGCAATGCCGGTAGCAGCTGGAACGAATATACAGCAGGCAGTCGAACTGAGCCTGGCGCTGCTGCCCGCCGAGACCAATAAGCGGCTGGTGCTGCTCTCGGATGGCGGCGAGAACGCTGGCGACGCGCGGGCCGCAGCGCAGCTGGCGACGGCGCGCGGCGTGCCGCTGAGCTATATCGACCTGGGGGCGCCACCTGGCGCGGCCGAAGCGCTACTCAGCGAGCTGCATGCCCCTGCGGCCGTGCGCGCCGGCCAGTCGTTCGAGCTGGTGGCGACGATCGAGAGCAGTGTGGCGATGGCCGCGCATCTGCGAATCTTGGGCGATGGCCAGCCGGTGGCCGAGCGCGACGTGACGCTTCAGCCGGGCCTGAATCGCTTTCCGGTACAGGTCGATGCGCGCGGCGCCGGTTTTCAACGCTATCGCGCGGAATTGATCCCACAGCAAGACACGCGCGCCGAGAACAACGCCGCCGAAGCATTGGTGCAGGTCGCTGGTTCTCCAAAAGTGCTGGTGGTCGAAGGACAGCCCGGCGCCGGACAGAATCTGAAAGATGCGCTGACGTCGGCGCGGGTGAATGCCGATTTGATCGGGCCGCAGGCGCTCCCGGCCGGCCTGGGCCCGCTCGGCGCCTATGAGGCCGTCGTCCTAGTGAATGTTCCCGCGAGTGCGCTGCCGCCGACAGCCCAGAACGATCTGGTGGCCTATGTCCATGATCTGGGCAAAGGGCTGGTGATGGTTGGCGGTGGCCAGTCGTTTGGATTGGGCGGCTATGCCGAAACGCCGATCGAGGCCGCGCTGCCGGTTGGGATGGAAGTCCCACAGATCGAGACCCGGCCCAATCTGGCGATCGTGTATGTCCTAGATAAGTCGAGCAGCATGCAGGCCTGCCACTGCCGTGGCCCCAGCCGCGAGCGTGATGGCTACTACGATAGTGAAGGGCGCACGAAGCTTGACATCGGCAAAGACGCAGTGGTTCGCTCGGTTGCCGTGCTGGACAAGCGCGACATCGTCGGTGTGGTCGCATTCGACGGCAGCGTTCACTGGGTGTTCAAGCCGGTGCCGCAGCCGCAGCCCGATGCGGTTTTGCATACAATTGCGCCATTGGCGCCGAATGGCCACGAGACAAATGTCGGAATCGGCTTGCGAGCGGCTGAAGAAGCGCTCAAGAAAATCGACGCGCGCATCAAGCATGTGATCCTGTTGACGGACGGATGGTCGGATGGTGAAGACCCAATCGCAATTGCGAGGCAGATGCACGGCGAAGGCATGACTCTTTCGGTCGTGGCGGAAGGGCGCGGAGCGGCGCCAAACCTACAGCAAATGGCCGATGCCGGCGGTGGCCGCTACCTTCCAGTACGGAACATGGAAGATGCGTTGCAAATTTTCGTGCAAGAGACGCGCCAGGTTTCACAAAACTTCATTGTCGAACATCCATTCACGCCGCGGTACGGCACCAAGAGCCCGATTCTGACCGGCCTGGAGAACGGCCTGCCGCGGCTGTATGGCTATAATGGCGCGACGCCTAAGCAGACCGCGACGATTGCACTGGCCGACGCCGATGGCGCGCCAATCTTGGCCCACTGGCAGTACGGGCTTGGCCGCGCTGTGGCATGGACCAGCGATACAAAGGCGCAATGGGCGCGGGATTGGATTGCCTGGCCGGAGTTTCCACGCTTTGCCGCCCAGTTGATCGGCTGGGTGCTGCCAAGCCCCGCGAACAGCAGCATGAACGTGGACGTGCGCTCGGCCGGCGCGCAGACGCAGATTGAGGCTACGCTGCCTTCGCCCGAACTGGCGCGCACCGGCCTTGCGCTGCGCGCGACGATCCTTGGCCCCAACGGCGCCAGGCAAGAGGTGCCGCTGAGCGCTCAGGCGGCGGGCGTTTATCGCGCGACGATCCCCAGCCCGCCACAGGGTACCTACATGATCCAGGTGGCGGGCGTACAGGGCGCACAGGTGGTTGTGCAGGAAACCGCCGCGCTGGTGGTGCCCTACTCGGCGGAATACCGGCTGGGCCAGAGTAATCCGGCGCTGCTCGCGGCGCTCGCGCAGATCACCGGTGGCTCGCGGCTCGCCCAGCCGGCCGAAGCATTCGCACCGTCCGCGCAAGGCGCCGGCAGCGCCCAGGAGATCGCGCTGCCGCTGGTGATGCTAGCGCTGTTACTGCTGCCGCTCGACATTCTGACGCGGCGCCTGATGGCGGTCTGGCGCCCGCGTCAGTCCTATTAATCACAATCTGCTATAATCGCGCCTCAATGCTATTGAGGAGTTCCTCATGTTGGCCCTGTTTGCCGCGCTGGTGCTTACGCCGCTGCTGTATATCCCCGGCTACCTGATCACGATTGCGGCCAGCGGCGCCGCCCAGCCGCCCGATCCGCTGGAGCGGCACTATGAGCGCGCGCTGCTCGGCGCGCTGCTGAATGGCTGGCTCGCGCTGACGCTGGCGGAGCTTGGTATTTTCTCGGCCTGGCTCTATCTTGCGATCATTCTGCTTGTGTGTATTGGCTGCGGATTGGTTGGTTGGCGGCGCGGGGCGCTACGCCGACCGAACATACCGTTAGGGATTGTCGCGGCGCGCTCGGGCGCGCCGCTGAGCACCGCCGCGCTGCACCGCTGGATACGCGCGAATCTTGAGGTGCTGCTCTTCGCCGGGGTGGGTTTGCTGTTTGCGCTGCTGGTGGCGCGGCCGTTCGAGGTGGTGCTAGGCGCGCGCGACGCCGGCGTGTATGCCACTACCGGCTTTGCAATCGCACGCAACGGCGGGATCGTCCAGTACGATCAATTGCTTCAGCAGATCGATCAGGATCAGCACGCATCCGACCCGCAGCTTCGCGCGGCGGCCGAGCAGGCCGAGACGAATTTTCTTGGCACTCAGCCGGCCTCGCGCTTTATCGCCACGCGCATGCGCTTCGCCGGCTACCTGGTGAATGAAGGCGACCTCTCGCGCGGGCGCGTGACATCGCAGTTTCTGCACCTATACCCGGCCTGGATCGCCCTGCTGGCAAGCCTACTGGGCTTGCGCGGCGGGTTGCTCGCCAGCGGCATGCTGGGATTTTTAGGCGTCTGGGGTGTGGGCTTGCTGGGTCGGCGGCTGGCCGGGCCCTGGGTCGGGCTCCTGGGCATGCTGTTCTTATCGCTCAACGGCGTACAGGTCTGGTTCAGCCGCTACTCGACCTCCGAGGCATGCGCGCAGTTCCTCAGTTTTGCCGCGCTGTATGCGTTTGCCGTAATGCAGGACGCCCCACAGACCACAGACCACAGACCACGGACCACAGACGCAAAGCTGGCGTCTGAGAATATAAACGACGCTCAATCTACTATTCTTAATTCTCAATTCTCAATTCTCAATTCCCGGTCGTGGTTCGCTAGCCTACTCGCAGGACTTGCAGCTGGGCAATTGGCGCTGACGCGGATCGATTTCTTCGTGGTGGTGGCGCCGCTGCTGGCCTATCTAGGATATATCGCCCTGACGAAGCGCTGGACGCGCGCGCACTGGGCGCTGGCCGGCGGTCTCGGCGCCATGCTGTTCCACGCCGCGCTGCACATCGTGTTCATCTCGCGGGCCTACGTTCTCGATACGCTGTATGCGCGACTTCAGGACCAATCGGCGATTATCGCGCAGATCGCCTACCAGCTCTGGACGCCCGCGCTGCGCCAGCAGTTCCGCGACATTCCACGCGCGGCCCCGCTACGCAGCCCGCTGCGCCTAGCGCTTGAAATTGGCTTGGTCGCGGCACTTGTGGTCGCGCTCGTGCTGCTGCGCCGCAACGGCCGGACGCAGCGCTGGTTTGAGCGGCTCGTACTGCGCTACCGTGCTACGCTGCTCTGGCTCGGTGCAGCGCTCATACTGCTATTGGGCGTCTATGGCTACCTGATCCGCCCGCAGATTCTCACGGCGCAGCGCCTGGCCGCCGTGCCGGGCTGTATTGCGCTGGGGCCGGCGCGCGCCTCGCAGGATTGCCTGGCGCTGCAGGGCTATGTTGGTGCGCCGATCGAGCCGGCCAAGCATCCAAATCCGGCTGCCTATGCGCTGAACGTGCTGCCAAAGCTGCTGCGATCAACTGAGCTGCCGCCGATCGCCCGCTCGCTTCCAGCCGCTACGGATGCCAATATTCGCGATGTACCGGGCGGCGGCAACGTTATCGGCCAGATCGCGGCCGGCGATACGTTACAGCTTCGAGCCGGTTCCCAGGCTGATGCAGCACTTCTCGTCATCGCCCTGAATGGCGAACGTGGATGGATCGACTCGCGACAATTGTCATTCGACCAGCAAATTCCAGCAGCATTGCCACGCAATGACGATCCGGCGACAGATTTTCACGCCGGTGCCACATCAACGCTAACGGCGACGCTCACTAGCGCCGCTGCGTTGACAGACGTACCGGTTGGTGGTGCGGTCCACGGGAACGTTGCCTCAGGCTCGGTTGTGCGTATCTTGGCGCGCTCCACTACGCGCCTCGCCTATTTGGCAACTGATCCACGCGGTATTACGGGTTGGCTGTCACCAACTGCGCTCGGTGCAACTCTTAAACAGCTTTCGGCGCTGCCCGAAGCTGCGGCGAGTACCGTGGCCAACCTCGCCAACCCGCGCTCGGCGACGACCTTTTCGTTCGGCAACCCCGGCGAGTCCGAGAAGATCGGGATTGCGCAGGCCAACCTCGTGCGCGTCGGCTGGTACCTCTCGCCGCTTGGCGTCATTCTGGGGATTATCGGCTTTGCGCTGTGGTGGCGGCGCGGGCTGAACCGGGCGTCGTGGCTGTTTCTGGCGGCGAGCCTGATCAGCACGATTTTCTTTGTGCGGCTCAGCTACGGCGCCAGCGATCTGACCTATATCTACATCCTGCGGCGCTATATGCCGCTGACCTACCCGGCGTTCAGCCTAGGGATGGCGTATGCGATCGTGTGGATTGCAAGTTGCAGACCTGTCCTGCCCTTCGACACACTCAGGAACCGCGCAGTCGAAGGATTGCAGATTGCAGATTGGAAGGACGCAAATACGAGGGTTCAGGCTCTCATCTCGTATCTGCGATTGCTCGCCGCTAGTGGCCTTGTGCTGGTGCTTGTGCTGTTCTTCGTGGTGACGAACCGCCAGCTGTACGAGCATGTCGAATATGCCGGCGCGCTGGATCAGCTTGAAATGCTGGCGCATGACTTCGCGCCGGGCGATGTGCTGCTGTTCCGCGGCGAAGCGCGCGATACGCCCGATCTGGTGACCACGCCACTCAAGTTTGCGTTTGGCCTCGATACGTTCGCGATTCGCAGCGGCGATCCCGGCAAGTATGCCGTCGATCTGGCGCACTATGTGCAGCATTGGCAGGCGCAGGGCCGGCAGGTCTATTTGGTGCTCGGAGCAAATGGGGCGGTGGAGCTGCCGGGGCTGCGGCCGGTGCGGGTTGGGCCGGCTGTGCTGCGGCTGCCTGAGTTCCAGCAGCTGCGCGATCAGAAGCCGAGCTTGTCGCAAGAGTTTCACCTCGACTTCGTCATCTATCGACTGGAGCTATCCAGCGCCGCGCGCGAAGCGCCGCGCGCGATCGCGGCCGACGACTACTCGGTCCAGGTGCGCGGCTTCTACCATACCGAGCAGATCGATGGCGCGACGGTGGCCTGGACGAATGGCGATGCGTTAGCGAGGCTACCCTGGCCGCGCGACAACGCGCCACTGACGCTGACGGTCGCTCTAGCGTCCGGCGCGGCGCGGCCGGCGCAGCTTGGCCCGGCACGGGCATGTCTCTCAGTTCGTCCCGAGGCGAGCTTTGCATTCGTCGATGCGCCGTTTGCCGGCGAGCAGTGCTTCGAACTGAAAGGTTCGGGTATGGTCGGCTATCGTTATGTGATCGATCCGCGTGGGCAGCCCGCACCGGCGACGGGCACCTTCCTGCTGCGGATCGCCAGCCCAACCTGGTCGCCTGCCAAGTTCGACGCCACGCAGCACGACCCGCGCCAACTCGGTGTGCAGTTCGGGGGCATCGCGGTCGGCAATCAGCAATAAGAAGGCAGTAATCGGGTGCCGACTGGCGATTGGTGGCTGGCGACTGCCTACTGGCGCTTGATCTCGATCTGCTTGATTCGCGGCCCCTGCATTTCAATCACCGTCAGGCGAATGCCATTATAGGTCAGCGTGTCGCCGTTGGCAGGCAGCCGACCCAGGCGCGCCAGGATGAACCCAGCAAGCGTCTCGTAATCGCCTGGCGGGATATTGAGAGCAAGCTCCGCGTTGACATCCTCGACCCGCATCTGGCCCTCGACCACACTGGTTCGATCGTCGATCGTGCGCAACTCCTCGCTATCGCGATCGAGCTCGTCGTCGAGGTCGCCGACGATCTCCTCGATCAGATCCTCCATGGTGACTACGCCGGCCATGCCGCCATATTCGTCGATCAAGATCGCCATGCGGATGTGCTTGGCGCGCAGCTCTTGCAGCAGGTCGCCGATGCGCTTACTCTCGGGCGTGAAAAAGGCCGGACGGATGAGTGAGGTGATTGGTTGATCGAATGAAGCCGTACCCTCGTTGAGCGCCACCAGCAAGTCTTTCGTCGAGATGATGCCGCGTACGTCGTCGACGCCACCCGGACCGAGCACCGGAAAGCGGGTATGGCCGGTCTCGGCGAAGCGCTCGAGAAACTCGCGGATGCTCGCGTCGTGGTCGATCGTCACAACCTCTGTGCGCGGCAGCATGGCCTGGTAGGCCGGCCGATCGGCGAAGGCGAAGACATTGATCAGCATCTCCTGCTCTTCTTCGTCGAGGATGCCAGCCTCGCCGCTCTCCTCGACCAGCAGCCGCAGTTCGTCGGCGGAGTGGACCTTGGTATGCCCGCCACTCTCGCCAATGCCGAAGATTCGCAGCACCAAGTCGGTGGCCCAATCGAGAAAGCGAATAACCACGCCGAACACCTTGTTGAAGATCGACAGCGGCCGGGCGATAAACAGTGCCGTTCTTTCCGGGGCGCGGATGGCGAACACCTTGGGAGCCTGCTCGCCTAGCACAATATGCAGCGCGGTGATAATAAAAAACGATACCGCGATACCAATAGCGTGGCTGATTGTCAGCGCCATCGTTTCGGCGACCGCGAAATTGCCCAGCAGCCAACCGATCAACGCTTCTATTGGCGGGTCGACCAGCGCGGCGATCGTGCTCTCGCCGATCCAGCCGAGCGCAAGGCTCGCCAGTGTGATCCCGAGCTGCGCGGCGGCGATGTAGCGGTCGAGGTCGTCTTGCATGCGCCGGCCTAGTGCGGCGATGGCATTGCCGCCACTCGCCAGCTGATCGAGGCGCGTGCGCCGCGAGCCGACCAGCGCGAACTCGGCGGCCACAAAAAAGCCATTTAATGCTACGAGGATCAGTACGCCCGCAAGGCGCAGCCCAATATCAAACGCTCCTGACATTTCTACGCTCGCTCCTGCTTCTGCTCGTACTATCGAACATGGGCCGGTCGCCCTTTCGCCCCCCCCGTAGTATACCAGAATCGACGGCCGATGAGCGGCCTTGCGCACCTGTTCTGAACGTGGTACGATATGGCTCGGGAGGGCCGCTAGCTCAACGGCAGAGCACGTCGCTCATAACGACTTGGTTGCAGGTTCGAATCCTGCGCGGCCCACCAGTTGCGACAATTGCCCGAAGACACCAAGATGCCAAGATTGTGAACAATCTTGGCGTCTTGGTGTCTTGGTGGTTTGAGCAATTGAAACAGGTCGCCTGGCACTCAATCGCGCGGGGTGCGATAGCGCACGCGTTCATTACGCTGGCGCGCGGCAAGCGCCAGCCGCAGGGCTTTGCGCTCGCCATGTTTGCTGATCGAAAAGCGTGTGCGCTGCACCCGGCCCTCGGGGTTGAGCCAGGTAGCCTCGTAGTAGTCGGTGTGATTTTCGCGCCTGCGCGATACGCCGACCGCCGGATTATCGCCGCCCGGCTTGCCGAAGACCATGCGCTCAGTGCGGGGCTTACCGATCTCAATCTCTTTCTGGTTGCGCCAATGGAGCGCCGCGTCGAGCGCCGCCAGCCGATCGCCGTAGCTTTTGTCCGAAAATAACTTCTGGTGGATCAGGCCCTTCCAGGCGACGCGCACCATATATCCAAACATCCGCTTGGCGGGGTAATCGAGCCGGGTGATCCCTTTGTGGCGGGTGGTTTTGCCGCGGCGCGGTTTGCGAGTGGCGGCAGGATCTGCCGGTGCGCTCAGGTCCTGGTGCTCGGCCATATCGAGCGGTGCGGCGGCCGGCGCCCACAGAACATAGCATGGCCCGACGCGCTGGCCATTCGGCAGCGTTACGCCTTGATCTTCCCACTGAACGAATGCCCGGTCGCGATACATCGAGCGAAGCGTAAGCTCGGCATGATCCACCCCATGGTCAATGATAATGTATGTGTCGGTGCCACGCTGGCGGATACTTGGTTTGTTCTTTGGTTCGCTCATCGTTGATCCTGCGCAACAACATACGGCTTCACAACAAGATTAGGGCGTTCGTCATTATACTACAGTTCTTAAACTGTTTTGCAACCATTCGCGTCTGAAAGCCAACGAAGAATGCGTTAAAATGTTCGAACGTTCGAAGCCATTCTTGACGCCGCTGCTATACTATATGGCCATGACCTGTACGAATATGCGCAGCGAGCAGCGCTATGCCGACAACGCCCGCGTGCAGCGCGCCGAGCACGTGGCCGATGAGCTGGAAGCCCAGCGCGCCGCGCGGGATCTGCTTGCGAAACGCGGCCAATAAACGCCTGCTGTACCGTCAAAAATCGGATTCGCGTCCGTTCACTATATAACACCATTTTCTGAGACTGGCTCCACGCACGCTTATAGGTAACAGCACATGACGGCAGTAGGATCTTACGATCTGTTTGTTTCGTACGCCGACGCCGATCGAGCGTGGGTCGAAGGCTATTTGATCGACGCGCTTGAGGCCGCCGGGGTGCGCTGCCATTCCGAGGCCGCGTTTGCATTGGGGGTGCCGCGTGTGCTGGAATTTGAGCGGGCCGTCCAACAAAGCCAGCGCACCCTGATCATTCTTTCCCAGGCATATCTTGCCGACAACTTTAGCCAGTTTGCCGATTTACTCGTGCAGACATACGGCCTGGAGTCTGGCACCTGGCCAGTGATTCCACTGATCCTTGAGCCGGTTACCCTGCCGTTGCGACTGTCGCTGCTCACGCCGCTGGATGTGACCGACTCGGCCGGACGGAGCGAGGCGATCGAGCGGCTTTGTGCTGCACTGCAGCGCCCGCTCCCGCCCGATCCGCCTAAGCCGCCTTGCCCCTTCCCCGGCATGGTTCAGTTTGGCGAGGCCGATAGCGCCCGTTTTTTTGGACGCGAGCAGGAGGTTCAGGATCTGTTGGAGCGACTGCGATTTGCTTCGCTACTGACGGTGATCGGTCCTTCCGGCAGCGGTAAGTCGTCGCTGGTCTTCGCTGGGCTGCTGCCGGCGCTGCGCAAGAGCGGCCTGTTTGGCGTTGGTACATGGCTGGTACAGAGCATGCGCCCCGGCAGCGCTCCGAATCAGGCGCTGGCGAGCCTCTTACATGGCGATCTCGATCAGCTTGGCCCAGCGGTCGCCGCGCTGTTGGAGCAGGCTGGCGCGGCGCGTTTGCTGCTGATCGTCGATCAGTTCGAGGAGACCTTTACGGTCGCTGGACCCGAGGCCACGGCATTTCAGCAAGCGCTGCTCCGATTGCGCGAAATTCCGAATGTCTGCGTGCTTTTGACGGTGCGCGCCGACTTCTACCCAGAATTAATGACCTCGCCGCTATGGTCGATCGTTCAGATGCAGCGGATGGAAGTGGCGCCGCTGGACGCAAATGGGTTGCGCCGAGCGATCGTTCGATCCGCCGAGCAGGTGGGTGTGTATGTCGAGGCGGCGCTGGTCGAGCGGCTGGTGGCCGACGCCGCCGGCGAGCCAGGCGTCTTGCCGCTGCTTCAAGAAACGCTGGTGTTGCTGTGGGAGCGGCTGGAACGCCGCTGCCTGCCGCTGCGTGCCTATGAAGCGCTGGTCTGGCCACAATCAGCCGGCGGCTCGGCGAGCCGCCCTGATCGCTTGGGCCTACAGGTGGCAATCGCGAGGCGCGCCGATGCCGCGCTTGCCGGCCTGTCTCCGGCGCAGCAGATGATCGCTCGGCGAATCTTTATCCGGTTGATCCAGTTTGGCGAAGGACGCGCCGATACTCGCCGCCAGCAACCGCTCGCCGCGCTGCGCTCGTTCGATGATGATCCAGCGGCATTTCAGCAGACAATCGCATGCCTCACCGCTAGTCGGCTGCTGACACTCAGCGGCGCGGAGCGTCGCGGTAGGACCAATGGAGCAATAGCGGTAAGCGCGCCATCGCTGGTTGTCGCGCCAGCCCACGCCGCGGTGCTGGTCGATATCGCCCACGAGGCGCTGATCGCCGGCTGGCCGACATTGCGGGCCTGGCTGGCCGAGCGGCGCGAAGCCGAGCAGACGCGGCGGCGGATCGAGGATAAGGCGGCCGAGTGGGTGCGCCTTGGGCAGGCCCACGGCGGCTTGCTCGATATCGACGAGTTGCCCGAGGCCGAGCGCTGGCTGAGCAATCCCGACGCCGCCGATCTTGGCTATGCCGCGACCTTGCCACAGTTTGTCGAAGCAAGCCGCGCGGCGATCACGTCAGTTGAGCGCGAAAAAGAGGCGGCGCGCCAGCGCGAGCTGGCCCAGGCGAAGGCGCTGCTGGCGGCCGAGCGCCGCGCACGGCGCTGGCTGCAGGGGGTCGTGGGGCTGCTTGGCGCGCTGGTACTGGCCACCGCTGGTTTCTTGGTCTGGCCCTACGTGTTGAGCTTGATGGCGCGCGGCGAGATGCTGGCGATACCGGCGGGCGCGGTGACGATGGGGACAAACGGCGAGGATGCTTACCCAGAGGAGCAGCCCGAGTGGCAGGCGACCTTGCCGGCCTTTTGGATCGAGCGCTATGAAGTGAGCAACCGCCAATATGGCCTGTGTATTGCCGCGCGCGTGTGTAGCGTGCCGGATGATCCCATCCAGTATGCGAACCCGCAGCTTCAGAATCATCCGGTCGTCGGTATCACCGCGATCCAGGCGGCCGAGTATTGCCGCTGGCTGGGCCGGCGGCTGCCGACCGAGCTAGAATGGGAACGCGCGGCCCGCGGGCCATCGCCGGGGCGGCCATGGCCGTGGGGCGACGCGCAGCTCACGGCGGAGCGCGCGAACGTCTGGATCGATGCTCAGCCGACGGGCACTGAGCCGGTCAACAGCCATCCTCTGGGCAAAAGCCTGGAAGGCGTGTATAACCTCGTCGGGAATGTCTGGGAGTGGACCAGTTCCTTCAGGCAAGACTATGCGCATTATGACCAGCAGCAGTTTTGGGATGGAACCTCTCTAGCCGCGCTGGCGCAACACAATCTAATCTACCGCGGCGGCGGATGGGAAGATACTATCGAACGGGTAACGCGGCGCTTCGATCAGCCAGGGAATATGTCTGCGCCATCGCTTGGAATACGCTGCGCGTCAGATTCGTAGCCACATCTATCGACAAGGAGGTTTACCATGGATCCAAATGCGCTCTCATCTTCGGCAAGTGACGTAGTGAACAAGCTCACGAAGCTGATCTTTGACGATCCGAACCCAACCGCCCAGGGCTACTTTAAGACCACCGCCACCTACACAAACGACGAAAAGCAAGCATTCCGAGTACATATTAATTGCCGTAACAGGAAGGCGCTAGATCGGTATACACCTGAAGTGTACGCGCATTTCAAATTGCGGCCGGCAACCTCCGAAGAAGCGCGGGTAGAAGGTAATGATCAATCCGAGGCACTGCCAAGCGATCGGCCTGATCAGATACTAACCTTAGATGAGCCGGAGCACGCGCCCGATCTCGATATAAGCATTCGTGTCGAAGATACCGCCGGGATCAAGCCGCCATACGTGTTAGATTTTGCCATCGATCCCCTGATTGGCTTCAATGAAGTCCATACGTATGGACTATCAAACGTGCATGGCGTGCGGATGAATGCTAAGGGCGTTCAGAACAAAGTTGAAGTCAGCTTTTTCGGCAGAACTCCAAGAGATCCGGTCATCTTGGAGGAGAACCATTCCGTTGACCCGCCGCTTATTGAGCCTCAAAGCAATACAGCATTCTCGTTTAGGATTACTGTCAAAGGTATGGAAGGTGACAACAAGTATACGCTTAGCGGCGATGTCAAGCGGCTTGCAGCAGATCATGTTGAAGGCGTGGGTTTCATAGAACACCACCATGAATAAAACACTGGCACGATCAAATGAGCAAACTACCCTTGGACGGCCCGCTGTTTCCAGTCAAGGGCCAACTGGCCGAGCGCTATGCCCTGGCGCTGAACCATGTCGCCAAGCTCGACTGCCCGCTGAAGGAGTTCGGCGTCGATCGCATGGGCTGGAGCCCGCAGCTCGCCGCGACGCTCGGCGAAGATTATTTGGGTGCCGATGTGCTATGCGATTATCTTGTCGCCGATCAATCCGCCGCGCCTCCGCTGCGCCGGCGTTTCTCATACGAGGCGGCGCTGATTGAAGATCTCTATCTCGGCGCGCGACGCTGCTTAGTCTGGTCGAGTCCGAGCCAGTGATTGTCGAGATGGATAGCGGCATCACTTTCTGCCGCGTGGCCGCCGATCTGTTGGGCATCAGCGCGGTGGTGGCGCAGGCCGACACGCCGCGCGCGACGCTGGCGCGAACCCGCGAGCTGCTGGGTCTGGGGCAAGGCCTGGGCGCGCAGGTGCGGCTACTCGACGACACATATATCGACCAGATCCTCGCCCTGGTCGCGCAAGTTGGCGACCCGCGCAAGCGGGCGCTGCCGGGCGAGATTCGTCTGCCGATTGGATCGCTGTGGGCCGATGTGGCCGGCACGACCTACATGCTGCGCCCGCCGGCCGGGATGCCGTGCCATACGCTGCTGATTGCAATACGGCCGGGCACATTTGGCAGCAGCGTGCCCGTCACGGCGCTAGAGATCGACGAGCCGCCGCTGGTGCAGGTGCTGCACCAACATGGCTATATTCATTTCGACAACGCTCCAATGCTGCTGCCCAAGCGCCTGGGCGAGCTGGAGATCGAGGCGCTGCTGGCGGCGGGCGAGCCCGCGCCGGCAGCCGATGGCGCCGCGCGGCGGCGGCAGTTTGCCAGCACCCCGGCTGCCCAAGCGGCGCTGCCTACACTCTACTGGGAGCTGGATGGCTTGCAAAAGCGGATCATCGCCGGCGGCGCGCTGCATCCAGCGCAGCTCTCGGTAGAAGCGCGCTGGCATAGTCGCCATACCAGGCGATCTTCAACGTGCTGGGCGTGATCGTTATGGATCTGATAGTTCTGGCGTGGGCCAGGTTGCGCGAAGGGGCCAATGTTGGCCGCCAGCAGTTTGAAATGGTCAAGAACCGCGCCGCCGAAGGGCTGGATGATGTGGGCGCGCGGCTGGCGTTGACTGCTGAGGGCCGCGAGGAATCGGCCGAGCGCGCCAAGGTCAAAGCCGAAGCCGAGGCTCAGGCCGCCAGCGAGCGCAAGCAGCGCATGGACGAACGGCTGAAAGATTATTAAAAATTCCTTGCCGTTGGTCTGGCTTTCTGCTACACTATAGTGGTTTCAGGCTCCGATAACATGCCTACTCAGGCTGGGCGCAGCGCTGACTGCTGAGGGCCGATGATCTGGAGGCTATGTCTGGCGCTCTCGAAAGCACTGACAAAGGCAGCTCGTACCCGCTGAGGTGCACCGTGCGCGGTACTCGCTCGACTCCGTGGCTGGCAGACCACGTGATCTATATAAGCTATCGCTGGATATCGTGGTGCGCGATCGGCGCATGGCTGCTGGCGCACGGCCGCCTGACCGACTATGTTCCAGTGCTGGTGCTCACCGGCCTGCTTAATTTCGCATCCTCGCTCGGCGCGCAGCGTTTTCTACGCGCGGCGCAGCGCAACCCGCTGCTCTTAGGAATCGATATTGTCTACGCCGTGCTGGTGCTGGTTTGGAGCGGCGGCTGGTCCAGTCCATTTGCTTTTTACGCTTATAGCAGCCTGATCGTACCTGGGCTGATCGATGGTTGGCGCGGACGGATCATGTCCGGCCTTGGGTTTGTCACAATCTATCCCGCACTGCTTTGGGCAGTGGGGCGCGCTCCAGCCGAGCTTGTGTCGGAGAATGGCTGGCCGAGCTTTGTGCTAGCCATGCTCGTTCCGATCATCTTTGCCTGTGTTGTGCCGGGGCTGATTGAGCTCTCCCGGCGCTTGGCCGAACAGCGTCGCGCCGCGCGGACGCGTATGATTGTGGCGCCGCGACTCGAGAGCTCGAGCAGCTCGGATTCCAGCCGTTTCTCGGCGGGCGGGCGGGCGCCGGTGCGCGGCGGCGGACGCATGAGCGATGACGCGCCGCTGGCGATTCAGGCAACCAAAATCCACACGACCGAGCCGAGCGTCGAGGAGCTGCGCACTATCATTTTTACCCCACTGCCTTCCTTCGATATGGACCTTGGCGCGACGCTCGACCTGCTGGCGTTGCGCTTTGGCCAGCACACCGGCACGCCCGCACGGGTGACACTGCTGGGACGCACCCGGCTGGTGAATCCAATCTACCGCGACTTGCTAGTGCGCCTGGCGCGCGAAGCGCTGCTGAACGTTCAGCAGCATGCCCATGCCGGCTCGGCGATGCTGACGCTGCGCTACGACTCGAGCTCGGTGGTGCTGCTGATTCAGGATGATGGCGTTGGCTTGCTCGACGGCACGCACGAGCGACCGCGGCTGCATGCGCTGCGGGCAATGCAGTATCGCCTGGCCGAGTTTGGCGGCCGGCTCGACGTGTTCGAGACCGAAGGCGGTGGCCTGACCGTGCGCGCCACGATGCCGCTGGAATGAGCGACCATCCGTTTTGTGAACTGTGAGGCGTGAAATGTGCAGCGGCATAGCTCGCATTTCACGCTTTGTTTTTCGGGTATAATTCGAAACCAGAAGCGTACATTGGAATAGGATGTCTGGAGTCGTATGCGTCATTTTGCGCGCGTTCTTGCGGTCATTATTGCGCTCGCGCTGATCGGCTACGGCATGATTCAGCCAGTTGAGCAGGATGGCCGTTGGCTGCTGGCATTGTGGCTGTCCGCGCCACTCTTGCTGCTTGCCGTGCGACTTTCGCTGCCATCGCAGCCGCGTGGCACCTCGCGAAGCCTGCAGAATATTGGGCTGCTGGTTGCGCTTGGTTTTGTGTTGCTCTCACTCCAACTGCTGCGCCAGCAGTTTATCCGCGCCGACGACATCGCCAACAATGTTCACCTCGACGAGCAGACCGGGCAGACCACCAGCAATGTACGGCAGGTCATTCAGTCGCTGCGGGTACAGCGCGGCAAAATGCTCGATCGCAATGGGATGGTGTTGGTCGACTCGCAGGTCGTGAATAATACCTATGCGGTGCGCAGTTACCCGCTCGCCAACCAGTTCGATCCGGCCGCATTCGGCAATATTGTTGGCTATTTCAGCGATCGGTTCGGCCAGTCCGGGCTAGAGTCGACCTACGGCTCGTACCTGAGCGGCAATCGCGACTCGTTTGCGCGCCTGCGCGACTCGATTCTTGGTAAGACACAGGTGGGCGATGATCTGCACCTCACGCTCGACGCGCACTTGCAGACCGCCTCGAAGCAGCTGCTCGATGCGCGGGGCGTCGGCTCAGTGGTTGTGCTCGACCCGAAGACCGGCGCGGTGCTGGCTATGGCCAGCAACCCAGGCTTCGATCCAAGCATATTGGCGTTTAATCCAGCCGCCGATCGCGCATCCGAGAACCAGCGGATCCAAGCGTATTGGACCCAGATCAACGCCGATGATGCCGGCCAGCCGCTCTTGAATCGCCCGACGCAGAGCCGCTATGCGCCCGGCTCGACCTTCAAGACGGTTACAGCGGTTGGTGTGCTCGAGCATCCACGCGAAGGAAAGCCCGACGAGATTCGCTGTTTCAACAAGTTGGAGACTGAGCCAGGCGCCCCGCCGGTGGTGAATGCGGTGGCCGACCTGGCTGGCCTCACCGGCGACCCCTCGGATCTAAAGCGCGTGTATGCCTATTCGTGCAATGTTGCCTTTGCACAGTACGCGCTGCGGCTTGGCCCACAATTGCTGGCCGAAACAGCCGCCGAGTTCGATATCTATGAGCCGCGCGATGCACCCGAGATGTACGGCGGGTTTACCGATCTGCAGACCGTGCCGAGTATGCTGTATCGTGAGCCAGGCTTTTTGAATCGCAAGGCGGCGCTGGCCGATACCGGCTTTGGCCAGGGACAATTGCAGATTACTCCGCTACAGATGGCGATGGTCGCGGCAGCAGTCGCCAACGATGGGTGGATGATGCAGCCCTATCTGGTGGAGAAGATCACCCGGCCGGATGGGAGCATCATCGTGGCGCGTGGGCCGCGCGCGATCCGCCATGCCATTTCGAGCAGTGTTGCCGCGACAATGCGCGCCTATATGCGCGCCGGCGTGGAGTTTGGCTTCGGCAAAGCCGCGCAGCAGGTCGATCCAAGCGTCGCATTGGTCGGCGGTAAGTCCGGAACCGCCGAGCATGGCGCGGGCACAACTCCGCATGCGTGGTTTATCGCGATCGCGCCGGTCGATAATCCGCGCTACGCCGTCGCCGTGATGGTCGAAAATGGCCGCGATGGCGCCAGCGTTGGGGCCCGGCTGGCCGGCGACGTGATCAAGGCGGCGTTTGATCTGGAGAAGTAACGAATAATCCATAAAACATAAAACGTAAAGAATACTCGTGTCAATAGGTACTGTTACGTTTTACGCTTTATATGTGGGCGAGGTCGGCGCATGATTAATGACAACCGGCTATTGGCAACATTTCTTGATCTGGTGCGGATCGATAATCCGTCGGGCGGTGAGGGACCAATCGCGGCGCACGTTCAGACGCTGCTTGAAGGTCTGGGTCTCACGGTCGAGCAGGACCCGATCCACAATCTGCTGGCGCGCCTGCCCGGTGAGGGCGCGCCGCTGCTGCTGAACGCGCATATGGATAGTGTCGTGCCGTGCATAGGCGTGCGGCCGATCGTCGCCGACGGCGTCATCCGTTCGAGCGGCGATACCGTGCTCGGCGCCGATGATCTGGCCGGCGTCGCCGCGATTATCGAGGGCGCCCGCGCGACTCTCGATCGCGGCGGGCCACATCGCGCGGCGGAGATTCTTTTCACGGTTCGGGAAGAAGTTGGCCTGTATGGCGCAGCGCAATTCGATACGAGCAAGCTCCAAGCCCGCGAGGGCGTTACGTTCGACTCGGGCGGCGATTTTGGCGGCATTACGATCGGCGCTCCATCGCAGGATAGCCTGTATGTCATGATATCGGGCCGTGCGGCGCATGCTGGCGTTGCACCGGAGCGCGGCATCAGTGCGATTGTCGTGGCGGCGGAAGCGCTGGCTGCGATGCCGCTTGGGCGGATCGACGACGAGACGACCGCGAACATCGGCATGATCAAGGGCGGCGATGCGACCAACATTGTGCCCGACCGCGTTGAGTTATGGGGTGAGGCGCGCAGCCATAATCAGGAGAAGCTCGTGGCACAGGTTGAGGCGATGGTGGCGGCCTGCGAGGAGGCCGCGCGCGTGCGTGGGGCCAATGTTAAAATCGAGATCACGCATAAATATGACGCATATCGCCTCACGGCTGACATGCCGATGATCCAAAAGCTGAGCGCGGCATTACGCGAGATGGGCTTTGAGCCGCATCTGCAGATCAGCGGCGGCGGTAGCGATGTTAATATTCTGGTACAGCATGGCATTCAGCTAGCCAATCTCAGCGTTGGATATCGCGAAATTCACTCGACCGACGAGCATATTGCCGTTGCCGATCTGCAGCGGGCAGCAGAATTGGTGGCGCGGCTGTTGGCGATCTAAGGGCGGGAGCGAATAATAACGTGTGCAGCTTCGAAGCAGCCCGAGCTTTTCGCCTGGAAAAGCTCGATTCTTGTGAGTAATCTTGTGATTCCTATGAACATGGGCCATTGCCGAGCGATGCGATTGGCCCTGCAGCAATGTTTGCTGGTGAGTCTGACCGGCGTGATCGTAAGCTGTGCCATAGTGCCGGCTGGCTTCTCGTCGCCAGAACGTGTTGTGACATCGAGTGCCACCATGTCGGTGACCGCGACACAACCTCAAGCCGCCGCCAGGCCAACCGCGCGACCGACTCTATCGCCGCGGCCGACCGCCCGCCCCGCGCCGACAGCAGTGCCAACGCCGGTGGCGCCGACCGCCGAGCCGAGTGCTGAGCCGACACCTGCACTGATGGCGTTTGAAGAGCGCCAGCAGATCTTCGACGAGGTCTGGCGCACCGTCAAGGATCATTATTTATACCCCGATTTTCATGGCGTCGATTGGGATGCCCTGCACGACGAATACGCAGCGCGGCTCGACACTGAGCAGACGCGCGATGCTTTTTATGGCATGATGGTCGAGTTGGTGGCCGGCCTGAATGATCAGCACTCACGCTTCCTGCCGCCGGCCGCCGCTCAGACCGAGAACGCAACAATCAGCAATAACGAGATCACAGTTGGGATTGGTGTCTTGACCAAGCCGCGGCCGGATGGCGCGTTTATTCAGATTGTTTACCCTAATAGCCCGGCCGCGCGAGCCGATCTGGCGCCGCGCGACCGAATCATTGGCGTCGATGGCCGGCCCTACCGCGCCGACGACGGCAACCTGCTCGGCGAAGCTGGATCGACGGTGCGGCTCACCGTGGTGCGTCCTGGCGAGAAGCTGCGCGATGTGGTGCTGACACGGCAAGAGGTGCAGAACCATATCGTTCCATCCTATAGGCGTTTCCCCGGCGATATTGGCTATGTTTCCATCCCGACCTTATGGGTCAAAGATATGGACGAGCAGGTCAATGGCGCGCTGACCGATCTGGTGGCCGAAGGACCGCTGAACGGCATTATCCTTGATGTGCGCGCGAATGGCGGTGGCTGGGGATCGGTGCTGGCAGGGCTGCTGAGCCACTTTGTGCGCGGGCCGGCGGGCGTCTTCTTCGATCGTCACAAGGTTCGGCCGCTCGAGATTGCCGCGCCCGCCGGCCCCGACCTGCGCCGCGTCAGCTTGGTTGTGCTGGTCGATAACCAGACCGCCTCGTATGCCGAAGTTTTGGCGGCCGTGTTGCAGCAAGAAAAAGGCGCTCTGATCGTCGGAACTCGTACCGCCGGCAATACCGAGACCACTTATGCCTATACGCTCACCGATGGTTCGCGCCTATGGTTGGCCCAAGAGGGCTTTCGGCTGCAAAACGGCGCGAATCTCGAAGGGCTTGGCGTGGAGCCGGATTCGACGGTCGATATCGATTGGACCCACTACAGCGAGGATGACGATCCACAGCTGCTTGAAGCGCTGCGCCTGTTGGGGGCCGGGCCGAAATGATGACACAGATTTCGCACGGATTGCACGGATTATCAGGCTATGCGTGCAATCCGTGTAATCTGTGCGAAATCTGTGTTCAAGAGGTGTTGTGTGATCGCGCGCACCGCCACAATTCACCGCCGAACCGGCGAGACCGATGTGACGCTGACCTTAGCGATCGACGGCATGGGGAATGCCCAGGTCGCGACCGGCATTGGCTTCCTCGACCATATGCTGAGCTTGTTCGCCAAGCACGGATTGTTTGATATAACAGTTTCGGCGCAGGGCGACCTGCAGATCGACGACCATCATACCGCTGAGGATGTGTGCATTTGCCTAGGTCAGGCGCTCGACCAGGCGCTGGGCGAGCGGCGCGGCATCGTACGCACGGCTCACAGCTACGTGCCAATGGACGAAGCGCTCGGCTTCGTTGCGGTCGATCTAGGCGGGCGACCCTACGCGATGTTCGACGCCGATTTCATCACCCCACGGGTCGGGCAGCTCGGCACCGACCTGATCGGGCATCTGTTCGAGAGTATTGCGATGCATGGGCGGCTGAGCCTGCACGCACGCGTATTGTATGGGCGAAACGATCATCACAAAGTTGAGGCGCTGTTCAAGGCCCTTGGGCGCGCGCTCGACGCCGCCACGCGGATCGACGAGCGCCTGGGTGGCGCAGTTCCGAGCACCAAAGGGACGCTCTAGAGCAGCAATAGACAACATTTTCTCGCCACAGAGCCTGCTCTGAGCGCAGTCGAAGGAATCACAAAGAGCAATAGAGATGTATCGCCATCTTCGATTCTCTATTCTCGATCCTCTGTGATCTCTGAGGTCTCTGTGGCTTAAGGAGCGATAACTGTGCGAATTGTATTAGATGCCGCGGGCGGCGACAACGCGCCGGAGCAGCCGGTGCGCGGCGCGGTGCTCGCGGCGCGGCAGCTGGGCTGCGAGATCGTGCTGACCGGGCCCGCGCAGGCGATCGATGCCGAGCTGGCGAAGCATCGGACGCAGGGGCTACGGCTGAGTGTCGTCGACGCCCCGGAAGTGATCGAGATGAACGAGCGCCCGGCCCAGGCCGTGCGGCGCAAAACGCGCTCGGCGCATGTGGTTGGGCTGCGGATGGTCCGCGATCGTCAAGCCGATGCGTTTGTCTCGGCGGGGCATAGCGGCGCGACGATGGCGGCGGCGACGCTCATTCTGGGGCGCATCCGCGGCATCGAGCGGCCGGCGCTGGCGGCAATGTTCCCCTCGCGCAAGCAGATGTTCCTGCTGCTCGACATCGGCGCCACGACAGACTGTAAGCCGGAGTACCTGCTGCAATTCGCCCAGATGGGTAGCCTCTACGCCGAGCGCGCCTTCGGCTACCGCAACCCGCGCGTGGCGCTGCTCGCCAACGGCGAGGAGGCCTCCAAGGGCGACCGGCTGGTGCAGGCGGCCTACCCGCTGCTGCGCCAGAGCGGACTAAACTTCGTCGGCAACGCCGAGCCGAAGGATGCCCTGGTCGGCTGCGTCTGCGATGTGCTGGTCTGCGATGGGTTCGTCGGTAATCTGTTCATCAAGCAGGCCCAGGCGGTGGTGAAGCTAGTGCTGTCGCTGGCGCAAGACGAGACGTTGCGCTGGCTGCCTGCCGGGTTGGCGGCCGGGCTGCTTCCGAGCGCGTTCCTCACTCTATTCGGTCGGCGCGGCGTGCGCTGGGGCGGCCTGCTGGGGACGTTCGGGGCCGCGCCGGCACTGCTGGGCAGTGTGCTCGTCCCGCCGCTGCTGCGCGTGCGCCGCAAGACCGACTACCGCTTCTATGGCGGCGAGCCGCTGCTGGGCGTCAAGGGAGTGGCGATCGTTGCCCACGGCAAATCCGACGCCGCTGCGATCGCGATGGCAATCCGCCAGGCTGCTGAGGCTGTCGAGAAGGGCGCGGTGACCGGGATAGCCGAGGTGATCGCGCCGCAAGCGAGCCTGGTTGTTGAGCCCCAAGTCGTCTGAGGAGTAATCTGCGTAATCTGTGGATTCTGATCCCTTCATGTCCACAGATGCGCGTACTTCAGCCCTGTGCCGGTGTTGAACAGCACCACCGACTCATCTGGCCTGATCCAGCCCTCGGCCAGCAGCGCGACCTGGGCGGCCAAGCAGGCGCCACCCTCTGGCGCGGCAAAGATGCCGGTCGTCGCGCCGAGCACATTGGCGTGCTCGATCATCGCGTCGTCGCCGACGGCGATTGCGGTGCCGCCGCTGGCGCGGATCGCCCGGATGATCAGGAAGTCGCCGACCGCGATCGGCACGCGTAACCCATCGGCGATGGTATGGGCCCCCTGCCATAGCTCGGCGTGCTCCGCGCCGCTCTGGAAGGCACGCACGATTGGCGCACAGCCGTCGGCCTGCACACTGACCATCCGCGGCCGGTCCGGCCCGATCAGGCCCAGCGCCTCCAGTTCGTCGAAGGCCTTCCACATCCCGATCAGCCCGGTGCCGCCGCCGGTTGGGTAGATGATCACATCGGGCAATCGCCAGCCGAGTTGCTCGGCCAATTCGTAGCCCATGGTCTTCTTGCCTTCCAGGCGGTAGGGCTCCTTGAGGGTGCTGACGTCGAACCAGCCGTGCTGGGCCACGCCCTCGCGCACCTTCGTGCCGCAGTCGTTGATCAGGCCATTCACCAACGTCACATGCGCCCCGAGCGCTCTGCATTCGACCTGGAACGGCATCGGCACGTCGGCGGGCATAAACACGTGCGCCGGCAGCCCAACCGCGGCGGCATAGGCGCTCATGGCCCCAGCGGCGTTGCCGGCGCTGGGGATGGCTAGCGCTGTCGCGCCCAGTTCATAGGCCCGGCTCACGGCGGCGCTCAGCCCGCGCGCTTTGAAGCTGCCAGTCGGGTTCAGCGCCTCATCTTTGATGTAGGTGTTAGCGCAACCGATCCGCTCGCCCAGCCGGACGGCGTGAATCAGCGGCGTCCAGCCCTCGCCCAGGCTGATGCGGTGGCGCTCGTCTTGAATCGGCAGCACCTCGGCGTAGCGCCACATATTCGGCGCGCGGCCTCGCAGCGCTTCGGGCGTCAGCGTCGCGGCGGCTTTGCGCAGGTCGTAGCGCGCCAGCAGTGGCTTACCGCAGGCCGGGCACAGGTTCAGCAGCCGATCCGGCGCGTAGGTCGCTGCGCAGTAACCGCACTCCAGGTGGGTTAGGGTCGAGCGAGTCATGCCAATAGCCCTTCCTATTGAAGATAGAAGATCGCGCGCCGTGGGCCTGAATGCTATCCTCGATCTTCCATCCTCAATCCTCGATTCTCTGTGATCTCTGTGTCCTCCGTGGCTAAGAAATGCGGGCGGTGGAGAGGTGCTCGTAGACGCTGGTCTGCCAATCGTCGGCGGTGTCGGGCGCGGAGATCCAGGGCGGCAGGGCGACGAGCAGATGCTCGGCCAGGGCGTTCACATACGGCTCGTACTTCGCGCGCACCTCGGCCAGCTTCTGGTCGGCGTCTGGCCCGTCGCGCAGGGACATGCCCACTTCGGCGAGGATACCGCGCAGCCGCGCCAACTCGGCCGGCGGGAGGCGGTCAGCCTGCAGGGCGCGCGGGGGCGTGCCGAGGATCTGCGAGAGATCCACGGCGGCATGGCGCGCCATGGCGAAGGCCAGGCGCGCGGGTCGGGTCGGGACACCGTCCACGCCCACGATCAGCAGCGCGCAGGTGTCCAGCAGCACGGTCAGCGACGTCAGCCAGGATTGGTTGTCGTGCTGCGAGCGGTAGTAAGCTAGCACCGGGTAAGAGAGGTGGCTCTCCAGCAGCTCCGATGACCAGCGCTCCCAGTCGCGCAGAAACTGGACGGCCGGCTCGAGGTCGCGCGCGGCGGCGATCTGCCCGCCGCCATCCGCCGATGGTGGCCGCGCTGGCAGCGCCCGCTCCTCGCCGTAGCGGCGCAGCAGCTCGGCCGCCGTTGGCGGCGAGCCGGCCCGCGCGTCGAGTAGTGAGATGCTGACCTCACGCCGCGAGAACGCCTGGTAGATCACCGGCACGTAGCCGATCACCAGGGCCAGGAACGCGATGCCGGTGCCGGCCTCGGCCACCGTCAGGAAACGACCGAAGCTCGTGCGCGAGGTGACGTCGCCGATGCCGAGCGTGAAGAAGGTGCTGCCACTCATATACAGCGCGCCGCCGAAGCTGTCGGCCCCCTCCGCTCCGAACAGCGTATCGCCGAAGCCCCAGTGGACCATTGCGAAGCCGAATGTCAGGCTGATCGCCCAGAGCGCCAGCAGCAGAATCAGCGAGAGCGGGCCGTAGTAGCTCAGAAAGTTATCGCGCCAATCGGCCGAGTGGATGCGGCGCCCGATCGCCGACCAGGCAGACCAGGTGGTGCCGTAGAACAGCCGCGCCAGCCGCACGCGACTGCGCACCCGCCGCGGCAGCACGATCGTCTCGAAGGCATCCCACAGGATGACGAACAGCAGCAGTAGGCCGGCAATGCCGATTGTAAGGCGCATCTCGATCTCCCTGACTTCTTCACATGAAATAGGAACTATGGGAACTGAAGGAACTGCGCAGAGCACCGCAATCAGCTATTCCTCTAGTTCCCTTAGTTCCCTCCGTCTCACGCACTACGTCCCGTCGATCTGCGCCAGCAGCGCCGCCACGGCCGCATCGAGCTGGCGATCGACGCCGCGCGCCCATTCGCCAAGCGGCAGCGAGACGTCGATGTCGACGGTGCGACCGGTGCCTTCCAAGTCTTCGCCTTCGGGTGTGGCGATCTTGATCCGCGGCAGGCGGAACATGGTATCGTCGATCAGGCGATAGTTGAGCGTGCCAATCACGGCGCCGGCGCTGGGTCGCCCGACCACTTTGCCGAGGCCCAGCCGGCGGTAGCTTTCGGCAAACATCTCGGTGTTCGATCCCGAACCTTCGTTGATCACCAGAATGGTCGGCTTGTCCAGCACCCGATTGCCGTGGAAATAGCCCGCATCAATCGGCGGCCGGTCGCGAAATGTGCTGAGTAGCACGCTGCGCCGCGCCAGGATATCGAGAATGAAGGTGCCAACGTATCCACCGCCGTTGAAGCGCGCGTCGACGACCACGCCGGCTTTGCTGTAGGCCTCGCTGTCGAGGTCGGCCAGAAATTGCTGGTAGGAGTCGTAGTCCATGGCGCGAATATGCACATAGCCCAGCCGCCCGCCGCTTACACTATGGACATACGCTTCGTTCGCATACACCCAAGCGCGGTAGCGCACGGCGCGATAAGCGCCGGCGTTGATCGGGCGCACTGCCAGCTCGCGCGGCGTACCGCCGGCCGGTGGCGCGAGCCGCAGCAGTACGCGCCGCCCGACCGTGCGCTGGAGCAGCCGGTCGAGACTCACCTCCGGCCCGAGCTCGACGCCATTCACCGCCAGCAGTTCCTCGCCCACGCCGATACCCGCACCGTGATCGGCCAACGCCGCCGGGCTGTCGGGGATAACTGCAACGACCCGCAGCCGCCCGGTCGCCGCTTGCTGGGCATGGTCGAATAGCAGCCCCAGGTAGCCTTGCTGGCCGGGGGCGCCGCCAGGCGGATACGCGCCCAGGTGCGAGGCGCGCAGCTCGCCGACCATCAAATTCAGAATCGCCAGTAGCTCGCCATAGGTCTGTGCTCCGGCGGCCAGCGGTGCGAATTGCCGGCGCGCTTCACTCCAATCAAGGCCGCGAAAGGTTGGGTCGTAGAAATAGTCGCGCAGCAGCCGCCAGCTTTCGTCGAACATCTGGCGCTTGTCCTGATTGAAGTCGATTGTGACATCCGCATACACGCTCATCGCCGTCTGATCGCCACTTGGGAACTTGCGAATGATAATTTGGCCGTTGTCGAGAAAATAGAAGCTCTTGCCCTCGGGCGCGAACTGCGCGGCGCTTTTGCGGCTGGTGCTGAATGTCAGCTGGCGCGGTGGCTGATCTTGGCGCGGCTCGTCGAGCGGCACGGTCCAAAGATTCCATTTGCCGCCCACGGCGGCATTGAAGATTAGATCGCGACTATCCGGGCTGATGCACAGCGCATCGGTCTCCATCGACAGCGGTGTGACGAAGCGCAGTCGCCGTTCGATACCCTCAAAGATGATTTCGACGCTTTTGTCATTGGTCCGTTGCCCGTTGTCCGTGGCTGGTTGCGTGTCGTGTGGTGCTGTCGATTGGGGGATGCCTGGCTGCAGGGGATCGCCTTCTGCGACGGACGACGGACTACTGACAACTGACGAATCCAGATTCGGGTTTTGTTGGTCTTGGCTTGGATGCTTCGGTTCTTGGTTCTCGGTTCTTGGTTCTTTCGGCTCGAACAGCTTTTCAAACTCGGCCTCGCGGAAGAACGGCGCGGGCGGGCACAGATCGACACGGGCAGTGTGGCCCTCGTTGGTGAAGATGATGAAGCGGCCATCCGGCGACCAGATCGGGCTATGGGCGCGCATATTGCTCAAAAATGTGATCTGCCGCGGCGTCTGTTCGTCGATGCGCTGGACGTATAAGTTACTGAACCAGCGCTCGTCTTGGGCGATGAAGACCAGCCAATTGCTGTCGGGCGCCCAATGAAATTGGGCGCTATACATGAATTGCGTGCGCACGAGCAGGCGATCTTCGCTGGTGGCCGTGTTGATCAGGCGGATCTCATCTTCGCCGCGCGCGTAGGCCAGCCAGGCTCCATCGCGTGAATAGCTTGGGTGGTGCTTTGGTCGTGGGCTATCGGTCAGGCGGGTCTCGGTGCGGCTCACAAAATCGTAGCTGTACACTTCCTCGTCGCCATGCCGATCAGAAATGTACACCAGCCTGCGGCTATCGGGCGACCAGCCGACATCGCTGTCGCGATATGCGTTGCTGGTCACGCGAAAGGCTGGCCCATTGCGTTGATCTTTGTCGGTCTCTTTGTCGGCAAAGTCGGCGAACACTTCGCCACGAACCACAAAAGCGACTTTTTTGCCGTCGGGCGCGAGCTCGAGCTCACCGAGATTGTCGCGGTAGGTCTGAACCTGCGCCGGGCGAATGCGTGTATCGCCATGCACTTGAATATTCAGCTCGCGGACTGCGCCACTCGGCACATCCAGCCGCCAGATGGTAAAATCGCGCTCAAAAACGATCGTATTGCCGTTGTGGCTGATTGTCGGCCAGAGTAGCCGGCCTTCTTTGAAATTGGTGACCTTGGCCGCGGCACCGCCCTCAAGCGGCTGAAACCAGATATTTTCGATGCCATCGCGGTCGGACACGAAGTACAGCCCTTGCCCATCGGCCGCCCACATCGGCCAGCGATTCAGCCCTGGCGCATCGCTCAACTTGCGATAATCGGCCGCATTCGGCTGGTCGCTTACGAGCCATATCTCTGCGCCGCCGTAAGGGTTCGGCCCGCGCCGCCACCACCAATCGCGGGCTAGATTGAATGCCAGGAGCTGCCCATCAGGCGAGATCGCTACCTGACCGATCGTTTCATAAGGCTGGCTGATCCATAGCGTCGGTGTCCCGCCAGTCACCGCGACGCGGTAGATTGCTTCGTCTTGTTGTTCACGCCCAGAGCGAAAGAACAGGTACATACCATCGGGCGACCACGCCTCGAGCAGGCTGGCCGATTCATGAAATGTGACCCGTTGCAACGCGGTATCGCTTGTGCTCGTTGAGAAGGCCGACCGCAGCGGCAGCCGGTAGATGTCGTTCGCGCCGGAGCGATTCGATGTGAATGCGATCTGGCTGCCGTCGGGCGACCAGCGTGGCCAGGAGTGGCCGGCTGGGTTGGCTGTCAAGCGCTGGGCCTCACCGCCCGCAATCGGGATGAGCCAGATGTCGTCGGCATAGACAAACGCCACCTGTGAGCCATCGGGCGAGATACTCGGCGTGCGAAAATACGGCCGGGCTGTGACCTGGGTCTCGTTCATTCGTTCCTCGTCATTGTGCGCAGTGGGCCGATGGGTCTGTGGATTATAACAAACGGCGCCAACGCGGGCAAGCGTGCGTCGATCTGTTTGTACCTAATCCTATATGTAGCGCAACTTGCTGTTGTTTTTTCTCGTCTTCGTATACAATGTGTGGTGAGACCAAAGAACATTTGGCTCAACTGTGAGAGCCACATCCACTGCGTTTTCTAATCCATGATCCAAGTAGCGCGCCACTCCAAAGCGATCTCGCAAACATTGACATACCCTCGGTGGTGATGGTGTAAGGTACAGCCGGGCATGCCTGGCTGTGCAAGGAGACAAAGCTGTATGGAGTCTCGAACTGCCGGCGTCCCCGCCCGCGCTGTGCACGACCAACCCTCCGCAAGTGCTGCTGCCGGCCAGCGCCTGGTCCATTTCGTCTTTGTGCTGTGGATTGGAGCATTCCTGATTAAGCACATCGGGTCATCGTGGGACATCGCCTGGCATTTCCGTTACCCATTCGGCACGTTTGAGCCGCCGCATCTGGTGAATATCGCGGGCTCGGCGCTCGCCGCCGCCCTGATCGTTTGGCAGACCATGACTGGCAAGGCGACCGAGCGCTTCAGCATGTATATGATTCAGGGCGGGTTCGTCCTGTTTTTACTCTCGGCGCTGCTCGATGTGCTGAATCATTATCTGTTCGGCTTGGATGTGACCGTCTGGAGCCCGACCCATGTGCTGACGTTCGGATCCACGACAGTTGTGCTTGCCGGGGTGATCTACGGCGCGCTGCGGCTATCGACGCCGGGCCGTTGGCGCTTGGCGCTGGGGCTGGCACTGTGGGCATTTCTGCTCGACGATGCGCTGTTCCAACTTAGCCAGCAGGAATATGGCGTGATCGCGATTACCGATTATCTGAGCGGCCGGACGAGCGCTAGCCCGGCGCTGCTCGTGTTGGCCGGGCGCGATCCAGTCGCGTTCGCCGAAGGCGGTATTCCGCATTGGGTCTATCCGCTCTGGTTGATCACCACCAGCACACTCGGGCTGGTGTCAGCGCATCGCGTGTTGCGTTGGCGTTGGTCGGCCACGGTGGTCGCGCTGCTGTATCTGGCCTATCGGGTCTGTGCGGAAGTGCTACTGAGCACATTCGATTTCCCACGCTCGTTCATTCCGGTTATGCTGCTTGGCGCGGCCTTCCTGATCGATCTGGCCGAGCAGCGGCGCTGGTCGCCATTTGCGATCAGTTTGGCGCTGGTGGCGCTGTATTATTCGAGCGCAGTGCTGATCGATCGCTATACGCTGATGCCGCGTTTTGCGTTATCGACTGCGCCAGTGGTGTTCGTGTTGCTGTGGGGCGGCTTTGTTGCCGCGCGCTGGTGGTCGCAGTGGCGCAATCGCAAAGTCGCGCTTCCGGCGATGTAGCTTGCCAACGCCGCAGCGCCAGTGTATGGCGCTGCGACGTTCATTATTGATAGGACTTATGCGGTACTTTAACTTTTTTCGTTTTTCGTTTTTGCGCTCGCAGAGCGCAAAAACGAAAAACATTGAATCGGGAAGTACCATGCTGCCGCAGGCTAAAACAGATTATCGATTTGAATGAACGCGCTCCTGAGCCCGGCGCACGAACCGAGTGATCAAACTGCGTGGCAGCAGCCGCGGGGCCAAGGCCATCAGCCGATTTTGCGTGCCGGGGATGACCATGCGCTTGTTGCTCATCAATGCCCGATAGCCGGCGGTGGCGACGGTTTCGGCATCCATGATGTCGCCCTGCACCAACCGCGATTCCTGCATCTTCGCGCGTTCCTGGAAGCCCGAGCGCGTTGGTCCGGGGCACAGCGCTGTCACGCTTACCCCACTGCCACGTAGCTCTTCGGCCAGCGCCTCGGACAGCGAAAGCACATACGCTTTGGTCGCGTAGTAGACGGCCATTAACGGACCGGGTTGAAACGCGGCCGTCGATGCGACATTCAGGATTTTGCCGCGATGGCGCACGAGCATGCCGGGCAACAGCAGCTTGATCAGATGCGTCAGTGTGATCATATTGACCTGCATCATCTCTAGCTCGGCTTGTGGGTCGATCTCCGCGAACATTCCATAGGTCGCAAAGCCGGCATTGTTCACCAACACGTCGATCTGAATGCCTTGCTGCTGCAGTGCAGCTACGATCTCCTCCGCCGCGCTGGCATGTGCCAGATCTTTCGTTAGCACCACAACCTTCGCGCCCGACGTGCGTGTCAGTTCAGTCGCCAGATGCTCCAGCACCTGCTGGCTGCGCGCCACCATCACCAGGTCGTAGCCGTTCTTGGCGAAGAGCCGTGCCAGCGCCGCGCCGATGCCGCTCGATGCGCCGGTGACTAGGGCGGTCGGGCGGGTGTTCGCGGTTGTCATGGCTTCCTCCACACACTCATCGAGGAGGTTGGAAAGGCCAATCGCCCTTCTAACCTCCCCGCAAGATTCGTCGTTGATTATACAGCGGTCAGTATCGATTAGCTATATCTTCCGCTTTTTCTCCTCGTCTTCAGGCGGAATATTCGTGTCCGGCCATACATCGCGCGGCAGTTTGCCGGCGTCCGGCGTAGAGGCATCGGGTACGCGCTCACCCATGTCCGGCGGCGCACTGTCGGATGGCACAATGCCCACACGGCCGATCAGCAGCGGGTCCTGAGCCGTGACGGTGTCCTCGACCACTGGCCCCGTCGCATTGGCCGATCGATCGACCCTCACCGCGTCGGTTGACTCGCGCTTGATCGTGGTCGGGTTAGTCGGCGCTCCATATTCGACCGCCTGGCCGGCCGGATCTTTCACATGTGCTTGCCGCAACTGGCTGCCGCTGGTGGCGTCGGTCTGGTTGTCGTAGATTGAGTTAGCGCCCGCGTCGACAAGTAAGCGACGCGCCTCGGCGGCGTCGTCCGGATCGACCTTTATGGCGATTAATGTCCCACCCTGGTGAACTTGCGCCTCGTATGCGCGCGCTTCGTCTTCAGGAATATCGCCAAAGTCGATCAATGCCGCCGCAATACCGCCGACCACAGCTCCGGTCACTGCGCCGGTCAGCGTTGCGCCTAGCGCGCCGAGCGCGATGAACGGCCCAACCCCCGGAATGAGCAGTGTTGCTAATCCTACCAACCCACCCCACACCGCGCCGACCGCCGCGCCCTCGCCGGCCGAAACATCGTCGACGCTGCTGATTGGCTTGCCGCTTTCGGTTGCGCGCGAGATAATCGAGATATCGTCGATCCTGAGCGAGCTATCGCGCAGTCGGTCCATTGCGCGGCGCGCCTCAATCGGATGCTCGAACATACCAAGAATTGTACTGGCCATGGTTGTACTCCTTTACTCCCTATCGTTGGTCATTTTTGTACTCTAAGCGCACACAATGACCAACAGAAAATAGGTTCGTACTGTCGTACTGCAATGTCCGTGCCAGTAGGTTAAAGTCTCTCGTATCGAACGTTTTTTCGTTCTACGAACGAAAAAACGTTCGATACGAAACAAAAAATCCGTCAGCACAGCAAAACACCAAGGCGCCAAGTCTTGGTGTTTTGGTGGTAAGAATCTGTGGCGATCACCAAGGGTGCCGGTGCGAGCGCCCCCAGCCATTCAAGATCGCATTGAGCAAGAACAGCACGAAGATACCCGGCCAGAACGCACCGGTGGCGAGCAGTAATGTCACCCCGCCAAACCAGAACAGCGCGCTCATGCCTTTATCGGGGCGGCCACGCGCGACCTGGCCGATGAGTATGCTGACGCCAATCAGCACCAGAATTCCTGGCCACATTGCGCCATTCGCCAGCAATACCACTAGCCCGATCAGAAAGATGAATGGCGCTGGGTTCTGGCTCTGCGGCCGCGCGATTGGCGCACGTGGCGGCGTGGGGCGAGCTGGGGCGAGCGTCGGCGGCGTGGCCATGCGCGGGTAGATCTGCTGCGCAGGGCGCGGAGCTACACGAGGCGCGGCCGGGCGCGCGGGCTGCGGTCGCGGTTGGGGCTCTGGCGCGCGCTGTGTCGCTGGCCCAGTCGCCAAGCTACGCCCGCATACCACGCAGAAACGTGCATGCTCGGGATTATGCGTCTGGCACGCTGGGCAGCTGATTCCTGCCAACCGCGTGGTCGGCCCGGTGGTCGCGCTGACCAGCGCCACGCCGCAGTCGATACAGAAGCGCGCCTCGGCGGGATTATCGCCGCCGCAGCGCTCGCAGATCAACGTCTCAGCCATGGTTGTATCCTTGAATTGTGATTACATGTAATCATAACACGGTACATGCCAAGTTTGACGATGCTTTTATTGAAAAGTTGCAGGCTGTTGTGGCTCGTCTCTGATATACTACGTATGCAAGGTCGAAAAGTTGCATGGCGAACTTCTTCTTTTTGGTAGTTGTTTTTTTGGCTCGTAGAGCGAAAAAACAACCACAGGAAATATTGACAGCCCTTTCCTGACGCGGTATCATAACGGCGCCCCAATCGTACCTGTTCATCAGAGAAGGCGAAGAGCATGCACCGCGCGTATCACCGCTGGGATAGCCCCGCGCTCAATCGTCCCATGGAAATGCTGGTTTTTGGCCACGCCGGCGCTCCAGTGATTGTCTTTCCTACCTCGCAAGGCCGCTTTTACGAATACGAAGATCGCGGTATGGTGGGCGCGCTGTCGCATCATCTCGATCAAGGCTGGATTCAGTTGATCTGTCTCGATAGCGTCGACTCCGAGAGTTGGTACTGCGACTGGGCGCATCCGCGTGGTCGGCTGTTCCGCCACGATCAGTATGAACACTATGTGCTCGACGAAGTATTGCCATTTGTGCGCTCGCAGAACAGTAATTCGTTTACGATGCTGCACGGCTGCTCGTTCGGCGCGATTCACGCCATGCTCTTTGGTCTGCGCCACCCGGCGCATTTCAACCGTGTGCTCGGCTTCTCGGGCTACTACGATATCCACCGCTTCATCGGCGATTATCACGACGAAGAAGTCCACTATCACAACCCGCTCGATATTATACGCGGGCTGCAAGAGGGCGAGCTGGCGCAACAGATCCGCCGGCTTGATATCATCATGGCGATCGGCCGCGATGATGGCGCGGCGGCGACGAATCAGGCGCTGTCGGATGCGTTCTGGAGCAAGAATATTTGGCACGCCATGCGCTGGTGGGATGGCTGGTCGCACGACTGGCCCTATTGGCGACAGATGATCCTGCACTATATCAACGGCGCTGATTGAGTCTGTTGTCAGTTGTCCATTGTCAGTTGCAAATAATTCCGGCAACGGACCACGGACTGCCGACTACCGACAATGGAGGCAACGATGATGGATGACCTGCTGAAGATCACGATCGGCGATCTGCTCGATCGCCAGGCGCGGCGGTTTGGCGATCGCGACGCGCTGGTGCATGTCGAGCATGATGTGCGTTACACCTATGCCGAGTTTCGCGATCAGTGCAATCGCGTCGCCAAAGGGATGCTCGCGCTTGGCATTCAGAAGGGCGAGCATGTCGGCATCTGGGCCACCAACTACCCGGAGTGGGTTGTGGCTCAGTTCGCCACCGCAAAGATCGGCGCAGTGCTGGTGACGATCAATCCCTCGTATCGCACGCACGAGCTGGAATACCTGCTCAAGCAGTCCGATGTATCGACGCTCCTGCTGATCGAGCGCTTCAAGACCTCCGATTATGTTGGAATGATCAACGAGCTGATTCCCGAGCTGCGCGGCTCAGAACCGGGCCGACTGGCGTCAGGGAAGTTTCCGATGCTCAAGCGCGTGATATTCATCGGCCAAACGCCGCAGGCTGGCATGGTGGGGTGGAATGACCTGGCACAGCTTGGCGCGGCGGTGGGCGATGGCAGGCTGGCTGAACGCCAGGCCGCATGCGATCCCGACGACGTGATCAACATCCAGTACACATCCGGCACTACCGGCTTTCCCAAAGGCGCGCAGCTGACCCACTTCAACATCGTCGCCGATGCCTCGTATATCGCCGAGTGCATGAAGTTCAGCGAGCACGACCGGCTGTGTATCCCCGTGCCGTTCTACCATTGCTTCGGCTGCGTGCTCGGCACGCTCTGCTGCGTCACGCGCGGCGCGGCGATGATCATCCCGGCCTCCTCCTTCGACCCAGCCAAGACCCTAGCGGCGGTCGAGCAAGAGCGCTGCACCGGTCTCCACGGTGTCCCGACCATGTTCATCGCCGAGTTGCAGCACCCCGAATTCGCGCGCTTCAGCTTTCCCGCGCTGCGTACCGGCATCATGGCCGGCTCGCCCTGCCCGATCGAGGTGATGAAGCAGGTGGTCGAGCGCATGGGCGCGCGCGAGATTACGATCGCGTATGGCCAAACCGAGGCCTCGCCGGTGATTACTCAGACGCGTACCGACGACCCGATCGAGCTGCGGGTCAGCACGGTTGGCCGGGCACTACCCAATGTCGAGGTCAAGATCGTCGACCCCGAGACCGGCGCGGAGGTGCCGCGCGGCCAGCAGGGCGAGCTGTGTACGCGCGGGTTTATTGTGATGAAGGGCTATTACAATTTGCCCGAGGCCACTGCCAAGGCGATCGATCAGGATGGCTGGTTGCACACCGGCGATTTGGCGACGATGGACGAGCGTGGCTATTGCAAGATCACCGGGCGGCTCAAGGATATGATCATCCGCGGCGGCGAGAATATCTACCCGCGCGAGATCGAGGAGTTTCTGTATACCCACCCGAAAGTCGCCGATGTGCAGGTGGTGGGCGTACCCGACCTGAAATATGGCGAAGAGGTGATGGCATGGGTCAAGCTGAAAGAAGGCGAAACCGCTACCGCCGACGAGATTCGCGAATTCTGTCGGGGCAAGATCGCTCATTATAAAGTGCCGCGCTTCGTCAAGTTCGTCAACGATTTCCCGATGACGGTCACAGGCAAGATCCAGAAGTACAAGATGCGCGAGGTCGCGGTTGAGGAACTTGGCCTGTACGAAGCCTCGCGCGTCGCAACCGCCTAGTGCGATAAAACATCGGTCAAGGAACCGCGAATTGCGCTAATACACGCGAATAGGATAGGATCTTATTTTCGTGTCTCTTCGCCTACCTTCGCGGATCGGAACCCCTGAGAAGGACGCGTATGCCAGTAAGCGCACAAGCGGTCACTTTTGCAGGCAGCACAATGCCGCAGCTGAACGGCTACCTGGCCCGGCCCGCCGGCGATGGGCCATTCCCGGCGCTGGTAGTGATCCACGAGGCGTTTGGCCTGAACGACGATATTCGCTCGATCGCGCGCCGCTTCGCTGAAGAAGGTTATCTTGTACTGGCGGTCGATCTGTTTAGCGGCCGCAATCAGATCGTGTGCATGTTTCGCCTGATGAGCGGTCTGCTGCTGAAATCGCTCGACCACGGCGGCGTGCGCGATCTGAAGGAAGCACTGACCTACCTCGCACAGCAGTCCGCCGTCGATACCAGCCGGCTCGGCGCGGTCGGCTACTGCATGGGCGGGAGTCTTGCGATCGCCTGGTCGTGTACCGACGATCGGCTCAAAGCGATTGCACCTTTCTACGCGATGAATCCACGGCCGCTCGATGCCGTCGCGCGGGCTTGCCCAGTGGTTGGCTCGTATCCCGAGCCCGACTTTACCACCAAGGCCGGCCGCGTGCTCGACGCCGAGCTCGGTAAACATCACGTGCCCCATGATATCAAGATCTACCCTGGCGCCAAGCACTCGTTTTTCAACGCCGGTCGGAATCACCAGGCTGCGGCCGCCCAAGACTCATGGGCGCGCGTGCTGGCATTTTTCGAGCAACACATCGGGTAATTGTAAATTGCATATTGTAAATTTACATGATTTACACAATATGCAATTTACAATTTGCAATTAGAAGAGGGGGCTCATTTGACTAAAAAGATCGGCATCATGGTCGGCCGTGAGAACACCTGGCCGGGTGCGTTCATCGAGGAGGTCAACAAGCGCGGCGACGGCGTCAGCGCTGAGTTCGTGAAGCTGGGCGGCACGCGCATGGCCGAGCCGTGTGAGTATGATCTGATTGTCGACCGGATCTCGCACGAGATCCCCTACTACCGCGCCTTTCTCAAGACGGCGATGATGAGCGGCACGATTATCATCAATAACCCGTTCTGGTGGAGCGCCGACGACAAGTTCACCGGTGCGAGTATCGCGACCTACCTGGGCGTGCCGCACCCGCGCAGTGTCGCGCTGCCGACTCACTCGTATATCGAAGGCATCGTGCACCACGAGTCGCTGCGCAACCTAAAGGATCGCATCCCCTGGGAAGAGCATATGGCGTATGTCGGCGGCTTCCCGGTGATTCTCAAGCCTGCTTGGGGCGGCGGCTTCAAAAATGTCTACAAGGTCGATTCGATCGAGCAGCTCTGGGATGCGTATAATCAGACCGGCATCGAATGCATGATGCTGCAACAGTTCATCCAGTGGGATAAGTTCGTGCGCTGCCTGGTGATCGGCCAGGAGCAGATCCAGGTGATCAAGTTCGATATCAACGCGCCCTACCCGCATCGCTATTTCGACGAGCCCGACTACCTGACCCAGGATGAGCACGACAAGGTCGTCGAATATGCTCTCAAGCTCTGCCGCGCGCTCGGCTACGACATGAACACCTGTGAGTTCGCGCTCAAAGACGGTGTGCCCTATGCGATTGATTTTACCAATCCGGCGCCAGATATGGATTACTGGTCGCTCAAGGAAAAGTTCTTTGGCTGGGTCGTGAAGGCCATGGCCGATCTCTGTATCGCCAAGGCTAAGGCCGGCCGATCGCAGCTCAGCGAGATCCACTGGAGCAAGCTGATCAACCCGCAGCCGTAATTGTAAATTGCAAATTGCAAATTGGTACGACTTTAATTTACAATTTACAATTGACCACGGAGGTCTGGATGCTCGAAGATGCCATTGCCCACTACCACACCCTGCTCGACGCCGATACCGCCCGCGCCACCCAAGCGCAGCTGACCGCCGAGCAGCGCGCGCGCAACCTGTTTTTTGGCGAGCGCCCGCTGGTTTCAGTCTTGCGCCCGCGTTTTATCACCGCCGCGCAGTATGCCTACATTCAAAGCGCCTGCGGCCTGGTTGTCGCCGCGGCTCATCGACTGGCCCACAAGATGCTGCACGAGCCTGCTCTGCGCGCCGATCTCGAGCTGACGCCTGGCGAGGAGCGCTTGATCGCTATGCACCCCGGCTACGCCGAGCCAAGCGCGCACTCGCGCATGGATACCTTTCTGACGGTCGACGGCCAGTCGCTTCAGTTTGTCGAATACAATGCCGAAAGCCCGGCCGCGATCGCCTACGAGGATGTGCTGTCCGATGTGTTCGAGCAGCTGCCGGCCATGCGCTTGTTTGCCGAACGCTATACCCTTGCCAAGCTGCCCGCGCGTCAGCGCCTGCTGGCGACGCTGCTGCAAGCATGGCGCTCGTTCGGCGGCGCGCACGACCCGACGATCGCTATCCTCGATTGGCAGGGACTGCCGACCCACTCCGAGTTTCTGCTATTCCAGCGCTACTTCCGCGAGCATAACCTTGAGGCGGTGATCTGCTCGCCCGACGATCTGAGTTTTGTCGATGGCACGCTGTATGCGAATCTCCCTCCCTCTGGTGTGGGGGAGGGCCGGGGTGGGGGGAAGGTCCCGGTCGATTTGGTGTATAAGCGGGTATTGACCAGCGAGTTCTTGATGCATTATGGTGATATAGTGTTTGAGCATCCGCTGGTGCGGGCCTACGCCGCCGGAAAGGTCTGCATGGTGAACTCGTTTCGGGCCAAGCTGCTGCACAAAAAATCACTCTTCGCGCTGCTGACCGACGACAATCTGCAGAGTGAGTTCAGCCTCGACGAGCGCGCCGCGATCGCGCAGCATGTGCCATGGACGCGGCTGGTGCGTGCCGGCGAGTCATCCTATGGCGGCGGGCGGATCGATCTGCTGGATTTTGCACGCAAGAATCGTGATCGGCTGCTGCTGAAGCCGAACGACGAATACGGCGGCAAGGGCATCATTATCGGCTGGGAATGCGGCGCGGCAGCATGGGAACAGGGCTTGCACGAAGCGCTGCAAAGCCCGTTCGTCGTTCAAGAGCGGGTCGAGATCGCCTACGAAGATTACCCGGCAATCGTCGATGGCCGGCTGCAGATCGGCCGGCGCCTGGTCGACACCGACCCATTTCTGTTTGGGACTGAGGTCGATGGCAGCCTGACACGTCTTTCGACGGTGACGCTGCTGAATGTCACGGCGGGTGGTGGATCGACGGTGCCAACCTTTGTTGTTGGTGAGAAAATACACTAACCTAAGATTGCAAATTGTAAATTGTAAAGTGGAACAGTCAATTTACAATTTACAATTTACAATTGGAGAGGTGAGATTATGAGTTTCTACGACCCCATGTCGCCCGATTTCCCGTTCACACTTGGCATCGAAGAAGAGTATCAGGTGATCGACCCCGACACACGTGAGTTGCGCTCGTATATCACTCAGATTCTGGATCGCGGGCAGACGATCTTGCGCGAGCAGATCAAGCCCGAGATGCACCAGAGCATCGTCGAGGTCGGTACTCACCCTTGCCGCACAGTCGGCGAAGCGCGTGCCGAGGTGCTGAAACTGCGCGGCACAATCGCCAGTCTATCGGCGGTTCACAATCTGAAGATTGCCGCCGCCGGCACGCATCCGATCTCGTCGTGGATGAACCAAGAGATCACGCCCTTCGAGCGCTACAAGGGCGTGGTCGATGAGATGCAGGATCTCGCGCTCCAGCTGTTGATCTTCGGCATGCATGTCCATGTGGGCATGCCGAACAACGATGTCGCGATCGAGCTCATGAATGTCGTGCGCTACTTTCTGCCGCACATTCTGGCGCTCTCAACCTCGTCGCCGTTCTGGATGGGGCGCAGAACCGGCTTTAAATCGTACCGCAGCGCGGTCTTCTCCAACTTCCCGCGTACCAGTATTCCACCGTCCTTCACGTCCTATTCTGAGTTCGAGAGCTACATCAACCTGCTGATCAACACCGGCTCAATCGATAATGGTAAGAAGATCTGGTGGGACCTGCGTCCGCACCCAACATTCAATACGCTGGAATATCGCGTCGCCGATATCTGCACGCGCGTCGATGAGTGTATTGCCCTGGCGGCGCTGATGCAGGCAATCGTGGTCAAAGTCTACTCAATGTTCGAGCAGAATATGACCTTCCGCGTCTACCGGCGGGCGCTCATAACCGAGAACAAGTGGCGCGCCCAGCGCTATGGCCTCGACGGCAAGCTGATCGATTTCGGCAAGCGCGCGGAAGTCGACGCCAAAGCGTTGATGTACGAGTTGGTCGAGTTTGTCGACGACGTTGTCGATCGTCTGGGCAGCCGCAAAGAGGTCGAATACATTTTCAAGATAATCGAAGGCGGCACCAGCGCCGATCGCCAGTTGGCAATCTACAAAGAAACCAATGACCTTAAGGCTGTGGTCGACAATCTGATCTCCGAGACGATGGAGGGTGTGCCGGCAGTACATGTTGAGTGACGAGCTCTAATAACTCATAACTCGGTTGTGTCGATCAGCTTGACTATGCCAACAATCAAACGCACCGCCCGATCGATCATTTCGGCGTCGATCTGGTCAGGCGTATCGGTCGGGCTGCCGCGTTGGGCCGGGCTGCCATCGCCATTCAGGCCAATGATCGTCAAGTTGCGATAGCGGGCGCGATGAAGCGCGTAAATGAGCGTTGGCTCGCTGTAGTAAGGCCGTGGCTCAACATTGATCAGCGGATCGGCGGCATCGGTCTCGGCCACGAGCCGCACCAACAGTGGGTCGGCTGAGCGTTGTGGCAGTCGGCCCTCGCGAGTCACATAGCTAAGTAGCCCGCTACCGATCGACTCAAGCCCAATAAACAGCGTCATCAGTGGATCGAATGGATAGCGCCGCAGCAGGTCGGCCAGCCCGGCGCCCGAATCGGTAGCGCCGAGCGCCACAGCCCACAGTTCGGTTTGGGTCAGGGTATTCAGCGTGTCGGCGCTCTCTAGCATTGCCGCCAGCGCTCCCGCGTGGTTCGCCGCACCCGCGGTGGCTGGCGCGCGCAGCTGCCAGGCCTCCAGCACGGCCAGCATAATAAGATACGCTACTGCCACAAATTGGGCGTACCACAGGAGCAGCCGTACTTCAAACGGCCCGAAAAACGCCAGCAGCGCCAGAACAGTGATGGCTGCGCAAGCGATCATGCGGCCAAGCAGCAGCTGCATTCCGGCGCTCAATCGCCGGACAATCTGGCGCGTGGCCGGCGGCGTATCGAGCGGCGCCAATAGCACCACTCGCCAGCGCGGCGCTGCCTCGAGCGCGCGTGTGGCAATAACATTCTGGCTTGGCCGTTTGTGCGTCAGAAACTGATTGCTCGGGCGCAGAAACCCGACCACCGCGATTGCGCAATTCCACACCGATAACGCGAGCGAAGGCAGCGGCACCCAATAGTACAGTATCACGCCGACGAACGCCAGCAGCGCGAGCGCGAGCCCATCCCAGCCAACACCGGCTGGCGCGCGAAACGCATCGGCGGAGACCCGCAGCCCGGCGCGACGCAGGCGCCCGTCGAGATAAGCGGCCGCCTGAGCTTCGCCCAGTGAAGTTGCGCGGCGCGCGCCGATCTCGCCGGCGATCCGATTAACAGCATCCTGGGGCGCCTCACGCAAACGGCGTAGCAGGCTGCCGGGCTGCGGCCCTGATGCTGGCGGGCCCGATTGATTGGCGGGACGATACGGCATCTGTATGTGCTATGTATACGCTCAGGACCAGGGTCGCAGGTGCATGTGAGTGGCGAGCCTGCACGACTTGGGCTTTGTCCCTGTGCCGGTACTACCGCGAGTACTTCTTTGCGATAGGACTATTAACCCATTGAAGAAACTATGGCTTTATGGCATTATTATGCCGTAGGAACTTTCTACAACGCACTTGTACACTTTACCACGAAAGGGGAACCACAGCAATGCTTCGCAGTTTCTTCGCCAAAGAGGACGGACAGGGTCTAGTCGAGTACGCGCTGATCCTGGTGTTGATCGCAATTGTTGTCATCGGCGTGCTCTCCATACTCGGCGGCAAGGTCAGCACGGTTTTCAGCACAATCAATAGCGGCCTGAAAACTCCGTAATCGCCGGCATCGACCGGCACGGCTAGCCCAGTCTTCAACCTTCAAGTGGTCAAATGCCTTGTCCTATTGGACAAGGCATTTTCGTTTGCTCATCGTCGACAATCAAACAATCAGAACACATTTATTTTTACAATAGTGTTTTTTGCGAGTAATCCCTTTTGTGTTTAGTACCTTTGCGTCATTGTAATTTGTCAGTTCGTATGCCATTATTATGTTGTAGGGAGTTCCTACAACATACTCATACATCTTTCTGGAAAGGAATAACTACAATGCTTCGCAGTTTCTTCGCCAAAGAGGACGGACAGGGTCTAGTCGAGTACGCGCTGATCCTGGTGTTGATCGCAATTGTTGTCATCGGCGTTCTCTCGTTACTTGGTGGCAAGGTCAGCACGGTTTTCAGCACAATCAATAGCGGCCTGCAAACTCCGTAATTGCCGGCATCAACCGGCAGGGCCAGCCCAGTTTTCAACACAATCAAGAGCGGGCCGAGCCGAGTTCGATGATCCAAGGGTTGCGCCCCACCTCGGATGAGGTGGGGCGCAGGCTTTATATTTGGGTTATAAAAAACGCTTCGCTGGCTCAGCGAAGCGTTTTTGTGGTTCTCGAGCACTACTTGGCTATGCTGGCGGATTTACGATGGCAGCTCCTCGCCATAGCGCCAGAAGTAGTAGTGGCGGCCAACATTGCCCATCTCGACCTGCCAACCGCTGGGGTTGTCGGGCGAGTAGGTCAGCACGCGGCGTTGGAATGCTTGCACGAGCACATCTCGCTCGACACCGCCAACGCGAATGCGTGCCCAGTATGCCTCGCTGATCGGGTATCCCAATGTGAAGACCCAGTCGACGAGCGCGCCTGAGCGATAGCCCTGATCATAGATTGTGCCGCTGGAATTGAGATAATTCCAGAATACCTGCGGGATGTTGTGTCCACTCTCCGGCACATAATGCCCGAAGCGTGTCTCCGGGCGCTGTGGCCCTGCATAGCTCCCAACTTGCCCGGCGCGGGCAATTGTCTCGGCCGGCAATTGCCCGCTGCGATCGCCGGGCTGAAGCGCGCTGACGCCGCCGAAACTGGCGTATGTCGGCGCGTTTGCGTCATCGGGGTCGCCGGCAATAGAGATGTTGGCCGGGGCATGCTGCACAAACTCGTTGTCGCCGATCTGCGTTTTGCCGCTGATCAGTTCGACCACCAGCAGGCCGGTGGTGACGAACCATTGGCTATTACGGTCGCCGCGCGGGTTATTGACCTCCATGCGCGCCTTATCGAAATACTGAACCTGGCGAAGCCCGCTGGCCGATTGGACATAGCCTTCGGTGCGTGCCATCAGCCCGTGCGGACCCCACAGCCAGCTGCGCGTCGCGCGCTGCTCGACGATCGGCCGGTCGTTGCGCTGCCAGACCCGATCGAAGGTCGGATCGGCGAAGCCGCGCAGCGGGCCATTGACCATCGCCCCTGGTTTCAGCGAATTAGTCAGGAACTCAGGTGTCTCAGTGGGCGTGGGCGTTGCCGTGCCGAATGTTGGCGTTGCCGTGCCGAATGTTGGCGTAGGCGTCGTCGTTCCGGTGGTCGGCGTGGCGCCGCTGGTCGGCTGCGTGGGCGCCACGTTGTCGCGCCGGCACTCCTGGCCGGGCAAACACAGCTTGAGCGTCAAGTTATACTTGATAAACTGGTTGCCGATATCGCCGACGTTTTTCACTTGCAGATAGTAAAATCCGTCGGCCGACGGCTCGAAGCGAATCGCCGAGTCGAGCGACGGCGCGGTCTGGTCGTTCAACCTCTGCGAGGTGCCATCGCGGCCGAGGTCGTCGTTGAAATCGATGATCGAGACGCCGTCGCGGTCGGCCAGGTAGATCACCGTGTCGGCGCCGGCCTCGGTGTTCGGCTGGGCGCCGGAGCCCTTGTTGCGCGTATCGGTATAGATATAGTAGGTCTTGCCGCGCAGTCCAAAGAACTTCACCCAGTCGGCGTCGCCGGTGGGGCAGAGCACATGGTCGAACTGGGTCTCATTCGACGTGATCAGCCTGGCTTGCTCGGGCAGGCCATCTTCTTCGAACAGGTCGCGACAGATCTCGGTGATCTGTACGGGCGTTGGGCCGTAGCTTTCCGACAGCACGATAATCGTGTAGGCTTTGTCGCTGCCGCCGATATTCAGCGTATCGCGGACTCGAATATAATATGTGCCGTTGGCCGGTGCGCGCCAGGATTGGATACGCGGCTTGACATCTTTTGGATTCGGGTTCTTAGGATCGCGGTTGAAATAGTCGTCGTTGAACGTCAGCCGGTGGCCATCGGAGTCGAACAGCTCCAGCGAGAGGTCGAGCCCGGCGTCCATCTGCGAGATATCGATCGTGTAGACCTTGCCGCCGACACCGCCAAATTTGTACCAATCCTCGTCGCCGATCGTGCAGATGCCGTGCGCCTCGGCAACATCGACCAGCAGCAGCTTCGCGCCACCACGATCATCGCCGGGGTCCTCCACCTCGGGGCAGGCCGGGCCGGGCGTTGGGCTGGGGCCAGTGGTTTCGGTGGGCGTCGTGAGTGTTGGGGTTGCCGTTGCCGGTGCTGTGACGGTTAAAGTAATAGCGGCACTGGTCGCTTCACCGTTGGCTGGATCAGTTGCAGTTAATGTAAGAGCAAATGTGCCGATCTGAGCATTAGATTGTGCCGTGAATCGCACGACAAATTGTGATGTGGAGTTGATAGGCACAGTGAATGGATTACTCGGTAAGATTGTATAGCTGAGACCTGGAACTTGGCCATTATCAATCTCGGGTATCGTAATGCGCAAGGTTCGAGCGAATGCCGTATTATTATTATCTACGGTGAATGCCGGCGTGGTTGCCGTCACACCTTGAGCAATCGTGAATGTACTTGTAATTGGTGTGATCGTAAAATCAACGATCTGCGCGGGGGCTTTTTGTGGTGTGGCGTCGACCGAATGATCGTTCGTCGCAAACGTGAGCACCATAACTACGATCAGTGCTGCGACGGCGAGGTTACGCAAGTGAGAACGCGATCGGCTCACGGTGGCTGCTCCTGGCGCTAGAACGGGCAAAAAGGCAAGCGCATTATAGCAGAAGGCATGGGAGTGTCAAGAAGTTATGAGTAAAGAGTAATGAGTTATGAGTTGTAGTAAAACATCAGACTCATAACTCATAACTCATTACTCTTTACTCGGCACGTTAGTGTTCGGCCATGGTGCGCCCCAGCGCGCCGGCGACGGCGGCCACGCGCGGCATCAGCGCGGCGAAGTTTGCGAGCGTCAGCGATTGCCCGCCGTCGCTCTTGGCGCGATCCGGGTCGGGGTGGATCTCCAGAATCAGGCCGTCGGCGCCGGCCGCAATCGAGGCCAGCGCCAGCTGCGGCACCAGGTACCACTTGCCGGTGCCATGGCTTGGGTCGGCGATCACCGGTAGATGCGAGCGACGCTTGGCTAGCGCCACGGCATTAAGATCCATGGTGTTGCGGGTGGCGGTCTCGAAGGTGCGGATGCCGCGTTCGCACAAGATCACGTTTGGATTGCCCTGGGCGATCACATACTCAGCGCTGAGCAGCCACTCCTCGATCGTGGCCGAGAGGCCGCGCTTCAGCAGCACAGGTATGCCCAGCCGACCGACCTCTTCGAGCAGTTGGTAGTTCTGCATATTGCGCGCTCCAATCTGCAGCACGTCGGCGTAGCGTGCGACCAGCGGCACATCGGTCGGCGTCATCACCTCGGTGACGATCGGCAGGCCGGTTTCTTCGCGGGCCTTGGCCATGAGCTGCAAACCTTCCTCGCCCAAACCGCGGAATGTGTAGGGCGACGAGCGGGGTTTGAATGCACCGCCGCGTAGCATATTCGCGCCGGCTTCGCGCGCGGCCCGTGCAGTGGCCATGATCTGCTCCTCACTCTCGACAGCGCACGGCCCAGCGATCACGACGCAGCTTCCATCGCCGACCTTGATGCCGCGCACATCGACGATCGTATCGTGTGGGTGGAACTCGCGGGCGGCCAGCTTGTAGGGCCTGGTGATCCGAGCAGTCTCCTGCACGCCCTCGAACAGCTCAAGCTCTTCTTGCAGCGTCGGTGGGATGGCCGCACCGACCACCCCAATGATCGTTCGCTCCTCGCCGCGGATCAGGCGGCCCTGGAGCTGGTGCTCTTCCAAGCGACTCAAGATCGTGGCGATGTTCTCCTCGGTAGCGGTGGCGCGCATGATAACAATCATGGCTGGGTCCTCCTTAGCTAATTCGATCAGATTATCGATATACCGGACGGTGTAGATGGTTTTGTGTTCGATCGGTAGAAGCGCGACGAGCGAATCGATCGGTTTCATAGCACATCTCCTGGATCAAAAAAGCTGAACGCTATCGCAGCGTTCAGCTTTTTTCAGATACAACAACTTCATGTTCCGCGGTATGAGAACTAATCTGACTCCCTGTCGCAGTCAGCCTCGAGCGTTCAGGGCGCAGGTTTTGCGCGCCACGGATGTAGACATGGCGAATCTCGTTGGCGCCGCGGGTCGTATTCCAATGGATGAGCACGCGAATGCAGCGCTCAAGGCTGCCAGGGACGGCCATTTCGTTGGTGCAGAACAAGGCAGTGTCGAGCCAGCCGAGCTGGCGCGCGGCGACAGCTGGAAATTCGGCGTTGAGATCGGGCGTGGTGCTAAAAATTGCGCTGGCGATATCCTCTTCGCGGATGTCGTTTTCGTGGATCAAGCGCTCCAGCATCTCGCGGGTCGCATCGAGAATCGACTCACGCGTGTTTTCGTCGGCGGTGGTGGCGCCACGGATTCCTCGGCAGGCGTAGGTCATCGTATCCTCCACTAAACAATCGCGGGCAATGGCTCGCCATCACATTGATGGATCGAGGCAACACTGCCCGCTCAACGCTCACAAACAGAAGAGGCGTGGAGCGGTGTGCTCCACGCCTCTTTGAGAAAACTGTTATCAGTCTCTAGTCAACGCGAAGCAACCAGTCCTTTCGGCCGGCAAAAAAGTAATAAAAATAAAAGCTGTAGTTGTGACTGGCGCGCGACATAATGCTCTGCTTCACATGCGTTGATTTTAACGGACTATAGCATGGAACAGATGAAGTGTCAACCACGAATTTCTGGGGCACGAAGTGAGAACATTTCAACGTTCCAACGTTCTAACGATCGGCTGGCAGAACGGGCAGAAGTGCGTGCCGCGCTGGCCGATCATGGTTTTCTCGATCGGCGTGCCGCAGCGCGGGCAAGGCTTGCCCTGCTGATCGTATACGTTGAAGTGCTCCTGGTTGCTGCCGGCCTCGCCATAGCCGTTGCGATAGTCGCGCAGCGTGCTGCCACCATACTCAATTCCTTGCAGCAGCGCCAGCCGGATACCCGAGTGCAGCCGCGCGATCTCGTCGTCATCCAGGCTGTCGCTCCGGCGTAGTGGGTGGAGCTGGGCATTCCAGAGCGCTTCGTCGGCGTAGATGTTGCCGATCCCGGCGATCACTCGCTGGTCAAGCAGGAGTGGCTTGAGGCGTGTATGGCGCCGGCGCAGCAGCGCGCCCAGCAGATCGGGCGTGAAGGTGTCGGCGAGCGGCTCGACGCCGTGCGCGATATCGAGCGCCGCGAGCCCGGCGTCGTCGAGCAGGCGCGCGCGGCCAAATTTGCGGGTGTCGTGGAAGAACACCTGGCGACCATCGTCGAGCAGCAGCACCAGATGCGTGTAGATATCGGGCTGGGCCGCGGAGTCGTGCACCGTGATCGAGCCGGACATGCGCAGATGCAGCGCCAGCGTCCAGCCGCCGTCGAGCGTCACGACGATCCACTTCGCGCGGCGGCCGACCGCGCGCACCTCGCGGCCCTTGATGAGATCGAGAAACTGATCGACCGCCGGTGTCTCGACCATGCGCTCCCAATCGAGCTTGGTCACGGCGATAATCCGCCGACCGAGAATTTGCGCGCCCAGGCTGCGCGCGGCGTGTTCGACTTCGGGTAGTTCAGGCATATACGAGCCGATCTCGTCAATTCGGCGAAAAACAACCGATCGTATTCTACCGCATGATGCTGAACATGCCCATTCGGTCTAAGGGACTCGGCGTTTTTAAAACATCCCGATCCCATAGTGCGTAGTGCGTAATGCATCCGACGTACTACGCACTACGCACTATATATTCGCATGTATTCGCGCAATTCGCGGATTCTTGACCGATATGCTACGCCAGCAGCTACATCTGCCAGCCGACCGCGCGCTCGTCGGCGGTGAACCAGGCGTGGAATTGGCGCTCCCAATCTGCCGTGTGCACCAGGGCGTGGATGTGATCGCGCTTCAGTGGGTCGTTGAAGTCTTCCGCCAGGCAATCTAATCTGGCGCGATGCAGGATGTCGGAGCCAATCCGGTAGATCAGTTTGCCCTGATTCATCGCGCTCGTTAGCAGATGCTGTTCGGCAAGTTCTTCCAGCGCTTCGGCGACTGCCCAGGGATTCTCGCGGAGTCGGTCGCTCAGCATAGCGGCTGTGGTGGTAAGTTGGGAATGAATGAGAAACTGCAGCAGAAGGTGCAGTTTCAGCCGCGAATCGAGCAAGCGGGGTGCAATCAGTTGTTCGTAGCTGGTATTCATGGCGGTCCTCTTCGATCGCTATGGTGCTGCTACACATGGACGCCGACTCGAAGATGTTTAAACTTAAGTATACTGCTCAGCAGCAGTGAAGAAGTGAAGGTTTCCTATATGATGGTTGAGAAATCTTCTCCGTTCGCAACCAAACTTTCAACTAAGGATTCCGATCATAGTGTGCGATGATCTGGCGGGCGGCTTCGATCACCAGCTCACGCAGCCGCGCCGGTGCCAGCACTTCGATCCGCGGGCCAAAGCTCAGCACATGCTCGCAGGCGTTATGCTCGCCCTCGAACAGCATCTCGAGCACCATCCAGCCGCACTCGTCGGGCGGGCCAGCGCTGACGACGCGCGCGTAGCGGCCGACCGCGCGCATATACTCATACAGTGAGGTCTCGATTCGGATGGTAGCGGGATACTGAGGTAGGTTGGCTCGGAATTGGGCCGAGCTGGCTTCCCAATATGCCGCCAGGTCGAAATCCGGCGCGCGTACAAAGGTCTGGCTGGCGATCTCGGCGTTCTGAACGCGCGAAATGCGATAGGTGCGGATGCTGTCGTCGACCCTAGCGATCAGATACCAGATGCTGCCCTTGGCCACCAGGCCCAGCGGATCGACCTGTCGCTCAACCGTGGTGTCGTCGGCGCGCTGGTACTTCAGCAGCAGCTTGCGATCCTGCCAGACCGCCTCCTGGATTGTTGGCAAGAACGGCACTGGCTCGCGCGCCTGGCTCCATCCCGCGCCGTCGATATGAATCCGCTGGCGGGTGTGCTCGGCGTCGTGGCGTGCCATGGCCGGCAGTGCGGCTTGGAGCTTGATCCGCGCCGCATCGGCGGCCCGGTGCAGGCCAAGGTCGCTCAGCACACGCGCCGGCTGGGCCAGGAACAGCGCCTGGATCTCAGCCTCATTCAGTCCGGTTAAGTTGGTGCGATATTCCTCGAGCAGCGACCAGCCGCCGCCGCTGCCACGTTCCGCGACGATCGGCACGCCCGCGGCGCCAAGCGCGTCCATATCGCGGTGAATCGTCCGCTCGGCGACTTCGAGGCGCTCGGCTAGCTCGCGCGTGGTGATCCGCTGGTTGACTTGCAACAACAACATGATCGAGAGCAATCGGTCGGCGCGCATCAGTTTTTCCCTATTCGCGGTTCTCAGTAATCTAACTTACACAAAATCGTATTTTAGCCTTCCCTTCGACCCTTCGACAAGCTCAGGGCAGGCAAGCTCAGGACAAGCGGCAGAGTGGTACTTTACTTTTTTATTGTTCTTCATTTTTGCGCTCGCAGAGCGAAAAAATGAAGAACCGGGTACCCTCTGGGTGAATCGTGAGGCACCTTGCTGCCGCAGGCTAAAGCCCTACTGTCAAGAGGACATGCCGTGTATGCTCAGCAATTCTACCAGAGAAATATGACAGCGGATGTCATATTTCGCCGGTTATACTGAAAAAGCGCATAGCAGTGTTAGATTGGAGGCGAGCATGAAATATGGATTTGTGTTTCCCGGCAGCGATGTGCATGAGGCGGTGGCATTTGGGATCGAGGCCGAGCGCGCGGGCTGGGATGGTTTTTTCGTTTGGGATTCGGTTTGGGGCGTCGATCCGTGGGTGACCTTGACGGCGATCGCAGTGCAGACCGAGCGCATTCGGCTTGGCACACTGCTGACGCCAGTGTCGCGCCGGCGGCCTTGGACGCTGGCTGGCGAAACGGCGACGCTCGACCGGCTTTCGAATGGACGCGTGATTCTGGCCGTGGGGCTCGGCGCAATTGACACCGGGTTCGCGAAATTCGGCGAAGAGACCGATCGCAAGATCCGCGCCGAGCTGATGGACGAGGGTCTGGCGATTCTCGATGGGCTCTGGCGCGGACAGCCGTTCAACTTCGAGGGCAAACACTATCACATCAAGGAAACGGACTTTCATGTGCCGCCGCCACCAGTGCAGCAGCCGCGCATTCCTGTCTGGGTGGTTGGCGCCTGGCCGCGCGAAAAGTCAATGCGGCGTGTACTCCAATGGGATGGCCTACTGCCGTCGAAGATCAACGCCGATGGCTCACCTGGGCAAGCCAGCTTCGATGATTTACGGGATATGAAAGCATATATCGACGAGCACCGCACTGCCGACACACCGTTTGACATTGTGGTCGAAGGCGAGACGCCGGGCGACGACGCCGTGCAGACGGATGCGATCATCAAGCCGTATGCCGAGGCCGGGGCGACATGGTGGATCGAGTCGCGCTGGACGGCGCCAAGCCTCGATCTGGTGCGCGAGCGTTTGCGCCAAGGGCCGCCGAGGGTTGAGTTATGAGTTAGGAGTTATGAGTTTTGAATCGAGAATTCAAGTTGTTCTCGATCTAGTTCTCAGTTCTCGGTTCACCCAGAGTGTGTCCGGTTCACCCAGCGGGTACCCGGTTCTTGGTTCTTCAGGTCTCTTCGTGGATCGCCTCGTCGGTGAGAATTGTAGCGCTGCTGAGTTGTTGCTGAATCTCGTGGCTGATGTCGCGCAGGGCGTGAAGATCGGCGGCGCGCTCGACGAATGGGAAGGCGAAGGTGTGCCGCTGCTGCAAAGCAGCGGCGCGCTCCATAATCTCGGCGGCGCTGATTGGCCGGTAGGCGCTGCCGAAAATGACTAGCGCGTGCTTCAGTTCGATCAGGTGAACCGCGGAAAATTGAGCGCTCAGCGTTTTGATCTTCGCGGCGAAGTGCGGGTCGGATCGCAGTACATTGGCGCATACCACGCCGCCTTTGGTTAGCCGCTGGGCGCAGAGCCGGTAGAATTGTGCGGTGGCCAGGCGATCGAGTTGGTCGCTGTCGTCGCGAAACGCGTCCATGATGATGATATCATAGGTCTGGCCAGCGGCAGCTTCCAGAAAGTGGCGCGCATCGTCGAGAAACAGCCGCTGTCGATTGTCGAACTCAATTCCGAAATAAGCTGGCGCGATCGTGCGGAATGCCGGGTCGAGATCGACATTGTCGATTGTGACCGCCGGCAGATGGTGGTGCAGCAGCATCGAGATCCGCCCACCCCCAAAGCCCAGCATGCAGATCGATTGTGGCGCCGGTCGCCAGATCAGCGTCAGCAGCGCGGCTTGCGCATAGCCGGCCAGCAGGCGCAACGGCTGATCCAGATCGATTCGCGACATCGGGCCTTCGAGCGTGCCGTTAGTCGCGTCGACGAAGTAGAGTTGGAGGTGGCTGCCGGTCTTAAGAATTCGGATCCGGTGTAACCCAGCTTGCTCATCGTAGATCGCACCGTCGGGCAGATACCGCAGCGGCGCCAGGCGCTGCGCGATCGCGGCGAGGTTCTGTTGCTGCCATTCTTGGTGCTGCATTGGGTTCACTGATACAATCCACGCAGTCGCAGGCGAACGGCTTGGCGTTGCGCTGGCGGTGAATTATGACAGATTTTCTTCGAGTATACGCAATAAATTCTGGCTCGATTGGGCATCCGCTCTGTCTCCCGCACCTACTCGCTCTTCGAGCGACTGTAGACAGCGCAAGATGAGCCGGGGCGTGACCTGCGACCGGCTGACATCTTTGGCATACAGGTAGCGTTCAACCAATCCGGCCTTCATGAGTGCGCATCGAGAATACGGGTACCTGGCGGATAGAGCGCAGTGATACAATCGGCGAGCGTGCGATTCATCGAGTCACATCTTGAGTCGCGTCCTGCAGCCACTTCCCAAACTCCGGCGATTCGACCTTGGCCTGGGCCTTACGCCATTTGCTCAGCGTCCATTCCCAAAAGTCGAACTCGATCGCGCTAATGCTATTCTGGATGCTGCCCCATAGCACCCAGCCGATGTTCGACATGCAGTAGTAGAGCCACATGCGTGCGATCAGGCTCCGGCGAGGCTGGCCGAAATAGGCTGCGCAAAGTTGCTCGACCCGATCGGGCGCGAAGTCGTTCTCGTTGCAGATATTGCCCAACTCGAAGCATGGGTCGTTGTTGCCGCTGTATTCGTAGTCGACCAGCCACAGCCGCGCGCCGTCGTCGATGAAGTTCTCGGCCAGCAGGTCGTTGTTGCACGGCACCAGCGGTAGCGGGCGGGCCGCCAGCGCCGTTTCGATGTTCCGCGCAATCGGCAGATAATCCATGTAGCCATCCGGGATGCGGAAGCCATGGCGCCGCACGATCTCGAGGTAGAAGTCCATGGTGCGGAACATATTGAAGGTATTGATAAAGGCTGGCCCCGCATGGAGTGCGCGGGTTGCCTGGGCGATCCGGCGAATCTGATCAGGCTCGCGCAGCCGGGCGCTGGTCATCGTCGTGCCTTCGATACATTCGAGCACCATCACCGGGATGTCGGGCAGGTAATGGACGATCCGTGCGCCCACGCCAGCTTGCGCCGCCGCGCGGGTATTGTAGTACTCGTGCTCGCGATTGACCGAGAGCAGTTCGGTGCTCGCGCCGGGGATGCGCACGACATATGGAGTTCCGTCGACCACCACACGGTAGTTGGTGTTGGTCAGGCCACCCGCCAGCGGCGCGGCGTGTACGGCGCGGCCACGCCACTCGGGAATGCGGGCGATTACTTCGTCGATCGTGGTCATAACCCTCCGCGGAGTTAAGAGTTTTGAGTTAATGTACTCAAAACTCTTAACTCGTAACTGTCAACTAGGCTCGTGAGAGGCGTTGTCGCAGTAGGTGATCGGCCAGAACGAGCGCGAGCATTGCCTCGGCGATCGGCACGAGCCGCGGCAGCACGGTGGGGTCGTGGCGGCCGTGGACCTCGATCGCGCTTGGGTTGCCCTCACGATCGACCGTTTGCTGTGGCTGGGCGATCGACGCGGGCGGCTTGGCGGCCAGCCGCACGACGATCTCTTCGCCGGTGCTGATGCCGCCGAGGATGCCGCCGTGGTGGTTGCTGGCGGTGCCGATACTGCCGTCGTCGCGGCGGATGAACGGGTCGTTGTTCTCGGATCCGCGCATATGCGCTACGCCGAAGCCCTCGCCCATCTCGACGCCCTTGATTGCCGGGATGCTGAACATGGCTTTACCAATGTCGGCCTGGAGCTTATCGAAAACCGGCTCGCCCAGGCCAGGCGGCACGCCCCGCGCGCGCACCTCGACCACGCCGCCGAGCGAATCGAGCGCGCGCCGCGCCGCGTCGACCCGCGCGACCATCTGCTCGGCCACCGCCGCGTCGGGGCAGCGCATGATATTGCGCTCGATCTCGTCCTCGTCGAAAGCCTCAGCCTTCAGATCGCCAAGCTGCGCCGTCCATGCAATGATCTTAATGCCGTAGCGCGCCAGCAGCAGCTTCGCCACCGCGCCGCCCGCCACCCGCCCAATCGTCTCGCGCGCGCTGGATCGCCCGCCGCCGCGCCAGTCGCGGAAGCCATATTTGGCATCCCAGGTGTAGTCGGCATGGCCAGGCCGGTACAGGTCTTTGATATTGTTGTAGTGCGACGACTTGGCGTCGGTATTCCAAACCAGCATACTGATCGGCGTGCCGGTGGTGCGGCCCTCGAACACGCCCGATAGGATCTGCACCTGGTCGGCCTCTTGGCGCGCCGACGCGACTTTGCTCTGGCCGACACGCCGCCGGTCGAGCTCGCGCTGGATATCGGTCTCGCCGATCTCGAGCTCGGATGGGCAGCCGTCGACGACGCAGCCGACGGCGGGACCGTGCGATTCGCCCCAGGTGGTCAGCCGAAAGATCTGGCCGAATGTGTTGCCTGGCATAGGTTTCGTTTCCTTAACACGACTTACGCAGTGGCCGCTTCGACGTGGCTTATAGCCTGCGCCGCATGGTACTCTCCGATTATGTCGTTTCTCGTTTCTTCCGCTCTACGAGCGGAAGAAACGAGAAACGATTAGAAAATAAAGTACCGCGATTCCTGAGCTTGCCGAAGGGCTGCCGAAGGCAAGAACAATATCTCGGACGCGATCGTGTAAGCCCAATCAATAATAAACGTCTTAGCGCGATCAGCGCAATGATCACTCAAGCAGCTTGATCTGCTCCAGTTCTGGCGCTAGGGCGTACAGATCGGCGCGCTTGGTGTTGAGGAAGCTTTCGACATCGCGCAGGTAGGTCGCCGATGACGGATAGAGCTTTTTGATCTGTGCGAACGCTAGCCCTAGAGCTTGCAGGTAGGTTTTGTCGTGCGGCTTTTTGCGGCTGGCCACAAACCACTCCTGCACGGTCATATACCACATGCCGCGGTTCTTATAGGCGATGCCGTTGTTGTAGTGTGCCATGTCGTCGGCAGCCTCCACCGATGGCTGGTAACGCACTTGCGGGCCGAAAAAGTCGCTGTAGCTGAGGGCAACCAACAGCAGGTACAGCACTTGAAAGCCAATCGCCACAAATATGACTGCGCTCGCGACCCCTACCAGCACATTGATGTTAGGGCCGGCTCCGGGCGGCAGTGCGGTCGCTCGACTGTTCCTCAGCGCGGCGGCCAACCCGCCGACTTGGGCGATATTGCAGATCGTTCCGATCAAGCTCAGCACGCTGAGGCCGATCACTACATAATAGGCCCAGCGCTGGCGCCGCAGTAGCCCGCGACCGATCCGGATGATCACAACGCCGATCAGGATGCCGACGACGATCGGTACGAGCATGGCCAGTGAGAACGAACTGCTGGCTGGCGCGCGGCCGCGCGGCGCGGCCGATTGCGCCGCCTGGATGAGTATCAGCGCGCCAACTGTGCCCAAGATGCCGCCGAGAATCGTCATCACGCCATTGAAGATCCACAGCACGCCCAGGATGGTCAGCGGTAGCGAGCGCTTGTCAGGCGGCGCCGTGCGGATCATCAGGCTTTGGCGGCATTGAATGCAGCTTTTCTGCGTTAGGACGGTCGGCGTGCCGCAGTACGGGCAAGGGTTCTCGGCTATCGCGTTCGCGCTCGCTTCGGCGGTCGGAGTCGCAACAGCGGACGCCGGCGGAGGATTTGAGGCGACCGGCTCAGGCGCCGGCGTGGGGGCGGCGATTGGCGCTTCGGAGACGAGATGCGTAGTCGGGCCGGTATAACTGGTTGCAACGCTCGCCAACGGGTCGTATGTCGGCGCTGGCGGCGCGGGCGGTACGATCTCGGCTGGCGCGGGCGGGCCATATTTCGAATCGACCCAAGCTAGCCCTTGCCGGGCCTTGGCGTTATTGGGGTTGAGTTCGAGCACATTGTGCAGGCAGGTGCGCATGTCGTTTGGGTCGTCGACAACGCCGGAGAGCCACAGCCAAGCCTGCTCATTACGCTCATCGGCCTCGATCGCACGCGTGAGCAATGCGCGCGCCTCGGCGCGGTTACCCGCGCGGGCGGCGGCGATACCCTGTTGGAGTAAATCGCTCATGGGCGTGTCCAGACTAAGTCTCCTTCAATGATCGTGATCTCCGATTGGATGGCATGCAGATCTGACGGGCTGATTTTGAATGGATCGGCCGAAAGCACCGCCAGGTCGGCGAGCATGCCGGGCACGAGCGTGCCTTGCTCATGGCTCGCGCCGGCCGCGATCGCTGCGCCAACGGTGAAGCCACGCAACGCTGAGGTGATGTCGATGCGCTGCTGGGGGTACCAGCCTTCCGCCGGATAGCCGCCGGGGCGCTGGCGCGTCACCGCGGCGTGAATGCCGAGCCAGGGATTGATCGGCTCGACCGGCGCATCCGAGCCGAACGCCAGCGTTGCCCCGGCGGCTTGCAGCGCGCGCCAAGCATACGCGGTCGCGCAGCGCTCACCCCACAACCGGTTGGCCGCGTCCATATCGGATGTGGCGTGGATAGGCTGCATGGAGGCGATCACGCCGAGCTGCGCGAAGCGCGGGATGTCTTGTGGATGAACGATCTGCGCGTGTTCGATGCGGTTGGGAATGGTCCGTAGTCCGTGGTCCGTAGTCTGTAGTCCATCTGTCGTTTCCTGCAACGGACTATTGACAACGGACAACTGACTCTGCGCCAACTCGATCGCATCAAGCACCCGCCGGTTGGCCGCGTCGCCAATCGCGTGGATGATTACCGCGATGCCGCCCGCGATCGCACGCTGGACAGCAGCGTTCAGCGCCGCATCGGTCATCGTGGCGGTGCCGAAGTGGCGGCGGCCCTCGTAGTGCGTGAGCATCTCGGCGGTCTCCGAGCCGAGTGAGCCGTCGGCAAACATTTTCACGCCGCCGATCCGCAGCCAGCGATCGCCCAGCCCACTGCGCAGGCCAAGCCGCAGCGCGTAGTCCAGGCTTTCCAGCCCGATATGCACGAGGCAGCGCAGATCCAACTGGCCGCGCTCGCGCAGCACTTGCAGGTCGGCCAGTGTCTGCGCGCCATCGCCGGCGGTCAGGCCGGGCGGGATCTGCACGCCAGCCATGCCATAGGAGTGCGCCTCGACGATCGCCGCGCGCACGGCATCCAGGCGATCTACCTGGGTGGTGCCGGGAATGTGCTGGCGCACCAGATCGATTGCATTCTCCAGCAGCACGCCGGTGGCCTGCTTCTTCTCACGCTGGATGATGCCGCCGGGCGGGTTCGGCGTGGTGTCCTTGATCCCGGCGAGTTCGAGCGCGCGGCTATTGGCCCACGCCGAGTGACCATCCTTGCGGACCAGCAGCGCCGGCCGGTCGGGCGTCAGCGCATCGAGATCGGCGGCGCGCGGCCAGCGGCCGCCCCATAGCGTGTGATCCCAGCCGCCGCCGAGCAGCCAGGCGCCCTCGGGCAGCTGCTGGGCCGCCGCGGCCACGCGCTCGAGCACCGCATCGAAATCGGCTACGCCGTCCAGGCGCAGATTGCGGCGCGCCAGCGCATAGTTGACAAAATGGACGTGTGCGTCGGTGAGCGCCGGGATGACGGCGCGCCCGCGCAGATTGATCGGCTCGGCGCGGCCGCCCATTGCGGCTTGAACCTTGCCCTCGCTGCCGATCGCTACTACCCGACCGTCGCGGATGCCAAGCGCCTGGGCGCGTGGCAAACTTGGGTCGAGCGTGTAGATTGTGCCGTTGTAGAGGATGCTGGATGACATAGATTATACCTAAGCGTACCTTTCTCATGACCGTGCAGGTCTATGGTACGGATTGGCAGCGATCTTGTCAATATATTAGTGCTCTGTGGGCAATTCGAGGAACACCTCAACGATGTAGGGATCGAGATGCGTTCCGGCCAGGTCGCGGATGTGCTGGCGCACCCGCTCCTCGGGCCAACCCTTGCGATACGGGCGATCGGAGCGCAGCGCATCCCAGATATCGACGATCGCGAAGATGCGCGCCGCCTGCGGGATCTGCTCACCTTGCAACCTATGTGGGTAGCCGGTGCCATCCCACTTCTCGTGATGGTAGTGAGGAATATCTAGCGCTTGCGACAGAAACGGAATGCCCGAGAGCGTGTCGTACGCATACACCGGGTGCCTGCGCATCACGCGCCATTCTTCATCGTCGAGCGGGCCGGGCTTGTGCAGAATTGCGTCGGGCACGCCCATCTTGCCGATGTCGTGCAGCAGCGCTCCCCGTTGAATATGCACCAACTCGGTTGCGCTCAGGCCTAGCGCATGAGCCAGGCGTAGAGTCATCGTCGTCACTCGCTGCGAGTGGCCTTCGGTGTCGTTGTCGCGCAGGCAGCTGCGCAATCGTCGGGATGAATCAGTGCCAGAAATGGCTTCCCGATCCATTCGTCGCACGGCCAGCCGGTGATCTGTTCAAAAGCGGGATTAAGCGACACCACGGTGCCGTCAGTTGTGACGCCCCCAACCAACTCGTGCAGATGTTCCACCAACTCACTAAACCGGGCATTCGATGTCGCAATGCTCTGTTGGGCGCGTTTGTGCTCACTCGTATCGCGAAAGTATAGTGACATGCCCGCATCCGAGGGGTAGGCGCGGATGGCGAACCACTTATCACGCGGCGAGTAGTAATCTTCATGTTCGATCGGGATACCTTCGGCAGCCGCCCGCCAACAGGCCTGGCCAAAGCCGGTAGCATGAAAGTTGGGGAATGTTTCCCACAGTCGCCTGCCGATCAGCTTTTCGACGGGATAGGTCAATATGCTGGCAGCCACCCGATTGATAAACGTGAACCGCCAATCCGAATCGAAGGTGATTAAGCCATCGGTGATGCTGTCGAGCATGTCGATGAGTTGCTGACCGGACAGCTGGAACATCTCTGCGGCCATTTGTCGGTTTGGTGTAGTAGTCATTGCATCTGTTTCCCGATTGTGGAGTGTGATTGGTTCATCGAACGGGTCTATCATAGCGTTACGCACTAAAACATGTCGAGCGCAATTGACGACCAATTTGGGGCCGATTCGATAACAAGCCCAACGAGAAACGCGATCAGCGCAGCTCATTCCTTTGCGGTCTTTGTGGCTTTGCGTGAGCATCGGCTGTCCCGTTTGCATCTGAGGTTGTTATGAGCCTACGCTACCGCGCGATCCGTACGAGCGCCTTGGTTTCGACCGGTACGCCTTCGGCTGTTGTCACTCGTAGGCGCAGCGTGTAGTCGCCTGGCGGCAGGTCGGCGGTGCGCCAAACGCCCAGGATGCCGTCGACCACGCCGAACGCGCCCTGCGCGATCGACTGCCAGTCGGTTGGGCTACCGCCAGTGCCCCATTCCAGGATGTATGCGCCGCGCGCCGTTCCGCGCACGAACACCTGGGTGCTGGTGATCGCTGTGCTCGCCGAAGGCTGTGTGATCTGCGCAATGCCGCTCTCGCGCGTGCTGAGCGACGGCGGGCAGTAGGCCGTCGGTAGCTGCGGAATGCCGTTGGCGGCGGCCCAGGCTTGGTATTGGGTTGGGTAGACAATGAAGCGCTGCTCGCGCACCTGTTCGCGCGGGCTGTAGGGCGCGGCCAAGCATGTGCCGTCGCCAGCGACTTTGACGGTCTTGAAGAAGACATCGCTGGTCTTTGGCTCGGTCCCGGCGATGAAATGCTCGTCCACGCGGTTCGGGCAGGCCTCGCCGGCCAGCGCGCCCGTGTCGGCACAGATTGTGGTGGTAACAATGCCGGCCGGCTGATGGAACTGCTGGATTGGCCGGCCCTCGTGGTACAGATCCATAATCGCACGCCAGATTGTGCCGGCGCCATTGACCCCAGCAACTTCCTGCATTGGTTGTCCATCGCTGTTGCCAACCCACACGCCGACAGTCACATCGGGCGTGAAGCCGATCGCCCAAGAATCGCGCCAATCGTTGCTGGTACCGGTCTTGACGGCGGCTGGCCGGTTATTCGATAGCTCCATCACATTGCCGGGGCCGAAAATATACTGCCGGGCAATATTGTCGCTGAGAATGTCGGTCAGCAAATATGCGATCTGCTCGCCGTGATCGCCAAGCGCACGGCGGCCGGGCGCTTCGTTGATATGTTCCAGCACCTCACCATGCGAGTTCGTGACTTTTAGGATCGGCGCTGGTTCGCGTTCGAGGCCACTATTGCGGATGGTGTTGTATACATTGGTGAGATCCAGCAGCTTGACCTCGCCCGCGCCCAACACGAGCGCCAGACCATAGGCTGAGGTGTCGTTCAGCGTGGTGATGCCCATCGCGTGGGCTTGCTCGACAAAGTTCTCGACGCCAACAAACTCAATTGTTTTCACTGCCGGGATATTGAGCGAGTTGGCCAGCGCCATCCGCAGGCGCTGCGGGCCATGCCAGCTATCGTCGTAATCGCGTGGCGCGTAGATCGCGCCGTCGGCAAGCTTGAATTCGGTCGCCTCATCCCACAGCACTGTCGCGGGCGTCCAGCCGCGCTGCAGGGCCGCCGCATACACGATCGGCTTGAGCGCCGAGCCCGGCTGGCGCGGCGCGAGCGCCACGTTCACCTCGCCGTCGATCGATGTATCATTGTAGTCGACGCTGCCGACCATCGCCAGCACCTGGCCTTCGGGCGAGAGCATCACGACGCTGGCGTTGCTGGCGTTACGCGCGCGCAGATCGGCGATGCGCTCGCGCACGATGCGCTGAGCCTCGGCCTGCCAGTGCAGGTCGAGCGAGGTGACCACGCGCAGCCCGCCGCGGTAGAGCATATCGGGGCCGTAGCGCTGCTCGAGCAACTGGCGCACATAAAAGACAAAATGCGGCGCGATCAGGCCGGGCGCCTGCGGCGCGAAGTTCAGCGGCGCCTGATAGGTAGCCTGGGCCTGCGCAGTAGTGAGGTAGCCAAGCTTAGCCATCAGGCCGAGCGTCACCTTCTGGCGCGCCTTGGCGCCAGCCAGATTGGTCAGCGGGTTGAGGATGGTAGGCGATTGCGGCAGCCCGGCGATCAGCGATGCCTCGGCGGCATCGAGTTCCCAGACATGCTTGCCGAAATAGGCCTGTGCGGCCGCCTCGACGCCATAGGCCTGATTGCCGTAGTAGACCTCGTTCAAATAGATGCCGAGGATCTGATCTTTGCTATATTTTCGCGAGACCCGCAATGCCAAGATCGCCTCGCGCAGCTTGCGCTCGAATGAGATTTGGGCGCGCTCCTCAGGGGGCAACAGCACATTGCGCACCAGCTGCTGGGTGATCGTCGAGGCGCCGCTCACCACATCCTGCGACTGATAGTTCTGCAGCAGCGCGCGTAGAATGCCGCGTAGATCGACGCCGGGGTTGTCATAAAAATTAGCGTCCTCGACGGCAATAGTCGCGTCGCGCAGTGCCTTGGGCATGCGATCGAGCTCGACTACTGTGCGCCGGCCGCCCTGCGGATCGACCAATTCGTACAGCAGGGTCTGGCCGTCGCGGGCATAGATTTGCGTAGTTTCGGCCGGGCGGTGCTTACCAATGCCGGTCTCGAGGTCTTTCAGCTCGCGGACATAGTAGGAATAGACGCACAGCGCCGCCAGAATCGCCAGCTCGATCGCCAGCAAGCTCAGCTTGACAAATGCCAGAAACAATCGCCAGACAAAGCCCAGCGCGCTGAAGGCCAGCTTGGTTCGCTCAGGATACGCTCGAACTGGTCGTGTTTGTGCCATAGCCGGATCAGTATAGCACATCCTTTCGGGGGCGTATGATCTTCACACAAATACTTTGTGAAAAAAGGCACTTGACAATCGCAAACATTGTGATATATTGAACAATATCGGCGATAAGCCGGCGTCTTAGGTATCTGAACACCGCTATAGACCTACCAGGAGGTTGACGTGGACACTGCACTCATATTTATCGCGAGCCTCGGCACTGCGTATATCGTCGCACGACGCACTGGCCGCGGGCGATTCACGCTTGCCGATCTTATGATTGGCGTGTTCGCTGGTTTCGCCAGCCTAGGTATGTCCCAGTTCCTCAGCGTTGAAGGCGCTGAATGGCGCTCGGGCTTGCCGCTGTTCTTCGCCTGCGCCCTGGCATTTGGGTTGGAAGCGCTGCCACTCCATTCACCGCAGTTGTACTAGCTCACGCGCCGAGCCAATCGATCCACTCGCGCTCTAGTGCATCGAAGGACTTGCCGTAGATCGCGTGGTAATCGGAAGAGCTGATGCCGCCGTGGCCGGTTACGTACACCTGATCGAATTTCTCGCGGCCATAGGTTCCGATCAGAAACTCGACGAAGCTGGCCCATTGATAGTAGAGCGCGTTCATGGCGCCGATGCCTAGGCCGTTGTAGTTGGTCGCCAGCGAATAGAATACGCCGGCTTGGCGCTGCTGGCGCACGTATGACCGAAAGTCGGGCTGCCCGCCGAGCCAGTAACTGCCAGCCGCCCACGTCGCCGCGCCCTCCGAGAGAATCAGATCCGAGCTGAGCTGTGCTTGCCCATAGCGGTCCTGCTCGAGCTGATGGACGAACTCGTGGGCCAAGATTGCCACCGCGCGCGGGCGGGCGATATCGTTGCAGGTGAACACCTGGACGGTGCGCACATCGGTATAGGCGATGCCGTGCAGACCACAGCCGCCGTCGCTCGCCAGCGCGGCCTGAAAGCGACTGGTTGGCCCGCTGCCAAAGCGCGCGGATACATACGCGAGCGTGCGCTGTAGCTCGTCGGCCAGCGCCTGACGCTCATCGGGGTATAGCCCATCCGCGACCCGCAGATCGAACTGCGCGACCGGCAATGCATCGCCGCTAATTGCAATCGGCGGTGCGCTTGCGCTATTTGCCGGCGGCTCCGGCTCGGTCAGCAGTGGCTGCGGCTTCCAGCGCGACATCAGCCGGTTGGCACTGTCGTTGGGACGAAAGAGCAGCACAATGACCACCAGCGACACCAAAGCGATAATGATCAGCCGCGGGTTAATCGGAAATTCGCGTGCGTACATGCTTCTGAGAAGAACAAATATTCGTAGGAAAATACTGGTGGCAGTATACCATTTCGCGCCGGCCGCCACAAGGCCGCAAGCATGCTGAAAATAGGTCTAATGTACTGGTTGCAATTTGGTCTGATCCAGTCTATCCTATGCACTTGTGTGTTGCGCTCACAGTAGATTACCCAACGGAATAATATGTCGATACATCATTTTGATCTGGTTTTCGCGCGTCGTGGCGATGGCGCGCCGCCATACTTTGTCTCCCTGCTGGAGCGCGAGGCGCGTGCTCGCGGGATGATATTTTTCCATTGCCAAGATCATGAACAGGCCGAAGCACTGCGCTGGGAACTATACCGCGGCACGTTACGAATTGATGGCTTGGTCGATTATATGGGGCGATCATTTCATAGCGACTACGAGCTTGGCTGCGCCGTCAAAGACACGGGCGGCCTGGTGATCGACGACCCCGACCGCGTCAGGATCTATGGCGATAAGGCGGTGATGCACCAGGAGCTGGCGCGCATCGGTCTGGCGATGCCGCGCACGATTCTTTGGCGGCCGAATGAGCCCGGCCGCGATCTCACGCTGGCTGAACGCGCTTTCTTGGGACCGCGGATCGTCTGCAAGCCGGCATGCGGCTCGGGCTCCGGTGGCGTTGTGCTGGATATGGATGGTTCGTGCGGCGCACTCGAAGCGGCGCGCGACTACGATTCCGAGGATACATACCTGCTGCAGGAGTTTGTGCAGCCGCTCGACTTAGATGGTCGCCTGGCCTGGTTTCGAGTGTATAACTGCTTCGGCAGGATCTGGCCATGTTTTTGGCATCCCGACACCCACGCGACCGAATATGTAACACCGGCGGAAATTGAGCGCTATGGCCTGTATGAGCTCGAGCGTATCTCGCGCAAGATCGCCTTGATTTCAGGCTACACCTGGTTCTCAACCGAGATTGCGCTGACGTTGCGAGATGGCCGCCCAACGTTCCTGCCGATCGACTACCTCAATAATAAGTGTTTCATGCTGACTCACGCCGAGTTTGGCCCCTGTGGCATGCCTGCCGTCGTCGCCGAGAGGGTCGCATGTGAAATCGTCGAGCAGACCTACCGTCACGCGCGGCGTTTTGCCGATTGCCGGCCGGCGGTCTATCAATACTCGGCGGCCTAAAGCGCGGGCCGTAGGTCATGGGCGATAGGTTAGCGGAATGCTGCCCGTAATAAGGAGCTTTCAAGCAAATAAACGAGTCGCTAGCCATTGTAGTGCGTAGTGCGTAGGGACGCGATATATCGCGTCCCTACGCACTACGCACTATATGCTACCTCGCTAGAGTTTGCTCACCTCATGTAGCGTCACACCCTCCAGCGCGAGCAGTTGGCGCTTCACGGCGAGCCCCCCGCCGTACTTGATCAGCGAGCCGTTGGCGCCGATCAGCCGGTGGCAGGGCACAATGATCGGGATCGGGTTCGCGCCGTTGGCCGCGCCCACTGCGCGAAATGCTTGCGGCTTGCCGATCGCGGCGGCAATCTCGGCGTATGTGCGCACTTCGCCATAGCCCACGCCCAAAACCTCACGCCAAACCTGCATTTGAAACGGCGTGCCGCGTAGGTCGAGCGGCAGCTCGAACACGCGCAGCCGGCCTTCGAAATAGGCGGTCAACTGCTGCGCCAGATCGTCGAGCAGCGAGCCGGACGAGTGAATCTGCGCTTGCGGTGCCCAACGCCGCGCCCATGCGAGGCACTCATTGGGGTCGTCGGTTGGGAAGGCCAGCCGCCCAAGCCCGGTCTCTGTGCACGCCGCGTGATAGATGCCGGCTGGCGTGGCGACAGTTCCAACAATAATATTTTCACTCATCGCGCTATTGTATCGCAAAATGCTATGCTATACTAGCGCTCATCTTTTGGCCGCGGAACTCTCAAATATAAATGACAAGACTTACGCGGTGGCCGCTTGCCCATAGCTCATAGCCTGCGGCAGCATGGTACCTTCCGATTATGTCGTTTCTCTTTTTTGCGCTCGCAGAGCGCAAAAAAGAGAAACGATTACAAAATAAAGTACCGCTCTGCCGAAGGCAAAAACAGCATCTCGGACGCGACCGCGTAACTCATGTAAATGAGGATAGCTATGCGCATCTATAAAGCCAAGGCGCCAATGCGGATTGGGTTCTTTGGTGGCGGCACCGATGTGAGCCCCTATGCGGAGGAGCATGGCGGCAAAGTGCTGAACTGCACAATCGATAAATATGTTCGCTGCATGCTGCGATCGAAAGGCGAGCAAGGTCTGATCATTCGCTCGCTCGACTTGGAAGAGGTGAGCCGAAACCTGACTGGCCGCTGGGAAGGTAAGCTTGTGCTTCCACAGGCGGTGCTCGACGCGATGCCGGCGCAGCAGGGCGTCGAGGTCACGATGTTCTCGGATGTGCCACCGGGTAGCGGCCTAGGCTCATCGTCGGCGCTGGTGGTCAGTATGCTCAAGCTGCTCTGTACGGCCTACAATATTTCGATCGGCTCCGACCCGCACGCGCTGGCCGAGCTAGCCTACCGGATCGAGCGCGTCGACCTGGGCATCCCTGGTGGCCGGCAGGATCAGTATGCCGCGGCGTTTGGCGGGATGTGCGTGTATCATTTCGGCGGCAAGCAGGTGATTGTCGAGCCGGTGCTGAGCGACGCGGCAGCGCTGCTGGAACTGGAAAGCTGCCTGTTGATCGGCTATATCGGCGATCGCACGCTGCTGCGCCACCACCTGATGGAAGATCAGGTGCGCCGCCTGAAAGAAGGCGACACGCTGCGCTACCACGACGAGACCAAGGCATTTGTCGATGAGTCGGTCAAGCTGCTGCGAGCGGTGAAGATCGCCGAGTTTGGGCGGCTGCTGCACGACGCCTGGGAGGTCAAGAAGGCTTTTTCGCCGTATATCGCGCCGCCAATTGTGGATGAGATTTATAGGCAGGCGCGCGACCACGGCGCCTGGGGCGGCAAGATTACCGGCGCGGGCGGCGGCGGGTTTATGGTGTTTGCCTGCCCATTCGACCGCAGGCTTGAGCTGGAGCGGACGCTGATCGAGGCCGGCGTAGAGATCAGGCCGTTCTCGTTTACCACCCAAGGCGTGCACGCTTGGAGTGTTGAGATTGGCTGATCGAGCAGATGAGTAATATTCGACCAAACGACATTATTTTTCGCGCGCCGACGCCCGGCGATGCCGCGGCGGTGGTGGACCTGATTAACACATGCTCGATCGCCCAGGGCGGCGCCGCCGACTTTACGCTGCCGGCGCTGCGCGGCGATTGGGACGATCCAGCCTTTTCGCTGGCGACCGATGCCTGGGTAGTGGTTGGGCCGGATGGGCAGCTGCTTGGCTACGAACAGATCGATCTTGATCCAGCAGGGCAGGCGCATGAAATCGACGGCTACGTGCGTCCCGAACACGAAGGGCGCGGCATTGGGACGCGGCTGCTGCGCCTGGCCGAGCAGCGCGTGCGCAGAGTGTCGGCGCCGGGCGCGCACACGCGCGGCTCGATCGAAGCTACCAATACTGCGGCGCAGCAACTGTTCGCTGCGGAAGGCTACCGCGCCGTCCGCCATTTCTGGCGCATGGAAATTGACCTGGATGCCCCGCCGCCCGCGCCGGTCTGGCCAGCGGGCATTGCGGTGCGCACCTTTGTGCCGGGCCGGGACGAGCGCGTGACCTATGATGCGATCGAGGAGGCGTTTCAAGATCACTGGGGCCACACGCGGCTGCCCTTCGAGGAATGGTCGCGCGGGCAAACGCAGCGGCCCGATTTCGACCCGGCATTGTGGTTTCTAGCAATCGATCGCGAACAGATCGCCGGCACTGCGCTGTGTTTGCCACGCACTGAATCCATGGCCTGGGTGCGCGGCCTTGGCGTGCGGCGCCCGTGGCGCGGGCGTGGGCTTGCCATGGCCTTACTGCGGCACGCATTCGGCGCGTTTTATGCGCGCGGCTTCCGCTCCGTCGGCCTGGGCGTCGACGCGCAGAGCCCGACCGGCGCGACGCGGCTGTATGAGCGGGCCGGCATGCGCGTGAGCGAGCGCTATGATACATTGGAAAAGAAGGTATAAGTCTCCCTCGCGCTCCCACCGCACAAGTCAGTTGGTATCCGCGCTCTTGCCGGTGCCGTTGAAGCGATTCATTGCTGCTCTGAAGCCCTCGCGCACGACTATTTCGATTGCGTCGGCGACGTGCGCATACACTTCGGGCAGCGCCGCCGCCTCGTCGCGCGTGAAGCGGCCAAGCACATAACTGGCGGCGTCGCGCCCAGGTGGGCCCTGGCCGATGCCGACACGAACGCGCGGGAATGTCTGTGTGCCGAGCTGCGCCACGATCGACTTCATGCCGTTGTGCGTGCCGGCGCTACCGCGCTCGCGCAGCCGCAGCGTCCCAAACGGCAGGTCGAGGTCGTCGTAGATCACCAGGAGATGTTGCTCGGGCGCGATCTTGTACCACTGGCACAGACCAACCGCGGCCTGGCCGATCACATTCATATATGTAAATGGCTTGGCCAGCGCAACGCGCTGCCCGGCGATCTGGCCGCTGGCGACGCGCGATTTTGCAATCTTATTGTCGAAGCTCAGGTTGTGCCGGTGCGCCAGCTCATTCAAGCACTGAAATCCGATATTATGGCGCGACTTGGCATACTCTTCGCCTGGGTTGCCCAGACCCATAATGACCCACACGATCGGCCCTCCGTAAAGGCAAAAAGCAAAAGGCAAAAGGCAAAAGGCAAAGCGTTCTAACCTTTTACCTTTTACCTTTTGCCTTTTACCTTATCCCAGCCCTCCCAAAATCGCTATATGCGCCACCTCTCTCGATGGAGCCGAACCGTTCGCAGCAACATCGTCAGCCCCAGCAGGGCGAACCCGGAGATTGGCACGCCCGAGCTGGTTGCCGGCAATTGCGGCGCCGACGCCGCTGCGGCGCTGGTTGGCTTGGCCGTCGGCGCGGCGGTTGCGATCATAGTGTTTGTCGGCGTGGGCGGAACCGCCGAGGCGGTGGTAGCCGCCGTAGCTGTGGCGCTTGCGGCCGGCGAAGCCGCCTGCACATTGGCTTGAACTGGCCCCAAGGCCGAGCCGACGATCAGAATGGTGGCGATATTCGATCGCAGCGGCAGCGCCAGCCCATCGTAGGTCGCCTCGGCTTGGCCGATCAGGCGCGTTCCAACCTCGACATCATCTTTGATCTTTGCACGTACCGCAATCTCAACCCCTTGCCCGGCCTGCAGCGATGCCAGTTTAAATGTCAGCTGGTTGCCTTGGAGCTGCGGATCGCCGCGATCGGATTTTTGCTCGAGGATTTGCAGGTTTGCAGGTAATACGCTGCTGATCACCAGGTTATTGATCGCTCCGGTCGTGCGGGTGTTGCGGAAGGCGATCACATAATTCACTTCCTGGCCGGTGAAGGCGCTGCCCCAATCGCTCGCCATGCGAAAGAATGTGCCGCTCTCGGCTGGCGCGGCGGTTGCCGTCGCAGTAGCGCCGCTTGTCGATGCAGTGCCACTGACTTGGTTGGGTCGCGGGCTGGGCCGCGACACCGGCACGCGCGGCGCGGCACCAGGCTGCGGCGTGGGCGGTAGCGGTGGCAGCAGTGGCGCGGTTGGCTGCGCCGACGAGTTCGAATCGGAGTTGGAGCTTGGATTGGAGGTCGCACCCGGCTTGGGCGTATTGGTCGGCCCGCCCGGCGTATTGGTCGGCCCGCCCGGCGTATTGGTCGGTCCACCCGGCGTATTGGTCGGTCCACCCGGCGTATTGGTCGGTCCACCCGGCGTATTGGTTGGGTTGCCCCCGGCCGTCGGGGCGACGCGGCCGATGTCGACTGACACATTGTCTGAAGCCGCGGTAAACTGACGGTTATCCTGCGCCAGCGCCCGATTAGAGATCCGGCCGCCCGGCGTTGCATTCGAGCGCACCCGTACGGTGATATTAATCGTTACTGGTTGATTGTTCTGAACGGTGACGCTGCACGAAACGAGGTTGCTCGCCACGCTGCATGAGCCTTTGCTCGCCGAGGTGCTGACGACATCCAGCTGGCTATCGATTGTATCGCGGACTTCGGCTGTACTTGACGTGGTGCTATTGCTGAAGACCGAGAGCGTATAGTTGTACTGCTGCCCAATTTGAATCAGCGCAGTCGACGAACTCTTAAATAACCGTAATGGCGCGTCATTTGGGATGGGCGTGAGAGTGGGCGTCGGCGTGCCTGGAATCGGCGTATTGGTCGGCACTGTCGTCGGGGAGGCCTGGGTTGTCTCAGTCGGCGTCGGGCTTGGGCCAGTAGTTGCGGTTGGGCCGGTGGTCGCGCTGGGGCCAGTAGTCGCGCTGGGGCCAGTGGTCGCCGAAGGCGTAGCTGTCGCGCTGGGGCCAGTCGTGGCGGTTGAGCCAGTAGTTGCGGTTGGGCCAGTCGTGGCGGTTGAGCCAGTAGTCGCCGAAGGCGTAGCTGTCGCGCTTGGCGCAGCCGTCACCACAGGCGTGTTGGGCTCAGGTGTATCGGTGACGCGCTGTTCGCGCGGAGCGGCCGGCGCCAGCAGCGGGTTCACCCAGCGGTATGCCTCGGCATACAGGGGGAAGACAATCATCAGGAGCGCAATGACGAGCATTCCAAGCTCCAGGAATGTCCAGCGGGCCGGCTTGCGCCCTGGCTGATTTTTGCGACGAGCATCGCGTTGCATAGCTTTACCCCCAATCGTGCCCGTTTATGAGCGTGGAGACGGCTTCGAATCAACTAAGTCGGCGACGACAACCAACCGCTGGGTATCCCAGTTTGTGCAGGTCATGAGCGTTAGTGTTGCGTTTGAGGTTGGGTCAAGCATTTCGATCTGTGTCGGAGATACACTTTTGGACTCGCGGACGCGATAGCGATAGCGCCAGCCCGCCGCGTCGATAAATATATCATCGCCGGCAACCAGCGATCCAAGATCGCGAAAGACGGCGCCGCGCAGGCCAGCGTGCCCGGCCAGCACAGTATTACCCTTTTCGCCCGGCATTCCAGTGCCGTGCAGATATCCCGCAGCGTAGTCGGCCACTTCCCAAGCGCCATCGACCACGAAGACCTCTTTGACCGGCGTATCGAGCGTGATTGCTGGAATGAGCAAATGTGTTGGCTGTGGTGCACCGGCGACCGGCGCAGCGAGCGCGCCCTGACGCGGTGCGATGAACTCGTCCACCGGTACCGGATCAGCCATAGCGGAGGTTACATACGGCAGCAGTTTCGCTCGGCGCTGCGGAGGGTCGCTTTCCAACAGCTGGTTGTTCGGCGCTGCCAGAGTGGGTATGGAAGCCGACGCATTGGCTGCGGGCGTCTGCCAGTCGTGGATCCAATCGCGCACCGGTCCATCGATCAGCCAGTAGCCAAACACCAACACCAGGGCAAAAATGACAACCCGCTCGGCGCGATGCAGCAGCGCGTCAAACCAGGTGCGCAACAGAAAGCCCTGAAGCGCATGTCGCCGCTGCTCGTGCGCCGAGCGTAGCGCAATCGGCGCCCAACGCTGCTCCGTGGGCAGCGGTGGTGTTTCGATCAGCGCTTGCAATAAATCATGCGCCTCCTGATCGAGTTGGCTCGGTTTGGAACGATTTCGGATCGCCATAGCCTATCTCGCGGCGTCGCGCTGCCGAAGGTAGACGGATAACCTGGCAGTGATTATACACTACGCATGGCATCCTTGCAATAGGACAAAGGTATGTAATCGGCTATAAGTGCCTTAATTGTCGGATGAGTGTAAAGTGATCCGTCAGGGTTCTAATTGCAAATTGCAAATTGAAATAACTTCGAATAATCTGCAATCGGGTGCCCGCTGGGCGAATCTACAATGGATCGGTGCCAACCGCCTCCGCCACGCTTTGGAAGCCATCGCGGCGCAGCAGCCGGGCCAGATCGCGCTTGATCGTATAAACCAGGCCTGGCCCCTCGTAGATCAGCCCGGTGTAGAGCTGTACCAAGCTTGCGCCCGCGCGAATATGAGCGTAGGCATCGGCTGCGCTCGCCACTCCGCCAACGCCGATGATTGGCGGCGCGCCGCCAGTGAGCGCGAACAGCTCGGCGATTGTGTGGCGCGCCTGTTGCTGGAGCGGTTGCCCGCTCAGCCCGCCCGCTTGGCCGGCATGCGCGCTGCGCAGCCCGCCGCGCGCGAGGGTTGTGTTGGTTGCAATCAGTCCGGCGATGCCGGCGGTGGCGCCGGCCTGCGCGGCATCGGCAAGCTGCTCGCGGGTTTCGTCCGGTGAGACTTTCAGAAAGAGCGGCCGCGGCGCCGCCAGGCCATGGTTGAGGCGTGCCAACTCGCTCAGCAGTGCCTCCAGCGCCGTGCGCTCATGCAGCCTGCGCAGCTCGGGCGTGTTTGGCGAAGAAATATTGATCGCCACATAGTCGGCCAGTGGCGCGAGCGCAAAAAACGCGGCGCGGTAATCCTCGGCGGCGCGATCCAGCGGCGTTGTGCGGTTCTTACCAATATTTACTCCAACTACAACTGACGACTGACGACCGACCCTTCGACTACGCTCTGGGCAGGCGACTGACGACGGAAAGAGGCAGTGGTCGGTGGTCGGTGGTCGGTAGTCGCGGAGGTTACGTGCGACCGCGATCATACCTGGGCTATTGAAGCCCAGCCGGTTGATCAGCGCGCGATCCTCGGGCAAGCGAAACAGACGCGGCCGATCGTTGCCCGGCTGCGGGCGCGGAGTCACCGTGCCAACCTCGACATGGCCGAAGCCAAGCGCCGCCATTGGCCGGATCAGCGTGCCGCGCTTATCAAAGCCGGCCGCCAGGCCGAGCGGGTTTTGGAATGGCAAGCCCGCGCAAGCGGTGGCGAGGATTGGGTCACTATAATCTGCAAACACCCGGATCAGGTCGAGCAGCGGCGTGCGACTGGCGGCGCGCAGCAGGCCGGCGATCAGCTTGTGCGCGCGCTCGGCCTCGAGGCGAAACAGGAGCGGTTTGACGAGCGAATAGAGCATATACATTGACGTTCTTATGGCGGAGCATCTCTTTAATGGTACGCGCAAATATGGTGGCGGTCAAAAAAAAGTTGTCCGTTCATTGTTATTCGGTGTATACTAGTGGTTAGGTGGTCGCGCTGTTAAACCCAAATTGATCATATTTCGGCAGGGCTTAGTCATTATTACCTAAGACTAGATCGGATATTATATCCCTCGGAATACCTGTTCGGTCTAACTTCGCGTGCCCACCTGCGTTTGCTTGCCAGCAACCGCAGTTAACCCTAACTCACCCCGACCGTGCCAGCGCTCCCCGACGAGTATGAGAGATTATTTGAGCATGGCGCTTAGCGAGATGCGATTAGCGCTCGGATTGATCATGTGTAAAAAGGGGATCTTTGCATGACGGCACGATCATCCGCGTTCGATGTGCAGCGCAGCGCGCGGCTTGATACGTTGTTTCAGCGGGTTGCACGGCTCTGCAGCATCGCCGTGATGCTGATCGGCTGCTTGGGTTTGCTTGGCTGGATCTTTGATATCGCGATCTTCAAGCAGATTCTGCCTGGGCTGGCGACGATGAAGGTCAACACCGCGTTGTGCTTCAGCCTGGCCGGCGCAGCGCTCGCGGGCCTTCACGCGGGGCACGACCGTCAACCAATCCGCTGGGCGGGGCGTATAAGCGCCGGCGCGGTGGTCGTGATCGCGGTGCTGACGTTAAGCGAATATTTCGTTGGCTGGGATCTGCGAATCGATCAGCTTTTGTTCGCCGATCCTGCGAGCGTCGTCTTCCCCGGCCGCATGTCGATTGTCGCCGCACTCAATTTTTCGCTGCTTGGCCTGGCATTGCTGCTGCTCGATGCCCAGCGTGCCTATTGGCTGGCGAGTATACTGACCTCTATGGCGCTGTTGATCGCCTGGATCGCCATGATTGGTTATATCTACGGCGTTACATCGCTCTATCAGATCTTTCCCTTTTCAACGATCGCAGTGCATACAGTGGCCGCACTGATCGTTCTCAGTATTGGCGCACTCTTCGCGCAGCCAAATTATGGGCTGGCCGCGCTCATCGCGAATGGCTCGGCTGCTGGGCTGATGGCGCGCCGGCTGCTGCCAGTGGCAGTTTTCATACCCCTGCTGCTCGGATGGCTTCGCTGGCAGGGCCAACTGGCCGGGCTGTACGATACCCAGTTTGGACTGGTGATTATGGTTGTGGCGACCACCATACTATTCACGGCTTTCGTTTGGTGGAACGCTCGCTCGCTCGCTTTGATCGATCGCGAACGCCTGCGGATCGCCGAAGCGCTACTCATCAGCGAGGAGCGGTTTCGCGCTATCTTCGAGCAGGCGGCGGTCGGCATTGCGCGCGTGGGGCCGCAAGGGCAGTGGCTGCAGGTGAACCAGAAGCTGTGCGATATTGTTGGCTACACGCGCGCGGAACTGCTCGATAGTTCATTCCAAGCAATTACCTACCCGGACGACTTAGACGCCGATCTGGCGTATGTTGGGCAAATGTTGGCCGGCGAGATACAAACCTATTCCATGGAGAAGCGCTCTATTCGGAAAGACGACACGCTGATCTGGATCAACCTGACCGTCTCGCTGGTGCGCGAATCCTCGGGCGAGCCGCAGTATTTCATCGCGGTGATCCAGGATATCTCCGATCGTAAGCAGGCCGAAACTGCGCTGCGCCAATCGGAAATGCGCTTCGCCAAGATCTTTCGCACCAGCCCGGCAGCGCTGGCAATCGCCGACATCGCGACCGGCCGCTTTGTCGACGTGAATGAAAGCTATGCCCAATTGGTCGGGTACCGCGCCGAAGAGATGTGCGGCCGTAGCGCCAACGATCTCGGCGTCCACGTGGATGCCGCGCAACGTGCCGCAATCGTCGGCTTGGTGCGCGAGCAGGGCTATGTGCATGGATACGAGGCCTCGATCCGTACGAAATCGGGCGAGGTTCGCGATGTGCTCTACTCGCTGGATGTGATCGACCTCGACGACAAACCGCGCATGCTTGGCTTCCTGGTCGATATCACCGAACGCAAGCGCGTGGAACTCGCGCTGCGCGAGAGCGAGGAGCGGCTGCACGCCGTGACCGATACAGCGCGAGTCGGGTTGGTGATCGTGGATCGCGAGCATCGTTATCGCTACGCCAACCGCGCCTATGCGAAGATCTTTCACCTGCCGACATACGCCATTCTCGGACAGCGGGTGGCCGACGTGCTCGCCCGCGTGTACGAAGATCAGATTCGGCCGCGCCTGGAGCGCGCCTTCCAGGGTCAGACCGTAAGTTACGAACTGGTTGTACCGCCGGCAGCGCCGTCCGGCGAGGAGCAGTGGTACGCGGTGACGTACGAGCCGGGTCAGTATCGCTCGGAAACGGTGGTGGTAGTGGTCGTGCTGGAGATTACCGAACGCAAGCGTGCCGAGCAGGCGCTGGCAACAGAACGCTATTGGTTACGGACCTTGATCGATAATCTGCCGGATCTCATCTTCCTCAAAGACACGCACAGCCGGTTTATGATTGGGAATCGGGCGATCGCGCAATTCATAGATGTAAGCACACCCGAAGCACTGCTTGGCAAGACGGATTTCGACTTTTTTCCACCCGAAGCGGCTGCTCACTATTATGCCCAAGAGCAGCAGGTCATCCAGTCGGGAGAGCCGCTGATCATCCAAGAAAAGCGCCAGACCGACGTTGTTGGCAACTTTCACTGGCTTTCGACGACCAAAATGGCTCTGCGAGATGCGCAAGGGCAGGTTGTAGGGTTAGTGGGTATTGAACGCGTGATTACCGAGCGCAAGCAGGCCGAAGCCGCGCTGCGGCAATCCGAAGAGCGCTTTGCCACAGCGTTTCGTGCCAGCCCTGCCGCGATGGTGATCGCCCGCCTGGCGGATGGCTCGATTATCGATACCAACGACAGTTATCAGCGTTTGCTTGGGTATTCACGCGAAGAGTTGGTTCGGCATAATGGAATCGAGCTGAATATCTTTGTAGACCCCCGAGACCGCGCCGAAATGGTCCGCATAGTGCGTGAGCGGGGAGCCGTCCGTGATTATGAAGTAACGGTGCGCGCAAAATCCGGCGAGCTTCACGACGTATTAGCCGCGATCGAAGTGATTGAGCTTGATGGTGAGGCATGCAACCTAGTGATTATGTTCGATATCACCGAACGAAAGCGCGCCGAGCAAGCGATTCAACGCTACACCGAGCGGTTGAAACATCTGCGTGAGATCGATCAAGCGATGTTGGCCAACCGCTCGCTGGAGGAAATCGCCCAAGCCGCGCTGTCCCATATTCGGCAGATGATCCCCTGTACGCGCATCAGCCTGGTGCTGGTCGACATGGCTGCTCAGACAATCACGTTATTTGCGGTGCAGGTGAATGCTGATCTGCGCATGCCGCCGGGCTTGCAAGCGCCGATTGAGATCATCGGCGCGGCGTTTGAGCCGCTCAAACAGGGCCAGGTGTATCAAGTGCCCGATATCGTGGCGCTACCGGAGCCGCCGCCGGCCTTACGTGCGGCACAGGTTGAGCATGTGCGCGCATATGCCTACGTGCCGATTATATCCGATACCGAGCTCATCGGCCTGCTCTGCCTGGGATCGGATCAGCCGGGCGCGTTCCTTGACGAATCGATCGACATCGCGACGGAACTGGCCGGCCAGCTTGCGATCGCGATCGATCAGGCGCGTCTGCGCGCCGAGATCGAGCAGTATGCGGCCGAGCTCGAGCAGCGCGTGGCCGTGCGCACCGCCGAACTCGCGGCCGCCAACAAGGAGCTCGAAGCGTTCTCGTATTCAGTCTCGCACGATCTGCGCGCACCACTCCGGGCAATTGCCGGATTCTCGCGGATTTTGATCGAGGAGTATTTGCCAGAGCTGCCGACGGAAGCGCATGAGTATCTCCTCCTGGTGCGTGACAACGCTCAGCAAATGGATCTGCTGATCAATGACTTGCTCGACTTTGCGCGCCTGGGCCGCCAGCTCCTCAATAAGCAGCCCATCGCGCCGGCTGATCTGGTGCGACAGATCATCGCGGAGTTGAGCGGCGAACAAGCTGAGCAGGATGTCGAGTTTGTCGTTGCGGACCTGCCGATCTGCGCGGCCGACCCTGCGCTGTTGCGGCAAGTCTATATCAACCTGCTGGCCAATGCGCTCAAGTTCACCAGCAAGCGCGCCGCCGCGCGGATCGAGGTTGGCGCGCTGACGATGCCCGATCTGCCGGGCGAGATCGTCTATTTCGTCAAGGATAACGGCGCTGGCTTCGATATGCGCTACGCCGGCAAGCTGTTTGGCGTCTTTCAGCGGCTGCACCGCGCCGAAGACTACGCAGGCACCGGCGTTGGGCTGGCGATCGTTCAGCGAGTCGTTCATCGCCATGGCGGGCGCGTGTGGGCCGAAGCGGCGGTCGATCAGGGCGCGACCTTTTACTTCACTCTAGGAGGTTCGGCAACTCATGTCTGAAAACGCGATCGAGATTCTGCTGGTTGAGGATAACCCGAACGATGTGCGGCTGACCTTGCACGCGTTCAAGCGCCAGAACATGGCCAATCGCATTCATGTGGTGCGCGACGGCGCCGAGGCGCTGGAGTTTATCTTCTGTACCGGCGCGTATGCCGATCGGCGGATCGGCGATGCCCCAAAAGTAATCTTGCTCGACCTGAAGCTGCCCAAGGTCGATGGCATTGAGGTGCTGCGCCAGATCAAATCCGACCCGCACACTCGCACAATCCCAGTGGTAATGCTAACATCCTCGGCCGAGGAGCGCGACCTGGTCGAGAGCTATCAGCTTGGCGTTAACAGCTATATCGTCAAGCCGGTCGATTTCGATCAGTTCAACGATGTCGCGCGCGTGCTGGGGCTATATTGGCTGCTGCTCAACCAAATTCCGCCAGTCTAGTGTTTTCGATCCTATCGGGACGTACGCGGAAGTTCCTACAGTTTCTTCAGTTCCTGACGGGGAGTACTGGGAACTTTCGGTTTCTGTAGGAATTGTCTGAACTGGATACATATTTAGCCGACAGGTATGTGTCAGTCGAAAGGATCAAGGACACAATGACCCCGTTGCGTCTGCTAATACTTGAAGATCGCCCGGCCGACGCCGCGCTTGTATTGCACGAGATCCGGCGCGCCGGCTTTGTCATCGATTGGCGGCGGGTCGAAACCGAGGCAGAATACCTGGCGGCGCTTGATCCCGCGCTCGATCTGATACTGGCCGATTACGCGCTGCCACAGTTCGACGCGCTGCAGGCGCTGCGGCTGACCCGCGAGCGCGGATACGATATTCCCTTCATTATCGTTTCGGGCTCGATTGGAGAAGGCATTGCCGTCGCCGCGATGCAGCAGGGCGCCGCCGACTATCTGCTCAAGGATCGACTGGCGCGGCTCGGACAAGCAGTGACGCAGGCACTGGATCAGCGCCGCCTGCGGATTGAAAAACGGCGAGCCGAACAGGCGCTCCGCGAGAGCGCGGCCTTACATGAGGCGGTGCTGCGCTCGCTATCGGCCGCGATAGCGGTATTGGATGAAGCTGGGACAATTATTACGGTGAATGATGCCTGGGTGCGGTTTGCGCGCGAGAATGGCGACCCCAATCTGCTGCACACCGGCCCAGGGGTGAACTACCTCGAGGTGTGCCGCCGCGGGGCGGATCGTTTCACGGAAGCAGATGCGATGGTGGCACTGGCTGGTCTCCAGGCAATCTTGGATGGGGCGCAATCGCATTTCACGCTTGAATATGCCTCCCACCCGGCCACCGAAAACCGCTGGTATGCGATGCACGCCACGGCCCTGGTCGGCCGGCGCGGCGTGGTGGTAGCCCATGAAGAGATCACCGAGCGTAAGCGCGCCGAGATTGCCCTACGCGAGAATCACGGCCTATTGCATGCGGTGACTGAAGGAACCACCGACTCGGTGTTTGTGAAAGATCTTCAAGGCCGCTACCTGCTGATGAATTCGGCCGGTGCGCACCAACTGGGCAAATCAGTTGAGGAGGTGCTGCACCAGAACGATCTGGCGTTGTTCGAGCTCGAATCGGCACAGCGCATTATGCAACACGATCGAGAAGTGCTATTGAGCGGGGCGATGCACACATACGAGGAAATCGCGACCGCCGCCGGTGTGACGAGGACATATTCGACGACGAAAGGCCCCTACTACGATTATCGTGGGAACATCATCGGGCTGATTGGTATAGCGCGCGATATCACCGCGCGTAAGCAACTGGAGGCGCAATATAGCGCGGCGCAAAGGATGGAGAGTGTTGGCCGTCTGGCCGGCGGCGTCGCGCATGATTTCAATAATCTGCTCACCGCGATCGGTGGTTATGCCGAGATGTCGATCGACACATTGGCGCCCGATCATCCGGCGCACAACGACCTCACCGAGCTGCGCAATACCGTTCGGCGCGCGGCGAATCTCACGCGCCAGCTGTTGGCCTTTGCCCGCCGGCAGATCGTGGAGCCGCAGGTTTTTAGCCTCAACAATCTGATTATCGAGATCGACAAGCTGCTGCGGCATTTGATCGGCGAAGACATCGAGCTGATAACGTCGTTCAGTGAGAATCCCGGGCGGATACGTGCTGATCCAGGTCAGATCGAACAAGTTTTGGTCAATTTGATCGTGAACGCGCGCGATGCCATGCCTGATGGTGGCACGATTACGATTGAGACCATGCATGCCACGCTCGACGACGATTATGCCGCCCAACATCCTGGGGTGGTTGCCGGCGAATACATCCTGCTAGCCGTTGGCGATACCGGCATCGGTATGACCGACGAGATTAAACAGCATATTTTTGAGCCATTCTTTACGAGTAAAGAACCCGGGCATGGTACGGGATTAGGCATGGCAACGTGCTATGGGATCGTGAAACAAAGCGGCGGCAATATTTGGATTTATAGCGAGGTTGGGCTGGGAACCACGGTCAAAGTCTATTTGCCGCTCGTCGACGAGACCGCCGAGGCGCTCCCCGCGCGCGGCAGCGGCGAGCACCTCGACACGATGCATGGCAGTGAGACGATTCTTTTAGTCGAGGATGAAGCGGCGGTGCGCGCGGTGGCGTTACGTACATTACGAATGCATGGATACTTCGTCCTCGAGGCGGCTAATGGCGCGGAGGCGCTGCGGATCGCGCGCGAGCAGGTGGGGCAGGCTATTCAGCTGCTGCTAACCGATGTCGTTATGCCGAATATGGATGGCAAAGCGCTGGCCGACGCCATTCGGGCGCTTTATCCGAATATCAGGGTGTTGTTTATGTCGGGCTATACCGATAGCGCGATCGTCCGGCGGGGGTTGTTAGTTCCGCATTTCGAGCTCATTCAAAAGCCATTCGTTCCACTGCAGTTGGCGCAAATGGTCCGGCGTATTTTAGATTCTACGAATGACAGCGAAGGGGCTTTCGAAAAAGAAACTCATCAATAATAGGATTTACGTGGTCACTTTGACACGGCTTACGCACTACGCACTATCGAGTCTGGGATGGTTTAAGAACGGCGAGTCGCTTAAATCAGCAGCAGGTCGAACACTGGCCCGTCGCTGCAAAGCATGCGCGAGCCTTTGCGCAGATTGAGCGCGCAGACACCGCACGCCCCGACGCCGCAGATGAGCGGGCCTTCGAGCAGCGCGCTGGCGAATCCACGCGCCCAACGATATTTCACGCGGCGGATGATCGTGGCCAGATCGACCAATTGTGTTCGCGGCAGCGCTACACACAGCTGGTCGGCCCACCCGATTGCAGATTGAAGATTGTAGTTTGCAGATTGGGAGTTACCTGCTTCAATCTGCAATCTGAAATCTGCAATCTGCAATGGCATAAAGGTCTGATACTCAACCTCGCCTGGCAGCAGGAACGGCGGCGGCAGCAGATCGGCCGCATCGGCGCCGGCGAGCAGCGTGATTGCGCAGTTCCGCGCCGCCGCGGCGCGTGCCAGCAGTAACAGGGCGGCCAGCCCTGGCCCTGCGCCGATCAGCAGCAGACTGCGCGTGCGCCCGTCGAGCTCGAATGGGTGGCCGAATGGACCGAGCACATCCAGCTCGTCGCTGGCGCGCCCACGCGCTAGCCAGCCAAGGCCGCGCTCGGCCGGCTCATACAGCAACCCGATCTGGCCGAGCGCCGGCTCGGCCGCGGCGACGAACAGCGGCCGGCGCAGCAGCGGGTCGTAGCTACCATCCTCCGCGCAGCGAATCAGCAGATACTGGCCCGCGCGAACAGCGTGCGCTAGCTCCGGCGCGTGCAGCGTCAGCCAGCGCAGCCGCGGCGTGACGGCGCGCTGATCGGCGATCGTTAGTTGGCGTTGTTGGGCCATACGGATGCAGGATGAAGGATGAACGACGAACGATGAAGCAATGACTCATCGTTCGTCGTTCATCCTTCATCGTTTAAAATTCCTTCCAGCTTCGACGGCTGCTGGAGCATACCGGTGCTCACGCCAAAATTGCCGCGCCGGAACACAACCTGCCCACGAGACATCGTCAACATGACCTGGCCCTTGAGCTTCTGCCCGTGGAGTGGCGAGTTGTGCCCTTTCGAGGCGAACTTGCTTGTATCAACGATCCAGTTGTGGTCGGGGTCGAAGATCACGATATCGGCCGACGATCCGGGCCGCAGCGTCGCGGGCGTGCGGCCAAGCACGCTGGCTGGGCCTTCGGTCAGCTTGGCGACCAGATTGACCAGATCCATCTCGCCGCGGTGCACCAGCGTCAGCACCAGCCCAAGTGCGGTCTCGAGCCCAGAGATTCCCGGCGACGCCAGGCCGTATTCGCACTCTTTGTCGACTTGGTTGTGCGGCGCATGGTCGGTGGCAATCGCGTCGATCGTGCCGTCGCGCAGGCCCTCGATCAGCGCCTCGAGGTCTTCATCGCCGCGCAGTGGCGGGCTGACGCGTGTGCTGGTGTCGTAAGGTTGGATGCGCGTTGGGTCGAGCCATGATGGTAGCCCTAGCCCTGGCTCGTTCTTCTTGCGCCGGCGTCCGCGTGTCTCGCGCTGGCTTGGCCGCGTCTGCGGCGGTTGCTCAGCTCCGCCGAGCGCGCCAAGCACCCAGCGATCGGTCAGAGTCAGATGGTGCGGCGTCGCTTCGGCGCTGACGCGTACACCGCGCTCCTTAGCGGCCCGAATCAGCGCCACGCCGCCGGCAGTGCTGACGTGGCAGATATGAATGTGCGCGCCGGTCATCTCGGCCAGCGCGATATCGCGCGCGATCTGAACCTCTTCGGCCGCCGAGGGGTAGCCCGCTAAGCCGAGCCGGATGCTAATCGCGCCCTCGTGCATCGCCCAGCCATGGCTGAGCTTCAGATCTTCGCAATGGCTCATAATTGGCACGTCGAGCATGGCGGCATACGCCAGCGCATTACGCATTACCGCCGCGTCGCTCACCGGGCTACCGTCGTCGCTGAATGCGATGCAGCCGGCCTCGACCAGCTCGGCCATCTCGGTAAGATTGGTTCCAGCGCGGCCAATTGTTACTGCCCCAATTGGCTCGACCCGTACCGCCCCACGGCGGCGCGCGGTCTCGCGCACCTGGCGCACTACGGCGGCGCGGTCGTGCGGCGGCTGAGTGTTCGGCATAGCGCAGATGGTAGTGAACCCGCCGCGCGCGGCCGCCTCGGTGCCGGTTGCGATCGTCTCTTTGTGCTCCTCACCCGGCTCGCGTAGGTGGGTGTGCAAATCAATGAAGCCGGGCGCGATGACCGCACCGCGCGCGTTGATAACCTCCAGGTCGTCGCCGATCGGGTCGTGCTCCATCGAGAGGTCGGCTAGATCCATCACTCGTACGACCTTGCCTTGCTCAACTAACACATTCCCAACCGTCGCGACCTTGCGGGCCGGGTCGATGATCGAGCCGTTTTTGATGAAGTAGCGCATCAACTTTCTCCGCTTGTCAGTTGTTAGTTGTCAGTTGCAACGAACCAGGGACCACAGATGCCGGGCTAATCATTCGCAAGCCGATACATCAGCGCCATGCGCACCGCAACACCATTAGTGACCTGCTCCGCGATCACCGATTGTGCCGAGGTGGCCACGTCGGGCATGATTTCGACGCCCTCGTTCATCGGGCCGGGGTGCATCACTAGGCAGTGCGGCGCGGCACGTCTGACTCGCTCGGCGGTAACACCGAAGAAGCGGCTATACTCGCGAAGCGACGGCAGCAGCCCGCTTTCCTGGCGCTCTTTTTGAAGCCGTAGTGCCATAATCACATCGGCGTCGGTCACGGCTTCGTCCAAGTCGGTCGTGATTGTCAGATCAGGCCAGGTTGCGGTCCAGAACGCCGCCGGGCCAATCAGGGTATGCGGCGCGCAGAGTGTGATGTGCGCGCCCATCGCTGTTAGCCCCCACAGATTCGATCGGGCGACCCGGCTGTGCAAAATATCGCCCACGATCACCACTTTGCGGCCCTCAATCTGCCCCAGTTTTTCGTTGATGGTAAATAGGTCGAGCAGTGCTTGGGTCGGGTGGGCATGGCGCCCATCGCCGGCGTTCAGCACCGAGCCGCCAAAATGCTGGGCAACTAGCTGTGGCGCGCCGCTTTCGCGGTGGCGCAACACGATCATATCGGCGCCAAGCGCTTGGAGCGTGCGCACCGTATCGATCAACGATTCGCCCTTTTCGACGCTGCTGCCTTTACCAGTCATCGCGACGACATTTGCCGATAGCGCTTTGGCGGCCAACTCAAATGATATACGGGTGCGAGTGCTATCCTCGAAGAACATATTGACCACGGTTTTGCCGCGCAGCGCCGGCACTTGCTTAATCGCGCGACCCAGTACTTCTTTCATCCCGACAGTCGTTTCTAAGATCTCATTAATCTCGTCGCGGCCGAAGTCGTCGAGGTCGAGCACATGCCTTCGACGTATTGGCTGAGGAGTGACTTGTGCCATACCTATTGCTCCATGATTGGCCAGAATTCAGGAGTCAGAATAGAGAATAAAACATTCTGACTCCTGACTCCTGACTACTTGACAATAAAGACCCCATCCTCGCCGCCATCGACCTCGCTCAGGCGCGTTTCGATGCGCTCATCATTGGCGGTTGGCACATTCTTGCCGACGAAGTCGGCGCGGATCGGCAGCTCGCGGTGGCCGCGATCGATCAACACGCCCAACTGTATGCGCGCCGGCCGGCCGAGATCGGCCATTGCATCGAGCGCAGCGCGTACCGTCCGCCCGGTATACAGTACATCATCGACCAACACAACCGTACGGCCAGTAATATCGATCGGGATATTTGTCGAGCGAACGATCGGCGCCGGCCCGCGCAGCCCTAAATCGTCGCGGTAGAGCGTGATGTCAAGCGTGCCGACCGGCACGCGCTCGCCTTCGAAATCGGCCAGCGCGGTGGCGATACGCTGGGCCAGTGGCACGCCGCGCCGCCGGATGCCAACCAGCACGACCGCGCCAACGCCCTCATTGCGCTCGGCGATCTCGTGCGCGATCCGCGTAATCGCGCGCCGGATGTCGTCGGTCGAGAGGATCTGTTTCTCACTCATTGATACGCCCCTCAACGCGTAAACGTTCTAACGTTCGAACGTTTGAATGCCAGAACGTAAGGACGTGCGCTGGACAACAAAAAACCCCAAACGCGCCGGAATGGCGCGGGGGTGACACTGATATTGCTGGTGCGCGTTCAGCTCGCGCGCTGTCGTCGAAGACATCTATGGATCCCTTCTCAACCTCACGGGATTGAGTTAAAGGTTGATGTATCCTAGCATGCCGCATGGCGCATGTCAAGTATTAATTTGGTTTGTCAAAACGTCTTCCAGCGTGTATACTACTAGTTAGTATTTTATGCATAACCACACTGAATCTCACGCGGGGGGAGGTGAAAGCAACGACAAACCAACTGGCTGTCGAGCAATCGATCGGAGTTCGATACCCAGATTCAGATTTGTCACGCAGGCAATGAAAGTAGAACGACGCGAAGGGGAGACTGTCGAACAATTGCTGCGCCGCTTCAACAAGGGCGTAGTTGCCGAGCGCATCACCAAGACCTACCGCGAGAAGATGCACTTTGTTTCGAAGAGTGAGCAGGCGAAAGAGAAGCGCCGCCGCGCTGAGCGCAATCGGCGTAAGAAGGCGATGCAGATGCATTAGGTGCCAGTCAGCATGCCTATGCGGGCATGCCTCACCATAGAGGATGTCGGGCGGCTGCCTGGCATCCTCTACGTGTTTGTAGGGCCTATGCTATAATGCACTATGTGAGTGATGCTCGCGCGCCACGCGAAATATATCACAAGGGATCGTTTATATGTTTGACAAATTAGAGAGTCTCGACACGCGCTATGAGCAGTTGAGCGAGCAGATGGCGCAGCCGGAGGTAGCTACCGACCACATGCGCCTGCAGCAGATCGCCCGCGAGCAGCGCGAGCTCGAAGACGTCGTGATAGCATACCGGGCTTACAAAGAGGTCGTGCGCCAGGTCGACGAGACCGAACTCTTACTCGATACGGCCGATCCAGAGCTACGGGCGCTGGCGCAAGACGAACTCGAGCAGCTGCGCGCGCGGCGCGAGGAGCTGACCAACCGAATCAAGCTGCTGCTGCTGCCCAGCGACCCGAACGATTCGAAGAATGTGATCGTGGAGATCCGCCAGGGCACCGGTGGCGACGAGGCGGCGCTGTTCGCGGCCGATCTGTTTCGAATGTATACGCGCTACGCCGAGCGGCGCGGCTGGAAGATCGAGGTCGTCAGCGCCAGCGAGAACGGCGTTGGCGGCTTCAAGGAAATCGTGTTCGAGGTGCATGGCGAGGGCGCCTACAGCCAGCTCAAATACGAGGGTGGGACGCATCGCGTCCAGCGTGTGCCGGAGACCGAGGCGCGCGGGCGAATCCATACTTCGACGGCGACGGTGGCGGTGCTGCCCGAGGTCGAAGAGACCGATGTCGAGCTACGGCCCGAGGATTATCGGGTCGACGTGTACCGATCGGGCGGGCATGGCGGCCAGGGCGTGAACACCACCGACTCGGCGGTACGGATTGTGTACCGAGGCGGTACGCCCGATGAGATCGTGGTGACGTGCCAGGATGGCCGATCGCAGCTGAAGAATAAAGCCGCCGCACTCGCGGTGCTGCGCGCCAAGTTATATGCTAGTGAGCAGGAGAAACGCCAGCGCGAGCTCGGTGAGTCGCGGCTGGCGCAGGTTGGCACGGGCGAGCGAGCTGAGAAGATCCGCACATACAATTTCCCGCAAGATCGGGTCACCGATCATCGGATCAATCAGAGCTTCTCGAACTTGCCGGGCCTGCTCGATGGTGATCTGGATCGTTTGATTGAGGCCTTGATCATTTATGATAATACGGAGCGGCTCGAAGCAGTTGGAATCGAGTCGTAACCAGGCTGACATTGAGAGCGTCTTAGATAATCATGGACAGGGGGTTGTCGCCGTCCAGGCTACCCCCTTTTTTGACCCCTCGAATAAGCGCTGTCTGTCACGATGAGAGGCGCCTGTGACTACCCACCAGCCCCTGTCGCCAAAGCTTGACGCCTTTATTACGGCCATGCCAAAGGTGGAACTGCACCTGCACTTGGAAGGCTCGATCACGCCTGGCACGCTCCTGCGCATCGCCGAGCGGAATAACGTGGATCTCCCCGCGCGCGACGAAGCCGGTGTAGCGCAGCTGTTCCACTACAAAGACTTCCAGGAATTTCTGACGGTGTTTATGATTCTGGCGCGCTCGCTCAAGCGCGGCGAGGATTTTGAGCTGCTGGCGTACGAGCTGGGGCACCACCTGGCCGATCAGAATGCGCGCTATGCCGAGGTGATGATCTCGGCGTTCCAGTACTATAGCCGCGGCGTCGATCTCGACGAAGTGGTACAGGGCGCGGCGGCGGGCTTCGCGCGCGCCGAGCGCGAGCGCGGCACTCGCGTGCAACTGGCGTTCGACTATGGCCGGGGGTTTGGCGTCGAGACGGCCTGGCGAGTGCTGGAGATCGCGGTGCGCAACATCCGCAATGGGCTGATCGCCTGGTCGATCGGCGGCGATGAGATCAACTACCCGCCGGAACTCTTCAGCGAAGTGTTTGCGGCGGCGCGCCAGGCTGGGCTGCATGTCATGGCGCATGCTGGCGAGGTGGGCGGCCCAGAGAGTGTGTGGGGCGCGGTTGAACTCCTGCACTGCGAGCGAGTTGGCCATGGCATTCGCAGCATCGATGACCCGGCGCTGGTAGCGCATCTGCGGCAGCGCGGTGTGGTGCTGGATGTGTCGCCCTCAAGCAATATCCGCACCGGAGCCGTGGTGCATATCGAGCAGCATCCGCTTCGGCAGCTGTTTGATGCCGGCGTGCATGTGACACTCAATACCGACGATCCGACCTTCTTCAATACAACGCTGATCGGCGAATATCGGCTGGCGGCGCGAGCCTTTGGCTTCGATATCGATGATTTGGTGAAGCTAGCGCTGAATGGCGTGCGGGCGACCTTTCTTCCACCAGATGAGCGGGCGCGCATGCTGGATGAATTTCAAGCCGAATTCGCCCAACTGCGCGAGACGATGTTGGTTGGTTAGCTGCAAGTTGAGCCTGCGGATCAATAAAGTTCCTACAGTTCCTGAGCTGAGGAACTATAGGAACTATAGGAAATCCATCGAAACTGCGGTATAGTTCTTAGCGCAATGGCAGCGCCACGAAGCAGGTTGTACCTCTCCCTGGTTCGCTTTCCAGCCACATGCGCCCATCATGGCGCTTCACAATTTCGCGGGCGGCGAATAAACCGAGCCCCAAGCCCCTGAACTGGCCGCGGATATTACTGCCGCGCTTAAACCGGTCGAACACTTGGCGTTGCTCCTCGGCTGGCACGCCCACCCCGTGATCGGTAACCGAGATCACAACCTCTGGTTCGGACTGAGCAGTCGATCGGTGGAGCTGCACGAGGATTGGCCCACCGTTTGGCGAGAACTTGATCGCGTTGCTGAGCATTGCCTCAAGCACCTGACCGATCCGTAGTTGGTCGAAACGACCGTAGATCGGCTCATCCTCGCAGTCCTGCGTGATTGTATGCTGGCCGGTTGTGTCGCTCTGCTCGTGAACCAAGCGCCGCACCAATTCGGTAAGATTCACGGCGCGCATGTCGAGTAGGATGCGGTCGCTGTCGAGGCGGGCGGTATCCGACATATTCGACAACAGTTCGGTGGCGCGGGCAGTCTGCTGAGAAATAATTGTGAGACCTTTGCGATACGGATCGCTTTGTGCCTCGTTGGTGCGGCGCAATAGCAGATCGGCGTAGCCTTTCACCGACGCCAGTGGGTTTTTGATCTCGTGGGCCGCATGCCCAATGAAGTCGTTCCAGCCATGATTGGATGTCGCTAATTCGCTCTGACGTTGTTCGGCGATCTGGCGGGTTTGCATAGCCTGGAGCCGCGCGCCGATATACCCGGCCAGCGCCTGAACAAGCATCCGCGCCGTGCGAGCAAGCGGCGTCGCCGTGACGATGGTCAGCGCCCCCAGCGTCGTCCGCTCGACTGTGAGCGGAAAGATACTCAGCATATGGGTCGCCGAGGGCTGTGTCGCCGGCCAATCGAGCTCGGTAAACACCGGCGTCCCGGTCGTGAACGCTTGTTCGAGTCGATCGTCTAGTGCGACATGATCGAGATTATCGGCGTACAGGCAGGTGTGCCGCGGCGGCGCGTAGAGCCACATTGCGCTGGCGATGGCCTCAAATTGGTCGCTAAGGCTCGAAATGAGCCGCTGGGCGAGGTCGTACGGATCAAGCGCATCGCTCACGGCCTGCATGAGTTGCAAAAGAGTGGCGAACTGCTGATCGGCATCTGGAAGTTTTGTCACGCTATCAGTTCCTCATTGGGCGGCTACGCTACAATAGCGCAGCTATGCCTGCCATTCCAGGCATAGCTCGCAGGACATAATAGCAAGAAACATTCCAGCGGATGTTAGCGCGCCGCAACGAAATTAGAGGCTGGCGGTGAGGTGGTTTTCTGCAGTATAGATCTGGACCTGATCGGCGTCTTCGGCATCCTGCAGTAGCTGTGAGACGGTGTAGTAATGCACTGGATGCATGAGATCAGGGGCGATCTCGACCAGCGGCCTAAGCACAAAGGCGCGCTGAGCCAGCCGGGGGTGCGGAAGGGTGAGCTTACGCGTCTCCATTTGAACAGCATCGTAGAAGAGCATGTCGAGATCGATCAGCCGTGGCCCATATTGAACGCCGGGGCGGCGGCCCATGGCTGCCTCGATTGCCTGCATCATTTCCAACAGCGCAAGCGGTTTGAGGGTGGTTCTGCCGCAGACCACCGCATTGACGAAGGCGTCGTCGCGCACATAGCCAAGTGGCGCAGCGACATACAACTGGGAGGCTTTCTCGATCTTTATGATCGCGCTAAGCCGTTGGACTGCCTCGCGCAGGTTGGCTATACGGTCGCCGAGATTGCTGCCAAGGCCGATATAAACTATACTAGCCTTCATATCGAGACTCACTTTATATATTCCGCCGGACGAATGAGATCACAGAGTGAGCCCACATGACGATGATGCAAGCTGGCTCCCGACGCGTTCGGTTCCAAAACACGATCTTCGATGATACTCTATGAGTTCTCTGCACGGCGCGAAGTGTTGCATTGTACTATCAGGCAGAGCTTTGATTAGTTGAAGGAACAAACCGCGCTGTGCGGCTTGCCGATTTCTTAGATTGTACGATACCTTCATCGTAGTGTTGGTGTAGGATCTACAATTATACCGATCTTAACGCAGTTTGCAAGTTTTTTTGCATATGCTTTGCTGAAGTGCTCAGATAGTCAGATAGAATGTAGTAAGAACCCGCTGTTTTTGGAACACCCCAACCGATAGTGCGTAGTGCGTAGGGTGTGACGAGGTACCGGAGGCATGCTGAATCAAGATCCACAATGGCGTCCCATAAGGTTCTGTTCGCGCTGCGGCTCGGCGCTGGCGGATCGGGAAGTTGGTGGGCGGGTGCGGCCGGTGTGTCGCGTCTGTGGGTTTGTGGTCTATACCGATCCGAAAGTCGCTTGTGGCGTACTGGTCGAACGCGCCGGCAGTATCCTGTTGGTGCGGCGCCGCAACGAGCCGGGGCGCGGGCTGTGGTGCCTGCCATGTGGCTTCGCCGAAGCCGACGAGCCGCCCGAGCAGACCGCGCAGCGCGAGGCGTTGGAGGAGGCTGGCATCACGATCACGATCGGGCGGCTGTTTGGCGCGTATCACTATACCGACGATCCACGCGGCGCCGGCATCTTGCTGGTGTTTCGCGCCGATTGCGACGATCCAAGCGTGCTCGCGGCCGGCGACGATGCCGACGATGTTGGTTTCTTTACGCCGCCCGCATTGCCGCCGATTTCGCATCACACCCATCGCCGCGCGCTGGAAGATTGGATCGCGCAGCGCTAGTGCGCCGCCAAGCATCTGCGTCTTCACCTTGCCGAGCTGGAGAGCAACTCAAACTTTGCCCAATTGCTCGCTCACGTCTACATGGATATACGCAATGCGGGCATAACGACAGTTACGGTTACGTCTGGTAGCATTGCCAGTGTTCAAGACACTATGGGACGAATTACCTCAGCAAGCAACAGAAGGCATAATACATAGATTGGGACCCAATGCGAGCCTTTTGGCGCCAGCCGAAAACCCGAAGCACCAAGGGCGGCAGTGGATGGCATGGTTAGACATTACCGTCTCATGCCTAAGGTCGTGGTATACTTGAGGCAACTCAACCAGGTACGATGGAGAGCGGAAAGATTTCATGGGTGAGCAACTTGTCAGCAATCGACGAGAACAGCTCCGCATTCGATTAAGGCAGTTGATTTTGCTTCGTGAAACTGGTCCCAAAAGCGCTGCCTGGCACGCCGCGCGCACACGGCTGATCTGGCGCCTGCACGACGAGATCAAGTCCGAGGAGCAACTTGAACGCGGAGACGGCGGAATGGCGGAGTCGATTGAAGATGGAAGATAGAAGATTGCTTTCAGAATATGGTCAAGCAATCCTCTATTCTCTATCCTCTATCGGCCTCGCCGCGCATCGATCACGCGCCGGATCTCCTCGCCGATCGCGTGCTCGGCGCGCGCCGCGTCGTCTTCGAGCAGCAGGCGCGGCACCGGCACTGGTTTGCCATCTGGCCCAACCGCGACCGTACTAAAATAGCCGGTGGTGCAGACGCGCGTATCCCCTTGCAGCGGATGCTCGGCGTAAATATGCACGCGCGTGATCATCGACGTGCGCCCGACGTAGATCACGCGCGCAATCGCCTCGATTATCTCCCCTGCGTGTATTGGTGTGCGAAAGTCAATGCGTTCGCTGGACGCTGTGACAAGCGGTTGACGGCAGAACCGCAGCCCGGCGATGGCTGCCGCCTTGTCCATCAGCGCCATTACTTCGCCGCCGAACATTGTATTAAAGTTGTTAGTCTGGTTAGGGAGAACGATGTCTGTGACGTGTATCTCTGGCGCTGGGCGCGCTTCTTGCTCAGGCATAGGTCCTCCTTCGCATCTTGTCTGCCGTATTATACCCGCAGCAGCCCAATGCAAAATCGAACCAATTCGCTTTTTTGCCCGGCTTATCTCGGCCCTGTGCTGCGTAAAGCCAGGTAACTTGTCGCTGATATACTACAAAGCACCATAGGCAATTGTAGTCTATGGTACTTTACTCTAATTGGCTCATGTCGGTTGAGTGGTGGAAGGCGTCATCATTGCATGTAACAAGGTCGGTGAGACCCATTTCAGATTGTGGCTGCATTCAAACACTGCAACATAGCCAGCGAGAAACCATTTGCTAACGCCACGAAATAAGCGCAGGAAATTGCGGCAGCCCGTCCAGATGCCTTCCATCGTGTTGTTGTGAACTTCTCGAATCCCGTCACTCATCGTCGCGTGCCCACTCACGCTGTCCCGGTGTATGACAGACGGTCTGGTGGATACGGCCAGTGGCAGCTAGCTGACCGTAGGCCGACCACTCATCGGTGTTGATGATCGCGTTGCGGCGGGTATGGGTCAGCACCAGTGGTTCCAGCGTAGCACGATCGCTGTGATGGCAGAGGCGCAGCCGGATCTGCCCATTGCGGCGCCCAACGATCCCGATAATCGTTGGGCGATCGCTGTCCCAGGTTCCATGGCCACGCGCTTGGTTCGCGCGCCGACGCGGTGGGTCGTGCGGCTCGGCATGGAGGCGCCCTTTCTCGCCAGCGTTCTGATAGAGTTCATCGGCTTCGGTCACCGGATCGGACAACGGTTCGGTAGGGGAAAAAATGCACGGCCACCAGGGTATGGATGGTGTGCCGTCGCTCCAGCAAGTGGGTGCGATTGATGCCCAACTCGTCTGCCAGATGCTGGGTAGGGATGCCTAGAGCGATCCCACGTAGAAGCTGAACGATGGTGGAGCAGCGATAACAGGTCTTCCACCAGATCGTGCCGGTGAATAGGTTAAAGACCGCGCCGCACTGCCGACAGCGGTAGTCAGGAATGACTGGTCGCCTGATAGATGGCAAGATACGGGCGCGCATGTGCCAGGGCAACAGGCTGTTGCCGCATCACCGCAGAGAGAATGTCGGTGTTCAAGAGAACTGGAGCGATTGAATAGCTCATGCATCGTCACCGAAAAAATCCCGCCGCTGGAGGGCTATCTGCTCAACGTCCGTGATATCTTGTGGTGAGAGCCCCGCATAGACGCTCGCAGCAAGGGCGAGAATCGCGTCCGGTGACTCCTCAGTCTCAACTACCAGCCGAACGCGCTGTCCATCACGCAAAGGGATCGTCGATGGTCGTACTAATCGGAATGTGCCGTGCTCAAAAATGGCATCAATCGTTTCGGTGGTCATTCGACCCTCCTCTGCATCATGTCAGCAAGCCAGCTGTTATTTCTTCACTGAACAGTATAACATCTTCATCGAACTGCTTTAAAAAGGAGCCGCGACAGTAGCGTCCAACACGGATTATTATCCTCTTGACAACGCAAACGTTTTCAGATATTATGCCATTAACGCAAACGTTTTCATTAACCCACTCACATGCCGTCCACATTTTCGCCACGAGTCTTTTTGGTACCGGATGTGAAGCATGTCGAAGCGCACGATCATCGAGATAGCCGATCGCGTCGGCGTATCGCCGGCTAGCGTATCGCGTGCGCTGAATAACCTCCCAGGCGTCAGCGCCGACAAGCGCCGCCAGATCCTCGCGGTTGCGGAAGAGCTCAACTATCATCCCAATGCGATCGCGCGCAGCCTACAAGGCCAGCGTACCAACACCGTCGCGTATGTCGCCGATGTGAGCAATCGCCCGGCAGCCGACTTGCTGTTCAAGGATTTTATCACGGTTCTGGCCGATCGCTGCGCGCGCTATGGTATGGATCTGCTGATCCACCCGGCCACCAATGGCGCAGCAAATATGGGCGACGTCGGGCGCCTACTGCGCTCCGGCCGCGCCGATGGCCTAATCCTTGCTGATACACGCCAGCATGACCCGCGTATTCGTTATCTTGCGAGTCAGCAGCTGCCGTTTATCGCATTTGGTCGCAGCGATGACTCGGTGGAGTACGCATATGTCGATGTCGATGGCGAACAAGGTATCTACGCCGCCACCTGCCACCTGATCGAGCGCGGCCATCGCCGCATTGCCTTTTTGGGCCTACCGCTCGATTACTCGTATGCGATTCATCGGCGCGATGGCTACCTGCGTGCAATGCGCACGCACGATCTGCCAATTGAACCGGCAGATCTTGTTGTGGGGTTGACGAACGAGACCGAGGCGCGCCTTGCCATGGAACGGCTGCTTGGGCAACCTGCGCCGCCGACCGCGTTTGTCGCGGCAAGCGATATGCTGGCAATGTATGCGATGAGCGTTGCTACCAAGCATGGCCTGCTGGCTGGTCGCGATTATGCAGTCACTGGATTTGATGATTTGCCGCTCGCAGCTCATATGACTCCGCCGCTTACTACGATCCAGCAACCATTCGACCAGGTCTGCGATGAGCTGATTGCAATGCTCGCACGGGTGTTGCAGCAGGAGCCCGGACCGCGGCATGTGCTGCTCCCTCCCAAACTGATCGTCCGCGAAACGTCCTGACTCGGTCTGAGTTTCCTGGTGGGTGACCGACGCAGCTCAGCGGTCATCTGCTCCGTACTGATTGTGAGCGCAAACGTTTGCGCTCTCGATAATTCGCCGAAGAGAGAATGCAGTTTATACAGAACATCTTACGCTTTGGCGCGCATACACTTTCCGCCGTCGATTCCGATCAGGAGGCCGCGCCGTATTTTCTTGCCGGGCGCAGCATGTACTACGTTGGGATGACCAGCGGCGAGATGCAGCCGATCGGCGCGGAGCATCTTGTCGGCGAGATGGGCGGACTTTGGGCGCATCCGATCAAGGTTGCCGACGGCATCACGCTGCAGCTGACCGACACTGCCGGAGGCGAGCTCGCCGCCGAAGATATTGTGCTGACGCAATCGCTCTCACACATCGAGTGGCAGTATCACACTGCGGGGTTGGCGGCGCGGCGATGCGATTTTGTCGCCGAGAGCGAGCCGGCATTTATCTCGCTGCTGAGCCTCGCGAACTCTGGCGCGCAGTTGCGCGCGGGCATGCTACAACTGACGGTTTGGTTGAAATTTATGGGCTGCTGGTTTGGCGGGCTGACCTGCGGCGCGGCCGAGTATTGGCTGGACGATACTGTGGTGCTGGGCTACGACCGGCTTTGGCAGGGGCGCTGGGGCGTGGCCTGCGGCGCAACTGTGGCGCCTGCGCGCTGCGAGTTTGTGGCGCGCGAAGTTGGGCATAAGGTCACACTGTCGTACCCCTATGCCATCTCGCCCGGCGAGAGCGCCAACTGGGAGTTCGTACTCGCCGCCGATCATCAGCGCGGCCACGCCGGCGCTCGGCGACGCTTCGGCCTGCTCGCCGGCGCCGGCGAGCAGCTGCTGGCCGAGAAAATCGCACGGTATCAACGGATCGCGTTTGCGGGCGTGGCGCTCGAGACGCCCGATCAAGCCGTCGATCGATCGTTCGCGCTGGCGAAGGCCAATCTGCAGCTGCTCAGCGCCGACTATGGCCCACAGCTGCCGCCATATTTCTTGGCCGGCGTGCCGGAGTACCCGCAGCTATTTGGCTGCGATACCGAGTATAGCGTGCCTGGTGCGGCGGCAGCGGGCTTCGCCGAGACCACCAAAAGCGCGCTGCTGGCCCTGGCCGAGTATGGCGCGCGCGCCTGCGGTCGCATTCCGCACGAGATCACGACCAACGGGCGCGTGTTTCACCCTGGCAACACCCAGGAAACACCGCAGTTCGCCGCCGCGTGCTGGGATTATTTCCGCTGGACCGGCGACAGCGCTTTTTTGCGGCGTGTCTATCCGCTCTGCAAAGAAGGCGTGGACGAATATATGCCAGCGCTCTGGAGCGGCTTCGGCACGCTCTATCCGATTGGCGACGGCGTGGTCGAGCGGCAGGGCATGGGCTCGCGTAAGCTCGATAGCACCTGCTACCTTTTTCAAGCGCTGCGCGCGCTGCGCGACATGGCTACAGCGCTTGGCGAGCCGGACGACGCGCGCCGCTATGCGCGGCAGCTCGACGAGTTAGGGCGGCGCTTCGAACAGGACTGGTGGCTCGACGACCAGGACATGTACGCCGACTCGCTGCATACCGATGGGACGCCACAGCTCGACGGGCATTGGACCGTGGTGCTGCCGCTTCAGCTTGGCATGGCCAGCGACGAGCGGGCGCGCCGTGCCTTGGCACGAATCAAGCATGAGTGGGTCAATGAGTGGGGGTTGGTGCATACTCGCGCGCGTGAGGAGCGTGTCTGGACATTGCCGACCGGGTTGCTGGCTCTGACAGCATTTCAGTACGACCAGCCCGATCTCGGACTGAGGCTGCTGCAGAACATCGCCGAGACCGCCAGTCATGGCACGCTTGGTGCATTCAAAGAACTCATCCCAATCGGCCTGTGTTTCGTTCAGCTTTGGTCGGCTGGCCTGTATATTCAAGGGCTGCTCGAAGGGCTATTGGGGTTATGTCCGCTGGCGCATATCGATCGGCTGGCGATCGCTCCGCGGCTGCCGGCCGCGTGGCCAGCGGTTACATTGCGCAACCTGGTGCTTGGCGGGCATCTGATCGATCTACGGCTGACGCATACCAGTTGTGCAGTCGCGCATGTGAGCGGCGTGTCATCACTCGATCTGCGTTACCGGGCGCCTGCGGGTGTCGCGGAGATCGAGCGCGGGCCGGGGGTGGAAAGCGCGCACCAGGTGGTCGACGACGAGTACGGGCATTGGATTCAAATCACGCTGCCGCCCGATCAATCGATCCGGATCAGCATCGTCGCGGCTCAACATCTCGCCCGTGTGACACGCGATTGGTCGCCACAAGCTGATCGAGAGGGGGTGGTGTAATCGGCGACCGCGCTCTTGAAGCTTAGTGCAAGCTATCGTAAATTCGTTCCGAAACATCGGAGCTATTGGCAACAGCTGCAAGGAGGCAACAGATGGCATCTCGTAAACGGATCAGTCTATTCGTTCTGCTACTGGCCCTCGTGGTCCCGATCCTGGCCGCGTGTGGCGGTGGCGGCGGCACCGCGACGAGCCCGACCGCGGCGACCGGCGGCGGCACGGCCGCCACAAGTGCCCCAGCGGCCGGCGGCGCGGCCACGGCGATGCCCGAGGCCACCGCCGCGGCTGGCGGCGCGGCCACCGCGATGCCTGAGGCAACTGCGGCAACCGGCGGCGCGGCCACGGCGATGCCCGAGGCCACCGCGGCGGCTGGCGGGGAGGCGACTGGAGTCAGTGGCGCTACCGCGGGCGGTAGCGGCGATGTGACCAAGATTCAGCCTGAAGATGGGGCCACATTGCGCGTATCGAGTTGGGGCAATTCAGGCGAGCAGAAGGTTGTCACCGACGCTTTGGCGCGATTCAACAAGATCTTCCCCAACGTGAAGATCAACTACGAGCCACAGGCGACCGACTTCCAGACCAAGATCAAAGCCGATTTCTCTGGCAATACCGAGCCGGACGTGTTCTACCTCGACTCGTCGCTGATGACCGCGTTGGCACCGAACCAGCTGTTGCTGCCGCTCGACGACTATATGAGCCAGGCCGGCGTGAAGACCGACGACTATGTCGGCGATCTCGTGACGCTGTATCAACTGGATGGCAAGACCTACGCACTGCCAAAGGACCAGGGCTCACTGGCGCTGTTCGTCAACGACGATATGGCCAAGACTGCTGGCATAGACCCGGCCAGCCTGAAGACCTGGGATGACGTGACCGCGGCAGCCAAAAAGATGACGACGGGCGAGGGGCCGGCTAAAGTCTATGGCATGTGTGTCGATCGCGATATCAATCGCGCCGGCGCCTTCATGCTTCAAAATGGCAATACCATCGTCGACAACGGCAAGGCCACGGTCGATCAGCCCAGCGCCGTCGACGCGGTGAACTGGTGGTATGGCTTCAAGAAGGATGGCACTGGCCAGGAGGCCAAGGAGATCGGTGCTGGCTGGTGTGGCGAGGCGCTTGGCAAGAAGCAAGTGGCAATGGCCGTCGAGGGCGGCTGGCTGCTGCCGTTCATGGCCGACCCGGCCAACGGCTTCCAGGATGTCAAGTTCACCGCCGAGCCGATCCCGACGCCGGCAAGCGGCAAGCAGGCGACGCTGGTGTTCACCAACGGCTGGGCCGCTTCGGCGCGGTCCAAGTTCCCGAAGGCCGCCGCAGCGTTGGTGTTGTTCCTGACCAGTGCGGCCAACCAGAAGCCGATTCTGGAGACCGGCTTCGCGCTGCCGACGGTGAAGAGCCTGCTGAACGACCCGTACTTCCAGCAGAATCCGGCCGCGAAGATTCTGGCCGAGGCGCCCTCGTATGGCAAGGTGGCCGATCTTGTGTTTGGCGGACCGGCGAAGAAAGATGATGTGATCAAGCCGCTGAACGACGCGATGGAGCGAATCTTTACCGGGGCGCAAGACGCTCAGACATCCCTCAAACAGGGCGCCCAAGAGGCCGACTCGGTCTTAAGTCAGTAGGCGGGCGAACCGAGGATGTGGGGTGACGCTGTGCGCCGCCCCACATTCAACCTGCAACCTAAGGAGGAACCGATGGCGGCTTCTACGACAAGCGCGCCCCGATCCGGCTCGGCGCGGTCGCGTACACTGGCGCGCAACGAGGCGATTAACGCATACCTCTTTATCGCGCCGTATCTGATCATTGCCGGTATTTTCACACTTGGCCTGCTGACGTATGCGTTTTACATTAGCTTCACCGATCTTAAGTCCTCTTTGTCGCGGACGTCGAACTTCGTCGGCTTGACGAACTATATCAATGCGTTCAGGAACGCCGAGTTTCAAATATCGCTGATCAACGTCTTCTGGTATTTTGTGATCGTGACTACGCTTCAAACCATCGGCGCGATTCTCGTGGCGATGTTGCTGAACAGTAAGCTCAAAGGACTGCGCTTCTATCGCACAATGTTCTATGCGCCGAGTGTCGCATCATCCGCGGTGATCTCGATGATCTTCCTGTGGCTCTACCTGCGCACTGGCTGGATCAACTATCTTTTCCACACGAACATTGCCTGGCTTCAAGACGCGCGCGGCTTGTTCCAGATACTGCTCGCTCCGCTGGGCATCGAAGTCACCGGGACATTCGCGAAAGGCCCCAGCATCACCTGGATGGCGCTGATGTTCATGAACATCTTCACCACCATCCCATCGCTCATGGTGATCTTCCTGGCTGCTCTGCAAGACATTCCTGCATATGTCTACGAGGCGGCCGAGATCGACGGCTCGACGGGTGCCCACGCATTCTTCAATATCACGCTGCCGCTGCTGCGCCCGGTGATCACACTTGTGATCGTACTTGGCACGATCGGTACATTCCAGGTATTCGACCAGGCATTCATTATGACCCAAGGCGGCCCGTTGAAGACGACCTACACGCCCGTATTGCTGATCTACAACAAGACTCTGGGCCAAGCGACATCGGCGGATGCGTCGTTGGCTGCGGCGATGGCGTTCATTCTGGCGGCGATCATCTTCATCTTTACCATCATCCAGCGCCGCTACATTGAGAGCTCAAGCGAGCGATTCTAGACAGGCGTGTTCAACGATTTGACGGACCTCAAGGAGGTAAGTTATGGCGGTTTCAGCAGAACGACGCCCGGTTGTGCTGGCCGAGCCCCAGCGCACGCCCAGAGAGATGACCGGCATCATCATCCGCTACGCGTTGATCACCCTCCTGGCGATCCTGGTCTTTATGCCCTTTATTCTATCGTTTTTGGGAACTTTCAAGACCAATCCGGAGGTGACGGCCTATCCACCGACCTTCCTGCCGACAGAATGGCATTTCGAGAACTGGGTGAATACCTGGAGCGTCCAGATTAGCGGCGCCGGTAACTATGTCTTCGCGCGCTGGTTCTTCAACAGCTTCTGGCTGGCGTTGCTGAATATGGCCACCGAACTGTTCTTCTGCTCGCTGGCGGCCTACGCGTTCGCGCGCATGCGCTTTCCCGGCAAGGATCTGATCTTCGCGTTCATCATTGCCAGCATGGCCATCCCCGGCGCGGTCACGCTGATCCCCGGCTATGTGTTCTATGCGCGGCTGGGCTGGGTCAACACCTATCTGCCGCTGATCGTGCCGAAGCTGGTGGTGCCGTTTGGCATCTTTATGCTGACTCAGTTCTTCAAGTCGATCCCGCGGGAGTTGGAGGAGGCCGCATATATGGACGGCGCCAGTCGCTTTCGCACCTACTGGAACGTCGCAATACCGCTGTCGCGCCCAGCGCTGATCACGCTGGCGATTATCCAGTTTCAAGGATCGTGGAACGACTTTATGGGGCCGTTGCTCTACCTGCGCGACCCGAAGTTGCTCACGCTTACAGTTGGCCTGAACTTCTTCAAGACTCAGTACGCGGTCGAATGGAACAAGATTCTGGTGGGCTCGATGTTCAACGCCATTCCGATTCTGATACTGTTCTTTTTGTTCAACAAGTACTATATGGAAGGCGCCAGTTATAGCGGCCTTGCCGGTCAGTAGTCAGAAGTCAGGAGTCAGAAGTCAGAATAGCGATGTCATCCATCGCGTTCTGCAAGCAGCACTGTCGGCATTCTGACTCCTGATTCCTGACTCCTGACTCCTATATTCTGGAGGGTACATGCGATTTCAGGGGGCAATCTTCGACATCGACGGCGTGCTGGTCGATTCGCCGCACGAGCGGGCGTGGCGCGAGGCGTTGCAGCGCCTGATGACGGTGGCCTGGACCGACCTGGCTGGTAAGACCGGCTATGCGCCCGATCGCTTCACGTCGCAGCTGTACCATTCGGCGATCGCCGGCAAGCCGCGCGAGGCCGGGGCGCGGGCGGCGCTCGAATACTTTGGGATCCCCGACCCGGATGGTCGCCGGCTGCAAGAGTATTGTGCGGTGAAGCAGGCCGACCTGATCGCGCTGATCGAGCGCGGCGAATTCGTGGCCTTCGACGACGCAGTGCGCTTTTTGCTGCGCCTGAAGGCCGCCGGGATGCGGGTCGCCGCCGCGTCGTCGTCGAAAAATGCCGATCTGTTCCTGCGCAAGGTTCCGCTGGGGAAGTATGCGGCGCTTTCCCCCACAGGTGGGGAAGGGGAGCAGGTGGGTGGCGTCGAGCACGCTCGATCCCCGGCCTCTATCCCCACAGGTGGGGAAGGGGAGCGGGCGGGCGCCGGTGAGCACGATCACCCCCTCTCCCCGGAATGGGAGAGGGGGCCGGGGGGTGAGGGCCTGCGCTATTCATTTCTCACCGCGGACTCGACCCTGCTAGACATGTTCGACGCGAATGTCAACGGCCACGATGTCGCGCGCGGCAAACCCGACCCGGAAATCTTTCTGGCCGCGGCGGCGGCGCTGGGCCTGCCGCCTGCCGACTGTATGGTGGTTGAGGATGCGCCGGCGGGAGTGCAGGCGGCCAAGGCCGGCGGCATGGCCTGTGTGGCGATCGCGCGCATTGGCGAGCCGCAGATACTGCGCGATGCCGGGGCAGATTGGGTGGTGTCCAGCTTTAATGATCTGGCGATCGCGACGCTGTTGGAGTAGGAGCGATCGGGCGTTGACATCGGGCTGGCTGGGGTGTACAGTCTTCTCCAAGATATAGATCACACGGAGGCTTGGAGATGCTCAAACTGAATCGCTCGTCATTGACCCGGCATGCTGTCTTGATTAGTGTCGTTCTGCTGGTTGCGGTGTGGACGGCGATTGGCTTATTTGGCGCCCGCACGCCTTCCGCCGTCGCACGTACCGAAAGCTGGGAGCAGGCCCAGCGCCGCTGGGCCGCGCGAGCCTTCACGCATTACCGGATGGTCATGCAGGCGCCCTCGTGGTGCCGCATGGATGTGGAGATTCAGGATGAGCGCGTCGTGAAAGTATACCAAAATACGTGCCCCACCGCGCCACAAAGCGTCACCGAGCTCTTTACGATCATCAAGCGGCTCAACGCCCAGGTGGATCAAATCTATTGCGCGGCGGATGGATGCGAATGTACCGAACAGCACTTTGCCAATACGGTGTATGACGCGCAGCTCGGCTTCCCGCGAACCATCGGCCTCCGGCGCATGCGCGCGACGAATTGGCCGGAATTATGGCATCATCTGACGACGCACGGATTGCCGAACTGTCTCACTCCGCTTGATATCGACATCGTCAATGTCATTTCGCTCCAGCCGTTGTCGTAAATCCCGGCACGACCGCTTAATAATTCACGATCCCGCTAGCTTCAGCGACGATCGTTGTGTATGAAACGTGAAATGTGAAAGCGTGCGCGCTCCATATTTCACGTTTCTTCTTTCACAAGAGGTTCGGAGGGTTGAGGCGCCCTCTGGGTACCGCCCCGCCTCCCACGAGGAGAAAAGCTATGGCAGCCGATATTACTGCGACCAGGTTTTCGCTTGCCGCCGATTCACGCTGGATGATCGAAGTCGTCGGCTTCGATCCGGCGCTCGAGCCAACCATCGAAGCGGTTCTGGCGCTGGTCAATGGCTATAGCGGAACACGCGCGGCGCTTGAAGAAGGCCATTCCGTCTCGCGGCCCGCGACCTTTATCGCCGGCATTTTCAATACGCCGGCGCATCCCCAAGCGCTCGAGCTTGAGCAGCCGATCCCTGAACTGGTCGTCGCGCCAGATTGGTCGCGCATCCGGATCTTGGTCGCGGGCGCCGAGCTGCAGATCGGCCAATGCGAGCTGCTGGCGCAGCGGCGCGTGCTTGATCTGCGGCAGGGTGTGTTGCTGCGCGAATGGCGCGTGCGCGACAGCGCCGGGCGGATCACCAGCCTGCGCAGCCTGCGCTTTGCATCGCTCGACAACCGCCATGCGCTGGTGCAGCTGCTGATGCTGATGCCCGAAAACTATAGCGAGCGTGTGACACTCGAGAGCCTGGTCGACGGGCGGGTGATGAATGAGAACCAGACGGTTCATCTTGCCGCGGTTGAGGCGCGGGCCCTCACCCCCAGCCCCTCTCCCACCGCCGTGGGCGAGGGGAGCCAGGCATCCTCCCCCCCGCTCGCATCGCCGGGGAATCAGCCATCCTCCCCCCCGCTCGCATCGCCGGGGAGTCAGGCATCTTCCCCCCCGCTCCCATCGCAATGGGAGCGGGGGGCGGGGGGTGAGGGCCAGATCCTCACGCTGCGTACGCTGCAGTCGAATTACATGCTGGCGTTCGCGGCGCACGCGGATCTGCGCGATGCGAACGGCGGCGCGATTGCCGGCGCCGCGAAATTGGAGGATGGCCTCATCGGCGCGCGCTGGGAGTGGCAGGCCGAGCAAGGCCACGTGTATGAGCTGCGCAAGCTGGTCGCCTGCACAACTTCGCGCGATAGTGCTGAGCCGGCCAGCGCTGCTGCCGGGGTGCTCGGGCGCCTGATCCAGGCGGGCGGCGCGGCGCTGCTGAGCGCTCAGTCGCAGGCCTGGGCCGCGCGCTGGGCCGCCGCCGATGTCGAAATCTCGGCCGTCGAGGAAACGCAGCGCCAGGTGCGCTTCGCGCTGTATCACCTGATTGGCTCGGCACACCCCGACGAGCGCACGTCGATTGGGGCGCGGGCGCTGGCCGGCGAGCGCTATCGCGGCCATGTGTTTTGGGACACCGAGACATTCGTATGGCCGTTTTTTCTCTTCACCGAGCCGCAAACCGCCCGCGCCCTGCTGATGTATCGTTACCATACGCTGAACGGCGCGCGCAATAAGGCTCGTGCGATGGGCTACCGCGGCGCGCTGTATGCCTGGGAATCGACTGATACCGGCGAGGAGACCACACCGCCGTTTATCAACGTGCCTGGGATTGGGCGCCAAGCGATACTGACCGGTATTGAAGAACACCACCTGGCTGCCGATATTGCCTATGCGATTGTACAGTATCGCCAGGCTACCGAGGACGATGAATTCTTTTTCGACTATGGCGCCGAGATGTTGCTCGAGATCGCTCGTTTTTGGGCTAGCCGCGCTACACCGGGCGACGATGGGCGCTATCATATTCTCAAGGTGATTGGCCCCGACGAGTATCACGACTCGGTCGACGACAACGCCTACACCAATGTGATGGCGCAGTGGGCATTGCGCGCCGGCCTCGACGCAGCGGCCGAGCTCCAACGCCGCCGCCCGGCACGCTGGCAGTCGCTCGCTCTCGAATTAGACATAACCATGAACGAGCTCGACGACTGGCGCCGCGTGGCCGATCGTATCTATACCGGCTTCAATCCCGTCACAAAGCTCTATGAGCAGTTTGCCGGTTTCTTTGAACTTAAGGCGGCTGACCTAACCGGGCATAACACTGCCGACAAGACCATGGACGTGAAACTAGGCTGGGACGAGCTACAAAAGGTGCAGGTGCTCAAACAGGCCGACGTAGTGCTGCTGATGTTTCTGCTGTGGGACAATTTTGCACCCGAGGTGCGCGAAGCTAACTTCCGCTTCTACGAGCCGCGCACCGCCCACGACAGTTCGCTCAGCCCAAGTGCACATGCGCTGATGGCGGCGCGGCTAGGCGACATGGCGCTGGCGGATCGCTACCTGCGCCAGGCCGCGCGCATCGATCTGGATTTCACTCGCAAGGGCTGGGCCGGTGCGACCGGCGGCGTGCATATCGCGGCGCTTGGCGGAATCTGGCAGGCGCTAGCGTTTGGCTTTCTCGGCATGCGGCCGAGCGATGCGGGGCTGCGGTTCGAGCCGCATATCCCGGCCCATTGGGGCGAGCTGCGCCTGCCGCTGCGCTGGCGCGGCCGGCAGCTGCGCGCGGTCGCCAACTCTGGCGCCATAGCGATTACCGTTGAGTCGGGTGATCCCATGGCGCTGGCGATTGGCGCGGGCGACTGGCAGATGGTGGCGGCGGGCGAGACGCTGCGCGGAGCGTGAACGAGCTTACCCGCGCGCTAAGCCGAGGACGAGCAACACCAGGCCCACTGCGCCGGTGCCGCCCGCCGTGTAGTAGAGCCAACGGGCGGCACCGGTCGCCGCAGTTGTCAGCTCGCGCTCGCTGCGCCGGCTGACCATAAACCTTTGCTTGCGGTCGCGTGGGCTGCGGGCGATCATCGGCTGGCCGCCGCTGTCGACGACGCTGCCGAGCACATACACCTGCGTGCCGAACGGCAGCGCCTGCTCCTGGTAGCGGTAGCCCAGCGTACGCGTGCGCTCAGCGGGTTTCGGCTCGGCCGGGTCGAAGCGATTGGTTGTTTCGATCAGATCGAGATCGGCCTGCTCAGGGTCGATCAGCACGCGGCCAGTCGCATCGCGCACAAAAAAGCGCACGCGCTGCTGGTTGTTTTCGACCGTCTCGCTGCGGCGCGCGACGGTCGTGGTGGTCTTGCCACTCGAGTCGGTGCTGGCAACATCCTCTTCATACTCGCGCGTCACCGTGCGGGTGTACGCGACGCAGGCCTTGCCCGAAAGCGGCGCGCTGAGCGCCGCATCGGCCTCGATTGTGCCTGCCACCTCGCATACCTGCGCCAGCGCCTCGCCGCCAAGCGTTGGCACAACCCGGTTATAAAGCTCTTGCAGCATCTGCGAGGTGAAGGTATCGGCCACGCTCATCGCGCGGAGCTGGCGGGACTGGCCGCGCGCCGCGAAGAAACAGCCGATCGCGATTGCCAAGAAGAGAATACCGAAGAAAATCATTATGGCTCCTTCGCGCGTGTGCGCTCGATTGCCGTCTTCTACGACTATTCCATGCAGCGTTTTCACTCTCCACAAACCTGTACCACGTGTGTATTTTATCGCATTTGATCGGAATGTCGATATTGCGTGACACCCGAATGTCCTCTATAATCGCGATCGCTTATGATACCGAACAAAAACGAAAATGTGTCGTTCGAGGTTACGAAGGAGATTCCATGAAGCTCGATGCCACCCTTGCGATCGATGCCGCGCATCTACGCGACGTGGCCCAGATTGTGCAGGCCGCCGAAGAGATCGGCTTTGCCGGGCTGTGGGCGCCCGAGACGCAGCACAACGGCTTTTACCCGCTGCTGATCGCCGCCGAGCACAGCCAGCGCGTCGAGCTGGGCACAGCCGTCGCGATCGCCTTCCCGCGCAGCCCGATGGTCATGGCCCAAAGCGCCTGGGATCTGCAGGCGCTCTCAGGCGGGCGATTCGTCCTTGGTCTCGGCACACAGGTTCGGGCACATATTGAACGGCGCTATAGCATGGCCTGGGATACGCCGGTTGCGCGTCTGCGCGACTACATTGGCGCCCTGCGGGCGATCTGGCAGAGCTGGCAGACCGGCGGGAAGCTCAACTATCAGGGCCAGTTCTACCAGCACACGCTGATGACGCCCTTTTTCAACCCCGGCCCGATCGCGAACCCCGATATCCCGATCTATATCGCCGGTGTGAATGAAGGGCTGGCGCGGCTGGCCGGCGAGATTTGCCAGGGCTTTCATGTGCACCCGTTCCATAGCGTCAAGTATATCAACGAGGTTGTGCGCCCGCAGATTGCCGCGGGTGCGGCGCGCGCCGACCGCTCGCTCGCCGATGTGACGCTGGTCAGCAGTGTCTTTGCTATCACTGGCCCGAATGATACGGCGATCGCGATGATGCGCAAGCTCGTGCGCGAGCAGATTGCATTCTATGCCTCGACGCCGACCTACCGGGTGGTGCTGGAGTGCCATGGCTGGCAGGCGGTCGGCGAGCAGCTCTCGCGGCTGGCCTCGATGAAACGCTGGAGCCAAATGGGCGAGCTGATTACCGACGAGATGCTGGAGGTCTTTGCGGTAGAAGCCCCGCTGGATCGGATCGGAGCCGCGCTGCGGGCGCGCTACGAGGGCGTGCTCGACCGTATTTCCAGCTATACGCCGTATCGGCCCGGCGAGCTCGACGGCGCCTGGCGTCAGATCGTCGTAGCCGTGCAATCGTGAAGTAGCGCTCGACGAACAGAACTGTAACTTGGATATCGTATCATTTTCGCATAAGAACTTATACGTTAACAGGTCTTAAAAGCGGAAACGGCCGCCTTTCGGCAGCCGTGGGGAATAAGAGGACGACGGTGAGGACCTGCAGCGCTGGTTGCTCGCTCGCGCTGTTGATGCCCGTCGCAGCATCAAATCTTTGCTTATAGCTTAGCAAGATATGTGCCTTGAATGTCGGCAATTTCGGCTTGTATGTGTTCGTGATCTTTTTTGCAAGCCATGCTGTGCTATGCTACAATACGGCGCCCCTGCTGAGTTTTTGGTTCTTTCTTCCGGGCGATCTGTTCGGGGCATTGCTGTTTCTGTGGATTAAAACTCTCTCGTATCGAACGTTTTTTCGTTCGCAGAACGAAAAAACGTTCGATACGAAGAACAAAAATCCGTGTTTTGCTACTGACTGTGTAAGTCCTGTCAAATGAAAGGAGAATCAAGCATCGATGCTACGCGGGCGATGATGCCTAACCGTTATGTATTGCACTGTCGTGCCCTAAGATAAGTTATTGATAATTGCATAAGGAGTATACCAATGCCAGAATTGATGGCAGGGTTGACTAATTTCGAAAAAGGCGCTGTATTGGCGGTACTTGCGATTGCGATCCTGGGTATTGCCTACGCCTTTATCCTGCGGGCCCAGATCCTTTCGCAGGACAAGGGCACCGCACGCATGCAGGAGGTTTGGGGCTTTATCAAGAGCGGCGCGAACGCCTACTTGAGCCGCCAGTTCCGCACGATTATTATCTTGATCGTTGTTCTGACATTTGTGCTCGCGGCCAGCGTGCTGATTGTGCCGCCGAGCGAAGAAGCCAAGCGCGTGTTCGGCAGCGAGAGCGCCGCGACGCTCTGGGTCGCGATCGGTCGTGCAATCGCCTTTCTGATGGGCTCGCTGTTCTCGTATAGCGTCGGCTTCGTCGGCATGAATGTAGCGGTCGAAGGCAATGTGCGCGTCGCAGCCGCCGCGCGCAAGAGCTACAACGACGCGATGCGGACGGCCTACCGCTCGGGCACCGTGACGGGTATGCTGACAGTCGGGCTGGGCCTGCTTGGCGGCTCGCTGATCTTTATGGTCTTCGGTATTGCGGCGCCTGATGCGCTGCTGGGCTTCGGCTTCGGCGGCAGTCTTATCGCGCTGTTTATGCGCGTCGGCGGCGGTATCTACACCAAGGCTGCGGATGTCGGCGCCGACCTGGTTGGCAAAGTCGAGGCCGGCATCCCCGAGGACGACCCGCGCAATGCGGCGGTGATCGCCGACCTCGTGGGCGACAATGTCGGCGACTGCGCCGGCATGGCCGCCGACGTTTTCGAGAGCTTCGAGGTCACGATCGTCTCGGCGCTGATCCTCGGCCTGGTGCTGGGCGATGTAGCGCGGGGCACGCTTGGCGATGGCCAGTACGATCTGCGCTTTGTGATCTTCCCGCTGATCCTGCGCGGCATCGGCGTGATCGGATCGGTGATCGGCAACACGATCGTGCGCACCGACGAGACGCGTCGCAACGCCATGGCGGCCATGAATCGCGGCTTCTACCTGGCCGCAATTGTCTCGGTGCTTGGCTTCGCCGGCGTCTCGCTATTCTATATGGTCGACCCCAATACCGGCCTCGTCGACTGGCGGCCGTTTCTGGCGACTGTCTCTGGTATCTTGCTGGCGATTGTGCTCGACAAGGTCACCGAGTACTTCACCTCGACCCACTTCAGCCCGGTCAAAGAGACCAGCAAGGCCTCGCTGACCGGTTCGGCGACGAATATTCTTTCCGGCCTGGCGCTGGGCATGGAATCGAGCGTGTGGGCCGCGGTGGTGATCGCACTGTCGATCCTGTCGTCGGTGATTATCTACAGCGGTATCACCGATCCTGTGATCCAATTCACCTCGATCCTGTATGGCGTCGCGCTCACCGGCATCGGCATGCTGACGCTGACCGGCAATACGATCTCGATGGACTCGTTTGGCCCGATCTCCGACAACGCCAATGGCATCGGCGAGATGGCGGGTCTCGACAAGAACGCCCGCAATGTGATGGATGACCTCGACGCGGTTGGTAACACCACCAAGGCCGTGACCAAGGGCATCGCGATCGGATCGGCGGTGATCGCGGCGGTGGCGCTGTTTGGCTCGTTCCTGACCGACACCGGCAAGGTGCAGGCGCAGCTCGGCCAGCCGGTTTTGTCTGGCATCAACGTGGCGACGCCACTGGTGTTCATCGGCCTGCTGATCGGCGGCGCGGTGCCGCTGCTGTTCTCGTCGCTGACCATCCGCGCGGTTGCGCGCGCCGCTGCGCAAATCGTGAATGAGGTGCGCCGCCAGTTTAAGATCCCCGGCATTATGGAAGGCACGAAGACCCCCGACTATGCGCAGGCGGTCAGCATCTCGACCACCGCGGCGCAGAAAGAGCTGGTCAGCCTGGGCCTGATCGCCGTGCTCGTGCCGATCCTGGTCGGTTTCCTGCTGGGTGTCGAGGCGCTGGGCGGCTTCCTGGCCGGCATTATTCTCTCAGGTCAGCTGATGGCGGTGTTCCAAGCCAACGCCGGCGGCGCGTGGGATAACGCCAAGAAATATATCGAAGAGGGTAACTTCGGCGGCAAGCACTCCGAGCCGCATAAGGCCGCCGTCGTCGGCGACACCGTCGGCGACCCGCTGAAGGATACTGCCGGCCCAGCGTTGAACCCGATGATCAAGGTGATCAACCTGGTATCGCTGATCATCGCGCCGATCATCGTGTCGGTCCGGCTCCAGGGCATCGGCGTCGGGCTGATCGTCGCGATGCTGATCTGCGCCGTCGCGCTGATCTGGGCGATTTGGCAGAGCAAGCGCGAGGCCGTGGGTCTTGCCACAGAAACCGAGCCGGTTGCCGTGGGCGACTAGAACATTGATAGAGAATCCACGAAGGTACACGAAATGACACGAAAAAATCCATTATTTAGTGTATCTTCGTGTGTCTTCGTGGATCATCATGAATACTCTGCCGGCGTTCGAGGAGTACGGCAGCAAACGGGGCGGGCGCAATGTTGCGCCCGCCCTGCAAATTCTGCAACTAGCGAACTACCAGCGACTCGAACGGCGCTGCTGCTGGAAGCAGTCGTCGCAGTACACCGGCTTGTCGCCGCGCGGCAAGAATGGCACTTTGGCCTCTTCCCGCCGCTATAGCCACCGCCGCCGCCGTAGCTATCGCGATCGCTATAACCGCCGCCGCCGCCGCCGTAGCTGTCCCGATCGCCGTAGCCGCCGCTGCTTCGGCCACCGCCCTGCTTGCGCGCCTGCCGGCAGGATGGACAACGCGTGGGCTCATTAGTGAAGCCCTTCTGTGCGTAGAACTCCTGCTCACCCGCCGTGAACACGAACTGCGTGCCACAATCCCGGCACGTCAACGTTTTGTCAGCGTAGCTCATCGCTAGCCATGCTCCTTTGGATCGACTACGATCCACTCCTGAAACCAGTAAATCGAACGGGGGTTTGGGGTAACGACAAGCTCTCGGGAGTGCGCTTGCAGCGGGCAAAGCATCCGGGGCACTTCGTGGGAACCAAACCTTAGCGCTACTATAGCATACGTATTAGGGCTTTTCAAGAGGCAAATCGCGCACAAAGCGTAAAATGTGAATGCTTTGTTAAAATTTGTGCTGGGTAGTAATGGTCCTATTCGTGTAACCATTCGGCCAGCGCAGCCTTGAGCAGTTCGATCCGGTCGGGCAGCAGCGGGATTGTGCCAACGTCGCTGGAATAGCGTTCGGGGGCGCCGGTGCCGGGGTACAGCAGCAACGCGCCAATGGTCGCGCGCCGGCCGGCGACGCCAATCGCCCCGAGGTAGGTATAGGCATCGGCCAGCGCGTCCTCAGGAACGCCGCGGCCATCGCTGTCGAGCCGGTATTTGGCGTCCAGCAGCAGCGCCTGGAGCCGGCCATCGGCGTGGCGGATCTCGATCGCCAGGTCGGGCACGCGCGTGTGCCGGTCGAGCGAGCCCAACTTGGAGACTTGAGACTTGAGGCTTGAGGCTTGTATATCGTCAGACTCTTCAAGTCTCAAGCCTCTAGCCCCAAGCCTCAGGGGCCGGTAGCGCGGCTGATATCGCAGCGTCAGCGTTCGATCGCCCTGCTCGACCACCAGCAATGGCGCGCGCTCGCTCAGTGCGACCACGAACTCCAATTCGTCGTCGGCTACGCGGCGCTGATCGACCAGGCGCTGCTCGCGGATCGAGCCACCCAGATCCAGCAGTGCCCGTGCGACTTGAATCGCGCACCAGCTCTCGTAGAGCTGTGGCAGGTCGGCGATTGGTAGCGCGAACAGCGGGCTGTCGAAGGCCAGTGCGGGCCGCTGCCGTAGCGCTTGCCACATCTGGTAAATCGCGCGGTAGGCCGGGTCGCGCTGGAGCAGTGGCGTCGCGCCGCGAAATGCCGCGAGCGGCGGCACTTCGGCCAGAAACGGCAGCGCACGCAGCTCGCGGAGCGTGCGCTGGGCGGCGCTGGCGCCGGCGGCGATCTGCTCGGCGCGCAGGCGGCGAGCGCTGGCGGTGCCGGTGTAGGCCTCGCTCGCCGCCAGCCGGGCGGCCTCGCGCTCGGCCAGCGCGCCGACGAAGCGGGCGTGCCGCGCCAGCAGCGCCAGCGTGTGTTTGAGCAGCCGGTGCTCGTAGATGTCGGTGGTCGGTTGGCTCTGTGTCGTCGTAACACTGCGCGGCAGCACGCCGCCGCCAGGGCGCAGGGCCTGCTGCAGATCGGCGGCCACTTCGGCGGGCGCTGCGTCGAAGTGGCCGCGCGCGATCCCGGCGATCGCCGCGTCGCTCAGCTCGGCGGCCTGACTGAGCGGAAGCTCTTCGTTCCGGCCACGCAACTGCTCGCGCGGGCGCCGGGCGATCCGGCGCACGGCCTGCGCGAAGGCGTCGAGCCGCTCCTCGAACAGCGCGTAATACTCCTCGGCCGGGCTCTGGCGCCAGGGTGCCTCGCGCTCGAGCACCGCGCCCTCCGCGCTGGCGCCGGCCAGCGTCGTCGCCAGGCCGTAGGCCGCGCGCTGGATATTATCGATCAGCGCCTCGTAGCGTTCCTGGTCGATCTTGCGCGCGATAACGCGTAATGGCCACTCATGGCCCGTTGTGACGCCGTCGGCCGCGCCGACCTGCAGCCCGACACGGTGCAGGCCGACTGCTGGCCCAGGGTTCCAGCGCCAGCGCCAGATCGCCTCGCCCGGCCGCAGGAATGGCTCGAGCGCTTGACTGTCGACATGCAGCGTCAACTGTGTGCCAGGCTCGGCCATGCACGCAAATTCAACCGGCTGGTGCTCGGCGACTGACGGCAAATCGGCTGCGCTATCGGGGGTTAGGGTGATGTCCATAGGTGTTTGAACGCGGAACGGCGGAATGTTGGAAGGAGCGGAAGTGGGTTGAGATTCGCTTATGCATATTGTACCATCAACGCGTGTTTCTGGCTGGTGTTTGAACGGTGAAACAGCGGAAGGAGTCCGTTGCCGCTATGATTCGCCGCTGTGGTTGCTGGGCCGGGTGCCGGATTGATTGGCGATGCGCTTGATCTGAATTTTAAGACTGCCTCTACGAATCCGTCAACGGCGGCGGCGTGGGCAGCGGGTCATTAGTTTCAGTCACCTGATCCTTGCGGAACCAGCCAAGGATGCGCGAGCCGCCGCGGACGAATCCCTGGTACCAGCCGTCGCGCTCCTGGAACACAAACAGCCGTCCATCAGAGTCGACATGCCTGAGCACCTGGGCGTTGTCGCGCGGCGCCGATCGCACATCCAGGCCGTCGGTGCTGATCGGTCGCTGGGTCTTGAAGTCGGGCGGCAGCAGCGCCGCGCCATCGTTCGGGTCGCGCTCGTTCAAATAGCGGATGATCCCATTGGCGATGCCGATCGCGACATTATCGGGCTGGCCAATGATCACGGCGCGGTCGGCCGCACTGGTCAAGAAGCCCATCTCGATGATCACCGCCGGCGTCGTCTTCGCGATTGCATGCTCACGGCGGCGGTTGTTGAAGGCGTAGTAGCCGCGCATATTGAAGGTAATCGCACCATCTTGGGGCAGGCCGGTTGCATTGGAATACGCTGTGGTCAGTAGATCGAGCAGCATCTGCGAGGCGCGTGAGGTGCGCCAAGGCGTCGCGAGCTTGAACCCGCGGCTATTGCCGCTGCTCGATCCATCGGCATGGATGGCCACGAACGCGTCGGCATCGTAGCCTGGCGGAATAGTTGCAGGCAAGAGATCGACCGCCAATCCGCGGCTTTCGAGCAGTGCGACCACGCGCTTGGCGATCTCCAGGTTCACATCGGCTTCGTGATAGCCGCCGGCAAATGCGCCGCTCGAGCTGCGCAATCGTGCGAGCTCGTCGGGCAGCTCACTCGATTTCCAGTGCCCGACCTGGATGCCCACGCGTAGCATTGTGCCGGCCAGCCGGGGCGTTGGCGTCGGCACGCCACTCGGCGTGGGCGGAAGCGCTGTTGGTGTAGCTCTCGGTAGGTCTGGTGCTGGCGTTGGCGAAGGCGCGGCTGTCGCCGAGGGTGCGGTGGTTGGCGCCGGCGCAGGCGTGTCGCTGGTGCGCGCGGCCGCAAGTGCCACCTTGGTCGGCGGCGCAGGCGGGGCCGCCACTGGCGTGGGGCCAGAGATTAGGAGCGCGAGTACGCCCATCGCAATCGCCAACAGAGCGATCAGCATGGGTTTTCGAGAGACCCGGCCGCTCACGCGATACTCCTGAGGTCGAATTGTAGATTGCAGATTATTTCAGGCCCATCCTATCGGGATGGCGAGAGTATAGCATATGGGGCGTCGAAAGGGGATGAGAAAACGATGAGGGATGCGGGTGGAGAATCGAGAACAGAGAACAGAGAATAGAAGATAGAGCAATAGGCGCTATCCTCGTATCCTCAATCTTCTATCTTCTGCGCTCTGTCTTCTGCTATCTGGCAGAATCGGTTTCGCGCCGATGTCGCGCTATGCCAGCGTCGTGCCGCACTCGATACAGAACTTCGCGCCAGGCTGGACCGCACTGTGACACTTGGGGCAGGCCAGCGCCTTCAGCGATGTGCCGCATTCGTTGCAGAACTTCGCGTTGGCAACCACGCTGGCGCCGCACTGAGGGCAGTGCTTGGCCTGCGCCTGGGCGGTCGCCGGCACTTGGCTAGGCTGCAGCGTTGGCGTCAGCGCATTACCCATCATCGCGCCAAGATTGACACCAACTCCTAGGCCGACTCCGGCGCCGGCCAAATTATTGCCGCCAGCCTTCGCGGCATCTTCCAGCGCTTCGGCAGCCTTGAATCGGGTGTAGCCTTCGATCCCACCCATGGCCGCAACGCCGCCGACCTGATCCAGCCTTTTCTCTAGCTCTTCGGGGATCGTGATGGTGTTGATATAGAAGCGCGTCAGTTCCAGGCCCAGCCCGGCGAAATCCTTCTTGAGCGCCGCGTGCGCGGCCTCGGACAGCTCGTCGTATTCGGTTGCCAGATCGACGACCGAGAGCTTGCGCTCGCGCATCCACTCGGCGATCACATCGGCCACCCGGGCAATAATCGAGCTGCGCAACTGCTCCTCGACATCCTGAACGGTCAAACGACCGCGCGTGCCGACCACGGCCGTCAGCATCTTGCGCGGCTCGGCGACCTGAATAATATATGTGCCGAAGGCGCGGATGCGCGCCATGCCGAACTGTGCATCGCGCATCGGAATCGGCTGCGGTGTGCCCCACTTGAGGTCGGTGTGCTGTTGCAGGCTGACATAGTAGACATCAGCGCGGAACGGGCTCTTATTGCCGAAGGGCAGCTTCAGCAGGTCGACCAGCAGCGGGATGTTCGCGGTGGTCAGGGTGTGCCGGCCAGGAATCAGCATGTCGAGAAGGCGCCCGTCGCGAGCGAAGAATGCCAGCTGACCTTCGCGCACGATGCACTGCGACCCGAGCCGCAGCTCGCCGGAGCCATCGGGCGGGACGCGGGCGGCGAGAACGTTGCCGGTGGGGTCGAGATATTCGACCAGATCGAGCAGGGCCATGCGTTGTTTCCTCCTCAAAGGCGATGCGAGCGTCGTGTGATCTATCCGCTAGTGTTACCGCTGATATATACGCATGAGATGCGAGCGGGTTACATTCTGATCGATTCTGCATGGCGGGCCTACTCAAAGTGTTTTTAGCTTGCCCTTCGACCCTTCGACAAGCTCAGGGCAGGCTAAAACCGCATTTTATAAGCGGTGGCAAAGTGGTATTATTTACGCCGCACATCATAATTGAGGAATTTCAGCGCATACTCAAGCCCGTTCTGTAGTGTCGCTCGGGTGGTGATCCGGCTAAAATCGACCCCTAAACCAACCAGTGTTTGGGCAATCTCCGGGCTAATGCCGACCAACAGGGTCCGGCAGCCGAGCAATTGAGTGGCCTGCACCGCGCGCAGCAGGTAGGCTGCGACTGCGGTATCGACGACCGGGACGCCGGTGATATCGATGATTAGGATCTCGGCGCCCATACGGCCAACTGCGTCGAGTAAGCTTTCCAGCACTCGGGCGGCGCGCCGGCTCTCGACGATGCCGATCAACGGCAGCAGCAGAATGCTTTCCCACACCTCGATCACCGGCACCGACAGCTCGTCGAGCAGGGCGCTCTGCGCCTCGATGATCGTCAGCTGATCTTTGACTTCGGCCTCGAGCTGGGCGATCTCGTTTTGCCGCCGCCTGATATCGGTGATATCGGTGAGGGTAGCACAGAGCCCGATCACCTGGCCTTGCTCATTTTTCATCGGCCATTTGCGTGTCCAGATGTAGTGCGTCTCACCGTCGGGCGGGTTGATTACTTCTTCACTTGCGTGGGGCGTGCCGGTTGAGGTTACTTCGTCGTCGCCGCGCCAGAACACTTCGACTTGCTCAGGCGGTATGTAATCGGGGTCGCTCCGGCCAATGATCTCGGCATATGTCCGGCCCATCAGCGTGCAGAAGGCCTGGTTGCATGCAGTCCAGCGATGCTGCAAATCTTTCACAAAAAAAGGATCGCTGAGTGTATCGATCGCATGTTGAAGTAGCTCGAATGACTGCCAATCAGAGAGTTCGGCTGAGGATATGGGCATGTTCGACATCGATAGCTCCGTAGATCGCGCGGCGTTGTCAGCCTGATTGTATCATGCTTGCACTACCCAGATCTATCGCTAATTGGAAGCAAATATGTATCTGAATAGTGCGTAGTGCGTAGTGCGTAAGAATCTACACACTACGCACTACAATCGGAATCGACTGTTCATTTCTACTGAGCACGAGTGAACCGCGTATGTCACGGGTCAATCGCGCGCCGTGATGATCGTACCCTCGCCGGCGGCCTGGCCAAGCAGCGCCCGCGTTAGAAGCCCTGGCGCCGCACCGATGAGCTGAACCGTCAGGCCGGGGTAGGTCGTGGCCAGCCGCCAACTCAGCTCGACTTTGCTGCGCATGCCGCCGGTCACATCGGCGCCATGCGAGGCCCCCGCGCCTTGGAGCACCGCCGCGATATTGCTGGCCGCGATCAGGGGAATGCGTTCCGCCTGCGGATTAGCGCGCGGGTCGGATGTGTAGACGCCCGCCGCGCCGACCAGGACGATCCGTGCGGGGCGCAGGGCTGGCGTGCGCGCCAGCGCTTCGAGCAGTTGCTCGGTCGAGATGATCGCGGTGCCCTGGGTCTCGTCGAAGGCCACATCGCCATGGACGACAGGCGTCAGCCGATGATCGAGCGCGCGCGCGACCGCGGTGATATCCCAACTGGCCAACTGGCCGCCGCGGCTGACCAGCGTGGACGAGGGTTGAAACGATATTGCGGGCACATTGGCGGCCAGCAGCTCGTCGACCACGATTCGATTCAGCCGCAGCGCCGCGGCGGCGGTCCGCGCAAAGCCGATCCAGTCGGCATCGGGCGCCAGCCCGCGGTGTATTCCGTAGCGCTGGGCGTAGGTATGGCCGAATGAGCCGCTGCCATGGCCGATGATCAGCCGAGCGTGCGCGCCTGCCTGGTCCAACGCCGCGCGAACCTCGGCGGCCAACCGGCGGATCAGCGGCAGATCGGGCGCCTCCTGACCGGTTTTGTCGGTGATCACCGATCCGCCGAATTTCACAAATGTAAGCATAGAGGCTGGAGATTAGAGCCGGGAGGCTAGGGGCTAGAAAGGCATTGTTACCAGTCTGTTGCCCCTAGTCTCTAGCCGCTAGTGTAGGATCGCCAGGATGGCGAGTACCAGGACGCCCCAGAATCCGCCGGCGATAATAAACGGCACGTCTTTGATAATCAAGTCGGCCGGGCTACCGCCTTCACCGTGTTTGTACATCAGGTACAGATAGCGAAAAATCAGGTAGATCACGACCGGTACCGTGACGAGCATAATTGGGAATGGCTTGCGCGGCAGCGTCTCAGCGCTGGTCGTGAACAGCGTGTAGGCGATGATCGTAGCCGCGGTAATAATCGAGATCATCTGGTCGAGCATTGGCAGCGAGTACTCGTCGAGGATACGGCGGTGCTCGCCGGCGCCCATTTCGAGCAACACCAGCTCGGCGCGGCGCTTGGCCAGGCCAAGGAATAGCGCCAGCAGCCCCATACACATCAGCAGCCAGTAGGTGATCTGAATATCGAGCACCATTGCGCCGGCGACGGCGCGCAGCACAAAGCCGGCGGCGATTGTGAAGATATCGAGGATGACCACGTTTTTCAGATAGTATGAGTAGGCGATACCCTGAATCAAGACGTAACTCATCAACACCATACCAAAATCGATATTTTGCCGTAGCGGTTGGCCTGGCGCATAGTCGAGCAGAAATGCGCCGGGCAATGCGGCCAGCAGCAGCACTACCGCCGCAACTTTGGCGATTGTCGGGCTGAGCCGGCCCGAGGCGAGCGGGCGAGTGCGCTTCTTTGGATGGGCGCGATCGTTCTCGATATCGACCAGATCGTTGATCAAGTAAATCGCGCTGGCGGCCATGCAGAAGAGCACAAACGCCACGGCGACGATCAGCAGCTTGCCGAAATCTTGCCAGAGCGGCGCGCCAGTGGTTGGATTCCGTGCAAAGGCGATCGCCGCGAAGATGAAGATGTTCTTGATCCACTCCTTAGGGCGCATCTCGCGCAGCAGCTCGACAAACACGGCGCCTCCCTGCGCGCGGCGCTCTTCAAGCTCTAGTAGGCGGGCCATATGTTTGCTCAGTTTCCGATCTATTGCTTTGCCAATTGGTTACCGGATGCGAGAACATCGACAGGCGACTGGCGCCTGCTGATGCCTCGCGTGCATTCTACCTGAGGCGTGCGGTTGCGTCAATCCGTTCGCCTATGACCTCGGCTCGTTTGACAGCGCGAAGGACTATGCTACACTCAGGGCTGTTACCACGACAATCTACATTTGTGGAGAAAAACATGCGTAATCTGCTCGTGACCGGCGGCGCCGGCTTTATTGGAAGTAACTTCGTCGAGTATATGCTCGGCAAGTATAGCGATTATCGCATCGTGGTCTATGACAAGCTGACCTACGCCGGTCGATTGGAGAACCTGGCGCGCGTCAAGGACAACCCGAACTACGCGTTCGTGCGCGGCGATATCTGTGATATGGACGCGGTGTGCGCCGCGATCGCCCAGCACGATATCGATACGATCGTCAACTTCGCCGCCTTCACCCATGTCGACCGCTCGATCATGGAGCCGGGGCTGGCCGTCACGAACAATATCAATGGCACGTGGGTGCTGTTAGAGGCGGCGCGCCAGCTGAAGCTCGAGCGCCTGCATCAGGTGGGGACCGACGAAATATATGGAACGATTCCGGCGCCGCAGCGCTCGAAGGAGGGCGACCCGCTGGAGCCGCGCAGCCCGTACTCGGCCAGCAAAGCCGGCGCCGAGCATTTGGTGTATGCCTACGCTGTCACCTACGGCTTGCATACGACGATCACGCGCGGCTCGAACAACATTGGTCCATATCAGTATCCCGAAAAGGCGGTCGCACTGTTTGCCACCAATGCGATCGACGATATCCCGCTGCCGATCTATGGCGACGGCATGCAGATGCGCGATTACCAGTATGTCGTGGATCACTGCGAGGGCATCGACGTGGCGCTGCACCAGGGCGCGCCGGGCGAGGCTTACAATGTTGGCACCGGCGTCGAGACGCATAACATCGACATGGCCCGCAAGCTGCTCGACCTGCTGGGCAAGCCGCACAGCCTGCTTCAGTTCGTGCCCGACCGGGCCGGCCACGACCGCCGCTATGCGCTCGACACCAGCAAGCTGCAGGCGCTTGGCTGGCGCAGCCGCAACAGCTTCGACCAGGCGCTAGAGGCGACCGTGCGCTGGTTCGCCGACAACCAGGACTGGTGGCGCCCGATCAAGAGCGGCGAATATCTCGACTATTATCGCAAGCAATACGTCGAGCGTGCTTAAGGATAGAGGATAGAGGATCGAAGATAGAGAATGGCGTCACTATCCTCTATCTTCGATCCTCTATCTTCAATGGCCTATGGACGATTCTCCCACCATCCGCCTAACTATCGCGCCGGAGGACGACGGACGGCCGCTGCATGAGCTTGTCGCCGAGGTGTTGGGCGGCCGGCTGGATGGCGATCTGCTGATCGCCCATGGCGGCCTGTGGGTCGATGGGGCGCGCATGCGCGACGACGACGCACGGGCGCGGGCTGGGTCGCAGGTCGCCATCCATCGCCCGCTTGCGGGTGCGTATCCCGAGGTCGTGCTGTCGCTCGATCGGATTCTCTACGAAGACGACGATCTGTTGGCGTACGACAAGCCGCCCGGCGTGTATGTCGACTCGACGCCGTGGGATGCCGAGGGCAACTTGCACGCTGCGCTGCTGCGCCTGTTGACCCAACGCGATGGCGTGGCGCCGAAGCTGCACCTAGCCCACCGGCTGGATCGCGACACCACCGGCGTCTTGTTGATCTCCAAGAACCCGGCGATCAACCCGGCGATCCAGCGCACGTTTGTTCGCGGCGCCATACACAAAGAATACCTGTGCCTGTGCGCTGGCGCGCCGCACGAGGACGCGTTCGAGATTCTGACTGGCCATGGTCGCAGCGCGCATGGGCTGTTTCGAGTCTACCCGGCCGACGAGATCGGCCGCGTGCTGATCAACGGCTCGCGTGTCAAGTCGATGCGTACGCGCTTCCGCGTCGAGCGACGCCTGGAAGGCGCTGCGCTGCTGCGCGCATTCCCCGAAACCGGCCGCACCCACCAAATTCGCCTGCATCTGGCGCATCTCGGCCACCCGCTGATTGGCGACGCACGCTACGGCGGGCCGAGCGTGTGGCGCGATGCGCCGGTGCCCCACCACCTGCTGCATGCCGAGCGGCTAGCGCTGCCGCACCCCGGCACCGGCGCGCCGCTGGAGATTATGGCGCCCGCGCCGACATGGGCCAGCGACTTGTAGGCTCCGAGGTCGCCGCCAACTCGATTGCCAGCGGCACGAATGTTGCTTCGTGGGCACTCGACAGCACGTGGAAGGGTTGCGGAGTGAAAACGTGTGTGATCATGAACCCGCATGCAGGTACCGCGGATGCCAACGCGTTGCGTGAGGCCATCGCACGGCTGGGTGATATCACACTGCGCACGATACAGCAGGAAGGCGACGGCCAGAGGTTCGCCAGCGAGGCACTGGCCGATGGCAGCGACCTGATCGTGGCAGCGGGCGGTGATGGGACAATCAATGCCGTCGTCAACGGTCTGGCGACCGATTTCAGCCGCGCCCGGCTGGGAGTCATCCCCATGGGCAGCGGCAACGATTTCGCACGCACGATTCATGTGCCGAGGGATGTCGATGCGGCGTTGGAGGTGATTGTGGCCGACGTCGTGCAGACAGTGGATGTCGTCCGTGTGACGAGCAACCAGGTGCGCTATTTCATCAGCGTGTCGACCGGAGGCTTCAGCGGCTTAGTCGACGAGCGGCTGACCGAGGAGCTGAAGCGCACCTGGGGGCCGCTGGCTTTTCTGCGCTCGGCCGCGGCGGCGCTCCCTGAGCGCACGGGGTACCGCACGTCGGTGGTGTTCGATGACGAAGCATCGCTCGATATCCAGGCTTTGAATGTAATCGTCGCCAACGCTAAATTCGCGGGGCGCGGTATTCCGATCGCACCAGCGGCGGCGCTCGACGACGGTCTGGCCGACGTGCTGATCGTGCCGGCGGCATCGCCGGCCCAACTGGCGATTCTGGTGCCGCAGATCCTCTTGGGTAAGCATCTAGATAGCGAACTGATCGTGTTCCGCCGCGCGCGCAAGCTGTATGTCGAATCCCACCCTGGCATGTGGTTTAGTGCGGATGGTGAACTGATTGGTAATGAGCCAGTGCTCTTTGAAGTGCTACCGCGAGCCTTGCGCGTCGTTGTAGGGCCGGACAAAGCATCTCAACTAGGCGAATAGCCAGTACGCACATGGAGCGATGTATGAAGGCGACGACTACCTCCATTGCCAACTCTGTCTATCACGAAGCAGTCTTTATGGCTCGCGCCGATGAACGCCAGTGTGCATGCCACTCGGCGGCCTGCGTCATGCCAATCGTGAACACCAGCCAGATCGTGCCGGCGATGTAGCCACCCAGGACATCGGTCGGATAGTGAACCCCAAAGTACACTCGCGACAGCCCAACGCCCAGAATGAGCAGCGTGGCAGCCAGGCCAAGCAGGATCTTACCGTACTGATTGTGTAGGAGGCGGATGCCAACAAACGCCAACATCCCGTAGCAGGCGAGCGATCCCATGGAATGGCCGCTGGGAAAGCTGTAGCTGGTCAGGTGCAGCGGGCCGGGAAACAGGCTGGGACGAACTCGTTGGAAGGTTAGCTTGAGCAGCTCATTAAGCAAGCCCGATCCGGCACTGGCCATGATTAAGCCTGCGGCGTCGATCCAGCGCCCAGCGCGCCATAATCCGAAGGCGGCGAGCGCGATAAAGATTCCCAAGACCACCGCATTGCCGAGCGTCGTAAAGGCCAGCATGATCTGATCGTTCGCTGGCCCCCACCGGCTATGGAGCCAGGTGATAATGCCATCGTCGAACGCCACAAAGTGGTCGGCGAAGATGCCCTTCGCCAACCAGGCGAACGCCATGGTGGCAAGCACGCAGAAGATGCCGCCCAGCAACAGATACCAGCCGAACGCCCCGAGCGGCAGCAAATGGTGGGCTTGACGCGGAGAGCCGGGTTGAGGTGATGTATGAATATCGATCATGGCTGACTCTGATATCTATCGCTTATGTTTGATTAGCGTTATAGCAGAGGTCATACCAACGATCATCAATTCTTAACGTAGCAGCATTCGCGTCTGGGGGCTGCGGCGTTTTGGGCATTGATTGAGATGGCACTAGGCCATCCTGATCTCATTCTGTCGCCAGCTGCTCCCATGTGCTTTTCCAGCCACGGATTGCGGCTGCGGCCGGCGCCATAGCGATATGCGGCTGGAGTTTGCCCGTGCCGAACGCATCCAGGCTAGCGCCCTCGGACGTATAGTAGGCGATTCGTTTGATATTCAGCAGGTGCCTGTATGTGATATTATCGGTGGTCGACGTGCCGCCGAATGTGCCGCAGCCGAGCGTCATCGAGGGCATGAGCCCTGTTGTGAGCCCGATCACGCCATGCGTCCCCGGCGAGTTCACTAGAATGCGGCTGGCTGGCATCGCCGCGGCAAAGCGTTCGCTGAGCTCGGCGTTGCGCGTATGGATGATCGCGGTGTGCCCGCTCCCGTCGATCGCCAGCAGCGCGCGGCACACGCGCAGCCCCTCGTCCGCGTCGGCGACCGTGAACAGGCTGAGCACGGGGGCGAGCTTCTCCGCCGCCAGGCAGTTTTCCGCTGCCACCAGCTCGGTCGGAATCACCAACAGTTGGATTGGGTAGCGGCGCTGAATGCCGGCCAGTTCGGCCAGTGTCGCGGCATCTTGGCCGATGATACTCGGCTGGAAGCGGCGCTTCTGCGGGTCGAGCGCCGTACGCAGAAAGCGCGCTGTCTCCTCCAGCGTCAGCACCGCCGCGCCAGCTCGCTCCAGCTCCACGATCAAGCGCGCGCGGACTCGCGCCTCGACGACCAGATTATTTTCGGCCGCACAGATCAGCCCATTGTCGAACGATTTGCTCAGCACGGCGCTGCGCGCGGCGTGGCCGATGTCCGCGTCGGCGCTGATGAGCACCGGGGCGTTGCCCGGCCCCACGCCGATCGCGGGTGTGCCCGAGCTATACGCGGCCTTGACCATCGCCGGTCCACCCGTCGCCAGCACCAGCCCGACATCAGGGTGGCGCATCAAGGCGGTGGTCGTCCGGCGACTGCTGCGCGAGACCACCCACTGGACCAAGTCGGAGGGCGCGCCATGCTGGCGCAGCACCTGCTGGATCAACGCGCCGACCTGGTTCGACACCTGCTGTGCCCGGCGGCTGGGGCCGAGAATCAGCGCGTTGCGCCCTTTGACGGCGATCAGCGTCTTGAAGATAAAGGTCGCCACCGGATGGGTGACCGGCACCAGCCCAACGACAATGCCGACCGGGCTGGCGACCTCGGCGACCTGGCGCTCGCTATCGAAGCCGAGCACGCCGTGCCCACTCTGCCCCGCCATGTGCTGCCAGATTCCCAGGCTGGCGATTCGGTTCTTGATCGTCTTGTCGCGGACGTTGCCCATCCCGGTCTCGCCGACCGTAGCAAGCGCCAGTTCCTCGGCGTGATCGGCGATGGCCTGGGCCAGCGCGAACAGGAGCCGGTCGATTCGCGCTTCGGGCCAATCCTCGATCAGGCGCTGCGCCGCCCGCGCCCGCGCGATCAGCTCCTCGACGACCGGGTCGGCCTGTGGCACCAGCAGATCGGCGAGGCGGTCGTTGATCGCGCGCGTTTTGAGCGACGCGCTGCGCCCGAGTGTGGCAATCAGCCGCAGGGCCAGCTCGGGCGATGACTGGGCAAGCATGGTCATGCGCTCGACGCTGATGCGCCGCGCCTCGACGGCGGTGTGGGCATAGGCGCTGGCGGAGCGCGGCAGCTGGTCGAGTACGCTCATCTCGCCGAGGATGCTGCCAGGGCCGAGAAAACCCAACACCGTCTCGTCGTTGTCGGCGGCGCCGCCGTCGTCGGGCAGCTCGATGCGCACCGTGCCGCTGTCGATGAGATAACAGCTGTCGCCGACCGCGCCGGCCCGGAACAGGCGGCGCCCGGCGGGAAAGGTTACCTTTTCAAGATAGGGCGCGAGTCGCTGGTAATCGGCATCAGAAAGAGTATCCAGCGGCGCTGGCAGAGGAGTGAAATTCATCGTTATGGTCCTCGTTTGCTTCGCATGCTACCTTCCCAGCCTAGCATAGACGCGTGCGACTGGCACGGGACCATGGATGCAGCGGACACTAAGGCAAATGTGTAGATCCTGAGATGCAGCGGGCGGCGAGCGTGGTTTTGATGGCGGCAAGCAGGTCATGGGACGGAAGCGCCATCTCACCGTTGACACCGAAGGAAATCTCCTCGTCATGCAGGTTCATGCCGCAGATATCCAGGATCGCGCTGGCGCGGAACCGGTGCTGACTGAGACGCATGACTTGTGTCCGACCGTGACCTATGGCTGGGCCGAGCAAGGATATGCCGGCGACCTGGTTGAATGGGCAGCCGCAGTGCTCGGCATCACCCTCAGCATCGTGAAACGTCCAACCAATCAGCAGGGCTTCAGGGTCCTCGCGCGACGGTGGGTGGTGGAACGCACGATCGCCTGGCTTAACCGCTGCCGCCGCTTGAGTAAGGATTTCGAGCATGATCTCAAGAACAGTGAAGCGATGGTCTATTGGGCGTCCGTTCAGCACATGCTCCGCCGGTTGGCGCCACCACCTCAACCAGAATGATCCTACACGTGCACGATGAGGGCTGCGACCAACGGGCTGACGAGGCAGAAGGCTCGCATGCCCCTACGATGGACCAGTCCCCAATCGATGTGTCAATTCAGGTCGTCACATAGCACCATGCATCGCTGATGTTTGGTTGGCTGCCGTGCTATGTCCCTTCGGCACAAGCTTGACAGAGGGAGTATCATGGGAGCGTAGGAAGTTCCTGCGGTACTTCCAGTCAAGCCTGTTACCACACGCTCCCCTACACTGTCCCTGGTTGCTTGTATCGCGTTTGCCCGCGCCTATTCCTGCTCTGTCTGTCGTCTGCCTACCCTGCGCCCTGGCGGTGCGATCAGTCTGCGCGCAGACTGCTCGTGCGGCTTGGCCACGTCGTGCGTTCCCACGCGGAGCGGGCGGTGGCGGGTGCGGCGCAATGGGTTGGCCTGCTGACTACACAAGAAAGATATAACATGCTGACATACCCGGTGCCATCTCCTCAGGTTCCGCGGATTGAAGCAACCAACATGGCGCCCGCGCACACGATGCAACTCCTGCTAGCAAGCGATGAGCAGAGCTGGCAAGGCCTGAGCGTGCGCCATTATCTGACAACAACCCAACCAGAATTTGTTACGGGTCCTGCCGCGATCAGCGACCACGTGCATAGTATCGTTCTGCACGTTCGGGGTAGCGTGGATTTGCACTGCCGTGCCGACGGGTATACCACCCGCGCCTGCTCGGCGCCGGGCAGTATCTGCACGATGCCACTGGGGGCATCGGTCTTCTATCGCTGGATTGGACAAGCCCAGATTTGCCATATGTATCTTACACCCGCGTTGCTGACTGCGGTGGCGGATGAGGTTGGGCGCAGCGATCCGACCCGTATTGAACTGGCGCGCCACTTCGATATCCGCGATCTCCTGATTGAGCAGATTGGGCTGGCACTGATCGACGAACTCGCGTCCGGCGGGTATGCCGGGCGCCTGTATGCCGAGTCGCTCAGTTGTGCACTCGCGTTGCAGCTACTGCGGCAGTACTCCTCCTTCGCAGTCACGCGCGGTCCGTCAACTCAGGGTCTCACGCGCGAGGAACTCAGCCGGGTGACCGACTATATCCACGATCGACTCGACCAAAATCTGTCGCTGGCCGAACTGGCGGCCGTCGTCCATTTCAGTCCGGCCCATTTCACGCGCTACTTCAAGCACGCGGTGGGGCTGGCGCCACATCAATACCTGGTGCGCTGCCGGGTCGAGCGGGCGCGGGGGTTGCTCCTGGAGAGCACGGCCACCATCGCAGCTGTCGCGCAGCAGGTCGGCTTCGCCGATCACAGCCATCTGACTCGTCATTTTAAGCGCATTCTGGGCATCTCGCCGAAGCTGCTCATACGGGGTAAGAACATTCTAAATCGCGCGCGGAACATCCAAGACGACGGCGACAGGGAATGCTAGAATGGAGCTAGAGTAGCATATCCGCCAAGAATGAATCGAGCTGTTTGCCGGCGGCGGGCCGCCGGTTTTCTGTTTTTTCCTTTCATGACGATCGCCTGCCGGACGGTGGGCCATGATCTGGATGTGGGATCGGAAAGGAGGCTTTCGCGCATGCAACCGGCCACGCTCCTGGATGTATCGATATCAAACTGATCAAGCGGACGATTGACGTTGGATTGAAGTAAAGGAAGGGATCATGCAGACTATATTGCGGAAGCGGATTTTGGTGCCACTCATGCTGGCATTCGTTACTGCGCTGATGTTTACTGTGAGTCCTCCGCGGGCTGCTGCGACCGGTTGTCACATCGTGATCGACCGGCTTGTCCACAGCGCACGCTCCATGCCGCGGGCGGACTTCGCTGGCTGTGGCCTGACCGGCGCCATCCCAACCGGCGCCAACCGGCCTGACGGCAGCCTGCCCGTCGAGCTGGGCCAACTACCCGGCGGGATCTACAGCGAAGCGCTCGCGATCGCTCCGGCGGGGATGATCGTGGGCGATAGTAATACGGCTGGCGGAGACCACGCCTTCCGCTACGAGGACGGGGTGATGATCGACCTGGGCACCTTGCCCGGTGGATACACGAGCGTCGCCTTGGGGCTCAATCCTGCGGGGGTGATCGTAGGCTTCAGTACTACGGCCAGTGGGAACGGCCATGCCTTCCGCTACGAGGACGGCCATATGACCGACCTGGGAACCCTGCCCGGTGGGAACTTCAGCGAAGCCAACGGGATCAATCCGGCGGGGGTGATTGTGGGCGAGGCGCAGGCGGCCAGCGGGATCTCCCACGCCTTCCAGTACCAGGATGGCCACATGACCGACCTGGGCACCTTGCCCGGTGGGACCGCCGCGGTCGCCACCGCGATCAATCCAGCAGGGACCATTGTCGGCTGGAGTAATACGGCCAGCAGAGAGTTCCACGCCTTCCGGTACCAGGACGGGGTGATGACCGACCTGGGCACCTTGCCCGGTGGGAACGTCGCGGTCGCCACCGCGATCAATCCAGCAGGAGCCATCGTGGGCTGGAGTAATACGGTCAGCGGAGAGTTCCACGCCTTCCGCTACGAGGACGGCCACATGACCGACCTGGGCACTCTGCCCGGTGGAAACTTCAGCGTCGCCAACGGGATCAATCCGGCGGGGGTGATCGTGGGCGAGGCGCAGACGGCCAGCGGGATCTCCCGCGCCTACCGATACCAGGACGGGGTGATGACCGACCTGGGCACCTTGCCCGGCGGGGACGCCGCGATCGCCACCGCGATCAATCCGGCCGGGGTCGTCGTGGGCGTGAGTAGTAATACAGTTGGCGGAGACCACGCCTACCACGCCGTCCGCTGGCAGAAGTGAACCGTCCAGTCATCTCTGTGCTGCCCTCGGGTAAAACAGTCAGTCGTTATGGGAACAGCTCGCGGGGCCACGGCGCCGCGAGCTGTCTGAAAGTCTATCGGCAGCGGAATAAACAGAACCGATAGGGCAGTGTATCGTTCGTTCCGCTGCACTTGGAATCCCATTATTAAGAGGAGACTCATCATGCACATTCGTCGTCTGATTCTATTCATCGCCGTTGCGGCCGCAGTGCTTGCCGCCTGTGGCGGCGCGCCGGCTCTACAAAGCAGCAGCCCCACCGCGGCCCCGGCGGCGAACGTGAGCGCGCCGACCGCGATGATTGCGCCCACCCCGGCTACTGCTTCGACCGTGCCGGTATCAACCGTCAACGACCACCCCAACGACGCGACGCAGGCGCGCCTGCGCGTAGATCAATGTGTGTTCAACGGCCCGAACATCGACGTGTTTGTGAATGGCGCAGTGGCCGTGAACGGGGGGGTGGCGCTAAAGGAGATTCCGACCGACGATGTCAGTGGATACCTGTATCTCACGCCGGGAACCTATAGCATTGCCGTCGTGCCCAGCGGCAAGGCCATCGCGCAGGCGCTGATTGGCCCGCTGGATGTACCGCTGGCCGCCGGCCATCGCTACACGGTTGTGACATTAGGGCAGGTCGGTGATACCAACCACACACCGCTGGTGATCGACGAGACGGCGGCCTACCAGGCTGTCGGTGTAACGCCGAGCAGCGCTGCTCATATCACCATCAATAATATGAAAGGGCTACCAGGGATCGATTTCATTGAGGACGGCACCGTACGCGAAAAGGATGTGCCATACGGCGGATTCAAGGCCGCTGTCTGGCCGGTTGGGAATGCCAAAGGCCTCGCAATTACCGTCAGTGACGCGCCAAAACAGGTCATCGACGATCGTGACGGTGGGGTTTTACTCAATATCCCTGGGTTCATTCCGCCAGGGAGCGATTCGCTCGACTGTATTGGCGGCACCTACCCTGGTACGAAACAGCAGGACTATGGCGCGAACACCAGCCCCAGCACGAGCACCTTGAATGTTATCGACTTTATGAAAGGATACAGTGGTAAGCATGTCACCAGCGGCGGCAGCAACGTTTCATTTGACACCTTTCTGGCCGCGCTCAAGACCACGGGTCTCACCGATGTGTTTGCAACCGGCGGCCCGTATGCGCTGTTAGTACCGACGGACGACGCGTTTACAGCTATGCCAAAAGCCCAGCGCGACGCGCTGATGGCGAACCCCAAAGCGCTGGCCGATGTCCTGCGCACTCACATCAGCCAAGGGTATTATCCTTCATATAGCTTTTCGAAGAAACCTGGTGAACCGTGGGATCGCACCATCACGAATCTGCTGGGTGCGAAGCTGGTGCTCGGCGATGGGACCATCAACGGAGCCGCCGTGGGCGACATCGGCTCGACTTTTGTCGCCAACGGCGTCCGCGTGTCGCCGATCACTAGGGTCGTGCTGCCGGCCAAGAAATAAGCGCATGGCGCGCCGAATGGTGGAGACGCCGGACCGGGTTGCTCTGCTAACGGCAGCGCGAAAGGGAAAACACTTATGCGAGGCATCCAATCCACCATGGTGATCGCCGTGTTATATCTTTGAAAGGTATTGACTCTAGACCTATCTCACTGCAAATGAAAACGTCAGGTCTCTTCCGCGTTTCCTTGGTCGATTCCTGACGTTTCCATATCGGCTACATGAGTTGTTTTCACTTCTCATGTGTCGGTCTGTTTTAGTGCTACACATTATAGCATGTATCATCGGAAGAGTCAAGATTCATTTGTGGTTTTTAGGGGTGCTGTAGAGGTCGAACCGCGCCTGCGCAAGCATTCTGATATGGAGCTCGTCGCCGCGATCATGAGCTATGTAATGCGTGATACGCAAAGTTGCGCTTGGCACGCATTACGCATTATGCATTACGATCGCCATCGGCCAGTTTAATTTTCGAAAGTCCCCCAAGTGCCCCGTGCAGTCACCCTCACTCGGCCGCCGGCTGCAGCACATAGCCGATCCCCGCCACCGTCACTACGTAGTGCGGCTCGGTTGGGCTTTGTTCAATCTTTTGGCGCAGGCGATGAATCAGCTGCTTGAGCAGCTGCTTGTCGCCCAGGCCGCGATAGCCCCAGACGTGGTTGGTCAGCCGGTCGGTTGGGATGGTGTGCCCGGCGTTGGCGAGCAGATACTGCAGCAGCCGGAACTCCAGGCTGGTCAAGCGGATGGGCGCGCCGCCGCGCACGCTGACGGCCTGGCGCTCCACGTCGAGCGCTAGATCGCCGGCGCTCAGCGGCGACGGCCGGTCGATCTCGGCGCGGCGGAGCTGCGCGCGCACTCGCGCCAGCAGCGTACGCGGGCTGAACGGCTTGGTCAGGTAATCGTCGGCCCCGCCGTCGAGGCCATGCACCTGATCTTCCTCGCTGTTGCGCACGGTCAGCATCATGATTGGCGTGCCAGACTCGGCGCGGATGCGCCGGCAGACCTCGAAGCCATTCAGCACCGGCAGATTGACGTCGAGTATCACCAGATCGGGCTGCTCGCGCGCGAAGCTGCCGAGCGCCGCGCCGCCATCGGCGGCCTCGATCACCAGGTAGCCGGCCTGCCGCAGCGCAAAGCTGATCAGGCTTAACAGCTCGATATCGTCATCTACTACGAGTATTTTCATATCGCCCTTCTCATGGAGAAAACCTTGTTAGAACGCTGGAACGTCCGAACGTTCCAGCGGCAGCGTGACGCTGATGCGCGCGCCAGCACCGTTGTTCCGCGCCTCGATCCGCCCCTGGTGCCGCTCGACGATCGACTGGACGATCCACAGCCCCAGCCCGACGCCGCGCTGCTCGGGCTCGTCGATGGCCGAGCGGATGAAGCGATCGAAAATCGCCGCGCCGTTCTCCGCGGGCAGCCCAGGCCCCTGATCCTCAATCCACAGCGTCACAGCTGTCGCACTGATTCGACCACCGATCGTGATGGCCGAACCGGCTGGCGCGAATTTATTGGCGTTGGCCAACAGATTGACAAACACCTGCGTCAGCAGCGGTGCGTCGCCCAGAATCGGCGGTAACGGAAAGGGCAGGTTGATAATGATCTCCTGGTTGCGCTGCCTGAGCAGCGGGCGCGTCAGCTCCAACGCTTCCTCGATCACTTCGTCCAATGCAACCGGGCGGCGGCGGATGGTATAGCGGCCGGCCTCGATCCGCGCGCTTTCCAGCAAGTTATCGATCAGTTGGGTGAGGCGCAGGGTGCCGCGCTGTAGCGAAAGAATCAGCTGGCCGATCTGGTCGGTCGTCAGCGTGGGAAGCTGGTCGAGCAAGAGCTCGATCGAGGCGAGCTGGGCCGAGAGCGGCGTGCGGAATTCATGCGAGACATTCGCGAGCACCGCGTCGCGCAGCCGCCGCGTCGCTTCGAGCTCGGTTTCGTCGCGCAGCACCTGAACCTGCTGGTCATCGCTCGGCGGCGCGCTGGTGATCACCACCGTTCGGCGCCGCCCGTCGCGCAGCAAAAGGTGCTCGGTAGCGTACGCGCCGTCGCGGAAGCGCGCATGGACGATCGGGCACTGCTCGGCGCACGGGCGCACGCCGCCGGGGCCTTGCGGGTTCAGCACATCGCCACAGAACTTGCCAATCATGTCGCTGGGCGCTAAGCCGAGCATGGCCGCGGCTTGCGGGTTGACATAGCGGATCTGGCGTTCACGGTCGACACTGAAGACGCCCTCGACAATGCCGGTGATGATCGCTTGCGACTCGGATTGCTGGCGGCGCAGGTCGGCGGTGAGCCGCATGAGGCTCCAGCGCATTTCTTCCAGCGTTGCCGTCAGCGTGCCGATCTCGCCACCCGGCGTGAGCATGATCGGTGTGGCGAGATCGCCGTGGCCGATCCGATCCGCCGCGCTGGTGAGCACCCGAAGCGGTCGCCCCAGTCGCCGCCCGATCAGGAAGCTAGCGAGTCCCGCCAGCAGCACGACGCCGAGGGCGATCAGCGAGAGCGTTCGGGTGAGCTGCCACAACGATAATTGGAGGCTGGTGGTCGGCAGCGTTGCGATGATTGTTCCAACCACCTGGCCGGCGGGGTCTTTCAGCAGCGCTTCGGCCTGGTACTGCGCCAGGTCGTCGCGGCGCCGGGCAGCCAGATCCGTGGCTTGCACGGTGTTGGCCGGAATGTCGCTAATGCGCACCGTCGCGCCGAGATCATCGCTCAACGTGCTGGTGAAGGTTTGGTCGAGCAGCGTCGCGACCAGCACCTGCGCACCATCCAGTCCCGGTATGTCGGCGCGCGCGCCCAACGCCAGCGGTTGGGCGGGCGCCTGGCGGTAGAGGAAGCGATTCGGATCTTGTCGCAGCGCGGCGATCGTCGCCCAGGGCAGCACCGCTCCGCTGCTGGCGATCATGCGGCCGTCGCGCAGCACCGCGCAGCCGCCGAGCTGGCTGGTACGTTGGAATTGGGCCAGAAAGGCTGCCAAGCTGGGCGCGTCGTTAGCCTGCAGCAGCCGCAGCAGAGTTGGGCGCTCGCTCAAGAGCCGCGCGCTGATCAGCGCGTCGTCGCCGGCCCGGCCGATCGCCTGGCGAGCCGTCACGCTGGTCTGGGCTACCCGCGCCAGCGCCTGCTCATCGGCAAATTGCTGGAGCAGGCCTGCCGCCGCGAACGCCACGCCGGCAACCGCCAGCAGCAGCAGGCCGGCGTTGACGACAATCAGAAGCGTGCTTAGCCGTAGTCGATGCATGAGTTTCTCGGAAACGTAAAACATAAAACGTAATCATACTAGTCAGCCTCTTCACGTTTTACGTTTTACGTTTTACATCACGCATCAGTATACCCTAATGTTCCTTGCCGCGCAGCATGTCGGCGCCGAGCACCAGGATGAGCGAGATCAGACCAAGCACCAGCGCCGCGCTGTACGCGCCGACATATTGGCGGTCGTCGAGCGCGCGGAAGATGTAGAGCGTTGCTGTCTCGGTTTGGCCCTGCACGCCGCCGCCGATCACCAGCACTGCGCCAAATTCGCCCAGTGCGCGCGCGAACGTCAGCGTGACGCCGTAGATGAAGCCCCAGCGCAACGCCGGAAACGTCACGTGCCAGAAGGTCTGCCAGCCGGTCGCACCCATGGTCGCCGCGGCTTGCTCCTGCTCGACGCCGAACGCGGCCAGCACCGGCATCAGCTCGCGCACCATAAACGGCAGCGTCACGAACAGCGTCGCCAGAATCATGCCCGGCAGCGCGAAGGCGACCTTGAGCCCGATCGCGTCGGTCAACGGCGCCAGCAGGCTGGTTCGGCCAAACAGCAGGATCAGCATATAGCCGGCTACGACCGGTGAGACGGCGAAGGGCAGGTCGATCAGGCCGTTGAGGATGCGGCGCCCGCGAAAATGGTGCCGCACCAGAATCCAGGCCACCGCCGTGCCACAGATCACATGCGTGATCACCACGACGACGCTGATGAAAAGCGTGCGCCAGAAGGCCGAGAGCACGTCGGGCTCGCTCAACGCCGCGAAGATTGCGCCCAGGCCGCCCGAAAATGCGCCCGCCACCAGCGCGGCGAGCGGCGCAAGGATCAGCACGGCGATATACGCAATGACGATGCCGATCAGCAGCCACTTGAGCCACGATCGACGACGGACGACTGACGACGGACGACCGACGAATTGGGATTTCCGCTCAGTGGTCGCTGGTCGGTGGCCGGTGGTCGGCGAAGGGAGCGCCTCGGCTCGGAAAACTTCAGGCATCATCGCGGTTCCTCTGTAGGAAATCCACCAATACCACCAGACCGAAGGCAATTGCCAGCATCACCACCGACATTGCGCTCGCGGCGCGCTGATTCTCCGACTCGATTTCGCCGAGCACATACACTGCGGCGGTCTGTGAGCGCAATGGAATGTTGCCGGCCACCACCACAATTGCGCCGAACTCGCCAATCGCGCGTGCGAAGCTCAGCAGCGTGCCGGTGGTGAGCGGCAGGGCGATCGCCGGCAACACGACGCGCCGGAAGATCGTCCAGCTGCCCGCGCCGATCGTCGCGGCGGCCTCTTCCTGCTCGCGGTCGAGACTCTGCAGCACCGGCTGGATCGCGCGCGTCACAAATGGAAAGGTGATGAACAGCAGCGCCAAGATGATGCCGGGCGGCGCAAAGATGATCTTCAGCCCAAGCGTTTGGTCGAGCCAGGCGCCCAGCGCGCGCTGTGGGCCATACAGCACCACCAGCATCACGCCGGTCACCAGCGTGGGGATGGCGAACGGCAGATCGACGATCGCATTGACCACGCGCTTGCCGGGAAAGCTGTAGCGCACCAGCACATAGGCGGTGAGCGTGCCCATCACTGCATTGATCAACGCCATCACGAGCGCGGTCCAGAGGCTCAGCCACAGCGCGCTGCGGGCCACCGGCTGCGCGATCGCCTGCCACATCCCGCCGAGCCCATTGCGTAGCCCGTCCTGCAAGATCACCGCCAGCGGGATGATCAGCATGAAGCTTAGGTAGGTGAGCGCTACGCCGCGGACCGCCAGCGCGCCTGGCAGGCGAAATGATGAGTTTGGAAGTGTCGTCTCAGACTTCATTTATGATCCTCACGGCAGCGACGATGAACCAGGAAATCAAAGGAAGTTCGCTGTCATCCTGAGCGAAGCCCGCTGCACCAAACCTTTGTCGAAAGTGAGAAATCTCTAGCGGGCGGAGCGAAGGATCTCACTGGTTTCACGTTGGAGGCCCAGTGTTAACCCTGAGATTCTTCGCTTCGCCTGCCGGGGTACTTGCGGAGGCCTCACACAACTGATTTGCGGCAGGCGAAGCGAAGAATGACAACGAGTTCGAACCAGCTACTGCTGCACCTCGGCGATCGCCTTGGTAAAGATGCCGTCGTCGCCAAAGTACTTCGGCGTTGCTTCCTTCCAGCCATTGAAGTAGTCGATCGTGAACAGATCTTCGATCGCCGGGTATTGCGCAGTGGTGGCTTTCGCCACGTCGGGGTCGACCGAGCGCAACCCGTACTGCGCGAAGATGTTCTGCGCTTCGGCGGTAAATAAGAAATTCACGAATGCTTCGGCGGCCTTGCGGTTGCCATGCTTATCGACTGAGGCGTCGACCACCGCCACGGGGTTTTCAATCAGGATTGTCGAGCGTGGGATCACCAGATCGTAATCTTGGCCGTTCTGTTTGCCCACCAGCACTTCATTCTCGTAGGTGATCGCGACATCGCCAACGCCCTTCTCGAAGTTGGTAATGCTGCCGCGCGCATCCTTGTCCAACACCGTGACATTTTTGAGCACCGATTTGAGAAACTCGGTCGCGGCCGCGTCGTCGTCCTTCGCGACGCCCTGCACGAAGCCGCGCTTGGCGGCGCCATATAGCGCGAGAATATTCCACTGCGCGCCGCCGCTGGTTTTCGGGTTCGGCGTGAGAATCTGAGTTCCGGGTTTGCCCAGGTCGGCCCAATCTTTGATGCCTTTCGGGTTGCCCTTATGCACGGCAAAAGCGACGACTGAGTCGCTGACCATGCCCTTATACTCGCCGCTCTTCCAGTCGTGGGTAATCAGGCCAGCCTTGATGATCTGGTTGATATCGGCTTCCAACGACAGCGCGGCGACATCGGCCTCGAAGCCCTGAGCGATTGCGCGCGCTTGAGCACCCGAACCCTGGTAGGATTCTTGAAATGTCAGATCCTGGCCGGTCTGCTTTTTCCATTGATCTTTGAAGATTGGAATGAGCTTGCCGTAGGCCTCGCGCGGCGTGCTGTAAGCACCAAGAACAATCGTATTTGGCCCACCGTTTGCCACTGGCATCGCAGCGGTTGGGCTGGTCGCGCCGCCAGTTGTGGCGCCGCCGCAAGCCGCCAGCAAGAGCAAGCCGGCCAGCAGCAGCGCCGAAGTGCGGAATATCCTAGTCATCGTATGACCTCCTCAAGGTTTGCTAAACGTCGATTGAGCTCTGGCCATGGCTTGCGTGCGATCGATTGGGATCGCACGATCAGCACCGGCCGTTCGGTCGCGCCGTTCAGTATTTCGCCCACAATGCCCGCAAGCGCGGAACGGCGATCGTCGCGCGGCAGCGGCGCGCCGAGCACCAGCATGTCGTAGCCGCCAGCGATCATCTCGTCGATAATCTCGTCGCGCACCGCGCCGACACGTAGCTTGCTCTGCGCCTGCACGCCCAACAGCGTCAAAGTACGCACTCCCGCGGCGATGAATCGCTCGGCGCGGGCGCGCTCCTGCGGCGGGGCAGTTTGGCGCAGCACCGAGAGCACCATTACTTCGGCGCCTAAGTGGCGCAGCAAGCGTCCCGCAAACAACACGTCGTCTTTCCCTGGCTCGCCGGTTGCGACACAGATCAACACCCGCGCCGGTGTTGATTGCATATGTGTGGCGAGTAGCAGATGATGCTCGCCGGCTTGTAAGATCTGCTCGGCCAGGTCGTAGTTCGACTGTGGTGCGGCAATCACTACCAGGTCGTAGCTCTGACGCTCGATCTCGCGTGCGGCGGCGATCGCGGCAGGGGCGCGGGTATGCCGGGTTTCGAGCGCCGGTAGGCCGCTGCCGATCTGCTCGCGCGTGTCCTGCAGATGCCGCTGCAATGCGGCTGGGTCGGGGCGCTCGTCGTTGTAGGCCAGGATGGTGGTGCGTGCGTGCGCCATACGCGCGAGCTGCCCGCCCAGCTCAACCGCCGGCTGGGTCGCCGGCGAGCCGTCGGTGAGCAGCAGGAAGCTAAGACCAGGATGCGCCAGCGCATGAATACGCCGCACTCCCATCCAGGCGTGGTCGCCCGGCGCCAGCGGAAAGCGGCGGGCCTGGTCCTGCGAGCGAGTGACTTCCACAAGAATGGCGTCGCTGCCAAACGGCGTTTCGGGCGCGATCGGGCGCACGCCGGCGATCGGCGGTAGCCGCAGCCGCAGTCGCTCGAACGAGCCGATGAAGGTGATCTGCTCGACTTCGGCGCGGCCGAGCGCCGGGCCAGCCAGTTCGTCTTCCGTCGCCGCCAGCGCGACATCCTCAGGGCGGAACAGCACCTGCACGCGCACGTCGCCGTTGCCCGGGCGCGCCGCGGTGTTGAGCGGAAAATGCAGCGCGCCAATCTGCACGCCGTCGTCGGTACACCGCCCGACCAGCAGATTGGCCGTGCCAAGGAACGTGGCGACGAACTCCGTCTGCGGGCGCTGATACAGCTCGTCGGGCCGGCCAACCTCCAACAAGCGCCCGACATTCATCACGCCCAGTCGATCGGCGAGCTCGAAGGCCTCTTCCTGATCGTGCGTGACGAAAATGGTGGTGGTGCCGATCTCGCGCTGAATGTTTCGCAGCGTGCGCCGCAACTCGACGCGGATCTTCGCGTCGAGCGCGCCAAACGGCTCGTCGAGCAGCAGCACTTCCGGCTGGTAGGCCAGCGCGCGCGCCAGCGCGACCCGCTGCTGCTGCCCACCCGAGAGCTGGCGCGGCATGCGCCCGCCCAGCCCGGCGAGCCCAACCAGTTCGAGCAGCTCATCGCGTTTGCGTCGCCGCTCGGCGGCCGCGACTTTGCGAATTTTCAGGCCAAATTCGACATTCTCTGCCACCGACATATGCCGGAAGAGCGCGTAGTTCTGGAACACGAAGCCGACTCCGCGCTCCTGCGGCAGCAGCCGAGTCACATCGCGCCCACGCAGGAGCACGCGCCCCTGATCGACGCTGGCTAAACCGGCGATCATGCGCAGGATGGTGCTTTTACCGCTCCCACTCGGGCCCAGCAGCACAAAGAACTCGCCGTCGACTATTTCCAGCGTGACATTATTGACGACCGGCGGGCCTTCATAGCGCTTATTGAGCTGCTCCAGCATGATTGACATAACATTTCCTCATGAGGGTAATGCGGTAGTTCCAACATGGTGACAAAGCAGTGACAGCCCTATGCTCGTGAGTCACTGGTCGTCAGTGTCGCCATTCTCGATAGTGCGTAGTGCGTAGTGTGTAGTCGGCAGTCAGCAGTAGCCAGTCGACAGTACACTGGATCCTGAATCCTGCATACTGGCGACAAACCTGAAGTCGTGTCTCGGTCTCCGCTCTTCGCTTAGCTCAGCATACAAGCGCGCGGTTTAGTTGGTGGTTCAATTGGGGTGACAATATCGAAGGCTGCCAGAAGTGGCGTGGGGGAACCCAAAAAAGCGGCGATGGGAGCATCTCGTCCCATCGCCCAAATGGTTAGCCTGAATTATTATGCTGCAGCGCGGGGCTGAATCGTAAGCGTCTGGCCGAGTGTGGTTCGCTCCAATGTGTCGCAATAGATACGCAGGATATTCGAAGCCACCGCCGACCAACCGAAACGCCGGGCGCGCATTATTGCTGCAGTACCCATGCGCTCGCGCAGGGCCTTGTCGGCCAGCAATCGCTCGAACCGAGCCGCCAGCGCTGCATGATCACCAGGTGGTGTCAGCAAGCCGCTGGTACCATGCTCTACAACATACGCCGGACCGCCGGCGTTGGTCGCGACCACCGGACGGCCGCAGGCCATCCCCTCGAGCGTAGCCATCCCAAATGACTCGTAGTGCGACGGCATGGTTACGATATCGGCGGCGCTATAGAAGAGCGGCAGCTGATCTTGCGGTTGTGCGCCGGCGAAGCGGATCGCGCCAGCTACACCCAACTCGCGCCGCAGCGCGTCGAGGCGGCGTTGCTCGGCGTTCCAACTCGCCGGCTGGTTCTCCGCGCCGCCGCCGACCACCAGCGCCGTCAGCGTGTTGCGCCACTCGGGCCGGCGCTCGATCATCAGTGCGACCGCGCGGATGAGCGCATCGATGCCTTTGAGCGGTTCGATTCGCCCGACCAGTAGTATCAGCGTATGTGGCGGCGCCGGCAGGTGTAGCGCTGCGCGCGATGCCGCCAGATCGCGTGGATAGAATTGTCGCAGATTGACGCCGCAGGGCACAATCTTGATCCGGTCGGCATCCGCGCCGTAGCTCGCGACGATCTGGTCGCGGTCGAGCGGGGTCGCCGCGATGATCGCGTCCATAACTTCAACCTGGTTGCGCTCGATCGTGATGCGCTGGTTTGTTTCGCGCTCCTCTTCGCCACGGGCAACCCGGTTCTTCATCGCGCCGAGCGTGTGAAACATGTGTACAACCGGTACGCCCCAGCTGCGGCGCAGCGCCAAGGCGGCCTCGCCGGAAAGCCAGTAGTGGCTGTGGATGAGATCATAGGCTAGGTCTTCGCCGTCGGCAAAGCAGCGGGCCCGGCTGACAAACTCAGGCACATAGGTCAACACCCAGTTTTTGTCGTAGGGCGCGCTTGGCCCAGTATGCAGGTTGACCACACGCACATTGCGCTCAAGCTCCACGACTGTTGGCGCGCTGGAGTCCTGGCTGCGTGTGAACATGTCGACGCTGATGCCACGCCGCCCCAACTCGCGGCTCAACTCGCGCACATACACATTCATTCCACCTGATTCTTTGCCGCCCAGTTGAGCGATCGGGCTGCTGTGGATGCTTAACATCGCTATACGCATGCTGCTTGTTTTGACCTCGACATATTGATCCCTGGCGGGTTATTGCAGATAACCTCACCAGGGATGCGGCATTGCACAATAATCTATCTCAATTCGGCGGTTTTCGTTACAGTCCTGCGATGTACTGGCCGCCGATCGATCCGGCTACTCATTATACGTTATCTGAGGCCGATTCGTTTTTGAGGAATGTTAAATGTGCGTAAGAGATTAGCTGAAGGCGATCTATCTGCATCTGAAGACCGTGCCGGCTCAGGCGAGTGTGCGTTAACTGAGCGGCGTGCCGCATAGCCGGCACGCACCCTCCTGCGGCGTTCCGGCGACCCATAGCTCGCAGCTATCGCAGCGGTAGCTCAACACCAGCGGCCCGTCGAGCTGCGCGGGCAGCGCGGCCGGCCCAAGTGCCGCGCGTAGCTCGGCCTGTGTCGCCGCGCCAAGCACCTCGGCTCGATCCACGCGCTCGCCAGTCATCTCCAGTTCCAGCAGCATGCCAGCGGCGATCGTGTGCCGGTCGCGCACATTGGCGAGCGCCTGCTGATCGATCGTGATCGTCGCTTCTTCATCCGGCCGGCCGGGCCGTGTGGCGCTCAAGGTGACCGTGTCGCCGCCGAAGAACCCGCCAAAGTTATGCACTTCCTGCACCAGGTAGCGAATTGGCTCGCTCATGATCAGGGTGTTCCTTACAGAGCGTGACAAGGTGACAAGGTGATTAATTGTACCATCACTTAGACCGCGGGTCTCAATCGTGATTGTAGCCCGAGCGCTAGCGCGCAGCCGATCAGCAGCGGGAGACCAATTTCCCAGCCGGTTCCTTGGGCAAAGTATGCGAGGCTTAGGCCGGATATTCCGCCAATCAGCCCAATCACGATATCGGACAAGCGTAGCATTCGGCTTTGGGGTTGCGAGCGCCCCAGGTATGAGGCGGCGCATGCCGCAAAAAGCACGATCAGTGGGTTCATGTGTGTAGCTCCTCTAGTGCTTTCCAAGCGAGGTTATAGGCGATGGGTGATAGGCAATAGGAGTCTAACTGCTCTATCGCCTATAATCTATTGCCCGCGTTGAGCATACACACAAAGGTTCCCCCAAACCACAGCCTGGGGATGCATTTTCCGGCACCTATGTGCTTGACACTGTGTCGGCGCTCCACCAGCCGAGCACCCGTAGCGCACGCAACGTATTCCAACGGCTCGGCTCGCCGATCTGTTCCATGTCGAAGAACACTTTGCCCGGATACTTCTGCTGCACAGGCCACCGACCATCCTTGCGACGCTTGTCGTGAAGCAGGTCAATCGCATCTTGCAGCGCCAGCAGGCGCGCGCCCCAGCCTGATTCGTTAGTGCGATGCTGCTCCACTTTCCATTCCGGCTCGGGTGCATCGAGGAGATCGCGCATCGTTTGCCAGCGAATGGCCGGATCGCCAGCCAGCAGCCATGCAATAACGTCGTTCGTTGTAATCATACGAATGTCTCCTCAGAACAAGAGCTTATCGTATCTGCTGCACCGCTATAGTCGTCTCGAGGCGCGCGCGCACCAGCGCGCCCCAGCCGAGCGGCTCGAGGCGAACGGCGCCATCCTCAGGGTAGTAAGTCAGCACAGCGCGCTCGAAGTACTGCATGGTCCGAATCGGTCCGTCGGCGGCTGGTGCGTCGAACTCTTCGGAGATTGGCGCGCCCAGCAGCAGCGCGCCATCGTGCTGTTCCCAGTACGCCGCGAAGGCCTCGCGCAGTGTGTGACTGCTCTCAGCGAAGAAACGCACGCCGGGCTGCGCGGTGGCCGGCGGAAAAACGCGCCCCTGCGCCGCCATGCGCCCCAGCGGCATTGGCTGCACGAGAGCTGGTGTATCGGCCTGGTCGGGGTGCAGCTCGATCACCGCGCGCTCGAAGAACTGCCGCGTGATTGCGCCGGCTTGCTCGGCCGGCGCCAGCGGCGCGCCAAAGTGTGCCGCCGCGCCATGCGCTTTCCAGTAGCGCCAGATCAGCGCTGGAACGACCACGCCCTGTTCCTGGTGATCCTTGGGGAGCGGTAGCAGTTGGTCGGCCTGCCGCAGCACGCTTTGCACGCCGGCCAGGTTCTGCTCGTAGTCCGGCACGATGCCGGTGATCAGCTCCGGCGTGATCGCGGCGATCCCCAGGCCGCCGGCCCAATCGTGCATGCCGCCGGTGATATTGTAGTTCTGCCAGTAGCGATCGTAGCGATAGCCGCTGGCCGCCGCATAGGTCTGCGCCAGCGCGATCGACGGCGCGTGCTCGCAGAAGGCTGGGAACACATCGCCGCCAAGCGAGTGATAGAAGATCACGCCCGACGCGTCGAGCAGGAAATCGCGGATCAGCCGGCTCTCCGGCTCCGATTCGGCGTATGGCCCGCCAGTGTCAGACTCGACGCCATATGCGCCCTGCACGTGGATATTCCAGTCGTTTTCCGGGCAGGTATCGGTGTTGGTATTCATATTGCGGTTGAGGTCGACGCCGCGGCCATTGAAGCGCGTGCCGCCGGCCAGGCCGTCGGGGTTGAGCGTGGGAATGATATACAGCCGCACCGAGGCCGGCACCTCCGCGGGGTGGGCGCGAAAGTAGTCGGCCAGCATGGTGGCGAGCTGAAAGGTGTTGGCCTCGGGGCCGCCGTGCGTGTCGCCGACCAGCGCGAACTTGCGCGGCCCATCGCCGATTTTGAGCGCAGTGATCGGCCGTCCGTCGCCGGATCTTCCGAGGGTTAGGTCGGCCATACGCGGGGCCGCGAAGCCGGAGCGCGGCGCGAGCCACAGCTGCAGCGCAAGGGTAAGGAGCAGTGGCGCCAGGCGCTGACATATTCGGCGATTGAGCATCGGTGCGCCTCTGACAACCAAATTGCTGCGCCATGCTATTATAGCAGAAAGCAGGTTGCACGGCGACGCCCAGCGTGTGGAACAGGACCGCGTGAGCTTTCGCGGCTATCGCGAAGAGGATCGCGTCCAGATCTATGAGTTGACGGCGCGCGATCAGCGCTGCGTTGGCACAACACGTGCTGCTTGCGATCTCGATCGTTTCCGGCAAGCCAATGATGGCTGTTGTGACCTTCTTCTGAAGAAAGGAGGAAGACGCCGGTGGGTCCTTATGATGAGCGGCAACCGGTGTCGATGTTGTATGAAGCGATTTTCGGTTGTCTTGGGGATGCTGTTGGCTAGCTTGCTTGTGCTCGGCGGTGTTCCTCTGGCGCATGCCACTATAGCTGCAAACGCAGTCGCGCGCCCAGTGGCCGCGCTCGCTCTGGCGGTTGGCGGCTGTGATGGCGGCGACGGCGTGTATTTGTATGAGCATGCCGATTACAAAGGCGCCTGTCTCAAATTCACCGGCGATGAGTCGGACTTACGCGTCCAGGGATTTAACGACAGGGCGTCCTCGATCCGCTTCGTCGGCGACTGGACGGCCACACTCTACCGCGATGTCAATTATACGGGTGTATCTTCCACTTTCGTCAACAATAATTCCGACCTGCGCAACGACGCCGTCGGCAACGACGCGGTCACTTCGCTGCGGATAAAGGCTGGCAAGACTTCCGGCGTAGAGCGAACCTGTGGAGAAGGCGACGGCGTGTATCTCTACGCCGATACCGACTTCCGCGGCCGCTGTATCAAGCTCACGGCTGATGAGCCAGACCTGCGCACGCGCGATTTCAACGATCGCGTGTCGTCGATCCGTATTCTCGGCGACTTTACGGCCACGCTCTACCGCGATCTGAACGGCACAGGCATCGCCTCCACGTTTAGCAGCGACGATTCCGATCTCACCAATGACGCGGTCGGCAACGACCAGGCGACCTCGGTGCGGCTGGCACGAGGTGGCGTACCTTCCACAAATCTCTGTGGCGAGGGCGAAGGAGTCTACCTGTACGAGCATCCGCAGTATCAAGGGCGCTGCGTGAAGCTCACCGGCGACGCTCCGGATCTGCGCACCTTGAACTTCGACGACATAGCCTCGTCGATTCGTGTGGTGGGCAGCTGGTCGGTTACGCTCTACCGCGATCTGAGCGGCACCGGTATCGCGTCCACGTTCACGCAGAGCGATCCCAATCTGGCTGACGACGCGGTGGGCGACAACCAGGTCACCTCGGTTGCCGTGCGGCGCGTCAGCGGGCCGGCTGGCGCCTGCGACGGTGGCGAGGGGATGTATCTTTACGAGCACCCAGGCTACGAAGGCCGCTGCATCAAGTTCACCGGCGATCTGCCCGATCTGCGATTGGTGAACTTCGACGACATCGCCTCCTCGATCCGCTTTGTCGGAAGTTGGACGGCCACGCTGTACCGCGACCTGAGCGGCACCGGCATTGCGTCTACGTTCTCGCAGGCCGACGCCAACCTGATCGACAACGATGTTGGCGACAACCAGGTGACCTCGGTCGTCGTGCGGCGCCTCGGCGCACCGCCTGGCGCCTGCGACGGTGACGACGGGGTGTACCTGTATGAGCACTCGGACTACCAGGGCCGCTGCGTGAAGTTCACCAACGATCTGGGCGACCTGCGATGGGTGGGCTTCGACGACATTGCCTCCTCCATCCGTTTCGTTGGGAGCTGGACGGCCACGCTGTATCGTGACCTGACCAGCACTGGCATCGCATCCACATTCATAACGGATGACCCCAACCTGACCGACAACACTATTGGCGACAACCAGGTCACCTCGATCGTGGTGCGGCGCAGGTAGCCGCTCTATTCAGGAATGATACCAAGTTCGGTCAATCACTAGAGTCAAGGCTTTAGCCGGATAGCGCATCCCCACCGGCTAAAGCCTCGATTCCTTGGCTGCCCAATCACGAGGCGGCTACGATTTCCTCAGCCGCCCGGTCGCCGCTATGCAGCGCGCCGTGTACCGTCGCAGGGTTGCTGGCGAACACCGTCGCCTCGCCGGCGAAGTGCAGCGCCCCGGTTGCCTCCGCCAGCACGGCGCGCATGCCGTGCTTGCCGGGCGGCACCGAGCTATAGCCGCCGCGCGCCCATTCGTCGGCCGCCCAGTCGACCAGCGCGTGGTCGGCGAAGAGCCGGCGCGGGGCGTCGCCGAAGATCGCGGCGAGCGCGGCCAAGCCTTGCTCCAGCGCGCCATCCGGCCCGTGCGCGGCCAGCTGCGCGGCCCGTGGCCCGGTGATAAAGCCAATCAGCAGCGGTGCGCCCAGGCGCACCGTCCACCAGACCGGCATCGGGTCGCAGCCGGTCAGAAAGGTCATGTCACGATCCCAGAACGGCTCCTCGAAGCACATAATCAGCTTCATCGCCGGGCCCATGTTCAGCGCCGCGATCGCCTGTTGTTTCGTGAGCGGCAGCGGCGGGTCGAACGCCACCACGCCGGCCTTCAGCACCGCCAGCGGCAGCGTGACGACGGCATAGCGCGACGATAATCGTTCGAACGTTTCAACCGTAATCTCGACGCCGTCCTCGCCCCAGCGAATCTCGGTTACAGCCGCGCCCAGCCAGATATTCAGGCCCTCGGCAATCAGTCCAATCACGTGATCGTAGCCGTCGAGGATGTGAAAGTCGCCCGGGCCCTTATCGGAGATACGCAGCTCGTGGGCCAGCTCGGCGACGCTGATTGTGGCGGGGGTGGCGCAGTTCGCGTGCGCCATGCGCATGTCGGCGATGTGTGCCGCCAGCGGGCTAAACTGCTGCGCCGCCAGCCATTCGGCCAACGAGATGTCCGGCCCGTGATAGGCGGCCAGCCGCTCTTCGAGCGTGAACACTGGCGCGAGGTCGGGGCGCTGCTCGAATACATCCGGGCCGACCAGCCGGCCATCTTCCTGCACCAGCCGCCGGCCGGCCCAGCGAGTTACTGGTTCGGTGCGCGCGCCGGCGCGGCGCACCCACGCCCAGGTATCGGCTTGCTGGCCATGAATAAACTCGGCGCCGCGCTCGACCGGCACCGGCCCAAAGCGATGGTCGGTCCAGACCCGCCCGCCGATCCGGTCGCGCGCCTCCAGCACAATCACGCGCCACCCCGCGCTCGCCAGCGCGCGCGCCGCTGCCAGGCCGGCCGCGCCCGCACCAATCACGATCACGTCTGCGTCCATCGCCAACCTCGTACTATAGCGCCATCACCCACGCAGGCGCTTTGGGAAACAGCGCCCGCAGTACCATGCTGACCGTATCGCCGACCCAGATGTCGGGGAACGCGTAGCGCAGCTCATCCAGGTCGCGATAGCCGAACACTAATTGCAAGAACAGCAACTCGGGACATCCGGCATCGGCGCCTGGGCCAAACACGGGCGCGTGCCACGGCTCCGCCAGCGCCAGGTGGCCCTGCTCGAACACAAGCCGCAGCCCGCCGCGGTAGAAGTCGATCTTCAGCGCGCCGGTGTAGCCAGTGGCGGCCGAGTCGGCGAGGCGCCGCTCGAGCGCTGGCGCGATCCGCCGGATGAATGCCGGCAGATCGGCCACCCGCAGATACCAGGCGTAGGGCGGATCGTGCAATGGCGCGAGCGCCTGGCCAAGCACGGCGTAGGCCGGGTGGTCGCGCCCTAGGAACAAGCTGATCTCGCGTAATGCTTCGATCTCGGGCCGCACGCTGAGCAGGCGCAGTCCATAGCTTCGCAGCGCGCGCAGCAGCGGCGGCATCACCAACTGCCAGCTTACCCCCGCGGCGAGCTCCAGCGCAAATACCTGAAGATCGCGAGCCCAGCGTTTGGTTGCCACGATCGTATAACCGCACACTACGCCAGCCGCGTCTACAATCATCTGGATGCGATCATTGGCGCCGTGTGCGGTCGGGTCGAGCCGGGCGAGCGCCGGATCATGCCATTTCTCGATCTGGTAGCGCCAATAGCGCTCGGAGACGCGGTTCCAGACCAGGCTGCCGGCGCGCCGCCGATCGTAGATCTCTATCATCGCCGGCACATCCGTCAAGGCCGCCTCGCGCAATGCGTAGGGCTCGGGGATGTTCGTGTTGGTCTCGGGAATGAGTGCGAGCAAGACCGCGCGCCGCCCATGGAGGTCGAGCGCATACTCATAGCCGAACTGGCGGTAGAAATGCGGGATGCCGGTGATCGCCTGCACCAGATGCCCTTCGACCATGCTGCGCGCATGCACAAGCTCGAACATGGCGCGAACCAGACCACGATTGCGGTAGGCCGGGTTGGTAGCGACGCTCTCGGGCCGGCCGATTCCGAACGGGATGCCGGCATACTCCCACTCTTCGCGCCATAGGCTTGTGCAGGCCACGATCGGATGCTCGGCCGCATGCATATCCTCGACCACCGCGAAGTCGCCAGGCCCGGTCAGGGGAAAGCGGCCGCTCATATGCCGGTGCGCCGCCTCCATCACCCGCGGGTTCAGTGGGTCGTCGGCATGGTTGCGCCACACCAGCCCCAGCAGGGCTGCGATGGCTGCTGCATCGGCGGCGGTGGACCAGCGCAGTACCAGGCCGCTGCCGAGATCGCGGCGGTAGCTGGGGCCAGCGAGCGCGCCATCTGAAATATTTGGGACCGAATGTTGCTCGTGCATGATAAGCTATAATACCGCATTCGAAGGCGCGCGCCAATCGAGTGCGTGGCGCGAAAGAGCAACCGGACAGACGAAAGGAGTTATTGTGCCCCGCAGCCCCAAACGAGTGGTCGCACCCCCAATCAGCGCCGACGCTCGCGTGGAGACGCAGCTGCCCGCGGCCTCCGCCGAGCCGCCAGACGTGCAGTCGCCGGGCCCACCCGTCCCGGCGCCGGCGCAGCCGCCAACTGCGCCGATTGTCATCACCCTACCGTCGTGGAGCGTCTTCTGGCGCACCGCCGCGCGCTGGCTGCTGGTCCTGCTGGCGCTGTATGTCGTCGGCTTGCTGATCTGGAACGCGCTACCGGCGATGACGCCATTTATCATCGGCCTGGTGCTGGCTTTCCTGATGTTGCCGATCGTCAACCGGCTCGACCGAAGCCTGCCGCGCTGGCTGGCAATCCTGACGGTGTATGTCGGAGGAATCGTCGTATTGATTGTAGCGGGTAACTATATTGTTCCGCTAGCTGGGAGACAGGTCCAGCAGCTGATCGACAATCTGCCGTCGGTTGAGCAGCTGCAGGAGATCAGTAATAATCTGATTCGGCGCTACCGCGATCTGGTGCCGGCCTCGCTTCAGCAGCCGATCGACGACGGTGTGCGGAACGCAATTCGGGTGGCGCAGGCGAATGCTACCAGCTACCTCCAACAGGCCGGCGCGTTCATTCTGAACCGGGTCATTCAGATCATCAACACCGTAACATTTCTGGTGGGCTTCCTGATCATCCCGATCTGGTTGTTCTATGTGCTTCACGACCAGGATCAGGGGCGCGCCTTTGTGGATCGGATCCTGCATCCGCGACTGCGCGCCGATTTCTGGAACGTCTGGGGTATCACAAGCGAGGTACTCAACGACTATATTCGCGGCCAGCTCATCCTGGGCCTGGCGGTTGGCGCGATGGTTGGGCTGGGTCTGTTTGTGCTGCGCCTGGCCGGCTTCGATATCCGCTACATCCTGCTGCTCGCGATTATCGCCGGGGTGACCGAACTCGTCCCGATCATTGGGCCGATTATCGGCGCGATCCCCGGTGTGTTGATCGGATTCTTTGCCAGCGATAACGGTTTACAGACCGGTGTGGCGGTGCTGATCGTCTATGTCGTGGTCCAGCAGCTCGAAAATAACCTACTGGTCCCGCGGATCATTGGCGAGAGCATTGGCATTCACCCGGCAATTCTGACAGTGGTGTTGATTGCGATGGGCCAGATTTTTGGCTTATTAGGAGTGGTGCTGGCTGCTCCGGCAAGCGCAATCGGCCGCGATTTGTTTACCTACACCTACCGCCGGCTGGAAGGGATTCCAGCCGACGCGGCGCGGCGATCGATCAGCGCAGAAGCTGAAGAGAAACGGGCCGCGACTACTCCAGGTTAGACGAAGGACGAATACGATTCGTCTTTCGTCCTTCGTCCAATTGACAGGAGTTACGCGGTGGGCGTGACCATTGGTCTACCTGCAATCTGCAATGACATTAGTGCCCGATGCGCGCGCGGATCTGGCGGCGGCGCAGCAGCAGGTTGCCCAGGATGCGCTCGCGCAGCCGCTGGCGCCGGCGGCGTGTTGAGCGCTCGCGGTAGTACGGGTCGCTCAGCTGAAGGCGGCGGCGATTGGCTTGGCTCGTGCCGTTCACCAGGCCGCGCAGATATTGCGTGAAGTCGCCGAATGAGGCGGCCTTATCGGCCAGCACCAGCACCCAGCCCTCGCGGGTCGTCGGGGCCGGGCCGAGCGGGTACATATGGCTGATAATTGCGGCGCAGACCTCGTGCGGCTCGCCCTGATCGGCGGCCCAGCGCGCCGCGACCGCGCCATGGGTTCTCAGCGTGCCGAGCCGGGAATCAATATCGTGGATGATCGCCGCGCGGACGCAGATACGCTCGTCGGCGCGTAGCAGCCGCGCGAAGCGCGCAGAGAATTTGACCGAGCGTAACAGGTGATCGTGTTTTGCGATCCGGTGATGCATGTGATCGCGGGTTTCGCGGACTTTCGGGTGCGCAAGCAGGTCGGCGATGTGCTGCTCCATCGGTCAAATCTCCAAGCTTGGTTAGAAAACATCATGTGAGCTATTTTATATCATCCTGGGTTGGGAGCAAAGGCCCCCATCAGTCCTATGTTGTGTTAGGACGATCGATCGGCCGCGATTGTTCTCGCAAGTGCGTTGTATCGTTCAAACAGATCAATTGCGGCGGCTGGTCGCCGAGCCATTGCACATGGCAGATCGCGCAGTTCCGCAGTGTAATCGCAATCCGATTGCTGCCGCGCCCAGCGATCAGGTGCGAGAGATAGCCAGAAATCGTTCCGCCATGCGAAATCACCGCGATAGTTTGGCCGCGATGGCGTGCAACCAGCTCGTCGATCGCATCGGCCGCGCGGCGGTAAAACTCGGCCAGTATGTCGCCATCGGGAAATGCCAACCGCGCGTCGTCGCGCAGCCAAGCCCACCAGAGCCGCGGGTAGCGCACCATAAACTGCGCGCCATGCAGCCCCGATGCTTTGCCGGTGTCCATTTCGCGCAGCCCGGCGACCACGATCGGGCGCAGGCTAAGCGCCTGGCCAATAATTTCGGCCGTCTCGCGTGCGCGGCCCAACGGGCTGCTGTAGAGCGCGTCGATACCGGCGCCGGCCAGCCGGGCGCCGGTAAGCTCGGCCTGCCGGCGTCCGCGCGCGTTGAGCGGCTCGCTGTCCCACCCCTGGATGATCTGCGCGCAATTCGTCGCGGTCTGGCCGTGGCGGATGAGATAGAGATTAGTATTCATCGATGACGAGAGTGATAGTGCGTAGTGCGTAGAGACGCGATATATCGCGTCTCTACGCACTACGCACTAACCAAACAGCTCGGCTGCCGCCGTGTACGGGTCGATCTCGCGGGCGGCGATCTTGGCGACGAGCGCATCCCAGCCGGCTTGGGCCAGGCGGGCGCGCATGCGCTCCAGAGCGGCTTCTTGCACGATCAGCTGGAACTCGCGGGCGGCGCGGGCGCGCTCGCGTTCAGTCTTTTGCCCAGTTGCATTGAGATGCGCCAGGTGGCGCTCGACCTCCGCGGCGATTTGCGCGATGCCATCCTCGCGCATGGCCACTGCCGGCACAATCGGCGGCTCCCATCCGTCGCGCGGCGGGCCGCCCAAGTGCATCATCGTGCGCAACTGGCGGACAGTTACGTCGGCGCCCTCGCGGTCGGCCTTGTTGACCACGAAGATGTCGGCGATCTCGAGAATGCCGGCCTTGATCGCCTGCACATCGTCGCCCATGCCGGGCACTTCGATCACCATGGTGGTGTGGGCCGCGCTGGCGATCTCGACCTCGCTCTGGCCTGCGCCGACGGTCTCGACCAGCACCAAATCGAAGCCGGCCGCGTCGAGCAGATCGATCGCGTCGCTGGTGGCGTGCGCGATGCCGCCGAGCCGGCCGCGGCTGGCCATACTGCGAATGAAGATCCCTGGGTCGCCGCCGAGCGGCTGCATGCGGATGCGGTCGCCGAGGATTGCGCCGCCGGTGAAGGGCGAAGTTGGGTCGACGGCAATGATGCCGACGGTCTTGCCGGCGCTGCGCCAGTGCAACGCCAGCGCGTTCACCAGCGTAGATTTGCCGGCGCCGGGCGAGCCGGTGATGCCAACGATATGCGCGTGGCCGGTGCGTGCGTAGATCGCGCTCAGCAGCTCGCGCGCCGGCGCGCCGCCGGTCTCGACGAGCGTGATTCCGCGGGCGATGGCGCGGCGGTTGCCGGAAAGGAGCGATTCAGCCAGTTCCAAGATGATACCAGACTATTGCGTATTGCGTATTTCTGCCACGAGCACGCGATACGCAATAGGCAATACGTTTTACGCTTTACGGGTTCCGGCGTTTTCTTGGATAAACTGAACGATATCATGTGTCGAGGCGCCCGGCCCGTACACTGCGGCGATGCCATGCTGCTCTTTCAGCACCTTGGCGTCGGCGTCGGAGATGATCCCGCCGGCGACGACCAGCACATCGTCCATGCCTTGCTCGCGCAGCAATTGGCTGATCTTGGGCAGCAGCGTCATATGCGCCCCCGACAGAATCGAGAGCCCGATCACATCGACATCTTCCTGGAGCGCCGCCTCGACGATCATCTGTGGGGTTTGCTGAAGGCCGGTATAGATCACTTCCATGCCGGCGTCGCGCAGCGCTCGCGCGATCACCTTCGCCCCACGATCGTGCCCATCCAGGCCGGGCTTGGCGACGAGAACACGTATCTTTCGCTCCATTGCGCGCTCCCTTTGAGAATTGTAGATTGCAGATTGCAGATTGCAGATTGTGGCTAGTGTATATCAATGCGGTCGACGCATGCCTGAAATCCTAAAAGGTTGCTTGATTATGCACTAGGAAGCACCTGAGTGTACTACAAGGCTTGTGAATTATACCACTGGCGGATCGGCGGTGCAACTGGCGCGGGCAATGGCTGTATGTGTATAAATCATCCTCATGTGAGTGGGCGGCGCGGTATGCGGGGTTGTGCGATATTGCCTCGTATACCCCGCAGATTGGGCGTGGATGATATGCCGGGATTTGGCGCCCAAGCTCAAGCAAGATATAATGAGTGCAGAGGGTCTCCGTCGTTGCGCCGCTGGCCCACTATGGCCGGATCGATTCCAGAATCGGCGCTGCTGGTGCGTGCTAGGTGGACAAAGTCAGCCTTCGGCATCCCGGCCGGGATTCGGTAGACGGGTTCCAGCGACAACGCATCGGGCGCACGCCATCAAGATATTTTCTAGCTACTCAGAGTTGGGCCGCAGCCTCATCACACCTACACCCAATTTCAAGGTGGCTTAAGTCTTCGTCCGTACAGCCATACTGCGTTGGGATCGCACGAAATGCCTGGCGAGGTGTATAACCTTCCGAGCGTCCTGAATATGTCTTTCT